>ERZ778022.4191-NODE-4191-length-12644-cov-3.530463_pt1 | contig 12644 bp, 19 predicted proteins | sample MGYA00375752_ERZ778022 | MGnify/ENA primary metagenome ERZ778022 (study PRJEB29350, sample SAMN05389826) | bioreactor metagenome | isolation source: Thiocyanate bioreactor | place: South Africa: University of Cape Town | collected 2014-04-04 ... | reverse complement strand
AACACGGCATCCGCGCCATGAGCAGCAACTATGCGTTGTATGGCGACATGTCCCGCCGCTTCCATGCCGTGCTGGCCCAATGGGTGCCCCCGGAGTGCCAGGAGATCTATTCGATTGACGAATGCTTCCTGGACTTCGCCGGCCAGGACCGCTTGGATTTGACGAAGACGGGGCAAGCCATCAAGGCCCAGGTGAAGCAATGGGTGGGCCTCCCCGTATCCGTCGGTGTCGGCTCCACGAAGACGCTGGCGAAGTTTGCCAATCATGTCGGTAAGAAGCAGCCCCAGTGGGGCGGGGTGTGCGACCTCACCGTGTTGACCGAAGCCGATCGCTTGGCCCTCATGGACCAGTTCCCGGTTCAAGAAGTCTGGGGCGTGGGGCGACGGCTGGCCGAACAGCTCATCGAGCTGGGCTTGCCGACCACGGGGGCCTTGGCGCGGAGCGACCCCAAGCGGTTGCGGGAGCGGTTTGGGGTGGTCATGGAGCGGACGGTGTCCGAGCTCCAAGGCGTGAGTTGTATCGCGTGGGAGAACGAGCCCCCGGCCAAACAACAAATCATTGCGTCCCGATCGTTCGGTGGGCCGCTCTACACGCTGGACCAAATCGCCGAGCCCGTGAGGTTCCACATGGGCCGGGCCGCCGAGAAATTGCGCCAACAAGGCAGCGTGGCCGGACGGGTGGGCGTGTTCCTGGAAACCAACCGGTTCCGGCCGCAGGATCCGCAATACTCACCCTCCCGCTCCCTGGCGCTCCCCGTGGCCACCGATGACACGGCCGTGCTCATCACCTGGGCGGTGGCCCTCCTGGGCGCCCTGTTCAAGGCCGGCTACCGCTACGTCAAGGCCGGCGTGATGCTGGACGACTTGCGCCCGCGAGGGCTCCACCAAGGCTCCCTGTTCGACGCGCAGCCACCCGTCCACGACTTGCGCAGGGAAAGGCTCATGGGCGTGCTTGACCAGGCCAACGGCAAATGGGGACGGGGATCGCTGGGGGTGGGCGTGGTCAAGCATCAAAAAGGCTGGGCGATGAACCGCGATGCGCTTTCTCCGAGATACACCACCTGTTGGGAGGAGCTTCGGGTGGTGACTTAACCCTCCAAGGGTTCCCTGGGTTTTAATCATCCTTGGGTTTTACTAACAAACCTATGGATAAAACCTATGGATGTATTACAAATTCACTAAAACCCTCTTGCGCACTTCTTTAAATCTGGTTGACTGGGTTAGACCCGTTTGTTTTTAAACCAGATGATTTAAAGGAGACCCCACCCATGCGCCCATCCCGTTTTCGTGCCCTATCGCTTTCCATCGCCCTTTCCCTGGCGACCCTCACCGCCGCGCACGCTGAAAGTGCTCCACCGAAGGCCGCGCCCGTGGGCGGGCTTTCCATCTCTCCCCTGGCGCAGACGCTGGCCCCCAGTCAAAAGTCGGGCCAGATGGTGATCAGCAACGCCAACAGCAAGCCCGTCACCCTCCAGGTGTTCGTGGACAAGTGGACGACGGCGGGGCCGGGCGATCGGGAGCTCACGGAAGCCGAGCAAAAGGAGCGGTGCCAATCAGGGAAGCACGATAATCAGATGTTGACGCCCACCACCGAGATTCGGTTCGCGCCTAGCGTGATGACCTTGAAGCCAGGGGCGACGCAGACCGTGCGCTATATCATGACCGCCCCCGAGGGCGCTCCCGAACAGGCCTATCGGGTATGCGTCAAGGAGCTTCCTTCCCCGGAAGCGCTGGCCCAAGCACAAGGGCGAGTGATCATCACCACCAGCATGATTTTCCCCTGGATCTGGAGAGCCGCCGACGCCAAGCCCCAGTTGTCGTCGCACTGGTCCCAGGGCGATCTGGTGGTGAAGAACGAGGGCACGGCCACCGCCCAGCTGGTCAACCTGCAAGCCGGGTCGGTGTCGAAGCATGGCCTCCAGGGCTATGTGCTCCCGGGTGAAACCCACACCTTCAAGCTGGGCGTCAAGGCGCCCGTGGGCCAGGTTCAGACGAAGGTCAACGGGCACGAAGAGACCCTGGACGTTCAATGACGATGCGCGCCTTGGCCCTGGCCTTGGCGCTTGCTCTGGTTGCTCTCCCCGTTCTTGCTGAAGAAACCATTGCCGCGGTCCAAGTCAACGGAAAAACGGTGGACGCCGCCGCGCTGCTTTCTCCCACCGAGGATGGAGACCTCCTCCTGGACGCCACCACCTGGGCGGCGTGGGGCGTCACGCTTCCCCCATCCACCCCCAAAGGGTTGGTGAGCGCACGGAAGCTGGGAATCCAGGTGGTGTTCGACGGGCCCAGCCAAAGTTATCGGCTGACCGTTCCCGCCAGCCTGTTGCCGGCGCAAACGTTCCAGCGGCGGGCCTCCTGGACAGCGGACGTTAACGCGCAGCCGTTCGGCCTCTTCACGAACTACGACGTGGCCGTGAACCGCAACCTTTACGGGGATTGGCTCTCCAGCTTCGGCCACGATTCCCGCACCCGCTTTTTCGGGGGCGTGCTGGAAAGCACCGGCCAACTCAACCACCCCCCGAATGGCTTCGACTACCGCCGAGGGCAGACCACCTGGAACAAGGATTTCATCACTCAAGGCACCACCCTTCAGCTGGGTGATGGGTTCACCCGTCCGAATAACCTGGCCGGTTCGGTGGATCTCCTGGGCGTGCATTGGGGCACCAATCGGGCGCTTCGGCCAGGCGAGTCGTTTTCTCCCGTGCCCGTCATCGGCGGCATTGCCGATTCGCGCAGCCAAGCCGAACTCTACGTGGCCGGCGTCAAGCAGCAACAGCAAAAACTTCAACCGGGCCCGTATGAGCTCCAGGCAGGCACCCTGCGGGCTGGCGCGAACAACCTTCAAGTCGTGGTGCGAGACGATTTCGGGCGGGAGCAGGTGGTCAATCAAGACTTCTACCTCTCCCCTCAAAACCTTCCGAAGGGAAAAACCGAGTGGTCCATGGACGCCGGCCTGGTGCGCACCTCCCCCTCCGAGGACCGCTACGGTTCCCCCGCGATCGTAGGGCAGTTGAAACACGGGTTGAGCGACGACTGGACGATGGGCGGCCAAATCCAGGCCACCCAGGAAGCGCAGAACTTCACCTTCAGCAATCAGGGGTCCGGGATGTGGGGCGCCCTGGGGGCGGACGTGGGCATGAGCCGCAGCGAACAGGGGACGGGCCAGGCGTGGGGCGTGGGCTACGGCTACCGGAACCCGCAGTGGAGCGTGTTCGCCAACCACATGGAAAAGAGCAAGAACTACTGGGACCTCACCCGAGATTCTACGTTGGAAGGCACGGAAGGCTTCCGGGTGGTGAAATCGACCAGCGCAGGCGTGGGCTACACGCCCAGAGACAATCCCCAGCTTCAGATTTCCGCTGCCATCAATCAGGCATTCCTGGCGAGCGGTAGCAAGTCCGAACGCCTTTCGGCCACCGCCCGCTACAACCGGGGCGCCGATTCGTTCGGGGCCTCTTTGTCTTACGACCTGGCCACGCATTCGCCGGGCGCCTACTTGTCTTGGCGCCACATGTTGGGGAACCAGAGTTCGGTCAGTGCCGGCGTGTCCCGTTCGACCGATGGCCGCATGGCCGAAGCAGTCCAGGTCAGTGGCAGCACGGGCGTGGGATCGCAACGCCTTCAATACACCGGAGGCGTGGCGAATGCAGAGGACGGCAAGACTGGCTTTGCCACCTTGCAGGGCAACACGCCGATGGGCCGTTGGCAGTCCAACGTCACCGCTCAAGGCGGCCAAATCCAGGGAGGCGGGCGCTTTGAGGGCAGCGCCTGGGTGGGCGAGGGTGGACTCCTGATGGGCCCTGCATCCTATGGTTCGTTTGCGATCGTGGAAGTCCCGGGTCAGAAGGATGTCCCCGTGGGCGGCATGGGTGGGTATCTCCAGAAGACCAACAACCAGGGATATGCCCTGGTGAGCAATCTCCAGCCCCTCCAGTCGTTTCCCCTTCGGATCGACACGCGAGGCTTGCCCATGGACACCACCATTGACCGAACCAGCCAGCCGGTGGCGGCGGTGCGCTTGGGCGGCGCCAAGGTGGTGTTTCCGGTGAGCAGCACGCACCTGATCGAAATCCACCTCCAACACAACGGGCAGGCGCTGGCAGGGACGGGTCTGGTCAAGACCAGCACGGAAGAAGTCCCGTTAGGCCTGGGCGGCGTGGCGGTGCTGGAGCACCCGGAAGCCCACCAGACGCTCACGGTGACCCGGGAGGCCTCCACTTGCCACGTCACTCTGCCGGAAACCCTTCCCGACTTTTCCACGCCCTTGGTATTGGAATGCCTTTAAGGGGGTTGGTTTTTCAAGGGGCTTGACGAGTTAAAAATGATCTATAAAACGGTAGGAGAACCATCCGGTTTGTTTCAACCCCAACCCCCTTTAGGAGAACCTTAACCATGAAGAAAACCCTTTTATCCGCCCTTGTTGCTTCCGCCTTGCTGTTCGGTTTCGCAACCGCCGCATCCGCTGGCAGCCTGAGTGCCCCCGTCAATATCACCGCCACCGTCAATGGAACCTGCACGTGGCTTCCTCCCGCTGATGTCAACTTCCAACTGGGCGAGACCGACGGAGCCTATCAGGAGATCAACGTGATGAACGCGGGTGGAAATTTCATTATCACCTGCAATTTGGACATGCCCTACACCGTCACGTCGGATGCTGCCCCAGGTGGGCAGGTGACCATGACCGGTCAAACGACTGGCAAGACGGTCAATGCTTTCATTCACTACACGGATGACCAGGGCGGAACCGGTCCGCTCTCTTCGACCGAGTCGTTGACGAGCGCCGGAACCGGTGAAGGCCAGTTCATGACATTTGGAGTGGATTTCAACACGGACAGTCCGCTCTCACCTGCGGTCGATGTCTACACCGCCACGACCAACGTGTATCTCAACTTCTGATTCCCTGAATCAGTCAAGCAAAAAGCGAACCCCGCCCCCGCGGGGTTTTCTTTTGCCCGTGGTTTTAAGTTTTGCACTTGACAAATCCTAAAGTTTTGTTTGCATGAATGTATACCAAAAGTTTCTCCACCCCACCAAAAGGTTTTGACCATGAAACACACAACCCCCATACCCCTTTCAGGAGAACCCACTCATGCGTTACCAAAAGCACCCCATCCGTTCCTTCATTGATGCCATCTTCTGGCCCGTCTTCTTCCTGGGCCTGATCCACTTCGCCGCCCCGGCGTCGTTCGAAAAAATCAATCACATGTCCAGCGTGGTTCATTCCCTGGCCGACCAAAACCTGTCCGGCCCGATGGTCCGAATCTCCTCCCTGGACGACTACGCGAGGGGCCGCTAATGGACTTCCTCCGCACCCTCAAGACTTCCTTCCTCCAGCGCTTCGGCTGGGCGGCATTCTTCCTGGCGTCCCTCACGATTCTGTTTGGATTGATGGCGCTGATTGGCAGCGTGGCGGCTGCCCTAATTTTCAGCACTCATGCGGCGCTGTCCTTTGCAAAACTCATCTTCGTCTTCTGGTCCGTCTGGGTGGCAGGGGTGTTCGTCACAGCCCTGCTTATGACGATGTGGGAGGGCGTCCGGGTGCTCATTGGCGACGCTATGGGCCGGCTTCCTTCCTCCTTCGCTAGTCACGGCCGTTGGCTCCTTCGGGGACTCCTGTTGATCGCCTATGGCCTGTTCTGCGGGTGGATCGTATGGTGCTCTACCTACATGCCCGCAGACCCGCATGTGGAGGCCCCGTTCGTCGTCAAATTCCTGGGCATTTTAGGCTTCATCGGGTTGTGCCACGCGTCGTATGCCCTCTGGTCCCATATCCAGCGTCTACGCCAAGACGTGGACTCCGAAGATAGCTACACGGGGGGCTGGTAATGGACTTCCTCCACTCCCTCAAGACTTCCTTCCTGCAGCGCTTTGGCCGGGCAGCATTCTTCCTGGCTTCCCTCACGGTGCTGTTCGGGTTGGTTGCTGTAGTCGGGAGCGGCCTGGTTGCACTGTTGGCTAGCACTCACCAAGGGGCGGTGATGCCCTTTCTGAAACCGGTCATCCAAATCTGGGCTATCTGGATGAACCTGGTGATTGCCAAGGTGCTGCTTCTGACGCTTTGGGATGTTGTGAGCGCGCTCATCCGTGGCAACGGGAAGACGCAATGAACGCGCCCCCGTTCACCTTCCTCACTCACGGCCGCTGGCTCCTTCGTGCGCTCCTGTTGCTGGCCTATGGCGTGTTTTGCGGATGGTCCGCTGGCCTCTTGTTCGGGTTCCTGGTTGAACGCCAGTTTGATTTTGAGCTGGACGCCCTGTTCGGCATCGAGGCCCTGATGCTGGCCGGCTTCTTCGGCCTGGCCCACGCGTTGGTTTCCCTCTGGGACCACGTCGACGGGTTGCGCCATATCGCTTTCAGGGAAACCTGGATCGACTTCGAGGACGGCCCATGACGCCCCATATCGCCCGCCTTCACCTGGGCCTGGCGCAAGCGGCCGTGCTGGCTTTCGTGGCCACCGCCCGCCAACGCTCCCTGCCTCCCGCTGAAGTGAGCCACGGCCTCCGCTTGCGGCTCCAGCAAAAACACTACGCGTGGCTCTACTACCGAGCGGCGCTCCTCTCCCTCTCCCTCAAGGAATCGGCATGAACCGCAAAACTCCCGGACGACCCAAGGACCCTTGGCTCACCAAAGCCCCATTGCTGACGGACACGCTGCCGCCGCTGCGTTGCACCGCCCTGACGCGGTTCAAGTTGGAAGAACTGATGGCGATAGGCCACGTCCCTCTCTCCCGCGTGTTGCGGGCCATCGTGGGCGGATTCCTGTTGGCCGGCACCCAGGAGGACCCGGTGGTGTGGGCAGGGCGAGAGCTGATGGATCTGGACACCTTGTTGGCGGCGAAGCGCCACTTTGAGGGGTTGGAGGATCCGAATGCAGGGGTTCCGGAAGGATGGCCGCTGGCGCCCATGGATGACGAGCGGGGGACCGAATAAGCCGCACCCAGGGCCATCCCATTGGCCCGCTACACGCCCCACTGACCACCTGACCAGGAGAACCCATGAATGCCATCGTCCAACCCGCCTTTGCGGATTTCTATGCCACCACTGGAGGCGCCATCACCTCCGCTCACGGCGACCAGGCCCAGGTCTGGTTCTCCTACGACCATTCCGCGGATGGCTTCCATTACATCCTGGCGACCCGACGGCTGGAGAACGGCGATTGGTCGCGCCTGGGCTTCACCCTGGCCATCGCTTCTCCCCTGACGCAGCAACGCGTCGTGGAGGCGTGGAGGGAAGCCGAGGAAGACCCGGAGTGGGAGCCGGTGGAGCCGATGGGGGAGAGCTACCTCATGGGCTTCCTCGCGTAACGAATGGACCAACGACGATCAACCACCCACAACCCAGGAGAACCATCATGACGAACTTCGACACCCTTTCCCAACGCGCCACCGCCTGCGGCTTAAACCTGGCGACCGCGCATCCTCACTTGTGCATGAAGGCCGCCCAGGAGAGCCAGCCGCTCCCGCGGTTCCAGGTGGGCGAAGGCACCTCCCCGTGGAACGGTTGGGTGGTGGGCGTGGAGAGCCTGGAGAAGGCGGAGCAGATCATCGAGGGCTATGAGGTGGTGCAAGCCCTGGATGCGCTGGAAGCGAACAAGGGCGGAAGAGCCTGAAGAGCAGAAGCAACAGCCACCCGGAGGGTGAAGGGCAGGGAAGAGCGGCTACGCCCGGAAAACGAGGAGAAGAGAGACAGGGCCCCGAGAAGGGGCCTTTCTTTTTTTCTGCTGTTTATCCCGGAGGGTGCTTTTACAGGGCTTTTGCTTTGGGTGGTTTTGGATTGGAGAACGGTTCAAAGAACTAAAAAGAAACCTCTAAAATCATCGGTTTAGTGGGTTGACAGATTCATATGGTTTGTTTAACTGAATTAAGGAACGATCAATAAACCGACTAATACCAAGACATTCAACCATCCCCGCCGGAATCAAAACCGGCCCACTAAAGGAGAAAACCCACCATGAATCAATCCACCTCATCCATCCAAACCCAGAACCTATCCCAGGAACAAGCTTCATCCTTCGCCCTGTCAGGCCGTTACGTCGATGAGCAGGTTGCTGCCGGCCGCCGATTGGACGACGTCTTGCGCGACCACGACAGCATTTGGTTTACCCCGAACGCCTTAATCCCCTTCAGCCAGGAGATTTTCAAGGACCACCTCATCAAGGACGCCGGCATGGCACCGGAGCAGGTTTCCTCCTTCGCCTTGAGCGGGCGCTACGTCGATGAGCAGGTTGCTGCCGGCCGCCACCTGGATGACGTCCTGCGCGAAGACAAGAGCATTTGGCGTAGCCGGGAGGCCTTGCTCCCCTTCAGTCGTGCCGTGTGGGCCGAGTCGCGCACTCACTAACCCCACCCCAGGAAACCCATGCCCACCAGCCGCACCCGCACCGAATACCGCGCTTACGACGGCCACGGAACCCTCCAAGGGCGTGGCCTCACCCAGCGTCAAGCCATCCTTGCGATGGAAGAGGCGATCGGCGACAGCATCGAAGATTCGCGCAATCCGTGCGGTGCGGCTTGGTGGATGGACGCACACGAACAAACCCAGGACCCGATCAGCGGGGAATGGGCAGACATCGACGCCGGCACTTACGTAGCCGGTTCCCGCCACTGACCAATCAAGGAGAAACCCATGCTTTATGTATCTATTTTTTGGTTCATCTTTGCCGCGGCTTACCTGGTCGCCCTTTGCTCCACGTTTTCGAAAAGTAGCCAGCTAAAAGGTAGCCGTGCAACGTTTTCCATCTTCTTTGTTTTCTTCACATTAATGGGCAGCTTTACGTATTGGCAATATACCAACAATAGAACATACAAGCAGTATTCGGCCATGGGTAATGCCATTGTTCATGGTGACGATGCTGCTGTCCAAATGATGATTGGCAAGCATTTGGATGTGAATCGTGAGTATAACGAATACTCCCACGACACCCTGGTTGATTACGCCATCGACTTTAACCGGATCGACTACCTGAAGTGGTTCGCAAAATCAGGTGCCAAGGGTTTGGAATGGACCGCCGATGTTCCCGACGGCCAGGCTGGGTTGGACTCCGAAGCCTTCAAGGCAGCCAAAGCCCGATCTCAAGCCCGCATTGACGCGCTCGAAAAGCAGGACCGCCTGGACAAGCTGAAAAAGTTGTTCTGATCCCCCATTTACCACTATCCCCCAAGGAGGCCCCATGCACACCCAGAAACTTTCCATCACCAAAACCGAAGACGGCCGCCTAGTCGTGCGAGCGCCCTACAACCAGGACTTCGTGATCGACTGCCACCGCCTCAATGGAAAGTTTTCCAATGGGTGTTGGACCTTCGACAGCCGGGATGAGCAACGGGTGCGTGCCGTTTGTTTCGAGCACTACGGTCAGGACGGCTTTCGAGAAGACCTCTGCACCGTCGAAGTGCGCTTTGACCCAGGAGAGCAGGCCCTCAAGGAGCCCATCACCGTTGCCGGGCGATCGGTGGCGTTCGCCAAGGGACGCGACAGCGGAGCGAGCCTGGCCGATGGCGTCATTCTCCTGAAGGGCAATTTCACCAGTGGTGGGAGCAGCGCCAACTGGACCACCGTCACCCCCAAGGGTGCCCTGGTGCTCATCCGTGATTTTCCCCGCCCCGTGGCCCAGTCGTTCATCGACAACACCAAGCAAGACGAAACCCCGTGGCTCCGCATCGTGGATGAAGCGATGGACCAGGAGCGCTTGAAGGAAGAGAAGGAACGCCTGCTGAAGCGGTTGGAGGAACTGGAGGTTTTGATGGGGCAGCCGGTGGAGGGGAGCGCATGAAAACGCACACCCTCTCACTGCCCGGCGTGCCTCCCAAGGACCCCTCCAAGCACAAGGCCTGGGCCGCCTGGCTCACGCTCACGCTTGCGCAGAAGCAGGCGAAGGTTCAAGCCTTGATGGACAAGGGGACACCGACCGCAAAGGCCGCCCAGCGACTGGGGATTTCCAGGCAAACCTTGAACACCATGATTCAAGGGCTTAAGGCGCAGGGCTGGAGGCGCGAAGGCGACCTTTCGCCCGATGAAGCCTTGCACCTGGTCGAGCAGGGGCAGTCCCCCAGAGATATCTCCGACCAGCTCCAGGTCAGCCTTAAGCGAGTGGAGACGCGGCTCAAGACGGCGGGCTGGCACAACCCCTGGCGGGATCCGGCCATCCGTTTGAGGGAGCAAGTGAAGCCGCTTCTTCTTCAGGACCTCTCCATCCGAGAAATCTCCGACCATCTCCAGGTAACTTACAGCCAGGTGCTCCGGGCGAAAAATGTCTTGGTGGCCGCCGAGCCGAAGGGGACATATCCGGGGCGGTATTCCTTGACGCGAAAGCGGGCGCAGGTGGTCCGCAAGTCGGGGAAGCAACAGAAACCTTCTGTTTAAAGAGAGGCCTAACTCCAAGGTTTAACAAGGCCCCCAGTGGGGCTTTGTCTTGTTTAAACAGGTTTCGGAATACGTCTGCACGCTGACTGCAAACCCTTGGGGCAATTGACATCGGCGGGGTTTCCTCCATCGTGCAATCACCACCAGACCAAGGGGAGAACCACATGGAACCAGATCGCTATCCACATATCGGGCGTGGGCACCGCACCCACTCCCTGTTCTGGGCGCTCCTCGTGCCCGCCGCCTGGTTTTTCTTCCTCCTGGTGAATTCGGCGGAGTTCGGCCAGCGCCACGGGGATGCCCTGATGTGGGCCCTGCGGGGCGCCGTCGCCGTGGGCTTTGGCATCCTTGCCTTCATCGCCGCGCTGTTCTTCCGCCGCGAGCGGCAGTGGCAGGGGCTTGCCCGCAAGCACCCGTTGCCCCCGGGCAAGAAGCGGCCCTTCCTCAAGGGCTTCTTGTGGACCTTCTTGCTGGTGCCCCTGGCCGAGTGGGGCGTGTTGTTCGCTGTCAACCCGAACGCCGAAGAGAACCTGACCCTGTTCGTCGTCGGGCTGACCATGGGTGGCTCCATGGTGAACCTCTTGCTGGCCCTCCTGGTCGGCTGGATGGGCCACGCGTGGAACAAAACCCGGCCGACGTGCATGCCCCAGAAGCCGGGTGAGAACTTCACCGAATATGCCGAGCGAATCGCACGAGGTGGCGTTTAACCCGCCATCCTTGGCTTGCTACGCGCCGATCCATCGGCTTGCTGCCCCACCCCAGGGCTTCATCCGTCAAGCGCCAGTCGGGCCCGGGTTGCCCGCGCCAGCCCTCCTTATGCCTTGCGGCATTCCCCTTGACGGCACCCTTGGGCGGGGCCGTGGGTTTTCCATCTTCAAACAACGGGAACCCGTTGTCCGAACGGACCTGAAATCAGAGGAGCAACACCATGAGCAATCCTTTTGAGAACGCCGAGATCTTGAGTGTCTACACCCGCGCCCAGGCGCTGCAGGACGGCGTGTTGGTGGAGGTTTCCGCGCAAGCCAAGGAGCACGGGTTCAAGGTGCCGGTGGCGATGACCTACGTCTCCTGGTGTGAGTGTGTCCAGTGGACCGCTACCGATGAGCGGAGCAAGCCGGGGCTGGGGCAGAGTGCCGCGGGGAGGCTCCATGATGTGCTGACCATGGCGATGCATGCGGCGCGCAACGTCGACGGCGACCGGGCCCCGTTTACCGTCTTGCGGGTGCCGACGGAAGGCGAGGGCCAGGAAGCGGAGGCCGTGGAGCTGGTCCTGACCATCCACGGGGGCGACAAGGGCGAACCGGTTTGCACGATCATGTTGCCCTGGGAGGATTGAAGGCGGAGCGATAGGTTGAACGAAGGAGCCCGCCGATGGTGGGCTTTTTTGTGGGCAAGGGGTGGCCAGCAACGGACCTACCCACCTATTGCCGGGTTTCGACCTATCCACGAACAGAGTGCGTGTTCCGGCGTGCCGATCGCGAAGGGCTAGAATCGGCCACTAGAGGCCCGTCACAAATGACAGTTACCGAGTCGCCTTGCTAACGATTAGGAGCAGCCGCATGACCGGATCAGATTCGACAACAGTCATGAGCCCCGAGGCTCAACAAGCCTTCCTTGATATGTTCGCGCCGATCATGGATGAGCTGACCAAGGAAGCGCAGGCCGAGATTGATCGCTTCAACGCGGCGTTTTCAGCCGACCACAATGCCATCGGTCGCGTGCTCCGAGCTCACCTCGTCATCGAGCAATATCTGAATGAGCACATCAAGGCGAAATACAAGATCGAAAACCTGGAGGAGCTTCGGCTGACGTTCTACCAAAAATCCGTTCTCATAAAAGACGATTATTCGCCTGCGGCGTGGGTTAAGGGCGGCATCCAGAACATCAACACTGTTCGCAACAAGTTCAGTCACACCCTGACACCGAAGATCGAATGGGGCGCGATCAATCATGTGACCGACGTGTTGAAAATCGCTCGGAAGGAAGCGATCTACGCAGAACCCATTGACGCAATCGAGGCCTTTGCACCGGTGGCCTGCGCGTTCCTGATTGAAGCGCCGAGCAGTCAACGAACTCATTTGGAGCAACTACTCAAGGCTGGCGAGATCAAGGTAGCCGTTGGTGCGAATATTTGGTGATCGAGGTTGGCGCCCGGCTTGCGAGACGAATGTCCATCAAGAGCCGAAGGCAAAAAGAGGCGAAGCCTCCCAAGGGTTGCTCTTCAGAAGGGGCGACAGGCCCGCACACCAAGGGCATGGAAGCGGCGGCCAGGAGCTTGAAAAACCAA
>ERZ778022.4189-NODE-4189-length-12645-cov-3.012391_pt1 | contig 12645 bp, 8 predicted proteins | sample MGYA00375752_ERZ778022 | MGnify/ENA primary metagenome ERZ778022 (study PRJEB29350, sample SAMN05389826) | bioreactor metagenome | isolation source: Thiocyanate bioreactor | place: South Africa: University of Cape Town | collected 2014-04-04 ... | reverse complement strand
CCCAGAGACAGACGATCTCTTCCGGATAGATATAGATCTTCGAGCCGAAGCCGCCGCCGACATCCGGCGCGATGACCCGCAGCTTGTTTTCCGGCGCGACATTGTAGAAGGCGCTCATGACGAGCCGCGCCACATGCGGGTTCTGGCTGGTCGTGTAGCAGGTATAGTGATCTTCGGCCGCATCGTAGATGCCGAGCGTAGCGCGCGGCTCCATGGCATTCGGCGAAAGCCGGTTGTTATGGATCTCGATTTCGGTGACATGCGCGGCCTCGGCAATCGCCTTGTCGGTCGCTGCCGCATCGCCGAGTTCCCAGTCGAAGATCAGATTGTTCGCCGCCTCCGGATGGATCTGCGGCGCACCAGCTTTCAGCGCATCCACGGCCTCGACGACGGCAGGCAGCTCCTCATAGTCGACCTCTACGGCTTCGGCCGCATCGCGCGCCTCGCCAAGACTATCGGCCACGACGATCGCGACGGCATCGCCGACATAGCGGACGATGTCGACCGCCAGGGGTCGCCAGGCGCCCATATTCATCGGCGACCCATCCCTGGAATGGATCATCCAGCCGCAGATCAGATTGCCGATGCCATCGGCGAGCAGCTGCTTGCCTTCCAGTACGCCGATCACGCCGGGCATGGAAAGAGCCGCCGACGCATCGATGTTCTTGATCTTTGCATGTGCATGCGGGCTGCGGACGAAATAGGCGTATTTCATTCCCGGCGTCACCATGTCGTCGGTGTAGCGCCCCTTGCCCGTCAGAAATCGCTTGTCTTCCTTGCGCGCCACACGCGCACCAATGCCTTCAACGCCCATCACATCCTCCATTGGGGTTCCGGGCCCGGCAATTTCGCCAAGATCACGGTCCAGGCGGTTCGCCAGACGGTCTCGGTGAAACTTTATTCCGCCGCTTGATTAGCGGCATGCATTTCAGCATTGGCTGATAGCACCGCCTGGACGATATTGTGATAGCCGGTGCATCGACAGATATTGCCTTCGAGCTCGCTGCGCACCGTCTTCTCGTCCAGCTTGCCGCCGTGGCGGTTGATCATGTCGACCGACGTCATCACCATGCCCGGCGTGCAGAAGCCGCATTGCAGGCCGTGATGCTCCTTGAAGGCCGCCTGGACCGGATGCAGCTCGCCATTGGCGGCCAGACCCTCGATGGTTGTGATCTTGGAGCCGGAAGCCTGAACGGCCAGGATGGAACAGCTCTTCACCGACTTGCCATCCATATGGATGACGCAGGCGCCGCACTGGCTGGTGTCGCAGCCGACATGCGTTCCGGTCAGCCCGAGTTTTTCCCTGATGAAATGGACAAGCAGCGTGCGATCCTCGCACTCGCCACTGACCGAACGGCCGTTCACCGTCAAAGTCACTTTTGCCATATTTTCCTCCTCGCCTCTCCTCCAGAGGCAAGGAACATCATTTGACTTTTTCGCAGTCCAATCAACCTCTACTTTAGAAAGGAGGCGGATTTTGTGCCCGCTTGGACTGTTTTATTCTCCGGACGGGAACTTGCCCTTGTTCAGCAATAAAAAAACTGACGTCCACCAATAGACAATCATATTTTGCACGATATTTTCTATCATTGCAGGACTGAAAGACAGCCCATCGTGGTGGAGCTGAAGAATTGGGACGACGTTGGCCGGGGTTCGGCTTAACTAACGTTGGAGAGAGTAAATGAAAAAAGTTCTTATGCTCGCACTGGTCGGCTTGTCTATCGCAAGCTGCACGCCGACTGAACAAGGCGCCGGCATCGGCGCGGCGGGTGGCGCCATCATCGGCGGCGCAGTGACCGGCAACGTCCGCGGCGCTGCCGTCGGCGCCGCGATCGGTGGTCTTTCAGGCGCCGTCATCGGCAGCGTCCAGGAACAGCCGGGCCAGTGCTACTACCGCGACCGTTACGGCCGTCGCTACATCGACGATTGCCCGCGTGGCGGCTATCGCGGTTACTGATCGATCCTCGATCGAGATTTCGAAAGTCCCGGATCGCAAGATCCGGGACTTTTTGATTCCTATACGTGACGCACCCCACGGCCAGCCGCATCAGTCCTGGCACTCTCCGGACAACTCAAACGGGTCGGCTTTCGGGCCGCCTGAACACGCGGAAACGCGCCGCAAGCGCCGGCATTTCGACCTTTATCGGGCACATTTTCAAGGTTTTTGACTCCAAAACGGTACACCTGAGAGACTTTTGCCTCTATGGTGGCCGCGCGTTAACTCCCGGGAAACGTCAAACTGAGTAAGTTCTCATGTAACCGTAAAGCGGCGTATGCATAAAAGAACTGAACCGAGAAAGAGTATTGCGTATCGGCAGGCAGGAACCGTGGCAGCGGTTGCGGCAGCCCTTGCGCTCGGTCCGGTGTGCGCTGGAAACGCCTTTGCATTCAAGCTCTTCGGCATAAAGCTCTGGGGTGAGGACGAAACAACGGATCAGGTTTCCGATCCCGTCCACTACACGGTCGATTTCAAGTCAGGCAATCTCGACAAGGATCTCAAGGACGCGTTGAGCGATACCTCGATGCTGATCTCCGACGAGAAGAAGCCCGTATCCGGTGACCTCGGCGTCGTCGTAAAGGCGCGTGACGATCGCGACCGGCTGATCGCAGCGCTTTATGAGAAGGCGCGTTACGGCGGCGTCGTCACCATTACCATCAATGGTACGCCTCTCGACGCCTTGCCGCCGACGCCGACCTTTAGCCGCGCCAAGCCCGTTGCCGTCACCATCAGCGTCAATCCCGGCCCTGTTTTCAAGCTCGGCAAGATCAACCTGCTCGGCGATGCCGCAAGGCTGGACCCGGTCAAATACGGCCTCGTGCCGGGCGGCAATGCCGGCTCCCTCACCATTCTGAAGGCAGGCGACAAAATGGTCGCCGACTTCAAGAACGAGGGCCATCCGCTCGCCAAACTCGACAAGCGCGAGGTTGTCGCCGACCACGCAAGCAACACGGTCGACGTTTCGCTGCAAATCTATAGCGGCCCCGTCGCCCCCTTCGGCAATGTCGGCGTCACTGGCCAGAAATCGGTCGATCCTGACTTTATCAAGCGCTACGCCCGCATCAACGAAGGCAGGCCCTATTCGCCGGAGGAATTGAAGAAGGCCTCGGATCGCCTGCGGAAACTCGGCGTCTTCTCCAGCGTCACCATCCGCGAGGCCGACAAGTTGGCACCGGACGGCAGCATTCCCACAACCATCGAGGTATCGGAAGGCAAGCAGCGCTTCTTCGGCGTCGGCGCGCAATATTCCACCATCGACGGTTTCGGCCTGCAAGGCTATTGGGGGCATCGCAACCTGACGGGCCGCGCCGACTCGCTGCGCATCGAGGGATCTGTCTCTCGTCTCGGCGAAACCACGGATGTCAGTCAGCTCGACTACAGTGCGGGCATCACCTATGTCCGGCCCGCGACCTTCTATCCATCGGCGACCTTTACCGCCGCCTTTAAGATGCAGACCCTGCATCCCGACGCCTATGACGCCAATCTCGTGACGGCAAGCGGCGCTCTGGCCTATGAGATCAACGATCAGGATACAGTCTCGGCCGGCGGCGAAGTATCCTATGAATCCGACACCACCGCCGCCTTCGGCAAGCAGAACTATCTGACGATCGCGATCCCACTCGAATATGTCCGCGACACGCGCGACAACAAGCTGGACCCGACGGAGGGCTACCGCGCTTCGATCAGCGCCAAGCCGAGCTACGATGCCATAGGCGGCTCGGTCTTCAGCTCCTTCGAGGGCTCGATCACCGGCTACAAGGGCATCGGCGCCAACGACAACGTCATTTTTGCCGGCAAGCTCGCCGCGGGCTCGCTGATAGGCGCAAACAGCATCGCGGACATTCCCGCCACCCGGCGCTTCTATGCCGGCGGCGGCGGCTCGGTACGCGGCTACAGCTATCAGGAGATTTCGCCCTACAACTCCAACGGTGACGAAACCGGCGGGCGCTCCTATGTGACCGCCTCCTTCGAAGCTCGCGTCAAGATAACCGATACGATCGGTGTCGTGCCCTTCGTCGACATGGGCAGCGTCACCGACACCGTCTTCCCGGAGTTTACCGATGTGCGCATTGGCGCGGGCGTCGGCCTGCGCTACGCTACGCCCTTCGGCCCGATCAGGCTTGATGTCGCCGTGCCGTTGAAGAAATATGACGATGGCACATCTTATGGCATCTACGCCGGCATCGGTCAGGCCTTCTGACAAACCGTCTAGTTGTCGCGTACGGTTCAGCACACGGTTACAAAATTGAGGTTACTGTCGCTTTCATGAGCATATTGATTCGAATCCTCGGCAGATTGGTGCGCTGGATCGCATACGCGGTCGTGGCCATCCTTGTGCTCGTGATCGCGGCTGTGCTCGTCGTCGGCTTGGTGCCCTCTGCAACCGGCTATGCCGTCGACCAGGTGGCAAAGCTCGCCTCGACGCCGGATCGCACCATTGCCATTGCCGCACCCTCCGGATTGCTGAACGGCAGCCTGAGGGTCGGTTCGATCACCGTAGCGGATACGAAGGGCACCTATGCCAAGGTGCAGAACCTTGCCGTCGACTGGTCTCCGCTGTCCTTGCTGACCGGCACCTTCCACGCCGATCGCGTCGCGGCTGATGTCGTCGATTTCGAGCGGCTGCCCGTATCGACGGCCACACCCGCGCCGGAAACCTCGTCGACGGGCGGCAGCGGCTTCTCGTTACCCATCGCCATCGATATCGGCACCATCGCGCTGCCCGATCTCCGCGTCGGGCAGGCTGTCGCCGGACAGGACTTCGTTCTGGCGGCCAACGGCAGCGTCAAGGCAAACAGCAGCAGCATGGGCCTGACGCTGAATGCCAGCCGTCAAGATGTGCCCGATGCCAAACTCTCCGCCGACATCGCCTTCGCGCCGGCCGAAAACCAGCTGAAGCTGAAGACGCAGATCTCCGAGCCGCGCGACGGCATGCTAGCCGGGCTCTTGCATCTGCCTGGCGGTCCGGCCGTCAATATCGATCTTTCCGGCGACGGCCCCCTCTCGAATTGGGCCGGTAAGCTGCAGGCAGCGCTCGACGGCAAACCGACCGTCGCCATCACCGGCCACCACAGCCTCTCCACCGACGGGTTGCACCATATCGACGTCAAGGGCGGCGGCGACGTCGATTCTCTCCTGCCGCCGACCATGCGGCCGCTCTTTGCCGGGCAGACGACCATCGATGTCTCGGCAACCTTCGACGGCAAGGGCAAGATCGATATCCAGACCGGCAACCTTGCCACCGGCAGCGCCGTGCTTGCCGCGTCCGGCACGCTCGATCCCGCCGGCAACAACAGCCTCAATGCCAATCTGATCGGCACTTCCGGCCCCGTCGACTTCCGCTGGCCGATGGAAGACGGCGAGGTCCGTGCCTTGATTTCGCGCGTCGACATCGCGCTGACGGGTGCTGCCCAATCGGTGAAGATTGATGCCAAGGCGGCGCTCGACAGCGCCAGCACGCCACAGGGCAATATCGGGCAAATCAATCTCAGCGCCCGCAGCGACGCCTTCAATCTTGCCGGCATGTCCGGTCCGCTGCAGCTTCGCCTCGTCGTCGGCCAGACGGCTTTCGTCAGCGCCGATCTCAACCGCCTCGTCCGGGCGCCGATCTCGCTGACCGCCCCCTTGCAGCTCTCGCCCGACACGATCGGCTTCAACAATACGACGCTCGAAAGCGCCAGCATCGGCGGCACCGTCAACGGCAAGTACACGCTGTCCTCGAAGGCACTGACGGGCAACTTCAAGCTCTTCGCGCTCCCCGGCGTCCTGCCTGACGGCGTCTCCAACAAGTTCGAAGGCACGATTTCGCTGGAAGGCCAGGTCGCGGGCACCGTGCCGGCCAAGATGACGCTGTCCAATCTGGCGGTGAAATCCAATGTCGCCGAGATCAACGGCAATGTCGCCCTCAACGGCCAGTCATTGACGTCGGATCTGTCGGGCAAGGTGCTCGATCTCTCAAAGCTCGTCCCGAATGCACAGGGGCAGGCCGATATCGGCCTCAAGGCCAAAGGCCCGCTTTCAGCACTCGGCATCGATGCGACGGTCAAGGCTGTCAATGTCAAGCTGGCCGGACGGCTGCTGGATACGCTCGACATCGGCGTGACGGGAACCGCAGACCCCAAGGCGCCACAGGCAAATATGCAGGCAAACGGCTCGATCGACGGCAAGCCGATCCGCATCACCGCCGACGCGGTTTCCAAGGACGGCCGTACCAGCATTCCGTCGCTGGCCGCCGAAATCGGCACCAACAAGCTGCAAGGCAAGATGGAGCTGTCGCCGAGTTTCGAGCCGACAGGCGCACTGACCTTTGATCTGCCCGACCTCAGCCTGCTTGCGGCGCTGGCCGGACAGAAGGCCGAGGGTGACCTCAAGGGCTCGCTCGATATCGCCAGTGCCAACGGCAAGATCGGCCTGAAGGTGAACGCCAACGGTAACGGCATCCGTCGCGACGATCTCGTCATCAGCAAGCCGGCCGTCGCGCTGACCTGAAGGCCTTCTCGGCGAATGGCAGCATCCGCGCCGACGCCATTGCATCGGGCGCCAATCGCATCGCCAATCTCGGCCTGACCTTCACCCAGCAAGGCAGCCGCACGGATTTCGATCTGAAATCGACCTATGACAACGCTCCGCTGACGACACGCGGCAGCGTCGAGACTGCGGACGGCCAGACGGTCGTAAACCTCGACGCCTTCGCCGGCGCACCACGGACAGTACCGGTAAAGCTCGCGGCACCGACGAAGATCGTCATCAAGAATGGCGTCGCCTCATTGAACGGCTTGACCCTCCAGACGGGCGGCGGCTCGGTCACCGTCGACGGAACCGCCGGCCAAAGCCTGAACATCAATGCCAAGATCGCCAATCTGCCGGCGAGCCTTGCCAATGTCTTCGCCCCGACACTGGCAGCCGAAGGCGCCATCTCCGGCACGGTGGCGGTGAGCGGCAAGGCCACTTCGCCAACCGTCGTGTTTCAGACCAATTGGACGGGCGCCGCGACAAGCCAGACGAAGTCCGCCGGCCTCGCACCGCTTGGGATCAAGGCCGACGGCAAGTTCGCCGACAATGTCGTGACCATCAACACCAACCTGACCGGCCAGAGCGGTCTCGCATTGAACGGCGGCGGCACCGTCGCCATTGCCGGCAACAAGGCGATGGCGCTTAAATTTTCGGGCAATCTGCCCTTCGATGCGCTTGCCGGCCAGCTTGCGGCTCAGGCGCTGGTCGTGACGGGCGCAGCCAAGATCGACATGCAGATCGGCGGCACCACCGCAGCACCCGCCATATCAGGCACGATCACCACCGACGGCGCCAAGCTCGTCGATGTCCGCCGCAATCTGACCCTGAACGGCCTTGCCGCCACGGTCACGCTCGACGGCAAGCAGGCGGTCATCTCGCGGCTCAGCGGCAATCTCGCCAGCGGCGGCAGCATATCGGGCAGCGGCACGGTCGGCATTACGCCGGACAGCGGCTTCCCGGCCGACATCCAGGTGAAGTTCAACAATGCCACCTATGTTGATGGGACGCTGGTGGCTGCGACCGTCAACGGCACGCTCGGCGTCAAGGGTCCGCTGATGACCGCGCCGATGCTCACAGGTAATCTCAGGATCAACAAGGCGTCGATCACCGTGCCTGAAAAGCTTCCGGCCTCGCTGTCGGAAATCAACATCAAGCACAAGAATGCGCCAGCTGCCGTCACGGCTCAGTTCAAGGACCAGCAGCCTGAAGGGCCGCGCAGCAAGTCGACCACTCTCGGCATCGACCTGCAGCTCGACGCGCCCTCGCAGATCTTCGTGCGCGGTCGCGGTATCGACGCCGAACTCGGCGGCAGCATCACGGTGCGCGGAACAGCCGCGCAACCCATCGTATCCGGTGGTTTCACCATGCGGCGCGGGCGCCTGACGATTCTCAGCCGCCGGCTCGACTTCACCGATACGAGCAAAATCACCTTCGGCGGCGATCTGACGCCGGCCCTCAACATGGAAGCAACGTCGACGGCAGGCTCCACGACCATCACGGTCGACGTGACCGGCCTTGCGACCGATCCGCAGATCGGCTTCTCCTCCTCGCCGACCTTGCCGCAGGACGAAGTGCTGGCGCAGCTGATCTTCGGCCAGTCCATGTCGAAACTATCCGCCATGCAGATCGCCCAGCTCGCCGATGCGGCAAGCCAGCTCGCGGGCGGACGCTCCACCTCGTTGTTCGAGGGTCTTCGCAGCCATCTCGGTGTTGATGATCTCGACATTTCCACGGATGCGAACGGCCAGGCGCAGGTCGGCGCCGGCAAATACCTTAACAAGCGCACCTATATCGAAGTGCAGCAGGGCGCCGACAACAACACCAAGGCGATCATCAATCTCGATGTCGGGCGCGGCGTGAAGCTGCGCGGCGCGGCAGGCTCGGATGGCGCCGGCGAAGCCGGCATCGTCTACGAGCATGAGTATTGAGGGACAAATCTCCGCGCCCCTCGTAGACTGCCTCATTCGGACGCTGTTTCCCGGCAAGCCGAAGAGGATGCTGCCCGGCCGCCAATATGCTTGTCATTTTTGCCAAATCGAATTGATCAATTCGCCAAAAGCCAGCCAATTTTGGACAATTTTCCATCTTTTTGCTGTCATGCGGAAAATCGATAATGTGGGCAACAGCCTCTAACCCTCGGAGCAATGCCGATGAATACCCAATCCACTCCCGTTACCCTGATCGGCGTTCCCCTGGAGGAAGGCTCCGGCCGCCGCGGCGCCGGCATGGGCCCGACGGCGCTCCGCATCGCCGGCATCGAAACCACGCTGATCGAACTCGGCCATCGCGTCACGGACAGCGGCGACCTGCATCCGGCGCCGGCGGCAGACCTGCCGGAGCATCCGCAGGCGCATAATCTGAAGATCGTCGGCGCCTTCACGCGCGCGCTGGAAGCAAAGGTTTTCGATGTCGTATCGTCAGGCGGTTTCCCGCTGATCCTTGGCGGCGACCATAGCCTGTCCATGGGCAGCGTTTCCGGCATGGCCCGCCATGCAGCCGAAGTCGGCCGTCCGCTGTTCGTGCTCTGGCTCGACGCCCATTCCGATTTCAATTCGCCGGCCACCTCGCCGTCAGGCAATATTCATGGCATGCCTGTCGCCTATTATTGCGGCGAGGCCGAGATCGAGGGCGTGCTGCCGGCCGGCCGGCCGCTGGTCGACCCGACGAAGGTGTTCCAGGTCGGCATCCGCTCCGTCGACGCGCGCGAGCGTGAGGAAATCCGCGAGCACGGCGTGAACGTCTTCGACATGCGCTCGCTCGACGAGCAGGGTGTCGCGGCTATCATGCGCAAGGTGCTCGATACCGTCAGCGCCGCCAACGGCCTGCTGCATGTCAGCTTCGACGTTGATTTTCTCGATCCGGACATAGCACCGGGCGTCGGAACCACGGTGCCGGGCGGCGCCACCTATCGAGAGGCGCATCTGATCATGGAGATGCTGTCCGACAGCAACCTCGTCTCGTCGCTCGATCTCGTCGAACTCAACCCCTTCCTCGACGATCGTGGCAAGAGCGCCCGCGTTCTCGTGGAGATGGCTGCAAGCCTCTTCGGCCGCCGCATCTTCGATCGCCCGACCCGGGCCGCCTGAGGCTGTCCATTCTTCCCTCGAGACCATCCTCGCCCTTCGACAAGCTCAGGGTGAGGATGGAGCGAAGCCGGCCCTCGATACGGCGCATGATTTTTCAACAACACGGAAGATCAGCCCTCATGGTGAGGAGGCCCAAAGGCCCGTCTCGAACCACGAGGGCGGGTGGCTGGCCTCCCTTTACAACCTCCATACTTCCAGCATCGTGCTCTACGTGCTTATACTGCCGAAACCGTGTGTATAGATTTAGGTTTGAGCAATGTTCTTGCTCTATCGTGCCAACAACACGCCGGATTTGGCGTCACGGTTCAATGGGAAGAACGTTCATGGCCACGATCAATTCCACCAGCTTCAGCGGCGAAACTTTGGAGATCATTGCTTTCCGGCTGCATGATCAGGAATTCTGCGTCAAGACCACCACGATCCGCGAAATTCGCGGCTGGGCGCCGTCGACGCCGATCCCGCACGCACCGGCCGATGTCATCGGCGTCATGAACCTGCGCGGCTCGGTAATCCCGATCATCGACCTCGCCTACAAGCTCGGCATGCAGAGCACGGTCGCCAACGAGCGCAGCGCCATCGTTGTTGCCGAAGTACACAACATGGTCATCGGCATGCTCGTTGACCGTGTCTCGGATATTCTCACGATCGCCTCCGAACAGGTTCAGCCCGTTCCGGAAGTAACCGCCTCCTTCGATCGCGCCTATTGCGAAGGCATCATCGCAACGGAGAACGGCATGATCTGCTTCCTGAACCTTGCCAAGATGTTCAAGGAAAACGAGACAGACGAACTCGCTGCATAACTTCGCAGCATATTCCGCTTTTAAGAACCGTCGCCCTTCCGCGGCGGTTTTTGTTTCCTAGTTATTTTAGTTAATTATGTTTTATTTAAATTATAATTTCTAATGCGCTAATTTTTACTCAATATTAAGGGAGAAAGATCCATCATCGATTGTGAAGCGAGGAAAGAAAATACAATCTCAACATTCCGACCATCCCGAGCGGAACGCCGTTTCTGGCGCGCCGACGAGCGCGGCCGCCCGCTTCGATGCCATCAATCGACGCCCGGGCAGGCGCGAGCTTTATGAGAGGGAATAGGAATGTTCAGTCTATCATCGGATGCCAGCCGCATTCTTTCCGCCGTTTCCAAATCGCAGGCCATCATCGAGTTCGACCTTCAGGGCAAGGTCCTGACCGCAAACGAGAATTTCTGCCGCGCGCTCGGCTATGACCTCAAGGAGATCGTCGGCAACCACCACCGGATGTTCTGCGACCCCGCCTATATCACGACCCCTGCCTATCACGATTTCTGGGCGCGTCTCGGCCGCGGCGAATATGATGCCGGCACCTACAAGCGGCTCGCCAAGGGCAATCGCGAGATCTGGATACAGGCCTCCTACAACCCCGTCTTCCGCAACGGTAAGCCGGTGAAGGTTGTAAAATTCGCGGCCGACGTCACCGAAACCAAGAGGAAGGCAATCGACGACGCCGGCAAGCTCGAGGCGATTTCCCATTCGCAGGCCGTCATCGAATTCCTGCCGACCGGCGAGATCCTGACGGCGAACGAGAACTTCTGCAACGCCATGGGGTATGCGCTCGGCGAGATCGTCGGCAAGCATCACAGCCTCTTCTGCGATCCGACCTATGCCCGCACGGAGGAATACAAGCGCTTCTGGCAACGTCTGGCGCAAGGCGAGTTCATCGCCAACGAATTCGTCCGCTACGGCAAGGGCGGCAAGGAAATCTGGATTCAAGCCGCCTATAATCCGATCGTCGATGCCGACGGCAAGGTCTACAAGGTCGTGAAATTCGCGACGGATGTCACGTCGCGCATGAGCGCCATCAGCGAACTCGCCGGCGCGCTGCGCAACCTCTCGGAAGGCGATCTGACGAAAAAGGTCGAACGGCCCTTCGTGCCGTCCATGGAGCAGCTTCGCCACGATTTCAACGCGACGATCGAGAAGCTTTCCGAGACGCTGACCACCGTCGGCCACAATGCCAGCGCCATTGCCGCCGGCTCGCGGGAGCTCGGTGATTCGGCAGAAGCTTTCTCGAGACGCACCGAACAGCAGGCCGCTTCCGTTGAGGAAACGGCGGCGGCTCTCGAAGAGATCACCACGACGGTCGCCGATTCCAGCCAGCGTGCCGAAGAGGCCGGACGTCTCGTGGCCGAAACCAAGCGAGGCGCCGAGCAATCCGGCACGGTGGTGCGCAGCGCCGTCGCCGCCATGGACCAGATCGAGAAGTCCTCGCGCGAAATCACCAACATCATCGGCGTCATCGACGACATTGCTTTCCAGACCAACCTTCTGGCGCTGAATGCCGGCGTCGAGGCGGCGCGTGCCGGCGAGGCGGGCAAGGGCTTCGCGGTCGTCGCGCAGGAGGGGCGGGAGCTGGCGCAGCGCTCCGCCAGCGCCGCCTCAAGCGAGCACGTCAAGAACGGCGTCGGCCTGGTCGGCCAGACCGGCAAGGCACTGGAAGAGATCGTCACCCAGGTCGGCGACATCAGCACCCGCGTCGCTGCCATCGTGAAAGCTTCGAAGGAACAGACGATCGGTCTCAGGGAAATCAATTCGGCGATCAATTCGTTGGACCAGACCACCCAGCAAAATGCCGCCATGGTCGAGGAAAGCACGGCCGCAAGCCTCCGGCTCGCCAACGAGGCCGATGCGCTGCACACGCTGCTCGCCCAGTTCCGCCTGGCCGACTCGATGATCCGCGACATGGTGATGCGGCGCGCGGCATAGCACCTCGCATCTTTCCATCCAGAACAAGCCGCCCCGAGAGATCGGAGCGGCTTTCTCATGTTCAAGGACGGTTATCCGAACAGCGCATAGGTGCTCTTGATCGTCACCCAGACACCCCAGAGCAGCGGAATCCCGACCAGCGCCCAGGCAATCAGCGCCTTGCCGTCGAACCCGCCCTTGCCGATGCCGAAGGAGCCGGTGGGGCCGGCATTGGCGGCAGCGGTCTTTGCCTGTAGCGCGGCCACTTCCTCGTCCGACATGAACCACTTGTCGGCAAGCGGCCTGACCAGCGAATTGGCAATCA
>ERZ778022.4188-NODE-4188-length-12646-cov-4.426495_pt1 | contig 12646 bp, 12 predicted proteins | sample MGYA00375752_ERZ778022 | MGnify/ENA primary metagenome ERZ778022 (study PRJEB29350, sample SAMN05389826) | bioreactor metagenome | isolation source: Thiocyanate bioreactor | place: South Africa: University of Cape Town | collected 2014-04-04 ... | reverse complement strand
ACCTTCTGGTCGATGGCGGCGCCGGCAAGCGCCCTGTCGGCGACCTCGGCGGAAACGCCGCGCCCCTGCGCCTCGGCCTTCACGCCTTCCAGGAAGGCCGCGAGATCGCCGCCGCAGGCGGGGGCCGTCTGGGCGTGCGCGCTGCCGGCCAGAAGAATGGCTGCAAGGCCTGCCGAAAGTGTCGTCTTCAGGTTCTGCCGCATCACAATGCTCCTTGATCCGTTGCTGGGCCCGGCTGTCTCAGATGAATGTGACGGAAGCAAGAAGAAAAAGGCAAGCGCGGCGTGCTGCCGCTCTTTCTCGCGCCTGTGTTGCAGCCGTCAGCGGGAGACCGAGGCCATCCACTTGTTCCAGTTCCTGGCCGAGCCGGCGAAGACGTTGATGTCCGTGTTCGTCGAGATGCCGGGGACGACGCCCGTCGAGGTATATTGCCAGAAGGCCCATTTGCGTGCCGGGTAGATATTCTCCGGGTGGTTGGCGACCGAGCGCAGCCAGAAGTGATAGCCTTCGAAATGCCCGACGAGGTTATCGCGGTGGAAGTCGACCGTGGTGTAGATGATCGGCCGCTTGCCGTAGTGGGCTTCGAGGCGGTCCATGAAGCGCTGCAGGGCGGTGCGCACCTCGCCTGCCGGCGGGCGGATCTTGCAGGTGGGCGAGGCGGGGTTCCATTCGGCGTCCAGCACCGGCGGCAGCTGCACGGCTTCCTTCGGCACGTTGGCGATGAACCAGTCGGCCTGCGCATCCGCCGTCGAGCAGAAATAATAGAAATGGTAGGGCGCATGGGCGACGCCGGCCGCCTTTGCGCCGCGCCAGTAATCGGAAAAGCGGCTGTCGATGCGGTCCGTTCCCTCGGTCGCCTTCAGGAAGGCGAAGGCGACGCCGCCTTTCCTCACCGCCGGCCAGTCGATGTCGCCGTTCCACTTGGACACGTCGATGCCGTGCACCTCGTGGCGATGGGGATTGCGCGCGCCGAAATCCTGCGGGTCCTTGTCCTCGAAGCGCGGGGGCACGGACGCGGTGGACACGAGGTCGTAATCGGTGGTGGAGCAGGACGTGGCGAGGAGGGCGAGGGGCAGGAGGGCCAGAATGAACCGACGCATGGAAGTCCCGTTGTTGCGCGTTTACCAATCCTGCCTCGAATGGACCGGGCCGTAAAGGGGAGCGCGCGAGACGGGTCCTCGACCTATCGCGCATTTTCGTAAAATTACGGTTAGCGGGACGTTAAGCCGGGGCGATGTGCGCGCCCCGGCCTGAACGTCAGAACTTCATGCTCACGCCGAGCATGATGGAATGCGAATCGATGTCGCCATCCGAGCCGGCAACGCCGAAGATGTCGGACTTGTTGTAGTCCGAATAGCGATATTCGATACGTCCCGCCACGTTGTCGGTGAAGGCGTGCTCGACACCCGCGCCGATCGTCCAGCCGTGGAAGGTTTCCTTTTCCCTCGCGCCGGTGGTGACATCCGTCAGCTTGGCGTTGGTGAAGGCATAGCCGCCGGTGCCGTAGATCAGCGTCCGGTCGATGGCGTAGCCGAGGCGGGCGCGAACGGAGCCGCCCCAGGTCGTCTCATATTCGAAGGGAAGCCCCCCGCTCGTGAAGCGCTCGTCGTTGAAGTCGCGCTTGACGTCGGCTTCGACACCGTAGACCCAGCCATTGTTGAAGAAATTATAGCCGGCATAGGCACCGACGGCCCAGCCGTCCATGCTGTGGCTGCCCGGCAACCCGCCGGTATAGTCGCCGTCCGTCCAGGCATAGCCCGTATTCAAGCCGACATAGAAGCCGCCCCAGTCGTAGACGCCCGCCACCTCGGTGATCGGTGTTTCCACCGGCGGTTCGGCGACGGTCATATCGGCTGCGAAAGCCGGCAGCGTACCCGCAGTTACCAGGATGCCGGCGGCACCGATGATCATGGATTTCATGTGATGGTCCTTCCCACTCGTTAGACGCGCGAGCCCCACGCACGAATGACAACAACCCTCCCAACGCGCGAAAGGCGCCGAGGTTCCCAAAAAATTACCCCTCGAATCTGGGGGGCAAACGCGAACGCCCCCTTAACACTCTGTCATTCTTTGTCGGCTAGAACATCGGGCAGGCCATATGGCCGGGCTGCACCCTGTTGTCATGATAACAACGGTTTAGGGTTACATGATGTTGAAAACCTTCTTGCCGAGGATCGAGCAGCGCTACGCGCTGGCGGGATCGGTCTTCGGAGCTTTCCTTCCCGGCATCTGCCTTGCCGCCGACCAGATCATGAGCGACCCGGCGCAGGAAAGCCTTTTCGGCTTCTCCATGCCCACGGCGACCGCGCTTGCCCTCATGCCCGTCTTCTTCGGCGTCGGCTTCTACCAGATCGGCCGGTCGAAGGCGCAGCTGATCGCCGAGCTCTGCCAGCGCCGGCAGACCGAGCAGCGCCTGACGCATGACGCCTATCACGACCGCCTGACGGGGCTTGCCAACCGGTTCTGCCTGGAACGGGACATCCAGGCGCTGGTGGATGCGGGCGGGCAGGACAACCGCCCGGCCTTGCTGCTCCTCGACCTCGACCGCTTCAAGTTCGTCAACGACAGCCTCGGCCACGATGTGGGCGACCAGCTTCTGGCGGCCATTGCCCGGCGGCTCGCGGGCGTGCTCTGCGCAACGGCGAAGGTCTACCGGCTCGGCGGCGACGAATTCGTCGTGACGATCGCGGGGCGGCCCTCGCAGGGCAAGATCGAGGACGTCTGCCGCACGCTCTGCGAGGCTTTCGAGACGCCGTTCGACCTCAAGCGCCACCGCGTGGCGAGCGGGTGCAGCATCGGCGTCACCTTCATGGAGGCCGGCGACGCTTCCATGTCCGAACTCCTGAAGCGGGCCGACGTCGCGCTCTACGAGGCCAAGGAGGCCCACGGCAGCGGCTTCCGCTTCTTCGACGCGGCGCTTGCCGCCGACGTCCAGGCGCGGGCGGCCATCGAGCACGATCTCGCCAAGGCGATCGCGAGCGACGAACTCTTCCTCGAATACCAGCCGATCGTCGGCGTCGAGAGCCGGTCGGTGCGCGCCTTCGAGGCGCTGCTGCGCTGGCGGCACCCGGAAAAGGGGCTGATCATGCCCGATGTCTTCATCCCGGCCGCCGAGAAGACCGGGCTGATCCTGGCGCTCGGCAACTGGGTGGTGCGCGAAGCGTGCCGGGAAGCGGCGAAGTGGCCGGTGCCGACCGGCATCGCCGTCAACGTCGTCGGCGACCAGTTCAAGGACCGGGCTTTCGTCGACTATGTGAAGGCGTGCCTTGCCGAAACCGGGCTTGCCCCCGGCCGTCTCACCGTCGAAGTGACGGAATCCGTCTTCTCGGTCGACGAGACGGTGATTCGCGAGAGCCTCAACGAATTGCGCCGCCACGGCGTGCGCGTCGCGCTCGACGATTTCGGCATCGGCTTCTCCTCGATCAACAACCTGCGCGCCTTTCCGATCGACCAGATGAAGATCGACCGCTCCTTCGCGCGGGCGATGATGGAGAGCAAGCGCGACGCCGATCTCGTCGACATCATCCTGAAGCTCGGCCAGACCTTCCAGGTCACGACGACAGTGGAGGGAATCGAGACGGAAGGCCAGCTCGACTTCATCCGCCAGCGCGGCGCGTCGGAGGCGCAGGGCTACCTGATCTCAGCGCCGGTGGCGGCGGGCGAGGTGACGCGCTTCTTCCGGCCGCCGGAGGACCGGCTTTCTGCCTGACGCTCCGAAAAGCCTTTTCATGGCGAGGGAATCCTGCTTGTCTCCGCTCTCGAAGGAGAGGCTGCGATGAGACGACTGCAGAGGCTGGCCGCCTGGACGCTTTCTGCCCTTGCCCTTGCCGTCGTGGTGGCGGCGAGCTGGCTCATCGTGTCGCCGCCGGCGCTCCTGAGCGTCGGGTCCGGCTATGCCGCGAAGATCGTCTTCATCGCCGGGCGCGATCCCGCCCGGGTGCTGGCCGAGGACGTGCAGGCGCCTGGCCATCCGCTGCTGAAATTCATGCGGCAGGACGTCGATTTCGAGGGAAAGACGGTGACGACCCGCCTGCTCGGCCTGTTCGCGCCGGGCTATGCGGTCTGGCACGAGGGCTTCGGCTGCGCCGGCGTGCCGGACGGCGACTTCCGCGCGGCGCAGCAGGCGGTGTCGGACGTTCCCCTGCCGGTCATTCCGCCCGGCGATCCCGCCGTCGCCTGGCCAGACGGGGAGGCGGTGACGCCGGATGCAAGCCTTGCCGCGCTGCTCGCCGATCCGGCCCTGGCGGGACCGGGCATGCGGGCCGTCGTCGTGGTGCATGACGGCCGCATCGTCGCCGAGGCCTATGGCGACGGCTTCTCGCGGGCCACGCCCTTGCTTGGCTGGTCGATGACCAAGACGGTCAACGCCGCCCTCGTCGGCCGGCTGATGCAGGCCGGTGCGCTTTCGCCCGAAACGAGCGACCTCTTTCCCGAATGGCGGGGCGATGCGCGCTCGGCGATCACGCTCGGGCAGCTCCTCGCCATGGAGAGCGGCCTTGCCTTCCACGAGGACTACGGCGCCGTGACCGATGTCACGCGCATGCTCTTCCTCGAACCCGACATGACGCGCTTTGCCGTCTCCCTGCCGCTCGAAGCCAATCCGGGCGAGGCGTTCAACTATTCCAGCGGCACGGCGGTTCTGCTGTCCCGCCTGTGGATGGGCGCGCTCGGCGGGCGGGTGCAGGCGCTGTCCTTCCCGTCCAGGGGGCTTTTCGCCCCGCTCGGCATGGCGAGTGCCGTCATGGAGCCTGACGAGACCGGCATCTTCGTCGGCTCGTCCTACATGTATGCGACGGCGCGCGACTGGGCGCGGTTCTCGCTGCTGCTCCTGAATAACGGCGTGTGGAAGGCGAACCGGCTGCTGCCGGACGGTCTCGTCACGGCGATGGCCACCCCGACGGCGGCCTCCGGCGGCGTCTACAGCCGCATGCAGACCTGGACGCACGGCCCCGGCGAAAAGCGCGACACGGATTACGGCCTGCCGGAGGATACGTTCTGGATGCTCGGGCATGACGGCCAGTCGGTGGCGGTCGTGCCCTCGCGCGGGCTCGCCGTGGTGCGGATGGGGCTGACGCCGTCGAAACTCGGCTACCGGCCCCAGCCGCTGGTCAGGCAGATCCTCGACGCGCTGGAGGCGTCGAAGCTTGAGGCCGGTCAGGCACCGACCTGAGCGATCCAGTCGTTGAGATTGTAGGTGTTGGAGATGCGCGCGACCTTGCCGTCGCGGATCTCGAAGAAGGCGCCGGCGGGCAGCACATAGGTCTGGCCGTTGGCTTCCGGCAGGCCCTCGTCCGTGACGAGGTACTGGCCGTTGACGACGAATTCGGCCGCCCCGCGCGTGCCGTCGTCGTTCGACATGATGACGATGTCCGTCAGCGTCTCGCGGTAGCAGCGGTTCATGTGGGCCATGAAGTCGCGGAAGGCGTCCTTGCCGGCCTGGCGGCCGCCCTGGTTGATGTCGTGGACGACGTCGTCATGCAAGAGATCGAAGAAAGCCTCCATGTCCTGCCTGTTGAAAGCGTCGTAATAGGCGCGGATCGTCTCTTTTGCTGGCATGTCATCCCTCATGTCGTTATCTTCCGGGCAGGGCCCGGCCCGCCTTATAGCATTGTTCAAGCCTTTGGGAACATTTGAGGATCATGCAGATCGAGATCGTCCACGGCAAAGCCGTCGCGCCCCATGTCGGCGATCTGGCGCGCCTTCGCATCGCCGTGTTCCGCGCCTTCCCGTATCTCTACGCGGGAAGCGAGGCTTACGAGGCCGCCTATCTCCAGACCTATGCGCAGTCGCCCGAGAGCCTTTTCGTGCTGGCGCTCGACGGGGAGCGGATCGTCGGCGCCTCGACGGGCGTGCCGATGACGGATGCGTCGGAGGAATTCAGGGCGCCCTTCGCCGCCGCCGGCATCGATCCGGCCACGGTCTTCTATTTCGGGGAATCCGTGCTGCTGCCGGGCTACCGGGGCAGGGGGCTCGGCGTGCGCTTCTTCGAGGAGCGGGAGGCCTATGCGCGCCGCCTCGGCCGGTTCGACTGGTGCGCCTTCTGTGCGGTGGAGCGCCCGAAGGACCATCCGCTGCGCCCGGCCGATTACGCGCCGCTCGACGACTTCTGGGGCAGGCGCGGCTATACCTGTCGCGCCGATCTTTCCACGATGCTGTCGTGGCAGGATATCGGCGAGGCGCAGGAGACTGAAAAGCCGATGTCGTTCTGGCTGAAGGCGGCGCGGTAAGGCCCCCTCAACCCGCTGTCGCGACCTTCTCCCCCGCAAGCGGGGCGAACGGCCGTGCCGGTCCGGTTTCCTGAAATATCGACGCAGGTGGGATGCCAGGCATAGCCACATGCCGCTTCTCCCCGCCTGCGGGGAGAAGATCGCGGCAGCGGGATGAGGGCCGCTGCCGTCTCGGCTTATCGCAGGCCCGTCTCGTCGAGCAGGCCCTTGCGCTTGGCGTGATAGTAGTAGCCGGCCGCGTAGAGGCGCACGGCGCCGTCGTTCTTGTCGTCGGCGACGAGCCAGGCGCCGCGCAGGTACTTGCCGGCATATTTGATGTTCGTTTCGGCGTCGAACAGGCCTTCGGCCGGGCCTTCGAAGCCCATGCTCCGCGCCGTCGCATACTTGATCTGCATCAGGCCGTAGTGGCCGCGGTTGAAGGCCTTCGGATTATAGCGGCTTTCGCGCTTGACGACGCGGTGGAGCAGCGATTCCGGAATGCCGTAGAGCGAGGCATATTTGCTGATGAGGCCATCGATGGGCGTGCCGGATTTCTGGAACGGCTGCTCGGCCTGCGGCACGACGAGGCGGGTCTCGGTGGTCAGGACGGCGTTGCTCAGCAGGGCGGGCTTTGCGACCGGCACGATCTTGCGGGTGGCCACGAGTTGTTCAAGGCCTTCCGGCTCGCCGGTGTCGAAGCCCGGCTCCATGACCGAGACGCCGATGACCGTGTCGAAGCTCTGCGGCATTTCGCCGGCCGGGGCGGCCCCGCCGCCGGTATTGGAGACCAGCGCGGCTGTGGCGGCCGCGGCGCCCGTCACGGGCCTTGCCTCGGCGAGCGCGGAGACCGGAACGGCCGCCTCGGCGGCGTTTGCCGCGACGGCGACCGGTGCCGGCAGGGCTTGCGGCGTGCTCTCGGTGCCGGGCTTTGCCATCGGCAGGGCGGCATAGGCGACTTCGGTCGTGGTTTCGTCGCCGGCGGCAATATCCGTCGTGGCCGGCGTTGCCGAAGCGGGCGTCACGGTCCTTGCCGTCGCCGCGTCCTCGGCCACGCTGGCGCAGCCGGCAAGCGTTGCAAGAAGGCCTGCGCAGGCAAGCGTGGCAATGCGTGCCGGACGGGAAACGGGGGTATCAGCCATGGTCGTCGCTCTCGGTTTGCCGGGGTGTGCGGGCGCCGGAACGCCCCACAGCGCCGGCGCCCGTGAGGACGCGCGAAGGGCGCTGTCACTTCTCGTATCCGCCATGCGGCGCTCCCAGGGGTGCGCGCTCGCAGGACGGCTTTTGCAAATCAATCGGCCGTGGCCGTGTCCCGCTCATAGCCGATCAGGCGCCGAGCGGCAACCCGCAGGCCTGACGATGCGTCAGGCTGCCGCCCTGCGCAGGCCCGCCGTGAGCAGTCCGGCGCCTATCAGAAGCGTTCCGCCGGTGCGGTTGACGACCTTCTGGACCGAGGGTTTGCGGATCGTCTTGCGGGCGGCGGAGGCGAGCAGCGCATAGGAAAAGGCGTTCAGCGTCGCGAGGACGAGGAAGGTCGCCTCGAAGATCACCATCTGCGGCAGGACCGGCTGCGTGAGGTCAAGGAACTGCGGCAGGAAGGCGACGAAGAAGACGATGCTCTTGGGGTTCAGCGCCGTGACGACATAGGCGTGGGCGAAGATGCGCGCGGGCCTCTCCTCCGCCGGGGCCTCGCCCTCCGCGCTTGCCGCGACGGGCGCGCGCCAGAGCTTGATGCCGAGCCAGACGAGATAGGCCGCGCCCGCCCATTTCAGGACGGTGAAGATCGCCGCCGACGCGGCGAGCAGGGCGCCGAGGCCGAGCATGGAGGCGGTCATGGCGGTGAAGTCGCCGAGTGCGACGCCCGCGACCGTCGCGCCTGCGGTCCGCCGGCCGTGGCCGAGCGCATAGGAGATCACGAGGAGGATCGTCGGCCCCGGAATGGCGAGCATGACGGCGGATGCGGCGGCAAAGGCCAGCCAGTGGTCGAAGGACATGAAAACTCCCCGGAGCGGTGGTCGATCCGGGGAGCAAGCCATTGCAAATTTTCGGCGTCAAGCCCTGTGCGATCAGGCCGACGCGCGCCACTTCTGGCCGATCGCGTCCATCACCTCGCCGAACCACTTCGCGGAGGTGTCGAAGTGCTTGCCGCCCTTGATGCGCGGGAACTCGATGGTGCGCAGCTTGCCGCCCTGGCCCTCGTCGTGCCCGGTGACGCCGGAGACCTTGTTGAGCGCGCTTTCGACGGCAAGGTCGGTCATGCTCTGGATGAGGCGCAGGTCGTCGCGGTTGGCCGGGGCGGAGCGGGCGTAGTAGCCGGACTTCTGCACCATGGCGCGCTCGGCGCCGAGCAGGGCGGCGAACTGCTTGGAGAACCAGTTGCCGACATTGATCGTGTCGATCTTCACATGGCCGAAAGCATCGCGCTTGACGGTTTCGCCGGCCGCTTCCCGCTCGGAAACGATGGCGTCGAGGCAGGCGCCTTCCGAAACGAAGATCGAGACGAAGCCGTTGCGGTCCATCTTCTCCTTCAGTCGCGCGGCTTCGGCCTGCAGGTCGAAGGCCATTTCCGGCAGGTAGACGCCCTGGATGGTCTTCAGCGTGCGGTCCATCAGCATGCCGTCGACGTATTCGTTGTGGCTGATACGATCGACATAGGCCTTGGCGGTCGCCGCCGTCAGCCAGCCGGAATGGCGGCCCATGACTTCATGCACGACGAGGGTGCGGGGTGCAGCACTCTGCTCGTTGGAAACATTGTCGAAAAAGGCGGCGCCGTATTCGGCGGCAGTCCAGGCGCCGAGCGACTGGCGGATCGGCACGACGTCGTTGTCGACCGTCTTCGGCAGGCCGACAACCGTCAGCTCGTAGCCGTTGGCGCCGAGATAGGCGGCGAGATCGGCGGCGGTGGTGTTGGTGTCGTCGCCGCCGATGGTGTGGAGAATGGTGACGCCGTCGGCGGCCAGCCGCTCGGCGGCCACCTTCAGCGGGTTTTCGCCGTCCTTGACGAGGCCACGCTTGGCGCAGTCGGCGGCATTGGTCAGCTTGACGCGGCTGTTTCCGATCGGCGAGCCGCCGTAACGATGCAACAATGGCGCCTTTTCGCGCATCTGCCGGGTGATGGCGATGCTGTCGCCGAGCAGCACGCCCTGGTAGCCGGAGCGATAGGCGATCAGGTCGATTTCGGGGGCGATGTCGCTGTAGCGCTCGATCAGTCCGCCGACCGCCGAGGACAGGCAGGGGGCGAGACCGCCGGCGGTCAGCATTGCAACTTTGTGTTTCACCATCGGTTCCTCCTTCGGCGCCTGTCGCGCCGTCATTCCGTCAAGGCATGGATGCGACAGCCGGACCTCGGTGTAAAGTGAAGTTTTGTGGAAATCCTCGACCTTTTCACGTGGTTTGCGCGCCGTCCGGCTGCTAACCGGGTCAGGTGCGCCGGCCGGCAAAAACGGCATGGGGGAAAACCTGCGGCACGGACTGCGACTTGGCCGTGTTTCGGTCGAAATTTTCGTCTACAGAGGATGATCGAAACTGCGGATGGAAGGCGCGGGATCCCGTCGCCGATCGGGATGCTATGATCTGTGACACGGTCTGCGTCCATAGGCTGACTTGCTTTTCCGCGTGGTTTTTGGTGAGCTTGCACTTCTGTTGTATCCGCGGACTCAAGATGTCATTTTGGGAAAAACTGCTGGGCGCGGTCGCTGACACCGCCAGCAATGCCTTGTCAGCCGTTATCGAAGCAATCCGTACGGTGTTCGAGGGCGATCCGGAAACGCGCCGCAAGGTGGCGTTCTCGGTTGCCGTCATCGCGCTCTCGGCCAAGATGGCCAAGGCGGACGGCGTGGTGTCCGAAGCGGAGGTCGATGCTTTCCGCGAGATCTTCGACTATCCGCCCGACCAGGCCAAGAACGTCGCCCGACTCTATAACCTCGCCCGCCAGGATGTGGCGGGATACGAGGCCTATGCCGAAAAACTCGCCGGCCTGTGCAGCACCTGCGCGGCCAATTGCCCCGTACTGGAAGACGTAGTCGACGGACTGTTCCACATTGCCAAGGCAGATGGTGCGATCCACGAGAAGGAACTGGCCTTCATCTGGCGCGTCGCTGAAATCTTTGGCATCAGCGAAAGCCATTTCGAGACGATAACGGCGCGGCATGTACATCGCGACGGTATCGATCCCTATGTGGTGCTCGGCGTCAATCGTTCCGACGATTTTGCCACCATCCGCAAGCGATACCGCGTGCTGGTCACCGAGCACCATCCCGACATGCTGACGGCGCGCGGCATGCCGGAGGAATTCCACGCCATCGCCAACAATCGCATGGCGACGCTGAATGCGGCCTATGAGGCTATCGAGAAAGAGCGCCGCGCCGCATGACATCCGCATTCCTGCCCGATTATGCGGCGGCCATGGTGCAGCCGTCCCCCAATCATGGCGAGCGGGCGGATGGCCGCCTGCCGGACATGATCCTTCTCCATTATACCGGCATGGGCACGGCGGATGGCGCGCTCGACTGGCTGTGTCGCGACGAAAGCCAGGTCTCCAGCCATTATTTCGTACATGAGGACGGGCGCGTGCTGCAGCTCGTGCCGGAGGCGCGCCGCGCCTGGCATGCCGGCAAGAGTTTCTGGGCAGGCGAAGTGGATATCAATTCGCTCTCCATCGGCATCGAGATCGCCAATGCCGGGCATCCCGGCGGCCTGCCGGATTTTCCGGAGGCACAGATTACGGCGGTCATCGCGCTCTGCCGCGATATCGCGGTGCGGCGGGGGATCGCACCGGAGCGCATCCTTGGCCATTCCGACGTCGCGCCGGTGCGAAAGGTCGATCCGGGCGAGAAATTTCCGTGGGATCGGCTGGCGGATTCCGGCGTCGGCCATTGGGTCGAGCCGGCTGCGCTCGGCGGCGGGCGCTTCTTCCAGCAGGGCGATAGCGGCAAGCCGGTCGAGGCGCTGCAATCCATGCTGTCGCTTTATGGCTACGGCGTCGAAATTTCAGGCGAATACGATGCGAAGACGGCGGGTTGCGTCGAAGCCTTCCAACGCCACTTCCGCGCCGCGCGCGTGGATGGCATCGCCGATGTCTCGACCATCGACACGCTGCACCGGCTGCTCACCGCCTTGCCGCGCTTCGGGGTGTGAAAGGAGGTCAGGATGACGGATTTCAAGGTTCTGGTGATCGGCCGCGGCATGATGGGGGCCGCGGCGGCGAAATATCTGGCGCGCGAGATCGATGGCGTCGGCGTCATCGGTCCGGATGAGCCGGCGGACAAGCGTTCGCATGACGGCGTTTTCGCCAGCCATTACGACGAGGGCCGCATTACCCGCACCATCGATCCGAACCCGGTCTGGGCGCGGCTGGCCAACCGTTCCATCGCCCGGTATCGCGATATCGAGGCGGAGAGCGGCATCGGTTTCTTTTCCGAGGTCGGTTGCCTTGTCGCCGGTGCGGCGCGGGCGAGCGGCGATGACTATATAGCCAATGTGCTGTCCGCCGCCGGGTCTCTGGATGTCGAGACCATGCTGCTGGACGACGGGGGATTGAAGGAGCGGTTTCCGTTCTTCTCGGTCGAAGCCGGCAGCGAAGGCGTATTCGAGCCGGCAGGCGCCGGGCATATCAGCCCGCGTCGCCTGGTGGCGGCGCAGTCGCGGCTGGCGGAGAAGGCGGGCGCGCGGCTGATCCGCGAGACGGCGGTGCGTCTTCTTCCCGGCGCCGACGGCATCGAGGTGATGACCGCCGAGGGCGAGCGCTACACAGCCGAAAAGGTTCTGGCGGCGGCGGGCGGATTCACGATTGCCGACAGCCTCTTGCCGCAGCCGGTCGATCTGACGGTTTATGCCCGCACCATCGTCTTCATGGAGGTGGATGCCGCGGAAGCGGCCCGGCTGGCGGCGATGCCGTCACTGATTACCGCGCCGCATGATCCGCAAGACGCCATCTACATGCTGCCGCCGATCCGCTATCCGGACGGGCGGTTCTATCTCAAGATCGGCGGCGATCCCCATGATCTCCAGCTGAAGAGCGAAGCTGAACTGCGCGACTGGTTTCGCGGCGAGGGACGCGAAAGCGCCAGGACACACCTGCTGCGGGTGGCGAAGGAGCTTTTGAACGGCGTTTCCATCCGTTCGGTTTCCACCGGCTCCTGCGTCACGAGCTTCACGCCGACCGGGCTGCCGGCCATCGGCTTTTCGGCTTCGCCGCGCATCGCGCTGGTCACCGGCGGCTGCGGGGCGGCGGCGAAGAGTTCGGACGAGATCGGACGGCTGGGCGCCGAGACGATCCTTCAAGGCGGAGTAGCCGATGCCGCCTATGCCGGCGTCGATTTTTCGCCGCGATTCCGGTGAGGCCCGATATTTCGGTAGCAATTCGGCTCTCGCTCGTTTAAGCACCGGCTGCCAGTTGGCCGGGCAGCCGCGCTTTACCAATGCCGAAAGGCGGTAGGGTGAGG
>ERZ778022.4185-NODE-4185-length-12654-cov-6.006350_pt1 | contig 12654 bp, 6 predicted proteins | sample MGYA00375752_ERZ778022 | MGnify/ENA primary metagenome ERZ778022 (study PRJEB29350, sample SAMN05389826) | bioreactor metagenome | isolation source: Thiocyanate bioreactor | place: South Africa: University of Cape Town | collected 2014-04-04 ... | reverse complement strand
CGAGGTCTCGGTGTCGACCGCCCCCATCCGCGCGGCGAAGGCCCGGTCGATCCAGCGCTGGAGCGCCTCGGCGGTCTGGACGCATTCGTAGGCGTCGAGGTCGACCGGCGGCATGGCGGGCAGAGGCTGGCGCGAGCCTTGCGGCGCGGCCAGGGCGGCGGCGTTCACAGCCTTCGCCGGATGGAGCTGGGTCGCCGGGCCGGGGCTGCCCGCCCCCCCGCCGAGGCGGCGCAGCAGGCTGGTGAAGCCGTGCTCCTCGAGGAAGGCGGCGAGCGGATCGGGGGGAATCGCGGTGAGCGCGAAGTCCTCCAGCGGGATCGGCAGCGGGCAGTCCTCCTTGAGCTGGACCAGCACGCGCGAGAGGCGCGCCATCTCGGCCTGCTCGATCAGGCTCTCGCGCAGCTTACCCGGCTTCATCGCCGGCGCGGCGGCCAGCGCGCCTTCCAGGCTGCCGTGCTCCTGGATCAGCTTGGTCGCGGTCTTCGGGCCGATGCCGCGGATGCCGGGGATGTTGTCGACCGAATCGCCCATCAGCGCGAGGACGTCGCCGACCAGCTCGGGCGGGACGCCGAACTTCTCCATGACCTCGGGAACGTCGATCCGCTGGTTCTTCATCGTGTCGAGCATGTCGACGCAGCCGCCCCCGGGGTAATCGGCGCTACCGTCGGGCGCTTCGGCGCACCGGCCGACGAGCTGCATCAGGTCCTTGTCGGACGAGATGATCGTCACGTCCCAGCCGCGCCGGGTCGCCTCGCGGGCGTAGGAGGCGATGAGGTCGTCGGCCTCGAGGTCGTCCTCCTCGATGCAGGGCAGGCTGAAGGCGCGGGTCGCGTCGCGAATCAGCGGGAACTGGGGCACCAGGTCCTCGGGCGGCGGCGGGCGGTTGGCCTTGTACTGGTCATAGAGCGCGTTGCGGAACGAGGTGCTGCCCTTGTCGAGAATCACCGCGAGGTGCGTCGGCCCGTCGGCCTTGTTGAGGTCGTCGGCCAGCTTCCACAGCATCGTGGTGTAGCCGTAGACCGCGCCGACCGGCACGCCGCGGGGATTCGTCAGCGGCGGCAGGCGGTGATAGGCGCGGAAGATATAGGCCGATCCGTCGACCAGGTAGAGGTGCTGCCGAGATTCCATTTGCGCGGTGTAGCAGGCACTTGGGGGAACGCCAGCGCCGCCGCGAAAACCGCGCGCCGCCGCCGCTTCCGGTCATACCTTGGACACAATTGGGTCCTAGAAACCCCCTCACTGAAAAGCTGCGCGAATTTCGTGATTCGCGACTAGCGCTTGCATCGCCGCGCCAAGACGATTAATTGACGCGCGAAGTCTACTCTTGCAGTAGGCTTTCCGCGGGGCCCGCCGTCTCTTTGCAGACATTGTGCCGCGCGTGGTCCACTCGCTGTTCAAGGATTACCATACATGCGCAAGATCGTTCTCGCTGCCGCCGTCGCTGGCGCCGCTCTCGCTCTCTCGGCTTGCTCGCAGAAGACCGAAGACGCCGCCGCCACCACCGCTGAAGCCGCCGCTTCGGACGCTGCTGCCGCCGCCACCGACGCCGCTGCCGCCGCTTCGGGCGCTGCCACGGAAGCCGCTGCCGCCGCCGCCGACGCCGCTGCCGCTGCTTCGGGCGCCGCCACGGACGCCGCTGCTGCCGCTTCGGACGCCGCGAAGAAGATGTAATCTTCGCCTCGGCGAATTACACGAGATCGGGCGCGCCGGGACTTGTCCCGCGCGCCCTTTCTTTTGCCCGCGCGAACCCGAGATCCTCGCTGTCTCGCGTAGCGGCGTTTTGAGGGGACCCTGCGGGCCCAAGCCGCGAAGGCGCGAAGAGAAGAAGGTTTGGTTTCGCGCAGAGCCCGCAGAGGACGCGGGAGGCGTAGCCCCCGCGGCGAAGCCGCTATCCGATCACAGGGTTGCGAATGACGGAGTGAAGGCGCCTGCGGCGCAACACCTCCGCGCCCTCTGCGTCCTCTGCGCGAACTTCCCCTTTTCTTCTTCGCGCCTTCGCGTCTTCGCGTGAGACAAAAATCGGAATGACGGTGCCCTCGGGCACACCTCACCCCCCGCTGGCGATTGCGGGGTAACGCCGGGGGAAGAACAGGACGCGGACGGGACAACGGCCGGCGCTGGTGCCTGGACCATACAGGCCTGGCTTGGCGTGATTGCTTGCGAATGGCTGGCGGGACACGCACGAAACCCACACAGTCTCGGCCCTGTGGTGCGAGGGAGGTGGCGGGACGGGCTCGCACCCCTGCCGCCTGCCTTGGGGCATACCCCTGGTTCATCCTCGCATCCGGCGGAGCGGATGCCGGGGCATCCGCGGGACAACGCCGACCGTTGATTTGCGGGGAGGCAAGGGAAGCGAAGGCCTGACCGCCCACCCGCACCCGCCGCGTGGATCGTCGGCGGCGTTGACATCCACCGCGACGACGGCGGATCACATAACCCATATGGTTCAGTTTGTCAAGCGGAATCGTGATCCCGCGCTTTTCCGGATTGCCTCTCAAGCGCGGCAAAAATGTCACATCGCGCATATTTTTGTATTCGCGGCGCGACAATTGTCTCGTTTGCGATTGCCTCGTCCCAATTGATAACGCTACCTTCAAAACTGATCGAATCAGATCACAAATGATCGCAAGGGGAAGCTCGCGATTATTTGAGATGGCACACAGGGGAGGTTCTCATGTCCAATTCGTTTACCCGCACGTTCCGCGGGGCTGTTTGCGCTGGTGTCGCGACGATCGCGCTCGCGCCGAGCCTGGCCTTCGCGCAGGACGCCGCTCCGGCCGACGAGGCCCCGAGCGACGAAATCGTCGTCACCGGCACGCTGATCCGTGGCACCACGCCGGTCGGCTCCAATGCAATCACCCTGGGCCAGGAGCGGCTACAGGAAACCGGCGCGACAAGCTCGAACGAACTGCTCGCCTCGATCCCGCAGGTGACGAACTACTTCAACCGCGTTCCTCTGTCGGATCTCGCGATCGCGGTGAACCAGATGCAGATCTCGCGGCCGAACATCCGCAACGTCTCGCCCAACAATGCGGCGAGCTCGGCGACGCTGATCCTGGTCGACGGGCATCGCATCGCCACGGCCGGTATCAGTCAGGCATCGGTCGATCCCGACCTCATCCCGACCGGTGCGATCGAGCGCGTCGAGGTCGTGACCGAAGGCGGTTCGTCGCTCTACGGCGCGGACGCGGTTGCGGGCGTGATCAACTTCATCACCCGCAAGCGCTTCAACGGCGTGAAGGTCGAGGGGCACTATGGCTTTGCCGACGACTATTGGCAGGCGGACGCTTCGATTACGGCGGGCAAGGCTTGGGAAACCGGCTCGGCCTATATCTCTTACTCCTTCACCAAGAACAGTGCGCTCTACGGTCGCGATCGTGATTTCATCCGCAATCTCGACTATACGTCCCAGCCCTATCGTGGCCGCGACCTGACCTGCACGCCGGCCAACCTCGCGGTCAACATGGTGTACGTGCCTGCCGCATATACGCTGTCCTCGACCAATTACGCTGCACCCGGTTTTACCGCCAATACGGCCAACCGCTGTGACGGCAGCGACGACAGCACGGCCATCCCGCGTGCCGAGCGGCATGGGGTGTTTGCCGGCCTGACCCAGGAATTGGGTGATCGGACCTCGGTCGACGTGCGCGCCTACTATGGCCAGCGCAAGACCCTCCAGACTTCGACCCTGCGTGGTACCGTCACGCTTGGGGCGAACAACTTTTTCGTTAAGCCCATCCTTGATGCAAAGGGCATCATCCTGGGGGATTTGGGTGGAGGTCTCGCCAACCAGGCATCGGCTTCGTTCAGCCTCGAGCCGATCTATGGCAAGGATAGTCAGCGCTCCAGCACCTTCATCAAGGAATGGGGCGTCAACGCCGAGATCAAGCACAACCTCAGCGACGACTGGCAGCTCCGCGGCCTGATCAACTGGAGCCAGAGCGACAGCCGGTTCAACCTGACCGGCATCAATACCGCCCGCCTTAACGCCGCTGGCGCCGGGACTACGGCGGCGACTGCGATCAACCCGTTCGATCTGACCCAGACCAGCCGCGCGTTGCTGGATGATCTGATCGACAACGAGATCGCCGGCCAGGCCAAGGACAGCCTGTTCAATGCTCGCTTGATCGCGGAAGGCAAGTTGTTCTCGCTTCCCGGCGGCGACGTGCGTCTCGCGGCGGGCTATGAATACATGCACGATAGCTACCAGCAGCGGTATCAGTCGGATATTCGGATCGGTACGCTGGGCAACTATGCCTTCAGCCCCTACAGCCGCGATGTCCATTCGCTGTTCGGCGAACTGCGCATCCCGCTGGTCGGTCCGGACAACGGCATGGACGGCCTGCGCTCGCTCGTCGTTTCCGCCTCGGGCCGCTACGACCATTACAGCGATTTCGGCGATACCTTCAATCCGAAGATCGGTGTGACCTACAAGCCGGTCGAAGGCTTTGCGATCCGCGGCAACTGGGGTACTTCGTTCACCGCTCCGACGCCGCTCGACCAATTGGGCTCGCAGCGTAACACGATCTCGTCGTTCGGGTTCGTCGCCTTTACCCGTCCGGGCGAGACCCCCGCAGGCGGTAGCTATACCATCGCGCTTCAGGGGTCGCAGGCGAACTTGCAGCCGCAGACCGCGAACACCTGGTCGGTCGGCGTCGACCTTGATCCGGCGCGGGGGCTGCATGCAAGCGTCAGCTACTATGAGGTGAAGTTCAAGAACATCCTCGCCACGCCCACTCCGGGCACCGGAATCTTCACCGATTTCCCGGGCAACATCTGGACCAATCCGTCCGGTCTTAGCGAATCTCTGCTTCGCCAGTTGGTTGGGAATGTTGCCGGCGGTCAGGACGTCGTGACTGCGCTGGTAAATGCCGGGACGCCGGTTTACGAGTTCGTCGATTTCCGTGTCGGAAACTTCGGTGTCGTCAACGTCAAGGGGGTCGACTTCGCGCTGAACTACAATCACCCGACCTGGTTCGGCAGCGTCGATTTCAACGTCAACGGCAATATCCCGTTCGCACGCACCACGCAGGCGAGCCCCACTTCGGTGGTCTCCAACCAGCTTACGCTGAACAATCCCAAGCTGTATCTCCAGGCATCGCTCGGCGCGGACATCGGTGCGTTCCGCGCCCAGGCCACCTGGAACCATACGGGCGGCTACAACATCACGCCGACCAACAGCGTGCCGGTTCAGGATCACGTCAGCGCGTTCAACACGGTAGACCTGTTCTTCAAGTATGACGTGCCTTCCGAGAACAAGCTGTTCCGCAACCTGAGCTTCACGCTCAACGTGAAGAACCTGTTCAACCAGGACCCGCCGCTGCTGCTCCGCAACGAACAGGGTGACGCCGGCTATGCCAACGGCTTCACTTTCGGGCGGATGTTCATCCTGGGCGTGTCCAAGCAGTTCTGATCGAGAACACCCTGCCCGGCTCGTCAGGCCTTCATCCTGACGAGCCGGCGCGGGGCCTGACCATCAGCGGCCGTGGGTGGATTCGAACCACGAACGCACACTTCCTGGAGCCCGCGGCTGCGCTTGCGGGCTCCAGGTTTTCCTGCCCATAGGCATAACGATCGAGGAGCCGCGGCCATGTCCAGCCCATCCCCAGACGCCGCTCCGGCTTCGCGCTCGCCGATGCGCGATTCCATCCTGGCGGGGCTGGCGAACTATATCGACGCGGGCTCGATCGTGGCCGGATCGGCGGCGCTGGCGTTGTGGGCGGAGCTCTACCGCATGAGCCCGACGATGATCGGGCTGATCGGCGCGTTCAGCGCCAATGCGATCTCGGCGGGCGTCGGCGCGCTGATCGGCGGGGTGCTCTGCGACAAGTTCGGGCGCAAGAAGATCTACCAGTACGACATGCTGTTCTACGCCTTCGGCATGGCCTGGCTGACCTTCGCCGCGGCGCCGTGGATGATCGTGGTCGGCTTCGTCCTCGTCGGCCTGGCCGTGGGCGCGGACATCCCCGCCTCGTGGTCGCTGATCGCCGAGCTCGCGCCCAAGCGCGAGCGGGCGCGCTATAGCGGGATCGCGCAGATCCTGTGGTATCTCGGGCCGGTCGTGGTGCTCACGCTCGGGCTGCTGCTGGCCTCGCTCGGCATCCTCGGCATCCGGCTGATCTTCGGGCACCTGCTGGTCCTGGCGCTGGTCCTGACCCTGCTGCGCTCGAAGATGCACGAATCGCGCTATTGGGCGGAGGCCAAGGCGGCCGAGGACCATGTGCAGAAGGCCGACTGGCGCCAGCTCCTCCAGCCCAAGTACCTCAAGTCCATGCTGTTCCTGATCGGCATGTACGGGGTCTGGAACCTCTGGGCGGGGACCAACGGGTTCTTCTTCCCCTATATCCTGCGCACGGTCGGCGGGCAGACGCAGGAGGCGAGCGTCGCCCTCCAGGCGCTGAACTTCGCGCTGGGGATCGTCTCGATCCTCGTCGTCTTCATGCGCTATTCGGACAAGGTGAACCAGCGCGCGCTGTTCCTGACCTCGGCGTTGCTCCAGGTCGGCGGCATGTCGCTGCTGGCGTTGTTCCCGCTGACCGGCGGGATCGCGATCATCCACGTGCTGATCATGTCGCTGTCGGTCGGCTTCGGCGCTCAGTCGTTCTTCCAGCTGTGGAGCGCGGAGCTGTTCCCGACCCTGCTGCGCTCCACGGCCCAGGGGATCACCTTCGCCGTGGTGCGGATCGGACTCGGCGTGTTCAGCTTCTTCGTGCCGCTGCTGACGGCGACGGGCTTCCACACGCTCGCGTGGATTCTCGTCGGCTTCCTCGCGATCAGCGCGTTGATCGGCTGGCTCGGCGCGCCGCGCAACGAGGGCAAGAGCCTCGACGAGCTGGAAGCCGAGCACGCCGCGGCTTGACCTTCCGCCGATGGACGAGACCCACGACGCGGCGGTGCGCCCGGCCGGGCTGCGGACCGACGACGCTTCCGGCCAGGTCGCGACCGCCTTCGCCGCGCCCCGGCTGAGCTGGCGGCTGGCGGCCGAGCGGCCGGGGGTGCGCCAGTGCGCCTACGAAGTGCAGGTGAGCGCCGACGCGGCTTTCGCGAAGGCCGAGAGCAGCGGTCGGGTGGCCTGCGCCTCGCCCGTGGGCGCGCCCTGGGTCGGCGCGCCGCTGCGCAGCCGCGAGGTCCGCTGGGCGCGGGTCCGGGTCTGGACCGACGCGGGCGTGACCGGCTGGAGCGAGCCGGTGCGGATCGAGGGCGCGCTGTTCGAGCCGGTCGACTGGGTGGCGCGGCCGATCAGCCCGGCGTTCAACGTGGGCCAGCGCGCGCCGTGCCCGGTGCCGCTGCTGCGCCGCGCGTTCACGCTCGACCGGCCGGTGGCGAGCGCGCGACTCTACGTCACCGCGCTCGGCGTCCACGACTGCCGGATCAACGGCGCGGCGGTCTCCGACGCTCTGCTCGATCCCGGCTGGACCGCCTATCGCGATCGCCTGCTCTACGCCGTCCATGACGTGACGGGGCTGCTGCGCGAAGGCGAGAACGTGATCGCGGCGACGGTCGGTGACGGCTGGTGGCGCGGCAACCTGACCTGGATGCAGCGCCGCGCGGTCTATGGCGAGACCACTGCGCTGCTCGCCCAGCTCGAGCTGACCTTCGCGGACGGCTCGCGGCGGATCGTGGCCACGGGCGAGGATTGGCAGGGCGGGACCGGCCCGCTCATCCGCGCCGATCTCTATGACGGCTGCGAGCTTGATTTAGGACGGGAGCCGGGCGGTTGGGGGCCGGTCGTCGCCCTGCCGTTGCCCGCCGGGCTGGAGCAGCGCGCCATGCCGCCGGTGCGCGAGGTGCAGGCGTTCGACGCCGGGTTCGCCGTGGGCGAGGGCGGCGTGGTCAAGGTCGACTGCGGCCAGAACCTCACCGGCTACCTGCGCCTGACCCTGCGCTGCACGGATACCGCGGCGGTGACGGTGCGCCATGCCGAGGTGCTGGAGCCGGACGGCCGCCTCCACACCGCCGCCCTGCGCCATGCCCGGGCGACCGACAGCTACCGCCTGCCGCCGGGTGAGCACGTCGTCAGCCCGAGCTTCACCTACCACGGCTTCCGCTTCGCCGAGATCGCGTTGGGCGAAGGCGTGGAATTGGAGCGGGTCGAGGTCTGCGTCGTCGCCAGCGACCTGGCCGAGATCGGCCGTTTCCGCTGTTCCGACCCGCGGCTCAACCAGCTCGAATCCAATATCCGCTGGTCGCAGCGCGGCAATTTCCTCGCCCTGCCGACCGACTGCCCGCAACGCGACGAGCGGCTCGGCTGGACCGGCGACATCCAGGTCTTCGCGCCGACCGCCTGCACCAATTTCGACGCGCGCGCCTTCCTCGCGAGCTGGCTGGCCGACCTCGCACTGGAGCAGGCGCCGGACGGCAACGTGCCGAGCACCGTGCCCAACGTGATTGGCGGCCATCCCTTCGAATATGCCGGGATCGGCTGGTCCGACGCGGCGACGCTCGTCCCGCTGGCGCTCTACGAGGCCTATGGCGACGGCGCGGTCTTCGCCCGCCAGCTTCCCTCGATGCGCGCCTGGGTGGACCACGGCGCGGCGCGGCTCTCGGCGCGGGACACCTGGGAGGGGGACTTCCATCTCGGCGACTGGCTCGATCCCGGCGCGCCGCCCGACAAGCCGGAGCAGGCGACCACCGACCGCGACTTCATCGCCTCGGCCTACCTGTCCTGCAGCGCCGCCGCCGTCGCGCGGGCGCTGCGGGTGACGGGCGAGGGGGACGCGGCCGAGCACTATGCCCGGCTCGCCGCGCGCGTCGCGGTGGGGACCTGGGCACGCTGGCGCGACGTCGCGGTCCGGACCCAGGCCGGCTGCGCCATCGCGATCATGTTCGACATCGCCCCGGCCGACGAGCGCGACGCGGTGGGCGCGGCGCTCGCCGCCCTGGTCCGCCAGGCCGAGGGGCGCATCGCCACGGGTTTCCTCGGCACGCCGCTGGTCCTGCCGGCCCTGACCCGCACCGGGCAGGACGCGGCGGCCTATGCCCTGCTGCTCAACGAGGAGGCGCCCGGCTGGCTCTATCAGGTCCGCAGCGGCGCGACGACGATGTGGGAGCGCTGGGACGCGATCCGGCCCGACGGCACGCTCCACGGCGGCGAGATGGATGCGGACGACGCCGAGTCCATGACCAGCTTCAACCACTACGCCTACGGCTCGGTCGGGGCCTGGCTCTACCGGACGCTCGCCGGAATCGCGCCGCGGCTCGATGCGCCGGGCTATGCCGCGATCGACTTCGCGCCGCGGCCGGGCGGCGGGATCGCTTGGGCCGAGGCGAGCGTCGCCACCCCCTATGGCGAGGCGGCGATCGCCTGGCGGATCGAAGGCGATGGGCTGCGGGTCGAGCTGACCGTCCCGCCCGGCGCCGAGGGCGCGTTCCACGCGCCGCCGGGCTGGGTCCTGCCGTCACCGGCCCTCCCGCTGGGATCGGGCCGGCACGCCTTCGGCCTCGTCAGAAGCGGTTGACGAGGCTTTCCAGCCACTCCTGGCGGCCGGATCGGGGTTCGGGCGCGCGGTTGCTCTGGATGGCGTGCTCGGCGACCGAGGCGAGGGTCGCGCTCGGCGCGTGGATCGCCTTGCCCAGCTCGCCCTGCCAGCCCGCATAGCGCTCCTGGCGGAAGGCATCGAGCCGGCCGTCCTCGACGATTGCCGTGGCGCGCAGCAGGGCGCGGGCGATCGTGTCGATCCCGCCGACATGGCCGTGGAACAGGTCCGCCGCGTCGATCGACTGGCGGCGCACCTTGGCGTCGAAGTTGAACCCGCCGGTGGTGAAACCGCCGGCCCGGATGATCTCCAGCATGGCCAGCGTCAGCTCCTCGACCGAATTGGGGAATTGGTCGGTGTCCCAGCCGTTCTGCGGATCGCCGCGGTTGGCGTCGATCGAGCCGAAGATTCCGAGCGCGCGGGCCATGGCGATCTCGTGCTCGAAGGTATGGCCGGAGAGGGTCGCGTGGTTGGCCTCGATATTGACCTTGACCTCGTTCTCCAGCCCGAAGCGCTTGAGGAAGGCGTAAACCGTCTGGGTGTCGAAGTCGTACTGGTGCTTGGTCGGCTCGTGCGGCTTGGGCTCGATCAGAATCGTGCCCGTGAAGCCGATGCGGTGCTTGTGGTCGACCACCAGGCTGAGGAAGCGGCCGAAGTTCTCCTGCTCGATGCCGATCTCGGTGTTGAGGATCGTGTCGTAGCCCTCGCGGCCGCCCCACAGCACGTAGTTCGCGCCGCCGAGGCGGTGGGTCGCCTCCAGGCAGTCGCGCACCTGCATCGCCGCCCAGGCATAGACCTCGGGGTCCGGATTGGTCGCCGCGCCGGCCATGTAGCGCGGGTGGCTGAACAGGTTGGCCGTGCCCCACAGCAGCTTGCGCCCGTGCTGCGCCTGCAAGGCTTCGAGATGGTCGACCGCCGCGGCGAAGCTCGCGCGGAAGGCGGTCGCGTCCTCGGCGTCGGCCATCACGTCGACGTCGTGGAAGCAGTAGAACGGCACGTCGAGCTTCTCGACGAAGGCCAGCGCCGCCGCGCGCTTGGCGGCGGCGTGGGGCGCATCGTTGGGGCCGGCGTGCCACGGGCGGCGGAAGGTGCCCGCGCCGAACACGTCGCTGCCCGGCCAGCAGAAGGTGTGCCAGAAGCACACGGCGAAGCGCAGGTGGTCCTCCATCCGCTTGCCCAGGACCACGCGGTCCTTGTCGTACCAGCGGTAGGCGAGATCGCTGGCGCTCTCGGGGCCTTCGTAGCGGACGGTGTCGAACGGGGCGAAATAGTCGGCGGACATCGTATCTTCCTTCAGAGGGAGCGGATCGCGGCATATGCCGCACGGAATCGGGCGAGCTTGGGCGCGAGGCGTTCGGCCAGCGCGGGATCGGGCATGACCGTCTCGCGCACCGGCGGGCGGGTACAGGCCTCGGCGGCGCTGGCGCCGGTCGCGGCCATCCGGGCGAGCCGCGCGGCGCCGAGCGCCGGGCCGACCTCGCCGCCTTCGAGATAGTCGAGCGGCACGCCGAGCACGGCGGCGAGGATCGTGCCCCAGAACCGCGAACGGCTGCCGCCGCCGATTACCGAGAGGCGCTCGATCCGGGTGCCCGCCTCGCGCAGGGCGTCGAGCCCGTCGGCATGGGCGAAGGCCACCCCTTCGAGCACGGCGACGGCGAGGCGGCCGGCGTCGGTCTCATTGTCGGCGCGCAGGAAGGCGCCGCGCACGTGGGCGTCGTTGTGCGGGGTGCGCTCACCCGAGAGGTAGGGGAGGAACAGCTCCTCGCCCGCCGCCGCGCCGGTCGCTTCGGCAAGGCCGAACAGGGCGGCCGGGCCGTCCAGGCCGAGGAAGCGCGCCGCCCAGTCGACGCAGCTCGCGGCTGAGAGGTGGACGCTCATCTGGTGCCAGGTCGCGGGCAGGCAGTGGCAGAAGGCATGGACCGCGCGCGCCGGGTTGGGGCGGAAGTCCCGCGTGGCGACGAAAATCACGCCCGAGGTGCCGAGCGAGAGCAGGGCGTCGCCGTCCCCGATCACCCCGACGCCGACCGCGCCCGCGGCATTGTCGCCGGCTCCGGCGGCCACCGGAACCGGGTCCATGCCCCAGGCGGCGGCCACCTCGGGACGCAGCGTGCCGGTGGCCTCGCTCCCCTCGAACAGGCGCGGCATCTGGGCGCGGGCGAGCCCGGTCGCCGCGAGCATGGCGTCGGACCAGTCGCGCAGGCCCACGTCGAGCCACAGCGTCCCGGCGCTGTCCGACAGGTCGGAGGCATGGTCGCCGGTCATGCACAGGCGGACGTAGTCCTTGGGCAGCAGCACCTTGCGGACCTGGGCGAAGATCTCCGGCTCGTGATGCCGCACCCAGGCGAGCTTGGGCGCGGTGAAGCCCGGCATGGCGAGGTTGCCGGTGATCTCGCGCGAGCAGGGCTCGGCCGCTTCCAGCTCGGCGCATTCGGCGAAGGAGCGGCCGTCGTTCCACAGGATCGCGGGGCGCAGGGGGCGGTCGTCGGCGCCGAGCAGGGTCGCGCCGTGCATCTGCCCGGCGAGGCCGATCGCCCGGACCTGGCGGCGCAGCTCGGCGGGGAGGGCGAGGACGGCGGCCTGGGTGGCGGTCCACCAGTCCTGCGGGGCCTGCTCCGACCACAGCGGATGCTGGCGCGAGACATCGAGCGGCGCGGTCGCCTGGCCCGCCAGCGCGCCGTCCGCGCCGAGCAGCACGGCCTTGACGCCCGAGGTTCCGATATCGACGCCGAGAAACATCCGATCACACTCCCGCAATTACGTTAGCGCTACCAATAGGCTGGGCGCAAGTCCGATCGCGCTGCCGGCGCGCCGTGCCTAGCGGGCGGGCGCGACCCGGCACGTCTCGGCGCAGGTCACGCGGCTGACCCCGGGGGCGAGGGCGGCGGTCCGCCCGTTCCAGCGCAGCTCGCCCGGCAGGCCGCCGGGCAGCGCGATCCGGGCGTCGAGCCCCTGCGCGCCCCGGCGCGTCAGCTCGACCGCGATGGTCCCGGCGGGGTGGGGCACCTTGCCTGCGGCGTGGCGCAGGCTGCCCAGGTGAGGCTCGATCGTCACGCTGCGGAAGCCCGGCGCGCCGGGCCGCACGCCCAGGACCAGGGCGAGCAGGTGATAGCTCGGATGCGCGCTCCAGGCGTGGGAGTCCGAGCGGGTCGGCTCGGGGTTCTCGGCGGTCGAGGTCAGG
>ERZ778022.4181-NODE-4181-length-12663-cov-4.438610_pt1 | contig 12663 bp, 12 predicted proteins | sample MGYA00375752_ERZ778022 | MGnify/ENA primary metagenome ERZ778022 (study PRJEB29350, sample SAMN05389826) | bioreactor metagenome | isolation source: Thiocyanate bioreactor | place: South Africa: University of Cape Town | collected 2014-04-04 ... | reverse complement strand
CACACCCATGGGTTTGCCTTCGCTGAAACCGATCTTCTGCCCGTTGAGCATGACGGTGATCTGGCGTCCCTTGGCCGTGATCTCGAAGGTGTTCCATTTGCCGCCGGCTTTGGGCATCGGATTGACCTCGGTGAAGTTCACGATGCCGCCGGTCCCGTAGGTCGGATCCTTGCGCTGGTCGAAGATATTGACCTCGTAGCAGTTGCGATCCGTGATCGTGGTCGGGTCCTGGCAGCGCAGGAAGATGCCGCTGTTGGCGTCGTCACTGGCCCAGAACTCCACGTAGACCATGAAGTCCTTGTACTTGTCCTTGCTGACGAGATGCGCGGCGGTCTTGCTCGTCACCTTGTCGGCGACGATGGCGCCATCCTCGACGCGCCAGTTGGTTTCGCCGACCTTGTTCCAGTCGCCCAGGTTCTTTCCGTCGAAGAGCTGGATCCATCCTTCGCCAGTTTGGCTCCAGGCGGGTGATGGCAGGTGGACGGCAGCAAATGCGAAGACAATGAGCCCGAAGAGCGGGGCTCGCAAAAATGAACGTGTCACGGTGCTTCCTCCCGGTATGCGAATGCGAACGTTTGTTCGTGGACTTTGACGTCTCTCGTTTCGCGAACCCTTCCGTGCCGCTTGCCAGCTCGCTCCTTTCTGATTTGTAGAAGTGCTTCGACCGACGGCGCGCGTGGTCCGCGATCGGATCGTAAGGACTTTCCGAAAGGAAGAAAAGCTGGGCCGCGCGGCGCGTCGATCACCTGCGCGTGATTGTCGGCTGTTGCAGTGCAGGACGCGCTCAGCGCATCACGCGGCCGAGTGTTGCGGCAGCGACGCGCGCGGGGATGATGCGCGGTACGTCCGCCGAGAAGCGGCCCGAATAAATGAAGCGGATGAGCTTGGCCTTTGTCTCGGCCGTTTCCTCGAAGCGCACGACGAACTCTTGCGAGGCGACACGCAGGACGGTGCCTCTTATGCTCAAGCCGTCGAGAACGAGCGTCACGCTCTTGCCCTGAAGTGCCGGCGATGCGCCGGCGAGCCGGGCGCCGCCGAGGGATACATCGAGGACGCGCGCTTCGGAGATGTCGCCATCGACTTCAACGAGTGCCTTGCCGCGTGCGTTGAGCCGTTCGGAGGCGCGCAGCCGCGGCTGCTCGATGCACACCATGCAGGCGATGGTGAGCACGACGATATTGTACCAGCTCCAGAAGAGGCAGAGGGCGGCGGAGTCGCGCAGCTTGCTGCCATCCTCGAACACGAAGGCCCACACGAGCCCGCCGATGGTCAGCGCAAGATAGATCAGGAAGATGCGCATGAGCGGCCACTGGATGAAGCGCTTGCTGCGGTCGCCGCCTTTGGCCGTCACCTGGAACTTGTGCCCCTTGGGCTTGATGATGCCATGGACCACCGCGCGACTGATCTGCGAGGCGGCGAGGAGCTGCGTCACGTCCGACATGATGGGCATGACGCGGCCGCGCGCCATCCAGCCCATGATGGTGATCTGCGAGATGAAGTAGGGGAGGTAGTAGCCGAGCGTGTCCATCACATCGGCCTGCACGGCGTGCACGTTGAAGATCAGATAGAGGATCGGGATGACGATCCCGAACAGGCGGAAGGTGTGGCCAGCCGACCAGTAGAGGAACGTCTCCGTGAGGCTGATGCGGTCAATGAGCGTGAGGCCATTCTTCGGGCGGAGCGGGCCGAGTGCGCCGCGGCAGATCTGCACGAAGCCGAGCGCCCAGCGGCTCCGCTGCGTCACGTACTCCTTGAGGCCTTCGGGTGCGAGGCCGAGCGAAAGGCGCTCATTGAGATAGACCGTGCGGTAACCCGCGACCTTCATTTTCAGTGTGACGAGGTAGTCCTCGGTCACGGATTCCGTCGGGAAGCCGCCGATCTGCTGGAGGATCGGGAAGCGGATGACCGAGGACGTGCCGCAGCAGAAGGAGGCGCCCCAGGCATCTTTCGCCGCCATGACCACATCGAAGAAGTAGCGTTGCTCGTCCGGCCACACGCGCGCGAGCGAGAGATTGCTCTGCAGCGGGTCGGGATTGATGAAGTGCTGCGGTGTCTGGACGATGCCGACGTCCTCCTCGCGGAAGAGGCTCAGCGCGCGGCGCAGGAAATGCGGCGCCGGAACGAAGTCGGCATCGAGGATGCTGATGAAGTCGGGCCGCTCGGGCAGGGTTGCGACGTGGCGCAGCCCGTTGTTGATGTTGCCGGCCTTGGCGTGGGCGTTGTCGGGGCGCGTCAGATAGTTCGCGCCGAGGCGGGCAGTAAGCGCCTCGAGCCAGGGGCGGCGGCCGTCGTCGAGGACCCACACACGATAGCGCGGATAGTCGAGCGCGAGGGCGCCGACGATCGTGCGCTCGAGGATGGCCTCTTCCTCGTTATAGGTGCAGATGAAGACATCGACGAGCGGCAGGCGCGGCTGGGCCATGAGCCAGGGCTCGTTGCGATCGGCATCCGGCGAGCGGTTGGTAAGACGGACGAGGAATGAGAGGCTGATCGTGGCGCCGATGACGACGAGGGTCTCGACCGTGACGAAGATGAGCCCGACGAGGAAGTCGACGCTGAGGCCGATGGGAGGCAGCGTCACGATCCAGCGCCAGGCCATGTAGCGCCACATGAGCACCAGCATGACCGCGACCATGGCCGCGCGGGCGCGCTCGTCCTCGGCCTTGAGCCAAGGCAGGACCGTCCAGGCAAAGCCCAGGACGAGAAAACCCGGTGCTAGAGCCTCGAAGAGCAGCATGGCAGGAGCCTCAGGGGATCAACTGCCGAAGGTGACGCGGCCCGTGCGGCCGACGCTGCACCGGCCGGTGGTGGTCATCGCGGGGAGCGATACGGTCACGCGGTAGGGCTCCTTGGCGAGCGCCGCCGGCTGAATGGCGAGATTGGCAGGTGCGGTCGCGACGCCGGTGAGGCTGACGATGCGGCCCTCGTAGTCGGTGCTCTCGCCGCGAAAGCGGAAGCGGGCCGGCTCGCCGACGCGGAGCTTGTTGTAGGCCGCTTCGCCGACGGTTGCGGTTACGACGAGGCCGGAGCAGTCGAGGAGGCGCACAAGGTCCTGGCCGCGCACGACCGACTCGCCGGGCGCCGTCATGACCTCCCAGATGCTGCCGCTGACCGGCGCGACGAGCCCGGCAGCCGAGCGCTGGGCATAGCGCATGTTCTCGGCGGCAAGCTCGGTGCGCAGATTGGCGAGGCGCGCCTCGCGCTGGGCGACGTCGGCCGTGATCTCCTTCAGGCGGAGCGTGATCTCGTCGGCGCGCTGGAGGGACTGCGGGCGGTCGTTGTAGCTGTCACCGACGTAGACGCCGCGGCGCAGCGCGGAGAGCTCGACGTCGAGGGTGTTGCGGCGATGGCCGAGGGCTTCGAGGGACTGCGCGGCGACCGTCGCATCGCGCCGGGCGCGCTCGAGGGCGACGACAGTGCCGGTGCCTGCGTCGGCAAGAGCCTGCGCGCGCTCCAGCGCCTGCTGGGCCTCCTCGTGCCGGGCGGTCGAGGCGGAGATCTCGCTGCGTGTTTCGGCCATGCGCGACTCGAGCTGAGCAATGCGCCCGGCCCGGAAGGCCTCGGCGTTGGTCGTGTGCTCGTCGTGCAGCGCCTGCAGGCCGTCGCGGCGGCCGCCGAGCGCCTTGATCTCACCTTCGAGCTCGCCGACGAGCTGGGCGACGGAGTCGAGCCTGCCGCGCTCGGCGCGCGGATTGACGATGCTCAGCACCTCGGCGCCGGGCTTGAGCTCGGTGCCGACGGCGACGTTGCCGACCCAGGCGATCTGGCCTTCGATGGGCGCGCGCAGCGTGATGAGGCGGGCGTTGATGATCGCCTCGGTGCTGGTCGTCTGCATGAGCGTTTGCAGGGGCATCCAGCCTGCGACCGCGACGAGGGCGACGCCGGCAATCGTTTTCAGGATGCGTCGGTCGATGGCGCGGAGCTGCGGCGGCCCCTTCTTCGGCGCGGGCGCCTTGGCGGTGCTCGGTTCCGGCTTGGCTGCGGGCGTTGGATCGGTCGGCTGCGGGGATGCGAACGCTTTATCGAGGGCTGCGAGGCGGCCGAGTGCATCGAGGTCCGCGAGCGGCTGGCCCGATGCCGGCGCGTCGGCTTTTGCGGACGCGGGCGCGGACGTGTCCCGCGCCGGCCGAACGGAGGCTATGTTATCCTCGTGGCGCTCGTGCGTCGGCAAACTCGATGAACGACTCATTTTGAGCTCCAAGGCCCTTAAGAATTCCGATGATGCCCGGCGGTACGGCCCGATCTGCCGGCCGATATGCAATCGTAGGTTTCGAGATTTGCTTTAGCGTTAACCGGAGCGGCTTTTGCGAGGGCATGAGCGAGAGAAATTCGAAATGATCACAATCTAAGGTTGTGTAATTCAAAGATGCAATTATTGCGCGTGTGATATTCTGGCTCGCGCACAAAAAGATGTAGGAATATCAGACGGGTACATTTTGCGATCCGTGGACGAAGAATTGTTGCAGAAAAGCCGCGTAACTGAAGCTTCGCCAGTTTCGGAGGAATGAACGAAGTTTCTCCGCCGCGGAATCAACCTATCGTTGTCGGCAGAGAGATTCGGCGTTGTCGCCATGTTTGTGCCGCCGCATCTCGTCGGCGTTCCAATCCATTGCCATGCATTGCCGTCGCACCGGGGCTGGTGCGCGCTAGTCGTGGTGTGGTGCGCCGCGATGTGCGGAGGACGATGCGGGGCTGGAAAATTCGATGTCGAACCGTGGTCGCTTCGGCGCAGCGGCACAAGAGGTGCGCGCCGGGCTGTTCGAGCTGCATAATTTCTCGGGGCCGCTGCACGAGCAGGTGCGCGGGCTGATCCTCTGCAGGATCGAGAGAGGCGATTGGCCGGCCGGCACGCCGATCCCGCCGGAAGTACAACTCGCGAGCGCGTTCGGCGTGAGCATCGGGACGGTCCGCAAGGCACTGGACCAGCTCGCGCGGGACCGCATCCTGGTGCGCGAGCGCGGACGCGGGACGTTCGTCAAGCACGGCGGCGCCTGGCGCACGGAGGCGGGGCTGCGCCTCTGCCGCGCGAACGGTGAGCCCATCGAGCTGGACATTGCCCTGGTCGCGACGGACTACGTGGTCGCCACGGCGGGAGAGGTCTCGGCGCTGCGGATGTTGAGGCCGGCTTCAATTGTGCCGCGCGCGCTCAGGCTCCGCCGCGAGTGGCGGAGCGAGGGCCGGCTCATCGTCGTCGAGACGATCAGCGTCGATGCGGCCCGCTTCCCCAATCTCCAGTTCGAGATCGATCCCTCGGCTGAGGCGCTCTTTCCCGTCTATGCCGAGAAGTACCACGCTGCGGTGGATCGCACGGCCTGGACGATGCGGCCGCTCGCGGAGAGCGATGCGCGTGGTGCCGAGCTCAGGACAGGCCGCGGGGTCACGGTCATGCGCTGCGTGCGCACGGCCTTCGATGCCAAGGACACGCCGCTCGAGATTTCCGAGCAGCTCATCGCCTTCGATGATGATCTCGCGGTGATGGCGAGCCAGTAGGCGCTAGTGCGGTGATTCCGAAGTCCGCCACCACTTCGCGGTAGGTGTCGGAGGCGGACTGCGGAATCTGAACCATACTAGAAGCATAGACTTGCTCGTGTCCTCTCGATCGCGAAGTTCGTTCGAGAACCCGCCGCGGATAGTGACGAACTTCGCGATCGGGACACTAGCCTCAGGCCGGCGCTCGCGTGGCGACCTGGGTGCCGGCAGCTTCCCTTGCCTGTCCACCACCGTTGCGCATTTCGGAGAGGACGGCGGCAAGCTCGCTGAAGACGCCGGGACAGGCCGGATCATCAGGGAGCTGCGTGAGAAAGCGGTAGAGTATGGGCGTGAGCAGGACAGCCTGGTCGAGCTCGAAGTCGGCTTCGGCCTTGTAGGCGCCGACTGCGCGCAGGTCGCGCGTTTCCTCGTAGCGCGCGACGATCGTCCTCAGGCGCCGGACCAGCTCGGCTTCCTCCTTGCTCCAGGCGAGCGGCGCAAGACGCGAGATCGAGGTGAGCGGGTTGATGGCCGGATAGCGTCCCTGGTCGGCGATCGCGCGGTCGAGCACGATGTGTCCGTCCAGAATGCCGCGGACGGTATCGGCGACGGGCTCGTTGGAGTCTTCGCCGTCGAGCAGCACCGAGAACACGCCCGTGATGGAGCCCGAGCCCGGTTTGCCGGGACCGGCACGCTCGAGGAGGCGCGGCAGCTCGGCGAAGACGGAGGGCGCATAGCCACGCGCGACGGGCGGCTCGCCGGCCGCGAGCGCGACCTCGCGCAGGGCGTGGGCAAAGCGCGTGATCGAGTCGACGACGAGGAGGACGTTGTCGCCGCGGTCGCGGAAATATTCGGCCACTGCCATGGCAGTCTTGGCCGCGTTCTTGCGCATCATGGCGCCTTCGGAGCTCGACGCGACGACGGTGACGGCGCGGGGCGCGTGCGGCTTCACGACGTCCTCGAGGAACTCGCGCACCTCGCGGCCGCGCTCGGCGACCAGCGCGATGACGATCGTGTTGAAGCCATTCGTGCGCGCGAGCATCGAAACAAGAGTGGACTTGCCGACGCCGGAGCCGGCGAAGATGCCGATGCGCTGGCCGGCGCAGATCGGCGTGAAAAGGTCGATGGCCTTCACGCCCGTGATGATCGGCCGGCGAATGCGGTCGAGCGCCATGGGCGGAATGGGCTCGTGATCGAGGGAGTAAGGGAGTGAGCCGCTCGTCAGCGGACCCTGGTTGTCGATCGGCTGGCCGAGTGCGTTGATCACGCGGCCAAGCCAGCTCACGTCGGGGCAGATCTCGAGGCTGTCGCGCACCCAGACCGGCGCGCCGAGGCCGAGGCGCGGGGAAGAAGAGAAGAGCTTCACGTTGGCGCAGTCGGCCTCGATGCCGATCACTTCGCCGAGCCAGCGCGCGCCGCCGCCTTCGACTTCGACCGACGTGCCGAGCTCGACCCGACGCTCGATGCCGCGCACGAGCACGTGGCTCGGCGCTACTTCGGCGACGCGTCCGCCGTAGCGTACCAACGGTGGTCCGCCGGGATGGCCCGCGAAAAGGCGGGCGAGCTGCTCGAGCGGATCGCCGTGCTTGGCCGAGGAAGGCGGAAGCGGCGCGGGATTGCTGATCTCGGATGCGGCCATGCTCGTGCGCCTTCGGATGGTCGTGCTCGAAGTACTTCACCCTTTACCCGTAAGAACGTGGAGAGGGGGTTCTAGCGTCCGCTGCCGAGCGCCTTGATGGCGTCGGTCAACTTGCGGTCGGACTGCTCGCCCGCAGCCGACATGGCCTCGAAGGCGCGTGTCACGGAAATGAGGCGCGTCATTTCCATGACGGGATTGACGTTGGCCTTCTCGATGTAGCCCTGCGCGAGTCCGTTTCTCACGAAGTCGATGACGGGCTGGGCCGGCAGGTCGGGGACGACAGCCGCGCCCTCGTGCCGGACGAGCTTGGCGGCGGGCGGGATCTGGAAGATGCCGAGCCGGCCGACGCGCTGGCCGTTCTGGCTGATGGTTCCGTCGCGCGAGATCTGGACGGGGCCACGATTGGGGTTGATCTGGATCGGGCTGCCGGACTGATCCAGGATCTGCTGCCCGCTCATGTTTTCGAGATCGCCGGTTATCGCAATGCGCATCCTGCCATCACGCGTGTAGACCGGGCCGTTCGCGCTGTTGATGCTCAGGAAGGCATCGCCCTGAATGGCGACGTCGAGCGGATTGCCCGTCTGCACGATCGGGCCGATCGTGCGCGAGAACGTGCTCTCGCCCGTGCCCGAATAGGCGACCGACGAGCGCGAGGTCTGCGACAGAACGGTCTGGAAGGTGACGTTCTCGGCACGAAAGCCGGGCGTCGTGCTGTTGGCGACGTTATTGGCGATGGTGTCGAGACGCCGCTGCAGCGCGAGCTGGCCGGAGGTCGCTACATAGATACTGGGTTCCATGTCTCACACCTTCCTGACGCGCTGCATTTGACTGAGCAGGTCGTAGCTGATGTTGGCGTCGTAGCTCTCGAAGAGCTGGGTGACGCCGGCCAGTGGCGGTGTCGAGGGATTGTCGATCTCCCAGAGCGCGGTGAAGCGCTGGAGGAACTTCTCGAGCTTCTCGGGGTCCTTGAGGTCGGCGACGTCGAGCTTCTTGGAGATCAGATCGGCCTGCCGATCGATGTCCATTGTGCCGGCTGCCTCTGGAATGCCGAGTGCGATCTGCGTGACCTTGAGGAGCGCGCGGTCGGCCATCAGGTGGAAGGGGGTCTCGACGCTCGCCGCCTTGCGCTGGAAGTAGAGCGCGAGCCGGACGCCTTCGTTCGTCTGGCCGGCATCGATCTCGAGCGACTGGCGAAGGTAGCGGTCGACGGTGCCCTGGCGGGCGCGCTCGAAGATGGTAGCGGCGCCTTCGTAGCGAGCAAAATTGAAGGTCTCGGCGAACTCGTAGTACTTCCGGTCGCTGAGCTTGTTGGCGAAGCTCTTGCTATCGTCGATGCCCTCGGCAAGGACCTTGCGCATGAAGGCCTTGGCGTAGTCCATGTCCTCGAGGCCGAAGGCCTTCATCGCGTACTTGAACACGCGATCGTTCTTGATGAAATCGTCGACCGTTTTGATGGTCGGGATCGTGGCCAGATAGTACTCGGTCTCGCGCTTGACGATGGGCTGATCGGCGGTGCGCTTGATCGCAGCGGTCAAATCCGAGGCAATGAGCTTGTAACCGAGCGGTGTGCTGAGCATTCCTGGCCATCCTCGCGAAGCGGGCGAGCCTCAAGAAGCGCACGCGGGACTTGCACGAAGCTGGCGTGATCGTCTCGGAACGGCTCATCGCGCTCCTGCAGCGGCTGCTACAGCCTCGCGCAAGGCATTGGCCGCATCGTCGGACGTCAATCTGAACCGATCCGTGAGCGCAGAACGCGAATGACAATACCGCTTGGCCTAGTCGTTACGCTCGTGTGCATGTTCGGCGGCTTTGCGGCCATGGGCGGCAAGATCTCCGTCATCTGGCAGCCGTGGGAGTACGTGATCATCCTCGGTGCCTCGGTCGGCACCTTTATCGTCGCCAATCCGATGAAGACGATCAAGGACAGCGGCGCCGGCGTCATGGAGGCCATGAAGAATACGGTCCCCAAGAAGGAGGACTATCTCGTCATCCTCACGTGCCTCTTCAGCCTGATTCGCGAGCTGAAGTCGAAGTCGCGCGCCGAGGTCGAGAAGCACATCGACAACCCTTCCGAGTCGGCGATCTTCGCGGCCTATCCGAAGGTGCTGAACGACGAGAAGATGCTGACGTTCGTCTGTGACTACTTCCGCCTCATCCTCATGGGCAATGCGCGCACCCATGAAATCGAGGCGCTGATGGACGAAGAGATCGCCACGATGCGCGGCGACAAGCTCAAGTGCTATCACTCGCTCGTCGCCATGTCGGAGGGGCTTCCGGCGCTCGGCATCGTGGCGGCCGTGCTCGGCGTCATCAAGGCCATGAGCGCGCTCGATCAGCCGCCCGAGGTGCTCGGTGCCTACATCGGTGCCGCTCTCGTCGGCACTTTCGCAGGTATCTTCTTTTCCTATGCCGTCGTCACGCCGATCGCGACGCAGGTCAAGATCGTACGCGAGAAGCAGATGCGCCAGTACATCGTGATCAAGCAGACACTGCTCGCGCTCATGAACGGTGCCATGCCGCAGATCGCGGTGGAGCACGGGCGCAAAGCCATCTCCGCCGCGGACCGTCCGTCGGTCGACGAACTCGAGAATGCAACGCTGGCCACCGGCAATGCCGGGGCTGGCGGTGCAGAGAAGAAGGCCGCGTAGCGGGCCGGCGGCAGGAGAAGGCGCATGAATAATTTCGAGAGTGGCGGTGCCGCCGGCGATCCGCGTGGTCGTCAGCAGGGCGATTGGAGGTCCGACTTGACGCATGTATCGACTGCGGGCGGGCAGGAAGGAAAAACCGCCGAAGGTTGGGGTGTGCGCGGCCACGACGCGGTGATGCGCATCCCGGTGTCCGTTCGCTTCGTGCTCGGCGCGACGCGAATGCCCGTCGCAAAGCTCATGAGCCTGACGCGCGGCGCGATCATTCCGCTCGATCGCAAGGTCGGCGATCTGATCGACATCGTGGTGAACGATCAGGTCGTGGCGCGCGGCGAGATCGTTGCGCTCGACGAAGAGGCAACGCGCTTCGGCATCTCGGTGCGTGAGGTGACGCAGCCGGGCGGCGAGTAGCGCCTCTCGCAGCCGGTTTTCAAGCCTTCTCGCAGTGCCGAGCCTGGTCTCTGCACGTCATTCCTGATCTCAAGCCGCGTGCGCCATGGCCGAGCAGCCCGACAAGGAGTCAAAAACCGAGGAGGCAACGCCGCGCCGCATCGAGGACGCGATCCAAAAGGGCAATACGCCGGTCTCGCGCGAGGTTGCCCAGTTTGCTTCCATCCTTGCCATTGCCGCCTGCGTTCCGATCGTCGCGCACGCCTTCGGCGCGAATCTCCTCGCGAGCCTCACGGCTCTTCTGGAGCGCCCTTATGATTTCCGGCTCAGTGCCGGAGCCGATGCGGTGCTCCTGCTGGCGACCGTCGGGTCGGCGGCAACCGCGGTCCTGGCGCTGCCGCTCGCCGTGCTCATGATCTTCGGCATTGCCGTGTCGGTGCTGCAGAACCCGCTGCGCATGGTCGGCGAGCGCATCAAGCCGCAGGCCTCGCGGCTTTCGCCGACCAAGGGGTTTACCCGCATATTCGGCACGCAGGGGCGCGTCGAGTTCCTCAAGTCCTGCTTCAAGCTCACCATTCTCTCGACGTGCGCCATCTACTTCCTGCTCAAACACAAGAGCGATCTCGTCAATGCGATCCTGCTCGAGCCCGCTGCGCTGCCGCAGGCGCTCGCGGGCCAGATGCTGAACGTACTGATAGCTGTCGGGATCAGTCTGGCCGGCATCGTCGCTGCCGACCTCGTGTGGAGCCGCATCAAGTGGCGGATGGACCTGCGTATGAGCAAGCAGGAGGTCAAGGACGAGCACAAGCAGAACGAGGGTGATCCGCTCGTCAGGGCCAAGCGCCTGTCGCTCGCGCGAGACCGCGCGCGCCGGCGGATGCTCACCGCCGTGCCGAAAGCCACCTTGGTCATCGCCAATCCGACCCACTACGCCGTGGCGCTGCGCTACATCAGCGGTGATTCGGGAGCGCCGATGGTCGTTGCCAAGGGGCTCGACAACATCGCGCTCAAGATTCGCGAGATCGCCGAGGCGAACGACATTCCGGTGATCGAGGACAAGGCGCTGGCGCGCAGCCTCTATGCCGCCGTCTCGCTCGACCGCCCGATCCCGCCCGAATTCTACAAGGCCGTTGCCGAGATCATCCTCTACCTCATGTCGCGTTCCGCAGCCCCAATCGCTCCCTTGCCGCGAGGTGCATAAATGCAGCCCGAACTCAGCGACCTCACCATGCGATTAGAGGCGCTGCTGGCCGCCAGCATTGCGGAGCTGACCACCGAGTTCCGCAATCACGACGTCGCGGATCTCGTGGCGCTGATCAGGCTCGAGCGTACGGCGACGCTGCAGAGCCTGCTCGACGGCGAATGCGAGATGTTCTTCAAGCCGGGCACCATGCGATTCGGCGGTCACGCCGAGGCGATGGTCGATTGGCGTGCGCCGCCGTCCGTCCGTCTGGCCATGTCGTTCCGAAGCCAGGGCGTCGAGCTCTACTACCGCCTGACGCTCGAGGCGTCCGACGCTCATGTGCAACTCGACCTCATCCGCTTCGAGCCGCCGGAGACGAGCCCGGACGTGCGGTGCCGGCGGCTCGGGCAGGCGCTCGGCGCGGCGCGTGCCGAGCGGCAGTCGTGGGGCAGCGGCCAGCTTCAGGCAAGAGACGTCGGCTATCAGGGATAGCAGAACCGAGGACTCCGCCTGATGGACGATCTTGCTCTCTTCTCGATCGGAAGCGACCGCAACCGCTGGCTTGCGACGCGCAGCGCGGCGCTCGCGGACAATATCGCCAACGCCGATACGCCCGGCTTCAAGGCGCGCGACGTGCCGACCTTCGAGGCTGCGCTCAGCTCGGCCAACGTCGCCATGCTGCGCACGAATGGCAATCACCTGGCGCCGACCCAGTTCGGCGCCCGGACGTTCGATCTCGTCAATCGGCCGGGCGAGGTGCCGAAGCACTCCGGCAATACGGTGAGCCTGGAGACGGAGCTCGCGAACCTCGGCGAAACGCGGTCTCAGCATTCGCTCGTATCGGGCATACTCGGCGCTTTCCACCGCATGCTTCTTTCGAGCTCGAAGGGGTAGTCGATGGCCGACGAGCTCAAAGCCGCGATCATCTCCTCTGCATCGGGCCTTCGCGCTCAGTCGACGCGCATTCGCATCGTTTCGGAGAACCTCGCCAACGCCAGCGCGACGGCGACCGTGCCCGGCGGCGACCCTTACGCGCGAAAGACGATCAGCTTCGCGCAGGAGCTCGACCGCGCCAACGGCGTCAACACCGTCCGCGTGAATTCGATCGGCCGCGACCCGGCGCCTTATCCGGCTCAGCACATGCCGGGGCATCCGGCGGCCGACTCGAAGGGGTACGTGAAGCTCGCCAACGTCAATCCGCTGGTCGAGCTTTCGGACATGCGCGAGGCGCACCGCTCTTATGAAGCCAACCTGCAGATGGTGCGTCAGGCCCGCGAGATGATCGGCGACCTGATCGACCTGTTGAAAGGCAAGTGATGATCGACTCGATTTCAGGA
>ERZ778022.4180-NODE-4180-length-12663-cov-4.671003_pt1 | contig 12663 bp, 10 predicted proteins | sample MGYA00375752_ERZ778022 | MGnify/ENA primary metagenome ERZ778022 (study PRJEB29350, sample SAMN05389826) | bioreactor metagenome | isolation source: Thiocyanate bioreactor | place: South Africa: University of Cape Town | collected 2014-04-04 ... | reverse complement strand
GGCATACGAGATCGTGATGTGACTGGAGTTCAGACGTGTGCTCTTCCGATCTCCATCGTCGAATGTAGTTCGAGCTCATCGAGGCCAAGAACTACATTCGACGATGGCCTTCGGGCCGACCGATGGCCATTGCTCTTACCGTACGTGGTACGTCGCTGAGCGCCGCTCGCCCTTCTTCGCGAGCTGCCCGCCCTCCAACGCTGCGTCCACGACGCGCTGGAGATCGCTCTTCTCCCACCCGAGCTGGGCGCGGATATCTTCCGCGCGAAGCCCTCCTTTGTGGTCGCGTACGACCGCGAGGAGCTCTTCGAGCATCGGGTCGGCCTCCTGCTCGACCGTGTCCTGCGCTTTGCGCGGCAGCTTTGCCGGCTTCGGGGCGCGCTCCGCCTCGTTGGCGTTCGCTGCGGGTGCGGCTTCCGCCGGCTCCGTTTCGCTTTCGACGCTCTTTTCGCCCGTCCCCGTCCTCTCGACGGGGCTGACCTTCGGCCCGAGCGCGGCCACTCTCTGCCAATAGTCGTTCTTCTTCTTCGCGAGCTCCTGCTCGAGCCGCTCGATATCCGCGTTGAGGAGAGCGAGCGCCTTGCGTTCTTTGCTCAAACGGCTGTCTTCGAGATACATGCGAGCCTCGTGGTAGTCGGGCGGCCGTTCATACGCAGGAACGGATCCCTTCGCAACAGGTTGACGCTCCACGTTCACGAATTCGAACGTGGCGCCCCTCCACGAAGAGCTGCCGTACCGTCATGGCGCGCAGGCGAGGAGGCTCGTCAGCGAGCGGGCGAAGCTCGTCGACGTGCGCAGCCCGGCCGAGTACGCAGGGAAACAGGTCGACGCGGGCGGTCGAGCACGCGTCGCGAGGCCGCCCCGCACGCGCCGCGACACGTGAAGTGGCCCCGCTGAACGATCGGAGCCCACGTACGTGCGGCTGGCCGTGCGTGGCTGGGCACCACGAGGTGGCTGCACTAGAATGCAGGCCCATGAGTGCCACCCCTGCTGAGCGACCGACCCCGAATCTGCAGCGCAAAGCTGCGCTGGTGCACGGCGGTCCGCGCGATCATCGTGGGGATGCGCGGGTGGCGCCGATCCCCAACTTCGCGTTGGAGCGCACCATCTTCGACACGCTGCACGGACCAGCGCGCTACATCATGCAGGCGCGTATCGGCAAGGAGGCTTGCTGGAGCGAACGCGCCGCGCAGCGCATCGAGCACGAGTACCGCACCCTCGACGCGCAGCGCGCGTTGCCGAGCATCGAGCCAGCGCTGCTCGACTTCTTGGCCCGAGAGTGCAACTTCGATGTCGAGCACGCCGACGGCTCGTTCCTCGACCACCTGTACTTCGGCTTCGAGTACGCCGCGCTGCACTACCCAGCGCAGTCGCCGCGGCCGCTGCTGCTGCACTCGATCCTCGGCACCGGTACCAACACCTTCGCGATGCCGAAGGAGAAGATCCCGGCGCTTCGCGCGTTGCTCGACGACTTCGACTGGCGCCATGTCGAGGCGTTCCCTTCGGTGCTACGCCTGCTTTACGATCTCCCGCTGCGGCGCGAGCTGCGCGCGAACCTCGGGCGGCTCACGAGCCTCGACTCGATCCGCATGCACCGGGTGATCGACAACGCGCCGATCGAGCTCTCGGCGGAGGATCTGTTCATTCAGCTCAACTACCAGCTGATCCACTTCATCGACTTTCTGCCAGTGGCCAACTGGGGTCGCTACGCAGGCGAGAGCGCGTTCGTCCTGTTCCGGGATCTGCTCGACCTGCTCAGCCGTGCCAACCGCCTCGAGGCGAGAGTGCACTACGCACCGAGTGGCGAGAGCTGGTTCGACGCCGAGTTCGACGGCACAGCCGCGCTGATCTCTGCGCTGCTCCCGAGCAAGCTCAGCGAGACCATGGGCGCCAAGCAGGTGCGCAGGTTCTCCGCGCAGATCGGCCACGAAATGCACTACGAGCTGCGCTTTCGCGACAGCTGAGGGGCCGGCCCAGTCCTGGTCGGCGCCCGTCGGCGACAGTTACCCATTCAACCGGTTGCCGGATGCGTTCTAACCTCGCCGTATGGCGAAGCCCCACCCGCTCCTCGAAGAGCTTCGTCGCGCGATGAAGGGCGCCGGCGACCCCGCCCGCGCGGCAGGTCAGCAGGCGTACATGAAGTCGACGATGCCGTATCACGGCGTCGCGAACGCGGAGATGCGGAAGATTTGCCGTGAGGTCTTCGCCGACTACGTGCCCGAACGAGAGCGCTGGTCGGCCGACGTCCTCGCGATCTGGCGGGACGCGCGGTTCCGCGAGGAGCGCTACGCCGCGATCGAGCTCGCTCAATCGAGGAAGGCCCGGCCGCTGCACACGACCAACGTGCTCGGCATGTTCGAGGAGCTCATCGTCGATGGAGCTTGGTGGGACTACGTCGACACGCTTGCGTCGAAGAACCTCGGGCTCATCCTCGAGAATGATCGCGCACCGATGCGGAAGAAGATGCTCGCGTGGAGCAAATGCGAAGACATGTGGAAGCGCCGCAGCTCGATCCTCTGTCAGCTCCAATTCAAGGAGAAGACCGACCTCGACTTCCTCTACGCGTGCATCGAGCCGTCGCTCTCGAGCAAGGAGTTCTTCCTCCGGAAGGCGATCGGCTGGGCGCTTCGCCAGTACGCGTGGACCGACCCCGAAGAGGTCGTCCGCTACATCGAAGCGAACGACGCGCGCTTGTCGCCGTTGTCCAAGCGGGAAGCGCTCAAGAACGTCAGTCCCCAGACCGTTCGGAGCGCTCCTTCAACCGCTGCGCGCGGGGCGCGGCGAAGAAGCTCTTGAGGCGGTCCACACATTCGGTCTCGCGCGCGCCCCGTCCCGCCCGCCGGCCCCGAGCGCGACGGCGACCGTCGCAATAGCGATGGGTGATCTACCGGCGGGCGCGTTGCGCGGTGATGGCGTTGCCCTGACGAATGCCCGGCGGAAGCTCTTCCTTGGCGCTCAGGTGGGCGGCTCTGCTCCTTCCTCCGCCCTTGCCTCAGCTTCAGCTCCCGCGCGGTCGCGTTCGCTACGCCTGCACCCAGTTTTCAAGGGAACCTCACGCTCAACCTCCAGCGAAAAAAAGTGTGATCGAGTGATCGTTGCGCATCAGTTGCGGCGATTACATGGGATGTGACGGCGCCGGAGCGGGTACAAAGCGCGGACCTGCCGCACGCGCCGTTGAAATCTGTCACGCGCCCTGCGCACGGCGGACGGCTCACTGCGCTCTTCGAGCAGCAGGCGTCGTCCATCGCGCGCGCCCCGTGCCGCCTGGGACTGCGCGACGGAGACGTCGACGACGGGCTGCAGGAGGTCTTTCTCGTCGCGCAGTCGAAGCTCGACGTGATCGAGCCCCCCTGGTCGGCAGTTCCGTTGGTGCTGAAACCGCGCGAAAACGTGACTTGGTCAACGCCGGTCCGAAGCGCTTGCTCTGCCGACGCTGCTTGGACTTCCTCCTCGCCTCCTCTCTCTCCTCCTCTCCCAGCGCGCCGAGCCGACCGCCGAGGTGAACGCCGATCCGGGTCGCCTGGCCCAAATCTAACGCGGATCAGGACGAGAACCGGAGCGTCCGCGCGCAGTACTCGGGCCACCACATCGTCGAGGTCTCCGGCTGCAGTCCCCCCAGATCTGCCGCTGCCGTCACCAGCTGGCGCGGATACCAGGGACGTGTACCAGGCTTCGCGACACGCCCCCAAATCACACGATACGCGTTGCGAATGCCATGTGATCGCCCGCTGTGCTTGCGGGACGAGGAGTGAACAATGTTGTTGAGTGCTCGAAAATTTCGAATCTCGGTGATCATGCCGCTTTGGGTAGCCGCGGTACTGGTCATCTTCGATTGCACGCCGGCCTGGGCGAAGACCGTCGCGCAATGGGTTCCGCCGAGCGGCGAAGTCGACGAGAAAAATTTCCCGGCGACCTCCACCGCCGCGGGCGTCACCGCCACCGCCATGACGTACTCGGGCGCTTTGCTGGCGAATATCAACATCGACGGCAACTACGGGGTGAAGAATTGGCCGCTGGCCGTCGATACGTCGAAGTACATCGAGTTTTCGGTGACCGGTCAGGTCGCCTTCGGGGCGGTCGAGTTCAGCTGGTTTTCGTTTTTCGCCCATCCTGACAAGGTCGAGATTCGCTCGAGCGCCGACGGCTATGCCACGGTCCTGGCCTCCGCAACCCATCCGCACGACTTCGCCACACACAACTTCTCCCTCAACGTTTCGAGCATCGGAACGAGGAGCGGCCTGACGACGTTCCGGCTCTACTTCTTTGGCGTCAACAGTGCGACCCCCGGGGCTTACATCGAAGGGCCGAACACCGAGGTCCCGAATCCCGACAGCTTCGGGCTCCGGATCGTCACGGCGGGCTGCGCCGAGAATCACCACGTCGTCAACCATGCCTGCGTGGCATGCCCGGCGGGAAGCGGGCGCCCGGCGGGCGACGACGACGACGGTAACGACACGAGCTGCACGCCGATCGTGTGCGCCGCGAACCAATACGTCTCGGGCAACGCCTGCGTTGCCTGCGCACCCGGCAGCACCCGTCCCGCGGGCGACAACGCCACCGGCGCCAACACGAGCTGCGCGCCGACCCGGTGCGCCGCGAACCAATACGTCTCGAACCACGCCTGCGTTGCCTGCGCACCCGGCAGCAGCCATCCCGCGGGCGACGACGCCACCGGCACCGACACCAATTGCACGGACACGTTCTGCGTGACGAACGAGCACGTCTCGAACCACGCGTGCGTCCCCTGCGCGGCCGGCACCACGCGCCCCGCCGGCGACAACGCGAGCGGCTCCGACACCAGCTGCACCGAAACGCTCTGCGCCGCGAACGAGCACGTCTCCGGTCACAAGTGTGTGCCCTGCTCGGAGAGCAGCACGCGCGCGGCGGGCGATCGTGCAGCGGGCGCCGACACGAGCTGCGAGCCGAACGCCGCCAAGCCGGACGCTGGCGTGCCGGACGCCGGCGTGCCGGACGCCGGCGAGCCGGCCTTGGAAGGGGGAGACGACGGCGGAGGTGGCTGTTCCGTCATGTCGAACAGGACGCCCTCTGTCGCGTCGATGGTCGGGACTTCGATCCTGGCGATCGGCTTCCTCGGGCTGCGAAGGCGCCGTCGAACCGGCGCCGGAAGCTAGCGCGGAGCGCTAGCGCACGAGCACTGACCACATCTCACAACGAAGCCGTATCGAAAAGTAGCGAGCCGACTTAAGAGGAGATGGGCACCGGCCGTTGAGGAGCCGATGCCCATCTCTGCTCATCGATTCGCTTCCGCTTCGCTGCTCGGCCTCGTCACCGCGATCTCCGGATGTACCATCGAGCATGGGGGCCAGCCCTCGCTCTCCGATCCGGAGGTCGTCACGCCGGAGGACAACAAGCCCACGACGTGGACGATCTTCGTCTACGGGCACGGCGACCACAATCTCTCGCCGAGCCTCGCGAACGACATCGAGAAGATGAGCAAGGCCGAGCTCGGCGCGAACGTGAACGTCGTCGTGCTCGCCGACTGGAATGCGAGCGCCGAGGACGCCGAAGGGAACAAGATCTACGCGACAGGCTCGGAGTGGTATCGCATCCGCGGCAGCGGTCTCGAGCCGGCGCTCCTCCGCACCGAGCCCGAGCAGGATCTCGATGACGGGGCCACGCTGAGCGGCGCCATCGCGCGCGCGTTCAAGGACCATCCCGCCGACCGCTACGGGCTCGTGCTCTGGAACCACGGAGGATCGTGGGACGGCGGGTACGGCAGCGACATGCAGGACGGCACGCGGCCGAGGCCCGAAGGGATGTCGGTCCCGAAGGTCGCGAAGGCGGTGCGCGACGGCCTCGACGCGGCAGGACTCGGAGGTGATCGGCCGCTCGAGCTGCTCGCGTTCGACACCTGCCTGATGGGCGGCGCCGAGGTCGCGTACGCGATGAAGGACCTCACGAAGGTCTACATCGCGAACGCCGAGATCGACTACGGCAGCGGGCTCAACTACGCAGACACGCTCACGTACATCGCGCAGAACCCCGACGCTGCCGCTCAGGATCTGGCGCGCTACGAGGTGAAGTCCTGGGACGCCCTCCACGCGTCGGCGAGCGCGGACGACGTGCTGCTCCGGTCGCACATCGCGATCGACACGAGCAAGCTCGAGGCGTTCGCCAACGCCACGGCTTCGTTCGCGGAGGCCGTCTCGCGAGCGCCGGGCGCGGCGGAGCGCATTGCTTCGGATGCGTACTTCGCGCTGCCCGCGTACCACGCGACGCTCGCCGACGGCGTGAGCGATCCGCGTTACCGCGACTACGGACAGCTCCTGTCCGCGTTCTCGGGTGATGCCTCGCTCGGCACGATCGCGAGCACGGCTGCCGAGGTTCGGCACCGCTTGTCGGCGATGACGCTCGGCATCGCCTCCGGCACGCTTCGCGAAGAACAGTTCGGCTTCCACGTCGCGTTCCCGGTCCCGAAGGACCTGTCGTCCGAGTGGTTCGGGGCGTATTCGCAACTTGCGGGCGACTGGTCGAAGACGAGCCGCTGGAATGCCGTCCTCGAGAACATCTTCGCGAACAGAGATACGACGCCGCCGACGATCACGAGCGAGATCGCCAGCAACGATCCGAGCGGGAAGACGACGCTGAGCATCCTCAGCGCCGACCGTGACCTCGGCATCGCGCGACTCTCGGTCCTCGGCGCCGACTCCGTCGACCCGACGACGACGATCCGCTTCGGGCTCGTCGCCGCGAGCGCGCTGAAAGCAGGCAAGGCCGGGGCGATGCTCTGGGACGGCAAAGGTATCGCCGTCGAGGGCCAGCTCGCGACCGTCGTGCCGTGGATGATGACTGGTCGTGACTCGAACGGGCAGGTCCGGCCGCCGGTCGTCGCCGTGCTCGGGAAGCTCACGTTCGGCGGAGAGGAGATGGATGCCGGCCTGCTCTGCGCGGAGGACGACGGCAGCGCCGAGGTGATCATGCTCGTGACGCCGACGGGTCAGACGGCGGCGCTGACGACCGCGGAGATCGTCGCGGACGATCCGAGGGCGACGTTCGCCCCGGCCCTCGTCGCGAAGCCGGCGTCCGGAGGCGGCGTGCTCCGCCCGGGAACGCCGATCACGCTCGACAAGGACGGGCTTGCGATCGCGACGAAGCCGGTGCCGGCCGGCAGCTACTCGCTGCGGCTCGAGGCGGACGACATCTGGGGCAACACCGCCGTCGTCGAGCACGCCGTCTCGGTGCAGGCCCCCTGATGAAGGAGCAGATGAACGCGCCGAAGAGCGGGACGTCCGCGCGCTGGCCGCTCGCCCTCGCCCTCGCAGGACTGATCGTCGGAGTGGGCTCGCTCGCGTTGGTCGACGGCGGCCGCGCGCCCGTGAAGCACGAAGAAACGCTGCAGGCGCCGTCCCCTCAACCCGCTCGCGGCTCGACAGGTCTCGTCGCCCGCCGCGACGAAGCACACGTGGCGAAAGCAGATCCAGCACCGGCAGCGAGCACGTCTCACGAGAGCTCAGTCGTCGGACGATTGAGCGCGCGCTATCGACCCGAGGACCTCCAGCTGCTCTCGGCCGTGTCGCGGAGGACGAACGCCCCGCCGCCTCCGACGGTGCATCGCCTCCTCGACGCTGCGCGCGCGGGCGCGGACGACGCCGAGCTCACGCGCATGATCCGTGAGGACGTACAAGGGGCGCTCGTCCGCCACGACTGCTTCGATTGGCTCCGCCGCCGTCGCGGCGAGCCCCGGCCGAAGCCGCCCGCGCTCGCATCACACAGGCATGCGCGAGCGCAGCCCGCGCGTTGAGCGCGGCGGCGCTCAGCGATTCCCGGAGCGCGCGCGCGCCCCGCGGCCCGTCCCGGCCCGTCAGGGAGGGCTCGGAACGGTCGACCGCGGATCGATGCACCCCGCAGAGGTAGCCGTCGCGCTCGACGAAGCTTCCGCCTCAACTCGAGCTCGCGCGCGACCGTTTCGCCGGCAAGGCGGCAAAGCACACGCGAGCGCCAATACGGCGGCCCCCGTGCCGGGCTGCGCTCGGAAGCCTTGGTCGGTTCAACAATCACCGCTCGTGGCCGCGCCGAGCTGCTCGAGCACCGCAGCACCTTCGGGTGTATCGGCGACGAGCGGCGCCGTCAGCTGGCCGAGCTCGCGCGCCGCGCGAGCGAGCTCGACGACGTGATCGTTCGTCTCGCCAGCGATCCACCATGCCGACGAATCCTCATCGGCGACGATCCAGATCCAACCACCTTCCGCTGGACTGAAGTCGTAGAGCGTGGCTTTCGTCGCGTACTCGCGTGCGTAGGAAGAGAAGCGCTCCTCGAGCGCTGCACGCGCTTCGGCGCCGAATGGTCCCTGCGACGCTCGCAACCAGCGACCATTCCTGAATGGCTGCACCGGGCACGCCGCTTCGGAGCGTGCGAGGTCGGCGTTCTTTCCCCAGAACGAATACGGCACCATGTCTTGGTGGACGCACCCGTATACGAACGCATCGAAGAGCCACGACGAAAAGGAACGCGGGGTTGACCAACCGCGGTCGCGATGATGTTCGTGGATGGGAGGGTCGGCCGAGCCGTCGAGCTCGAAGAAGACGCGCCACTGGCGCATGACATCGGTTTGGAGATAGACGAGCGGCCCGCGAAGATCGCTCGGAGGCGCGATGCCATCGAGCTCGTCGCCTGTCGCGCTCGTCGCGCGCTCGACGGCAGTCAGCACGCTCGTCAGCGTCTCGAGCGAGCCATCGCGATACTCGGCCCACAGGTCCGGAAGCGATACCTCCCATTCGTCGTCGGTCACGCGTCCGACGATCGTGGCTCCCGGCTCGGGGACGTTCCACACCGCGCGTCGGTATTCGTTGGGAGCCATCGGAATGGTCGCGAGGGGGGGGAAGAACTCGCGCACGACGACGGGAAGCGTTCGGCCGGACCGCGCCTCCCAAGCCTCGACTTCACGGAGTCGCTCGGGACAGGTCGACGGATCCACCACGAGAAGCAGATAGAGAGGCTGGAGCGGCGAAAGCATGAGCCCCGCACTCTACCGAGAGCGCGCGCAGTCATCGAGGGAGCAGGCCGTACTCCTCCGTTGCGCGGGCGGGATGAGCGCGCTGTATATCGACGTTTCATTGGGATTCGAGGACGGATCGCGGCGTGATCGTCCGCGGGGTAGGCTACGGCAGGGAGGCACCGGCTCCGCCGGGCCAGTGGTGCGCGGCCCCGATCAGACGGGTTCCCATGGCAGCCGCGCCGCCGACGGACCGAGGCCGTCGCGAAGGCACGCGAGGTTGGTGCGCAGCTGCGCGATGGGCTCCCGCACGTTCTGATCCTTACCGGCCATGCGCGCAGCACCGTCGAGCACGCGGCGCATGCTCGCCGCGCTCGGTCGGTTGGCGTTCGGCGTGTGAACGAGGACGTAGAGCAGGCATGCGACGTCGGGAGCCGTGAGGCCGTCCAGGGGCTTCGCTCGGTCGAGGAGGAGCGCGAACAATGCGCGGGCGCGCGCGTGGTGGTTCGCGTTCTCGTACAGCATCCCGCGCGCCCTGAACGCGATGTGCTTGGCGATGTCCGCGAGGTGCGGGCGGGTCCACTGCAGGACGTCACGTGTGAGCGCCGAGGCTCGCGCGGTCGCGGCCGTCACGGCGAGCGAGGCTCCGATCCTGGCGTCGAGCCACGGATAGCGGAGCAGCACGCGGGCGCATTTCCACAACGCAAGCTCGAGCTGCTCGACCTTCGCGAGCGAGATCGGGCCGCCGACCGCGGCGAGGAAGGCTTTGGCGTCGAGGTCGCGCGCGAGCACCGCGAGCTTGCGCGCGTCACCGGCGAGCAATGCCTTCGCGACCGCGTCGGCGCTGACGGTCGTGGCCTGCCGGGCGGCGCGGGCGGCGGGCGTCCAGTGGTCCGCGTTCGCGCGCCAGAACGCCTCGGCTTCGCGCCGGAAGCGCTTCGCGATGCGGGCGAGCCGGCCCGTCACCGCCGGCGCCGCGACCGTCGAGCGGATCGTGGCGATGACCTGGCGCTGGCGCTCGCTGCGCCACGTGCCCTGCTTCGAGCGCGGCGGCAGGCTGTGCAGCGCGATAGTGATGCCGGTCCGGATCCGCACGTCGATCTCGACGATCTCGACCTGCGCGGCGGTCGTGCGGCGATACGTCGGGAAGCTGCCGCGGAACGTCATCTCGCGCAACAAGGGCTCGAGGGCGGCGCGGACGGCCATGGTGGCGTGCCGCGTCCACGCGGCGGAGGGCATGGCGGGCATCCGCGAACTGATAACACGGCCACTCCGCGCTGACGCAAGGTCGGGAAACGCAGGTGAACGGTCGCGGCTACTTCGTGCAGACGGTGTTCGTCATGTTCCCGAACGCGCTGGGATAGGAGCGGCACTTCGGACCGTCGTGGAGGAGGTACGCGAGCTCGCCGAGCGCTCTCCTGCCCCTTTCCGCCTGCTCGGCGTGTTTCCTTCGACGATCGGCCTCGACGCGTGCCGCTTCGGCGTCGAACTTCGAGACCACGTTCGTGTTGTGCGAGTGGAGCAGCATCTGCTCGAAGACGATCGGGTCGTCGCACTTCGGCGGAGACAGGTCGCAATCGGTCCCGACCGCGTTCCAGTCTGCCGCGAAGTAGCGCTGAGCGAGCTGTGCGTCGATCATCCGCTGGAACGCGATCTCACATTGCTCGGCGTCCTTCGCGGCGCAGACGCGTTCACGGAACTTCGCGCGGAAGTCGTCGGTTGCGGTGTGCCTCAGGATGTAGCCGCAGTTGGGACCGATCTCGCTGTCGATGCAGCGCGCGTAGACGATCGCCTGGTTCGCACGAGCGGTTGCGCCGTCGAGCTGTACTTCGGCATGCCGGTCGATCGACATGCGCGGCGCGCAGCCGAGGACGAGTAGGGCTGGAGCGAGCCACGCGGTGGGACCGAGAGTCGAACGATGAGCAGGCATGCGGGGTGGCGCGCGGTGCACCTTGCGGACCAGCCGTCCGCGAGGCCCCCCGCTCCGGGAACGCGAGCTGTTACGGCCACATCGCGCCCGATCGCGGACCTCGTCGCAGGCGGCGCGAACGCGAGTTCACGTACCTTGCCGTTCTCTGCTTCGTCGCGCAGCGGTCAAAGGCCGACGTATACGACGTCGCCACCGTGAGCCCTCGCTGTCGGCGACGAAGGCGCGCCGCGAGAGGGGTGGCCTCCGCGAGGAATCCGGTCAGCTCGGTGGCACGGCTCCATGCGCTCTCTTTGGATCACCGCGCTCATCATCGTGGGCCCACATCGCGCTCGTCGGATCGGCGCACCGGCGTCGCGCTCGAGCGCGTAACGGTCGTGCTCGCTCTAGGCCCGCTCGTGAGAACGGAGGCTCTCCGTTCCCACACTCATACTCGAGCTGCCATCGATGATGGCGAGCCGGCGGAGCGCATTTTTCGCGCAAAAAGCATCACGGTTAGAATAGGTTGGCTCGTCCTTTCGTATCTCTATCCATGAAAAAATTCTTTGGCGCAGCCATCACGCTTGCGGCTCTTGCTGCTGTCGTCGCTTGCTCCGAGTCGTCGACGAGCACCAACGATCCCTCGAATCCGGGTAGCGGAGGTGGAGGCGGTGACGGAGGGCACAGTCCGACCCCCGGTCCCGGGACGAAGGTCAAAGCCGGCACAGTCACCATGACGCAGACCGTGGTCTCTGCGGGCGGTACCGAGATCGTGAACGCCGCCGCCGGAGCAGGGTTCTATGAGGGCACCCTGAACGCATCCGGCTCGGGCGATGCCTCGTGCACGGAGTCGAAGGAGGGCGACTGCACCATCACCGAGTGCGATCTCGGCCCCACTCCGGACGGCGGAACCGAGACGGATGCCGGAACCACCAAGTCCCCGCACGCGGGCGAGATTGCCATCAAGAGCGCGAGCGAGATCAAGCTGACTCCGGACGCCGACGGTAAGTACGACGGCAAGAGCGAGCAGTCGAGGCTCTGGACCAACGGTGGCGACATCTCCGTCACGGCTGCCGGCGCCGATGTCCCGGCATTCGAGACGTCGCTGAAGGGACCGTCGGCCGTCGAGGTGACGGCGCCTGCGTGGCCTGCACTGGGCGCCGCGCTCGAGATCGATCGCGCCAACGATCTCGAAATCACGTGGAGCGATGGAGGTGCGGGCAGCGTTCAGGCGATGGTGAGCTCCAGCACGGACGACACCAAGAAGGTCGCCACCGTCTCGTGCGTCTTCAAGTCCGACACGGGCGGGGGCAAGATCCCGAAGGCTGCTCTCAGCAAGCTCATCGCGGGAGACAAGGCGTCGATCTCCGTGCACGCGGCAACGATCGAGGAGGTCACCGCCGGCGACTGGAAGGTCTCCGTCGCGGCAATGACTTCGGCGACCACGAGTGGCGGCGACATGGCGTCGGCTCAAGCGAAGATCAAGTGACCTGATCGCGTAAGCCTCTCGTGTCCTGCGCGCGCCCCGTCTGAGTTGTCTGCGGACGACCGGCGGTCGCGCGCAGCAGAGGCTGCGACCCGCGCGACGCGGAACGGAGCCCAGTAACGTCGGCGACGCGAATTGCTCACACGGGCTCGCCCACGAACTCCGGATGGGTCTCGCTCGATGGGTCTCCCTCCGCATTGTTCAGGTGGTGGCGGTGTCGGCGCTGCAACAGCTTCCGTCGCCGCGGCGTCCTCGGCAGCTGCCTGCGGTTTGCTGGTGGTTGTATCCCGCGATCGCAACGAGACACATCGAGGCGGG
>ERZ778022.4172-NODE-4172-length-12691-cov-5.176401_pt1 | contig 12691 bp, 7 predicted proteins | sample MGYA00375752_ERZ778022 | MGnify/ENA primary metagenome ERZ778022 (study PRJEB29350, sample SAMN05389826) | bioreactor metagenome | isolation source: Thiocyanate bioreactor | place: South Africa: University of Cape Town | collected 2014-04-04 ... | reverse complement strand
CCCCCCAACCCCCGTACCTCAAACTGCACAAACAGCACGCCCTTGACGTGCGTGTGGCCGTACACGGGCATGCCCTCGTCCGGCACCTGCTTGACGGTGTCGGGTGCAATGACAAAGCCGGGCGGCGTGGTGACGAGCACCTTGTGGCCGTCCAGGTGATCCACAACAAACCGCGTGCCGGCGAGCGCCTCCAGCAGTGTGATCTCGCGCTTCATGATGAGGTCGGCGCCGCGGCGCTGGAACACGCCGTGGTCCGCCTGGTCCACCACCAGCACGACGTCACCCGGCAGCATGCCGGGCAGCACGCTGCCCTGGCCCGGGAACTTGATGCGCTGCCCGTTCTTCATGCCCTTCTCAATCAGCACGTCCAGTACCACCTTCTCCATGCGCTTGTTGTACCGGTTGCCGGCGCGGTCCATGATGGGGCCCTCGGGGTCCTTGTCGTAGATGGCGCGGTTAATGGAGATCTTGGCCGTCTTGCCGGTGTACACGTCCTCCAGCGACACCTTCAGCGGGTGCACCGTGTCGTCCGCCTTGCGCGGTCCTGTCGGCCGCGCCGCGCGCCCGCCGCCAAACATCATGGACAGCAGGTCCTCCGCCGACGTCGGCCCGCCCCCGCCGCCCTCCGCGCCCTCCTCCCCAAACCGGTCGTACGCCGCCCGCTTCTCCGGGTCTGACAGCACCTCGTACGCCTTGGAGATCTCCTTAAACTTCTCCGGGTCGCCGCCCTTGTCCGGGTGCTCCTTCTTTGCCAGCTGCATGTACGCCCGCTTCACCTCGCTCTGCGACGCCTCCTTCGCCACGCCCAGCACCGTGTAGTACCGCGTTGTGTCCACCTATGTGGGGGTAAAGGGGGTGGTAGGGGGGAGGGGGCAACGGTTCATTGAATCCTGCGCTGGCCCCCTGGCACGCCCCTACACGCTTGCGCTTACCTCCTTCTTGCCGCCGCCGCGGCCGCCGCCCGCGCCGCCAGACGCCTCGTGGTCGCTGTCATCGTCACCGCCGCCGCCGCCGCCGCCGCCCATGCCAAACGGCATGCCCCCGAACGGCATGCCGCCGCCGCCGCCGCCGCCAAATGAGTAAAACATCTTCTTCTTCCTGCTGGCGAGGTTAGGGGTAGGAGACCTAGATTAGCGAGAGTGGAGGGGGAGAAGGAGGGTGTGGAAGGAGGATGTGGTCTATAAAGTAACCACCGAGGATGCCAACAAAAACAGGATGCCACGCCGCCGAGTCTCCGCCGCCGTGCACATTCCGCATAAATTGCTGCGCGCCGCGCCGCCCCGTCACCATCTTCGCCTGCCGCGCAGCACGGGTGGAGAGGAGAGGAGACCGCAGGAGGGCAGTAGGAGGGGAGAGGAGAGGGAAAGGAGAGGGGAGGAGAGGAAGAGGAGGGAAAGGAAAACTTGAAGAAGGAGAGCGACACGTGGCACGGTGGTGGTGCTAAGATACAGGAAAGATACGAACTCGATGCCTGCTTGCCTGGTCGACCGTCGATGGAGTCGGATGGACGCTGTGTGTTATTGGTAGGGGGCGCAATTGTAGAGGGAGAGTGTGTTGGTTTCCTTATCCTCCTATCGGCAGTTGCGTGGTCAGCGGGTTCCTAAGGATGGCAGTCACCTCGGACGATGGCAGCATAGAGCTGGTGGATCTGGACACAGAGGCGGGCCGTAGTGCTGCAGCTGCGGCTGGTACGGTGGTGCCGCCGGTGCCGTCGGCACATCATGCGACAGCTGGTGGGGCGGCCGCTGCCGCCACCGTACCGGCACCACCGCCATCCACTGCCGCGGCCTCGACGGCGGGTGGGCCGATGCTGCGCCCCGTCGCAGCTGCACGTGCAGCAGCGGCAGCGGCTGCAGCAGCAGCAGCAGCAACAGGCAGCGAGTCGCGGTATGTGGCTGATGTGCTGCAAATGGAGCCGGAGCGGCGAGAGGGGCCGGTGGATGACGGGGACGACGAGGAGATTATGCGTGGTGGTGCACGGACGGGGCGGCGGCGGCGCATCTGGAAGACGGTGACGGCCGCCATAACGCTGTTTGCCATTGGCAGCGTCATGCTGTACCTGGGTGTGACGGCGTACAATGCGGGCCGGGCGCCGGGCGGCAAGGAGAGCGAGAAGGACCGCGGGCTGGCCATGATTATTGTGGGCGCCATTGCCTTCCTGCCCGGCTCGTATGCCAGTTTTGTGTTGTTGGGCGCGAGCCTGGGGTGGGACGGCTACACGTACGACTCGGTGCCCAGCTACGACGATGACGACTAGGCAAGGGTGAGTGAGTTTTTGGCGGAAATTGTATTGGTGGGAGGTTGAAGTATTGTAGGTGCTAGAATATGGCGGTGCTGCCGGTCGCCGCCGTGAACGACTTGTAGGCTGCCAGCACACCGGACGCGGTGATGGATGCCACCGTGCCCAGCAACGCGTACGACGCCGGGATGCCCATGACGCGGGCGGGGCGCAGGCGCTCCTCCACGTTGATGGCCTCTGACACCAGTGCTGCCGCCTTCTTCACGTGCAGCAGGCGGTCGCGCGTGGATGGCGGCAGCGGCACGGTGGCGCTCGTGATGTACTCAAACACGAGCGCCTCCACCTGGCTCAGCGTGCGCTGGTGCACGGTGGACATGCGGTTGGCGCGCGCGCCCTGCACAATCTGCGCAATCACCGCCACGCCGAAGCACAGCTGCGCGGCGCACGCCAGCGCGATGGCCATCAGCGTGTTGCTGGCGGCCGCCACCTCCATGGAGGTGGCGGTGAGCACCAGGAACACGACGGCGCCTAACACAAACACGGCAAAGAAGGAGGTGAACACCATGATGCGCAGGGCGTAGGAGCGGCCGACATCCATGGCGGCGGCACGGATGTGCAGGAAGGCAATGATGTTTTGGGGTTACATGAGCGGCAGGGAGGGGTGCGCGGTGGAGGGGTCCAGGATGGTCACCGCCACCTCGTCGGGCGACAACAGCTGCATGCGGGACACAATGACGTCGCGCATGCGGCGGGACACGGCGTGCCGTGCCCGCAGCGACGGCGACGCGCCAATGGTGGCGGCGCCGCCCGACTCGGTCCATGCCACCGCCTCGTGGTCAGTCGCCGTGCCGGCGCGCAGGTATTCACCGCCTGGCGGCGGCGGCGGCGGTGCAACGCTGTCAGCATCGCCGCCAAACTTGACGCTGGCATGCGGTGCCTCGGGCGGCGGCGGGCTGCCGTCTGCCGCCGAGGTGGACGGCGTGGGTGTGGGGGACGACAAAGGTGGCGGCAACACAATGACCGCCCGGTTGCCGCTGCCGCCGCCGCCGCCGCCGCCGCAATCGACGGTAGTAGACGGCGTGCGCGCTGGTGACAGGTGCAACACGGGCGAGAACGCCTCGTCCTCCTCGGTGGGGTACAGGTTCATGCGCGGCTGCAGGTACGTGTTGTGCACCGCGCGCAGCAGCTCCACCGACGACCGCGTCCGTAGTGGCGACGCGGCAGTGAGAGTGCCGCTGCTGGCTCCTGCCGGCGTGCTGCGGCCCTCCCCAGTTGCCGCCCGCGACCGCAACGGCGCCGTGGGGTTGTCGGGCGGTGGTGATGATGCGGGCGGCGGCGACGCGCCCCACGCCAGGACAGGCGACGTCGGCAGTGCAACAGCATGCTGCCGACCGCGCTCACCCGCCTCGCCACCGTCGTCGTCCATGTCCCACGCCTGCGCGTCGTGCATGCGCAGGCCGATCAGCGAGGTGTGGTCCAGCAGGCGATCCAGCTGCTGCGCCGTGGCCAGCCGTCGCGTCTGGTCCAGCGACGCCACTACCACAAACCCCAGCGTGGTGTAAAAGTAGAAAAACGTTTGTTCCGTCAGGATAGCCATGGCGGCAGCGCCGGGGCCGGACACGTCGCGCCAGTTGGTGCGCCCAATGGCGGCGCGCACCGCCAGCGGCATGAGCGCAAAGGCGATGGCCACCACAAAGGCGATGCGAAAGGCGGGCGCCACGGCGGGTGCCACGGACGCGTACGCGGTGCGCAGGGTGTGCCACAGCAGCAGCTTGACGGGCAGCGCGGGCAGGACGGGGATGGGCACGTGTGCTTTCACAAAGGTGCCGGGGTCGGGCGCGCGGTACACGTGCGTATGCAGCGCCAGCGGCACGGGCGGCGTGCTGGGTGGCGCCGGCACGCCGTGCACGATTGTTGTAGCGTCGGGCAGCGGCGGTGTGGTAGATGCGGGCACACGGGCCGTGCCGCCGCCGCCCTGCCGCGCTGTGGCCACCCCGCCGCCAGCTGCTGACGAGCTTGCTGCCACCACCACCACTGACCTGACATCACCGCCACCACCAGTGGGCTCCCCTACTGCAACTGACATCTCGCGCGAGGTGCAGGCGCCCGGCTGCAGGTGCAGCAGTGCATGCAACGGGTCCATGCGGCCCACCGACGCGCAGAAGCCGCACGCCGCCACGTGTTCCTCCGTCGTCGTGTCGCCCAGGTGGCCGGCGCACAGCTCAAACTGTAGGAACGACGTGACGGACGGCTCCACCTGCGCCAGCACCGCGTTGCGCGAGGTGGCGTCAGGGAAGATGGCGTTCTGCTTGCCCAGGTGCGCGCACGTGCGCACGACGGCGCGCTCCATCTCGGTGAACAGCAGGTGGTCGGAGGGCGCCGCCCAGCCGCCCAGCACCAGCTTGTCGTTGCGCAGGCGGGCGGGCAGGACAGCGTGGTCCATCTCGCGCGCCTCCGCCAGCGTGAAGGTGCTGTACTTCACCGCGATGGTGAGCACGCGCAGCGCGTTCAGCGCGTCCAGCACCAGCAGCTCGTACAGGCTGAGTGGGAAGCCGGGCGTGCCGCTGTACACGCCGTACAGCACGTTGATGACAATAAACGCGGTCACGTTCACCGCCTGCACCCAAAAGAACACCTGCCGCACGCCCAGGTAGCTGCGGTTCGCCGCGCCCGCCACGCCGTGCCGCGCCAGCACCACCGGCAGCATGGACAGCCCCAGCAGGCTGTACACAAACTCTTCCACCATGACGCCCGCCCGGAACCCGGTTGCCGCATCCGCCTGCCGCACCAGGTACGACAGGCTGTGCCGCAGTCCCACGCGCGCCCGCTTCCCGTGGTACGGCTGCTGCGGCGTCGTCGCTCCCCCCGCCGCCGTCTCAGGCTGTGGCTTCCCCTCACGGGCCCGGGCCGACTCACGCGCCGGTGCCACCGGCACCGCCACCGGGAACAGCGGCACCCTGGACGGCATGGCGCGTAAGATATGTGGCGGGGCACAGCTGGCCGGTTGGGTGTTGACTTGGTCAGCACGTCGTGGCAACCACGACCACGTGGCCGTGATTGCCGCTGTTCCGGCTTCTGGCGGAAGGCTGACTTCGAGTGGCCGACGACGCGGCTATTTGGTGCAGCGGCCGCGCGCTCTTGAGCCGCCCACGCGGTGCAGCCCGCACCTGTGGTTCACTGCACGTCCACTTCCGCCAGCACTTCTGCGACTCTTGTCTTGTCGGACAGCTGCTGCTGCAGCCAGCTGCCGTGCAGCTGCCAGTTGCTGCTGTTTCAGACCTCGTGGCTGGCTGGCTGTGATGATACCCAATAATATCGCCCGGTCGCTCAATTAAAACAGCGCACCGCAGTTGCCGTTTGCACACAATTACACATGTTCAACGATTGGGCGCGCTGTCGTGTTTCGGTATTGTTGGCGTTGCAAGATTTTGCACCTGCTGCACCGGCGGATGCACGTGCCACGTGCGGCTAATTCTCGTTCTTGCCCCCCGCAACGGTTGCCGTTGTTCCGGTCCCCTTGCACCAAAGGTGCAATTCGGTGGCCACGCTGCCACGCTGCTAAGGTGGTGCCGCCAAGCACGATGTGTGTTTGGCTGTCCATTGCATGGGCGCGTTGCGGCTTGGACCGTTGGCGGTATGGTATCCGTCGTTGAAGCAGCAGCTGCACTCTCAGACTCAACAGAGGAATCACACATCCCGGCGCGGGCGGTCGTCGTCACGGTGCCGGCGGCGGTCTGACGAGCGGGGACTACGACTACGGCTCCACCGCCGGCCCGCGTCACGGCTGCGGCTCCGCCAGCCATCTGCGTCGGCGCCGTGCCGCCTCCGTGGCGGCGGGCTACGACTATCACGCCGCCCCCTGTCGCCGCCGGTGTGATGGTAACGCCCGCCGCCGCCGCCGCCGCCGCCGCCGCCGCCCCTGCCATCATAATCATCGTTGCGCCACCGACGTGGGCTCCGGCTGCGACTGCGACTGCGACTGCCGCTGTCGCGGTGACGCCTCCCACGGTCTGCACTGCCGCCACCACCACCGCCACCGCCACCGCCGCCGCCACTGCTGCCACCGCGTGCACCACCGGCGCCAACAGAGGCGGCAATGGCAGCAGCGGTGGCGCGTGCGGCAGCAATCGCTGCGGCAGCGGCAGGTGGTAAGGCAGGCGGCAGGGTAGGTGGCAGGATGGCGGACGGCGTGGGTGTTATCGACGGCGCGGCGCGCGGCTCGCCGTCATCGTCGTCGTCGCCGGCGACGGCGCCCGGGCGGCAGGACGGCAGCCAGGTGGGCGGTGTGGCGCCGTCATACAACGCCAGTAGCTCCTCTGCCACGGCCTCCAGCTCGTCGCGTGGCGTGTCAAAGATGGCCCACCAGGGCACGCTGGTGGGCAGCGGCTCGGCGAGGGAGCGCGCCGCCACGTAGATGGCGGCGCATGCGATGGCGGGCGCGTGGTGGCGCACGCACAGGTCCAGCCGGCCGGCGTCGTTCAGGATGCTCCACGCGCGCTGCGCCACGCGGCCGGACGCGCCCAGTGCCGAGCAGTAGTACAGGATGAACTTGTGCGGGTGCTCCATGATGGTGTACATGGAGAAGCCCAGCTCCTTGAGCAGGCAGCGCTCCGTGTACATCAGCGCCGTCTTCCACCGCGCATACAGCCCGCCGCCCAGCGTCAGCGGCCGGCTGGCGCGCCCCTGCTGCGCCAGCTTGGCGGCGTACAGCACGTTTAGCACGTCGCGCATGCGCCGCGGCACCTCCTCCACCTTGGCGGCCAGGAACAGCGCCGCCAGCGCGGTGGTGTGCACGTCAAAGGTGCGCAGCGACACGCGGTAGTAGAAGCGGTGCAGCAGCGTCTGCGCCGTGGCAATGGCCACCGCCGGCAGCCGCAGCCGGACGCCGCACTCGGCAATCAGCGCGCCGCCCCAGCACCGGTACGCCGCCTCCGTCGCCGCCGGCACGCCATCCCGCCGCGACGGCGACGCCTCCAGCACGCTGGCCGGCAGCAGCAGCGGCACCGGCGACAGCGCCTCCGCCACCCCTGTCGCCATGTTGGGGGGTGGGTGTGAAGCAAGTGCGCGTGAGTAGCGGGTAGAGAGTAGAGAGGGAGAGAGAGAGTACCGATACTCCAATGGCACCAACTTAAATAATCATTAAATCAAACAAATAACCAAGCAACAAGCACGCCAACACCAAGACAAGTGTTTCAGCGTGCTACAACAACTGCGCTTGCGGTATTGTTTGAGTATTAGTGTTGCAACTGCAGGCATATTCCTGACTCTTTCTTTCCTATCTTTTCTCTAGGGCCCTATCTTTTCCACCTTCACAACACCCCCAGCAATCACCACATGTGCGCCACAAGCGGCACGCGCGAGCCGCCAATTTATTGCAGTTCCAACCAGCCCCTACTCCTGCCTCTGCGTTCCTCACAATGGTGCTCGCGCGTATCATGGCGTTTGCGCGCGTGCGCTCGACGCGTACGTAGAGGGGGAGAGGAGGAGAGGAGGAGAGGAGAGAGGGAGGAGAGGGAGGAGTAGAGAGTGAGGAGGTGCAGTGATGGAGGCGGCACGCGACCGCGCTACCAATGGCGCCCTTGCGAGTGTGTGTGTGTGTGTGTGGCCTTGCGTGTGCGTGTGCGTGTGTGAGCAGCGCAGCGCGTGATGCCTAAACAACAACAATACTTATGCTACACTTTGGAAGGCGGCGTCTCACAGGCGCATGCATGAAAGGAACCACATCACAAGCGATGCCGTCTGATGCTGGCTGCTCACCACCCCCCTGCGTGCCTGCGTGCCATGCTGTGTTGTCCTCTGTTATGTTGCGTGCCCGTGTGGCGGTGCGCCGCCTCCCACGCACTGTCGCGCTTGTTACACGCACACACACAATCGCCCTTCACTGTGCAGTCGCCGTGTGGGCTGTGCCCACGACGCTCGTCGTTGGCTGGGTGGCGTACCCCGCCCTCACGTACGTGGCCCGCGTTGTGCCGCGTCGGCGGCGCTGTTTGCGGACGCATTATCACCCTGCAACTGCGACGCAACAACCACGCGCTCGCCTCCCAACAACCACCACCTGCAGGCCGGAGTTCAAGTACCAGATCGCGCCGTTCTGGTACCCCAACCCGGAGGCCAAGCCCATGGCATAAGTTATCATGATAGCGACCGGGTTGCGTACAACCTGTCTGGCTGCGGCAGCAGCCGCCAGCAATGCATCGCGCGCATCTGCGCGGTGTCCATTGAAGTGGCCTGCCTCCCTACACACACTAATTATATGCCCGAAATGAATCACAGCTCTAACGCCCCTGGCCGTGCGTTGGCACCGCTGCCGCCGCGTGCCGGGCTGTCAATACTACTTCCAGCACCTCCCCGGGTGGTGCCCCCTGCATCGGCCACGTCGTCGGTCGCGTCACTGGCCGCCTGCAGCGCGGCGGAGGTTGCAAGAAGGTCGCAGACGCCGGCATGAATGGCGACGGCAGCGGCATCGGCGGCCGCCGCCAGTGGGGCGGCAGCGGCGGCTGGTACTATGGCACCCACACTCGCTACCCCATGTCGCAGCGCCGCCACCGCAGCATCGGCGCGGGGCGGCAGGGTGGTCACATACTCCACGTTTGCAATGGCGTCGCTGGCGCGGACCGCTGCTAGGCTGGTGCCTGCCAGCTGCCGCACCATGCGGCTGCGCTCGCCGTCATCGCCGCCGGGCACAGGCACCTCACCCAGCGCCTCTGCCGCGCGCAGCGCACCCACCGCCCGGCCCTTCACCAGGCCCAGCACGATGCCGACGCCGTACCCCTTGTCAAACCCCGCCTGCACCGTCTGCATGCGTCCCACATCCACCGCCTCGCGTCGTGCCGCCTGCACCAGGTGGGAGTGGGGGAGGGGGCGGTAGTTTGTGCAGCACAGCGGCCGCCTCGCAGGGCCACGTGCACAAACGTACACCCTCCAGTGCGGCGTAGTGCGCCGCCTGCTCGCGCCGCTCCAGCCCGCGGTGGTAGTCGGCGCCGTCGTCGCCACCCTCCAGGAAGTCCGCGTCTTCCATGGCGTCTGCAGGCTACCTACGCGCGTGAGTATAAGCAGCGTCCTTGGCGGCTGGCTGGGGGTAACTGGGTTGGCTCGGCGGGGCAGGTTATGGTTGTAGTATCTGCACACTGCACCAGGGTGCCTCCCACCACAAACGTGTTGTCACTGTTGTGAAGTGCCACAGCCGGGTGTCAATTCCCACCGATTTTTCATCAACAAAACCAATTCATCCAGCACAAGTAATCTGTCCAACCCAATACACGTTGTGATATTTACAATTATCTGTTAATAGTATTTATGCTCCCCGGCGTTTTGTTGATTAATTTGTAATGGCAAGTTGGTGACCCAGAGTGGTGGCGGCAGTGGTATCTTTGGCGCCGCATCTTGCGGCAGCGCCCTTACTGGCCGCTGTCGCGCATAACAACTGCCACGCCGGACCGTGACGCCGGTACCCCGCGCCTGGCCGCCCCTGCGTCACTGCCATATAAGCTGCCATACGCTGCAATTCACGAGGCAGGCCAATGGCATGGGGCCAATCTGCGGGGCACAACAACAAACACACAAAACGTGACAAAACGTCACGCCTTCTTGGGCGACGTGAAGAAGGCGCGCAGGCTGCCTGCAGCAGGCGCAGGCGCAGGCGCGGGCGCAGGCGAGCGGGCAGCAGCGGGGGAACGTGACGGCGCGGGCACCAACCGAGCAGGCGTGCCGCCGGCCCCGCCTCCTTCACGTGGCCGCTTGGCACCCGACAGCGGCGGTGGCGCAGCCACAACCTCGCAGCTGGCCACGCTGCTGCCGTCGCTGCCGTCCAACACCGCCACTGCCCCGGCACTCGACCCGGTGGCTGCCGGCTCCTCCCCGCCTGCTCCTCCCTCCCCAGCGCCCGCCTCCACTGCTGCCGCAGCCACTGGCACTGCCGGCTTGCTGCCGGCTCCAAAGAAGGCACCCAGGCCGGTCTTCTGCAGCACCGACTTGACGCGCGCCCGCCAGTCGTACGGCACGGCCGCGGCGCCACCACCACCCGCGCCCGGCGCCGCCAGGCCCGCTGCCAGCGCGCCCAGGTTCTGCATGGGCTGGTCCTCCCAGTCGGTGCCAATCATGAAAAAGATGGGGCCGCGCAGGCGCGTCCAGGTGGCAGGCGTGTCGGGCGGCGGCGTGGTGGGCACTGGCGGCACGCCATCCGGCCGCACGTCACCCCACACCACCGGCCCAGCCACGGTGGCTGCCATGCGGTGCATGCGTGCCACCCACTCCGCTACCTCACCGGCCCCCAGCAGGCGGTCGGTGCCACGCCGCCGGTGCAGCCGGATGTACGCGGCGTCGGGCGACGTGATCTCGTCAAAGATGTGCAGCCGCCCGTCGCGGTACGCCGGCTGCGCCGGCTCGTGGGCCGGCATCTCGGCCGCCAGGTCGTCCGACGGGATGTTGATGATGTTCAGCGCCCGGAACAGCGCCAGCGTCGCCTCGCGCTGGCTGCTGTACACTGCCGGCACCATCGTGAGTTCTGGCGACGTCGTTGGCGGTGTCGGCGGCACGTACACCGCCACGGGCGGCGTGGCGGCGTACCACGATCGCGACCGGAACTCCACCGCCATGCGGTAGGGCGCGTGCAGCCGGCGACGGCACTCTGCCACGTACGCCGTGTTGTCGGGCGACGCGGCGTAGGAGGCGTGGAACTGGAACACGACGCACCCCAGCGCGCCGCCCTCATGCAGCACGCCAATGACCTCATTCATGCGCGCCCACAGCGCGTCCACCAGCGCGGGCGGCAGCTGACTGAGGCGCACGCTGGGCGCCGCCAGCAGCTCGTCGCTCAAGTACGTGTGCCGCAGGTCGCCTGCATGGGTTGGGTGGGGTGGGGGGTGGGGGGGGGGGGGGGGGGGTGAGGGAGATGAGGCGATACAATGTAGCAGCGCCACAACCACACCCATACACCGACGCAACGTACCCGGCAGGGAGGCAGGGTTGACGGAGCGCGCGGGGAAGAGGCCGAACACCTTGATGTGGAACAGGAAGCCCTTGGGCACGACCGCCATCCACTCACGCACCTGGTGCGGGCGCGGGATGGCGTAGGTGGAGGTGTCAATCTCCACGCAGGGGTAGCTGCGCGAGTAGTGTGCCAGCCGCTCCACCGCGGTCTTGGCGCTGCGCGGGTAAAACTTGCCGCACCGCACCAGCGTGTCGTCCGTCCACCCGCATGTACCCATCCACACTGGCGCCGCCCCGTCGCCCTCAACCCGCATGCACCCAGCCATCCCGCCGCTGTCGCCGCCATACACGCTGCTGCTTGGTGCCGCTGCCGTCGCCGCTGCCGCTGCCGCCGCTGCTGTCGCTGCCATTTCCACCGCCGGCGTCCCCGCCTCGCCACCAGCCGCTGCTGCCACCGCTGCCGCCATTCTGTACCGGTAGTTGCTGACTTGGCTGCCTGCCTTGGCCCTCGGTGCTGTCGCAGCTGAACGCGAAGTACGACACAAAATAGATGCGGATACCAAACAAATACACGATTCGGCACACGGGCACACAAATATGCCAATCGCAGGCATGCTGCAGAATGTGTTTTATCGAAATATGGCGTGCTGCATCGCATGTTCGCTACGTGTGTAGTGCATTCGGCCATCGGTGCCAGAAGCAGCTGCGGCGGGCCACCGTATCCTTGTGAGCGGCGTCAGACATGTCTGGCCATCGTTCATTATCCATGTTTGGTGGTGGTGCAACCACTGCAACTGGGCGCTGCGCAGCACGGGCAGATTTGGGAGTGTGCTTCAATTTATGCAGAGGTGCCGAGTGCGGGCGTGCCGTTGGCTGCAAACGCTGCCACAAGACGAAGCACGCTCGCCAGTAGTGAATGGTGAGTAGCGAGCAGCGCGCGACCCCATTGTCACCCCAATCCACAATCCCCACCATGGCGGACACGGTGCCAGCGGACGGGGTGCCGTGCGTGACGGCAGCGGTACTGGCGTCACCGGCGGCGGCTCGCACGCAGGCGGCAGCGCCGGCAGCGCCGCTGCGGCACGCGGCTGGCGGCGATGAAGGTAGCATGTCGGCGCCAATGCCTGCGCCCGCGCCCGCTCAGCCGCCCGTGTTGCCCCTGCCCCCCCCCGCCACCACGTCGCTGCCTGGGGAGCCAGTGGTAGCGGGGAGCGGTGCTCCTGCTGCTGTGGTCGCTGCTGCGGCTGCTGCTGCCGTTGCGGCTGCGACAGCCGCTGCAGCCGCGGCCACAACCGCAACGGAGGAGGTGCGCGTGTTCCGCACCCTGGACCGCATCACCTTTGTGGGCGACGCGGCGGTGACGCGGGACAGGTACCGGTACGACGCGACGCTGGACCGCGTGCCCGCCGAGCGGTCCACGCACGAGAGCACCATCCGGTCCGGCCTGCGCCACTGCCAATCCACGCTGGACGAGGCGGCGCGACTGGTGTGCCGCCCCATGTGGGAGGGGTGGTCGGTGCGTGA
>ERZ778022.4170-NODE-4170-length-12699-cov-4.283138_pt1 | contig 12699 bp, 11 predicted proteins | sample MGYA00375752_ERZ778022 | MGnify/ENA primary metagenome ERZ778022 (study PRJEB29350, sample SAMN05389826) | bioreactor metagenome | isolation source: Thiocyanate bioreactor | place: South Africa: University of Cape Town | collected 2014-04-04 ... | reverse complement strand
CCGTAGTTCTTTAATTAATTTTTTGGTCTCGGCAGAATTTAACGAATATTTACTGACGATATTTAGTACGGTGAGATGCGTTAGAGTACTTGTTGCTAATAATTGCTTGATGTCCGTATTTTTCAAGCTCTGTTTATTATGATACAGCGGATAATATTGATTTTTCTTCAGGTCACTATTACTTGAGACAATCCCGGTTACTTTTTTAATCCGTGGATTTTTTTCCAATTTCTCAACCAGATCGTAAATTTTATTTAAATTCACTTTAGACAGGATGGATGTCTGCGGAGATTCGATAATCAATTGAATCGGGGTTAGTTCTTCGATGTCGAAGGCTTGGGCATACTTATCATAAAAACTTCGTGCGGGGGATTTTTCAGGGAAAATGCGATAATCAGAAATACCAAATTGCGCTGATAAAAAAGGGTAACCGAGCACCAGCAGGAGGCAAAGAATAGTCAAAAATACGGTGTAGGGACGATGAACAACCCGTTCTGCGATCCAGTGCCAAATACTGAAATTGCTACGTGCCTTTTTGGGTATTATATGAACAGTAAAACGATTAATTTTATTTTTTATTACCGCAAGGATTGCAGGTAAAAGCACAGTCGAAAAAAGTACCGCATAAAAAACAGCCGCAAGTCCACCAACAGCTACAGAAAATAGGATATTTATCGGAAATAAGAAGAGGGCGCTGAGACTAATAAAAACAGCCAATCCGCTAAAGAAAATGGCTTTTCCCGCACTATTTTGCGTGACTGCTATGGCTTCGTTTATTTTAAGTCCGTTGAGTAACTCATCACGGAAACGGTTAATAAAAAATAAAGAATAATCCAGGCATAAACATAAGCCTAAAAGCAGTGCAATGTTAATAGTAAATACTGATAAAGTGTAATAATGCCCTATAAAATACAAAGTTGTTAAAATAATTAAAGCACAGCCACTCCCAAGAACTAAGGGTAATATTGCTGCTACCGCAGATCCGAAAACAAAAAGTAGGGTGATCAAAGCCACAGGTGTAGCTATCATGTCTGCGCGATACAAATCGACTTGAGTTTGATGTGTAACCTGCTCTACGAACAACGGTTCGCCACCAATTTTTAGGGTCATGTCTACGGGCTTTTTAATAAGACTTTTAAATAGAGATAACTGGGCATCAGTTAACTGCTTAGGAGTTTTCACAACGACTACTGCATAGGCTGAATGCTTATCTTTCGAAATTTGTTGCTTTTTATTGGGTAGAAGAATTTCGTGATCTATTGGAAAGTCTTTTAAATCAGCCAAAGATTTCTTTACTTTGTTCAGAAACTCATCACTATTTGCCCGCAGTTTTTCGCTATGGTAAAGAAGAACGAATTGATTATTATTATCATAACCAAACTTTTGATTCAGGTACTGGGTTGCTTTGTAGCTCTCTGAATGTTCATCCATAAATCCCGTCGTTTTAAAGGGATCCATTATTTTGGGTAAAAAAGGAATACACGCAGCGATAAGTAGAAGCCAAACAATAATTATTGGCCAACGGAGTGTATTAATTAATTTTCCTACTTGGTAAAATACCATATTGTTCTCGTTCTTTTTCAGTAGAAATTATAAAAAGACTTCTCTTGATATTAGTATAATTTGCAAATAATTGTGAGGATTGCTGTATTGACAATTAGTTTAGTACACGAATGCGATGATTTGATTGCTTTGTTTAACGAATGTTTTATTGATGATTACCAAACACAACTTGCACGGGGGCAAGATGAACCTCTATACCTCCCGGCAAATGATCAGAATCCTTTGCATACCATTTACTTTGCGCATGGTTTTTTTAGCAGTGCTTTACATGAATGTGCTCATTGGCTTATTGCTGGGGCTGAACGTCGTAAATTGATTGATTTTGGTTATTGGTATGCACCCGATGGTAGAACTCAGGAACAACAAAAAGCTTTTCATCAAGTTGAAGTGAAACCTCAAGCATTAGAATGGATTTTATCCAAGGCTGCAGGTTATAAATTTTACATTAGCGCGGATAATCTAAATGGCGACCCGGGTGATGAAACAGGATTTAAAGAGGCAGTATTTCAACAGGTAATGCACTTATGTGCAACAGGATTATCGGCACGCGCACAAAAATTAAGGTTAGCCTTGTGTCATTATTATAATCAAAATCCACACTTGTCAGCAGCCGATTTTGATATAGCCTCTCTTTAAAAAGTTAACGCGTTACAGACTGAAAGAGCACAACGCCCAAGGTCCAATCCAAATTATTATTTGCCGGTACATAGGTGATTGCTTGTGTGGGCGAAAATCCATATCCATGAACAATCAATGCATAATAGTACGCGGGTAATAGACAATATATGTCAATAAATTCATTGTAGGGATATTGCGCATATAAATCATCCCAGGGTTGGTGACATGCTTTTTCTTGTCCTTGCTGGAGAAATAAATCCATAGTAAATTGATGTTGTTCAAACTGAAATGGCTTACTTTCTGCGGTGCTCACGATACCACCCAAGGCATACCATTTCAGGGTTGGATTTTGTTGTAATAGGGGTTGGACCCGAGTATTTACCTTATGAACCTCATTGATTAAGGGTATCATTGCTTCAGTGCAGGTAGTCGCATCACCGACACCAGGGTGACCTGTGGTTAGGGGATAATTTTCAGGAAAGCACGCTGCGGTATCCAGCAACTGATGAGACATTTCATTTTGGCCTAGGCCTAAAAAACTTTGTATGTAAACCGTTATTTTTTGATCATAAATTTTGATCTTTATTTTGTTTTTCGAATCTGCTGGATAATCAATCTCGTCTTTAAGGACAAAAGCAATTTGTGTTGAAGCACCGCCTATATCAAGTACTCCCACGTATTCGTGGCTTTTAAATGTGTCATGATGATAATTGACTGCAAGCCAATCAAACAATGCCTCTTCCTGGCCATAAAGTGTTTTCGCGTGGTTTAAATGCACATGGTTTTGTTGACCAAACCAATTTTCTAGGGCTTGGTAATAAGCTTTTTGTTTGCCTTGTGGTAAAAGTCGCATTCCCGCAGTTGCATAAAAATAAACCCCTAAGTTTTCAATGGGAATATTGGAGAAGAGATTGTCCAAATAATTATTAATTAGATTTTGATTTAACTCAACATTACTAAATCCAGGCTTAAGTTTTTTAGACCAAATTTCGTTGATGTGCTCCGGAGTATTGGTTTTATCTAAATCATAAGCATAAACATGAATGCGTGATCCAGTGCTTCCGGCATCTACTACCGCAATACATTGTTGTCTGGGGCAGTTGTTTTGAGCATAAACGGAAAGACAAATCGTGCTTAAAAGGAAACTGTATAATAGAGAGCGCAACATAAGTAAATCCATATTCAACTGGGCGACAATGGTACATCATGTATAAAAAAATTTCAATAGTCGCTAATATCCAAAACATGATAAACTATCTGTTGGCATTCTGCTAGGTAATCAAACAAATCATTGGATTTAAACCTATGATCAATAATGAGTTTCGTGGTGCAATTTGTGCGATTTTTTCTGGTTTTCTTTACGGTTTTATTGCCTATTTTGGTCTTAATGCGTTGAGTAGCCACTTTAATGAAGGAGCAATGCTTTTCTGGCGTTTTTCTCTCTCCTGCATTTTTATATTGATTTTCTTTTTCCCCTGGCTGCGTCAGAAGCGGGAGAGTCCCAAAGAATTATGGCGCCTATTGATTGCAGGAATTTTTTGTTACGGCACTTCGTCACTGCTTTATTTTCTTGCCTGCCGCTACATTAGCTCAGGAATCGCCATGGTGTCTTTCTTTACCTATCCTCTTTTCATTATGCTCTACAACATTCTCTTTAAAAGGCAGGCAGTTGTACCGTTATACTTTGGAGCGATGTTGGTGATGATGCTTGGTATGTGTTGCTTTATTGATTTGCGCACAGCCCAGGCCAATGTGGTCGGAATATTTTTAGCTATGGCCTCTGCAATTTGTTACGCGGCATACATTCTCACAAGTAAAAGAAGCACTGTATCACCTCATATGTCCACGCTCATGGTATGTGCTGGATGTACAATTCCCGCTTTAGTCCATTGTTTGGTTGATAATAGCTTGGCATGGCCTGCTTCATCCATTGCTTGGTTTTATCTATTCGGTATTGCGATAATATCGACGGTTTTACCTATTTTATTTCTTTTATATAGTCTGCAATTGATTAGTGCGGAAAAAGCGTCCTTACTATCGGTTTTAGAGCCAGTTTTTGTAGTGATTCTGGGTATGGTGCTATTGCATGAGAAATTAAGCTTAAAAAGCCTGGCAGGTATTATTCTTGTCCTGGCAGGTGCGTTGATTACTTTATTAGAGAGCAATCCTCAATCAGGCCAAACCGTATATAAAGAAAAACTCGATATGTCGCAGCAGTATTAAAGCGAGCAAGCTCAGCTTTAATACCAGTTCCCTGTATAGCTATTAGAACCAGAGCAGTCACTCGGTACACACGTATTACGACAGGGGTTACAATTCGAGCAGCTCGCTAAGGTTAGAGTGAAAGCCAAGGTGAACGAGAGCAGTACTATTTTTTTCATGATGCATCCTTGTAAACTTAATTAAGTAATCCGATCGTACTTAATAATAATATTAACACGAACCACAGCTATGTATAGTGTAGGCTAATTAATCGCACTTTGTGCTCGCAAAATCACGACGAAGTTTCAACTACATCGAGCCAATTGTTGATTAGAAATTCACCAATCAAGCTCCTTGAGGCGGTATTTTTTAAATAGGGTTGGAGTGATTTAGGTGTTAATGGCTGGTAACTGGCAAATAACTGTAAGAGTTTTAGATTGTCTAATGAAGTTGTGTAGGAAATACCATTAACAAAATAAGTTAGGGGCTCAATGCCAGTATTATCCAAATAGGCAATCCGGCAATGTGCATGGCGTATCAGCTTTACTCTACCCCTTTGAATATTGCCCAAAATTTCTTCAATCTCATCTTCGTGAATGGTATATTCTTCTAAAGGCTCGGCATCGGGCTGGGTCGCAAAAGTGCCAAACCATTTTTTTATGAGCGCTTCATCAATTACCATTTCCTGGATTAGCTGTTGTGCCTGTTTCCAAGCGGCTGATGTAATTACTCCACGATCATCAAGGAGAGACCAGTCAGGGTCTGTGTATAATTTTTTAAAAGCCCCATGTTCTGCTAGGTAATCCCCGAAGCTTTCCCATAATTCTTGACCTTGATAACTCCGATACCCAAAAGAATAGGTCATGCATTCATCAGACAAAGAGATACCATAATGCCCAATATGGGGCGGTAAATAAAGCATATCACCTTCTTCAAGAATAAATGTTTCTTCAGTCTCAAATTCACGCATGATGCGCAATTCCAAGTCCGATATGTAATTTTCAGGATGACAATTTTTTGCAGTTAGCCGCCATTCGCGCTGCCCGAGTGCTTGATAAAGAAAAACATCGTAATAATCAAAATGTGGGCCAACACTGCCATGCAGAGTAGCAAAACTAATCATAATGTCATCAAAACGCCATTGCGGTAAAAAATCAAAATGTTGTCGCAGCGCTGCGATCTCAGGAATTAGGCGGTCCACACCCTGAACCAATAGAGTCCAATGGCTCTGAGGTAAACGTTTAAAGCGGGTGCTTTTTAATGGTCCACGTTCGAGGTGCCATTGTGGCTTAGCTTGGGGCGTCTCCCAGACCAGCCTACTTTCTACATCCTCTTCTAAAGCGAGTCCAGCAAGCTCATCTGGGGTAATGAAATTTTCCCAGGAAGGTAAGGCATTGCGAATAACCAATGGTTTTTTTTGCCAATATTCTTTAAGGAAAGTAACCGTATCTAAATTATTAAAATGAATCATAAAATTATTTTTTATCCGTTATTCAACAGCTAATTCGAACGTAAAATTCGTTCCAGCTCGCCCTTGGCTTGTCGTGAAAAATTAATTAAATCACGCTCTTTTTCAAAAAACTCAAAAGATTGTAATAAAGTATCGTGATCATGTTCGCGAAATGCGGCAGCTTTTTTCTCAATATCTTTATCCGGATAACCTAAAAACCTAAGGACCTCTTTAGTCATAGTTAGTGAGGAATCGAAAACTTCGCGAATAAAAAAATCAACCCCCAGTTTATGTAGCTCATAGGCGTGTTGCCTATTTCTGGCGCGTGCAAAAATTTTCAGATGCGGGAATTCCTGTTTTGCTAATTGGATGATTTTTAAATTTGCTTCAACATTACCCACGGTAACAATCAAGAGTTTAGCATGTCCGGCACCTGCATTTTTCAAAAGGTCGAGACGGCTTGCATCGCCAAAATAACCGATGTATCCGAATTTCCGAATCAATTCTATTTGTTCGGCGCTGTTTTCTAAAACCGTGAGCTTAATATGTTCACCCGTAAGCAGGCGACCGATAATTTGGCCAAAGCGGCCATATCCCGCGAGAATAATATCGTTGTTTTCTTCAATAGCATCATATTCTTTCTCGGGAATGAAACTCATGAACCGAGGAAGGATAAAGCGGTAATATAAAACCATCAAAAAGGGAGTAGTCAGCATGGATAGTGCGACGACGAGGGTAAAAAATCCCGTAACCACATCGCTAATCACCCGCATATTACTAGCGTATTGAAAGAGCACAAAAGCAAATTCACTTCCCTGAGCTAAGGCAAAGGCAAAGCCGATGCTTTGAAAATTGGTTAAATCAAAAAAACGACCCAAGAGAATTAAAACGACCGCCTTAATTAAAATGAGCAGGAGAACTGAGCCAATAACTAGCCAGGAGTGCTCCTGAAAGAGGGAAAAATCCATGCCCATACCGACTGAAATAAAGAATAAGCCTAATAAAAGCCCTTTAAATGGCTGGATGTCCGTTTCTACCGCATGTTTGTATTGTGAGTTTGCTAAGACTACGCCCGCAATAAAAGCCCCTAAGGCGGGTGATACGCCAATAAACTCCATCAGCAAGGTCGTACCAACAACCAAAGCCAGGGAGAAAGCGGTAAAGACTTCTCGTAAATTGGTTTTCGCAATAATAAAAAAAAGATATCGGGAAAAATAATGACCAATCACGATAATGGTTCCAATGACGCCGGTCACGAGTACTGCATGGAGCCATTTGGGCAAGTTAATTATGAAGCTATGCCCTTCATGCATACTAATTTGGACGCTCCCATCAATCTGAAGCAGGGGGATAATAATGAGAATGGGGATGACGGCAATGTCTTGAAAAAGTAATACCGCAAACGATGCTTCACCTTCGGCCGTTTTTAAAAGATTCTTTTCTTGCAGCATTTGCAATACGAGTGCAGTGGATGATAAAGCTAAAGCCATGCTAACTGCGATTGTAGGCCGCCAGGGATAGCCCATTAATAAACCCAGGCCAATAAAAGCTCCGGTTGTAAGCAGTACTTGTAAACAACCCAAGCCCATGATTAATTTTCGCAGTTTCCAAAGCATTGATGGTTCAAGCTCAAGACCAATGAGAAAGAGCATCATGATCACGCCAAACTCGGCAAAATGCATGATTTGCTGCGCATTACCAATGAGCTTTAAACCGAAAGGACCTATTAAAATCCCGACAATCAGGTAACCTAAAACCGAACCTAGTTTGAAGCGACTTGCCAGGGGTACCATTATACTCGCTGCAGCGAGAAATATAAAAATGTTGAGCAGGACATTACCTTGCATAGACGTGCCTTATTGAAACTTGTCGTGACAGTTTTTAAACTTTTTTCCACTGCCACAGGGGCAGGGGCTATTTCGTGGAGCTTTATGCCGGGGCGGGTTCATAATTCCGTCTACATAATACCATTGCTTATCGATTTTATGGAACTCACTACGTTCGTGGATATAGTTAATCGTATCTTGATGGCGGTAGGAAGCTTTAAATTCAACATATCCTACTGATTCAGGTGCTGAAGGTGCATCAATAATTTTTAAACTCATCCAGTGTACACTCAAAGCCCATTCCTTGGCTTCATCCGGATTAAAGTCAATAAGCGCTTTGTCTTTCATCGTGTGCTGGATGTAGTCAATTTTTCCTTGCGTATACGCGGTATAGCGGGAGCGCATTAATTGTTCCGGTGTTTCGGGGAGCATGGCTGAATCAATAAATCTTTTACAGCATTCTTGATAGGCATTAAGGGAGCCGCAGGGACAAAGAGGCATAATTTTTTATGTTCAAATCGAGGTGACGCAATTATATGCGATACATAAAAAAAATTTTAGAAAAATAAAAATAATTTTAAACAAATACGATTCTGCCTCAGTGTGTGCTGCAGATTGTCCGGTTTAAAAAAGAATGATAATGTTATCAACTTTTGATTAAAGCAGTTAAGGAATACCATGGATGCCCATTTACTTACCCTAGACTGCCCACACATTGATGCGCAACAAACTATTAGCGCGCTGGAGGCGGGTAAGGTTCTTTTCTTTCCTGAATATTATTTTTCACAGGTTCCCCCACAACTGTTGACGGCGCATATTCTTGATGGTAGCCGCAAAAATATTAGTTACGACCCGCAACGGAAGAAACTTAGTGCTTTTAAAAAAGAAACTCCTGACACCCGAGTTATTTTAGAAAAAATGATGCAGGGGTATGCTGATTTTGCATATCACCTGGTTCAACAAATTGCTCCTGGCTATACTGCGCATCTCCAGTGGGGACGTACCAGTTTTCGTCCGGCAGAGATTTATGGTCGGGTAACCTCAAAAAGAAAAGATGACACGCGACTGCATGTAGATTCGTTTGCGGCAAGCCCGGTCAATGGTCGTAGGATTTTGCGTGTTTTCTGTAATATTAATCCCGAACAATGTCCGCGGGTCTGGCATTTAGGGCAGCCATTTTCACAGGTGATGCATCATTTTGCTTCTCAAATAAGTCCTTATAGTCGTTGGAAAGCGTATCTACTCAATTGGGTTAAAGCCACAAAAAGTTTACGTTCTGCCTATGATCATTATATGTTGCATTTACATGATAAAATGAAACTAGATGAAGAGTATCAGCGAACAGTACCTAAAGTACGTGTTGATTTTCCAGCGCATAGTACTTGGATAGTCTTCACGGATCAGGTTTCTCATGCTGCATTAAGCGGACAACATTTATTAGAGCAAACTTTTTATTTACCGGTTGATGGGATGGCCAATCCTGAGCTTTCACCGTTAAACCAGTGGCAAAGAATTAGAAATGATATACCGCCTCATTATGATCCGGCCTTTGTTCGATAAATGGGTGGGTTCGCTTTTAAAGCGAACCCCAGTTTAAGCGATAGCAAGCTGTTGCACTTCATCCATCAATACGGCAAGTTTCTGACTTACTGAATTATCTGAATTTTTCAAAAAATGCACCAGTTCTTGATTAGCACGTTCTGGTTCTTGATGTGCTGTATAAAGAATATGGCCAATTTGTGCTATAAAACAATTGCAATCAATAGTGAATGCCTGGTCTAAAAGTGGGCGCGCCGCAGACATATTCCCTTGTAAGGCATACACAGTGCCCCATCCTCCCCAAGCATCAGCGAGTTCTTTTATTCTGGTTGCGGCTTCTTCAAACACGCGAGCTGCTGTATCTAATTTATTTTGAACAAGTAAACACCATCCATACATTATGGTCGCATCATAGAAATCAGGATAGATTGCTATTGCCTGTGCTAAGGCATCTTCAGCAGAAACGAAATCTCCTTGAGACATTTGTAAACTTCCCAGAGCAAACCACAGACGACAATCGGTACTGTTAATGGCCAAGAGCTCTTTAACCGTTTCTATGGAAGTGCTTTGAGAATTTAGGCCATTCATGCATAACACCAGCCGGGCGTCATAATTATCTGGATCCGGTTTAAGAGCCTGTTCTGCTTTCTCTAGCGCATAAGCGAGTTCGTCATTATCAAAATGGAGCAAAGCTGCAACACCTAAGGCTTCTGCGTTATGTGGTTCCTCTTGCAGAAAAGAATAAAGACAACTTAATGCTTTATCTAACTCGCCTAAACCATGAAAAATTCGTACCTCTAATAATTTTCCTTCACTAGGGAGTAACTCTGGATCGATACAGGATAAATGCGTATGGGCCTGAGATAGTTCTCCGTCCAGGAAACAGGCAAAAGCAAGATTATAGCGCAGAGTAGGTGTTTGCTCATGAGCCAAGCTTTCAGTAAATTTTTTTCTTGCTCCTGCAAATTGCCCTCGCTGCAAATCAAGGAGTCCTTGATAGTTTAAACAAGCAATAGGGTCAATTACCTGTGCTTTATCCAGATAAATTTGCGCCTGGTCATAGTTTCCAAGCTCCAAATAAATTGTGCTTATTTTAATCAATAGCGTGAGGTTCTCTTGGTCTTGTGCTAAAAAATTAAGATGGGCTGATAATTGTTCATCTAGAGTTCGTTGACTCACTGGACTATTCCTTAAGATGGAGGCGGCATTGCTAGACACTATAAGTAGATCTCAGGCAAAAGGCAAAGATTTTCGCAAAGCATCCTTTACTTGATTTGCTTGAAAAATTAGGAATCAGGATGCAGTTTGACAAGGAGGAGTGATGCTGGGATTAGTCAATTTAAACGATATCTGGGACGTTCTAAATGTAGCTCAAGATCCCAAGGAAAAATGGTTATGGGAAGGCCCAACGAAGCGTTTTATTAGCAAATATCGACAACGGCCAAGCTTTTTCACCCCATTTAAAAATAAATCTGAATTTATCGGCTCTTTTTTAGCAAATTTTATCTATCCTGCAGCATTGACAATTACCAGTTTTGCATCTGCAGTCTGCGCCGTTTTGGGGTTAACTCTAGGGGTTGTGGCTACTTTAGTTGCGGTCGTTGCAGCCATTATGGGAAACCATCAATTTTGTGATGACTCAATGGATAACACCAAATCAGGATTTAGAATTACAGGTTTGGCTTTAGCGAGTTTAGCGGCAAGCATTTTTTTATTCGCGCTGAGTTTGATTCATACACCAATAAATTTTCTAACGCGCACTGTGGCCTCATTGATTTGTGATTACGCAGCACCCATTGTGCAGCCAATATGATTTCAGGGAGATTAGGTTTCTCCCTGTATTCTATCGTTTACATGCGCACATCTTCTTGCCACATTTTGATTGCTTTGGTTACTAAACGAAAGTCCTCATAGCGTGCGTAGCAATTTCCTAAATCATCACATTTATAGGTAAACTGAGCCCCTGGGGGTAATTCACCGCTTTCGGGATTAATTTGAAACTGGCCATTGACGCATTCTAGATGAATTGAACCACCGATGCCTCTTTGCGGATACAAGTCAGCCACAAATTGATTGGCCTCCGGTAGTTTCTTTATCCCCGCTGCAATCGCTACATTTTGACATAGTTCAGGTGTACTTAAATCACAAAGAGAACCGTCTTTATAAGAAAATTTTCCCATCCACAACCCGGGTGCATCAGAGCAATCTGCATTGTTTGCCATAGCCGGTGCGCAAATAAATAATGCTGCGATTAAAGCCATTTTTTTCATATTAACTCCTTGTAAAATAATCGCATTCATCTTAATGGTTCTCATAAAGTTTTGCAAAATAACTCTAAAAGATGGTGGGATCGGTTGGGATGATGGTTCTATGTGGCGCAGGGAGTGGGGCAGTCCAGTCTGTCCGCTTGGGCAATCATTCTATATAATGTGTTTTTACCTTAACCAATGAGATAAATATGTTCGGTTTGTTTGGGAATAAAGAGTTCAAGTATATCGTTAACGACGAACAAGGAGTTTTTGCGCGTGCTTATCAAGTCTATACCAAAAGGCCTGGTTTTTTTACGCCTTATAGTTGTTTAAAACATTTCTGCGGTGGATTAATTGCGCCTGTTGTTTACCCGATAATGAATAGTTTACTCGTTATCGGCGCGGTATTCACAGCCGCTGCCGCTCTTTTGGGAAGTATCGTTTTACTTTTGCTAACTGGGGGCGCTTTTCTATTTTCCACTCCGGAGATGTTCGATGAATGTCTTATGTTCACAAAGGAATGCCTCGAACTATTAGCAGCAGCGACAATGTTCACTGCCATACATGGTTTTTTGGCTGCAGCCTCCGTCCCCCATAGTCTCTTATCACTCGTAACGCGCTCTATCGCAACGCTAATTTCTCTAGACTCAGAAACGCAATTTGATGACCAAGAGCCATTGGAAAATTCGGGATTTCTACACGATGCGCTATACTAAGGAGCTCCTAAAAGGAACTCCTTAGTGAAAACTAGCGATTAGTGATTGTGTAATAAGTCCATCCATCAATTAAGACAAAGATTAAGATTTTAACAGGTATTAAACCATTCATTGATTCCTGAATACACGCTATAAGTAAAGCTTGAGTGGTTAATTTGGATATTGGCGGCAGAGTTAAATAAATAATGCTTTGAACATGCTTAAAAAGGATACGCGTATGCGCGCGGGTAGCTGTTTAAAAATCGTTAAGGGTCCGCAAGAAAGGATAATTCTAAGCGGATGCTAATTAGCCAAAAACTCTCAATCCAGATTAAAGAAAGACTCATTGCAATAATTCAGGTAGTATCACTATTAGCTGCTTTGAGTAATAAAGCTTGAAACAAGTAGATTTGCGTTATTTTTTAGAATTATTTTTAAGGATAAAAAAATAATTCTTGACAGATAATCACCAGATCACTAGAATGCCAGCCTATTCAGGGGTTATAGCTCAGCTGGGAGAGCGCTTGCATGGCATGCAAGAGGTCGGCGGTTCGATC
>ERZ778022.4167-NODE-4167-length-12701-cov-4.489087_pt1 | contig 12701 bp, 11 predicted proteins | sample MGYA00375752_ERZ778022 | MGnify/ENA primary metagenome ERZ778022 (study PRJEB29350, sample SAMN05389826) | bioreactor metagenome | isolation source: Thiocyanate bioreactor | place: South Africa: University of Cape Town | collected 2014-04-04 ... | reverse complement strand
GCCTCGACCACCTTGGCGAAGTCGAAGTCCATCTGCGCCTCGGGCTTGCGGGTCAGCATGGTGAAGCGCACCACGTCCTTGCCGACCTCGCGCACCACGTCGGCCAGGGTCACGAAGGTCCCGGCGCGCTTGGACATCTTCACCGGCTCGCCGTCGCGCAGGAGCTGGACCATCTGGACCAGCTTGACCTCGAAGGGCGTCGGCGCGCCGTCCGCCCCGGTCATCGCCGCGACCGCCGCCTTGATCCGCTTGACCGTGCCGGCGTGGTCCGCGCCCCAGATGTCGACGAGGGCGTCGGCGCCCTGCGCCTTCTGGAAGTGATAGGCTAGGTCCGCGCCGAAATAGGTCCAGCTTCCGTCGCTCTTCTTGATCGGGCGGTCCTGATCGTCGCCGAACTTCGTCGAGCGGAACAGCGGCAGGGCGACCGGCTCCCAGTCTTCCACGGTCTTGCCCTTCGGCGCTTCGAGCACGCCGTCATAGACGAGGTCGCGCGCCCGCAGCCAGGCCTCGGCCTCGGCCGGCTTGCCCGCGGCCTGGAGCTCGGCCTCGGAGGAGAACAGGTCGTGCCGGATGCCGAGCAGGGCGAGGTCCGCCTTGATCATCTCGAGCATGGCGGCGACGGTCTTCTGGCGGAACAGGGCGAGCCATTCGCCCTCCGGAGCATGGGCGTATCTGTCGCCGAACTCGGCGGCGAGGGCCTGGCCCGCGGGGATCAGGTAGTCGCCCGGATAGAGCCCCTCGGGAATCTCCCCGACCGCCTCGCCGAGCGCCTCGCGATAGCGGATGTGCGCCGAGCGGGCGAGCACGTCGACCTGCCCGCCGGCGTCGTTGACATAGTATTCGCGGATCACCTTGTGCCCGGCGAACTCCAGCAGGGCGGCCAGCGCATCGCCGACCACGGCCCCGCGGCAATGGCCCATGTGCATCGGCCCGGTCGGGTTGGCGGAGACGTACTCGACGTTGACCGTGGTCCCGCCGCCGACGCGGGAACGGCCGTAGTCCGCGCCCAGCGCGGCGATCGCCCGCAGCTCGTCGAGCCAGGTGCCCTCGGCCAGCCGCAGGTTGATAAAGCCCGGCCCGGCGATCTCGGCGCTGACGACATTGGGCAGCCTGGTCAGCTCGCCGACCAGCGCCTCGGCCAGGGCGCGGGGATTGGTGCCGGCAGGCTTGGCCAGGACCATCGCCGCGTTGGTCGCCAGGTCGCCGTGGCTCGGATCGCGCGGCGGCTCGACCGTCACCGCGCCGCGCGCGAGGCCGACAGGCAAGGTGCCCGCGGCTTCCAGCGCATCGAGCGCGGCGGCGATCTGTCCGGCAAGGACGGCGTGGACGGTCTGTATCTCAGGCATGGCGCGCGGTTAGCCGGTTTGCCGCGGCAGGGAAAGTGGGCCAAGTCGCCAGGCGCCGCTTTGCCTTGCCCTGGCAAGCATCCCGGCCTTAGATGAAAGCATGGATTCGCATGGTCGAATACATGGGCGAAAATGGGGGATTTGCGCCGCGCTGGTTGCAGCAGGCGTCACCTTCCCGGCTATCGCCGCGCCAGCGCCGCAAGACACCGCCCCGCAGTGCTGGATCGTCAAGGCCGAACAGGCAGGCCAGCCGCCCGAGCTGGCCTGCGCGGACGACATCGTCGTCACCGCGGCGGACCTGCGCGGCCGCATCATCGCGCCGGTGGAGCCGCTTCTGGTGCTGGGGGCCGATGACGTCACGGCCCTCGGCGCGTTCTCGGTCGGCGAAATCCTCCAGCGTCTCGAAACGACCACGAGTTCGCCCCGTGGCGGCGCGACCGTCGTCCTGCTCAACGGAATGCGCGTCTCCGGGATGGAGGAAGTCCAGGGACTGCCTCCAGAAGCGATCGAGCGCATCGACGTGCTGCCCGAGGACGCGGCCAAGGCCTATGGCTACGACGGCTCCCAGCGCGTCACGAACATCGTCCTCAAGCGGCGCTTCCAGGCCGCGACCCTGGACGGGTCGGCGAGCTTCGCGACGGACGGCAACCGCCTGTCCCGCTCCGCAACGGCAGGCTTCGCCAAGGTCTCCGGGCAGACCAGAACGACGCTGAACGCCACGTATCAGCGATCCGACGCGCTGCTCGAAGCGGATCGCGGGATCGTCCTGCCGGCGGGAACGGCAAGCGACATGCGGCGATACCGGACCCTGCTGCCGGCAACCGACAAGCTGTCGCTCGAAGGAAGCCTGGCGCGGCCGATCGCGGGAATCGCGACGAGCCTGACCAGCAGCCTCGAACTGAGCCGCAGCGACAACCTGTACGGCTTGCCGACAATCGCGCTCCAGGTTCCCGCGTCGAGCCCGTTCGCGCCGGACGGCCTGGCCGGCGGCATCACCCGGATGGCCGGTCCCGAGCGCGTGCAGCGCGGCCGGCAGTCGGGCGGCACGGCGAAGCTCGGCTTCGTCTCGACGGCGGGCGCGGGCGACTGGCTGCTTACCCTCCAGGGCAATTTCGAGCACGGCTGGTCGCGCACCGCGATCGATCGCGGCCTCGATCCCTCGCCCCTGCAAGCGGCGGTCGATGCCGGCGGCGATCCCTATCAGGCGCTGTCGCCGCAACTCACGCCCGATCTCGGCGCCAGCCGCTCGAACATCGAATGGACCGAGGAGCAGCTCTATCTGAGCGCCAATGCCCCGATCGCCACGCTTCCGGCCGGGCGGATCACCGTGGAGAGCAAGCTCGGCGTGAGCCGGAGAACGGCCGCGCAGGATGTGGGAGATCCGGCCGACGCGCTATCGCGCACCCGGACCTTGGGCCAGGTCTTCGTCTCCGTGCCGCTGTCCCAGAAGAAGGTCGGCTTCCTGTCCTTTCTCGGCGGCGTCGAAGCCAATTTCATGGCCCTGGTCGAGCGCTATTCCGATGTCGGCCTGTTCTTCACCGGGGGGCCGGGCATCACCTGGCAGCCCACGAAGACCCTCTCCTTCTACTTCAGCCACTTCAGCCGGCCGACCGCGCCGACCGTCGAGCAGTTGCGGGAGGGGGTGCGAACGATCCCCGCGATCGCGGCGTTCGACTATCGCACGGGCGACAGCGTGCTGATCTCGCAGATCGAGGGCGGCAACGCGGCGCTGCGCAGCGAGTTCGCCTCCGCACCGGCCGTCTTCGCGGCGTGGCAACCGCTCAAGGGCGAGAATCTCCGGATCACGGCAAGCTACATGACGTTCCGCCGAAGGCACCCGATCGTCGCCTTCCCCGTGCCCAACGCCGAGATCGAGCGCGCTTTCCCGGATCGCTTCGTGCGTGACGCGAACGGCCGGTTGCTCAGCGTCGATGCCCGGCCGATCAATCTCGAGCGCTCGCAAAGCGATACGATCAGCACCAGCATCACCTGGAACAAGGTGCTGGGCGCACCGCCCGCGAAGCCGCCGGACGATCCGGCGGGCGCGGCCCTCGCGCCTCCGCCCCGCAAGGCAAGGACCACCCGGCTGATCCTCGGCCTCCGGCATACCTGGCGGCTCAAGGAGATCGTCGAGATCGAGCCGGGGTTGCGGCCGCTCGACCTGCTCGACGGTGACGCGATCGGGCGCTCCGGCGGCCTGTCGACCCACGAAGTCAAGTTTCAGGGCTCGGTCGCGCGCGGTCCGCTGACCGCGAACCTCGATCTGACGTGGCGGTCCGGTTCCCGGCTGAATCTCGGGAACGACCCCGTCGATCGCCTGACCTTCGCCCCGGTCGGCAAGGCGGACATCAGCCTCCAGTACGATTTCGGCAAGGCCGATCCGGCCCCGAAGTCCGGACTGCTGGCCAAGACGATGATCCGCCTCGACGTGAGCAATCTCACCAATGCCCGCCCGCATGTGCGCGACGGCACGGGGGCGACGCCGCTGTTCTACCAGCCCGCCTATCTCGACCCGCTCGGACGGAACGTGACGGTGCGGCTGAGGAAGCAGTTCTGAATTCGAAACGCGCCCGGCGATTGCGCGGCGCGGCTAAATTACCCAAGATCACGCAAAACATCACGAGGAGAGGATCATGGGCAAGGATCAACAGGCGGGGATCACACGGCGGCAGGCGGTCGCGGGGCTCGGCGCGGCGGCTGCGGCGGGGACGGCGAGCGCCCCGGCGCGGGCCGCGAGCGGGACCGGCGAGGAGCTGACCTGGCTTCCCGCCTGGCGCATCCGCGAGCTGATCGTCGCGCGCAAGGTCAGCGCGCTGGAGGTGACCGATCACTTCCTCGCCCGGATCGCCCGGCTGGAGCCGCGCCTGCACATGTTCCGCGGGCTCGATGCCGAGGGCGCGCGCGAGCAGGCCCGCGCCGCCGACCGGGCGCTGGCCGCGGGCGCGGCGCCCGGCCCGCTCCACGGCGTACCGACCGCGCTCAAGGAGCACGTCCCGGCCAAGGGCCTGCCCTACGGCAACCCGATGGACGCGAACTACCAGCCCCGCATCGCGCCGCGCGATTCGATCACCGCCGAGCGGCTCCGCACCGCCGGGGCGGTCATCGTCGGCTCGACCGTCATGCCCGGCATGGGGACCGGCGCGGGAATGCCGGACCTCGCCCGCCACCCGCGCAACCCGTGGAACACCGACCGCGTCCCCGGCTCGTCGAGCACGGGCAGCGCGGCGGCCGTCGCCTCGGGCTGCCTGCCCTTCGCGATCGGCTCGGACGGCGGGGGCTCGACCCGCCTGCCCGCCTCGTTCACCGGCCTGATCGGGCTGCACACCACCTTCGGCCGGGTGCCCGAGCTCGACCTGGAGCACCGCCAGCTCAACTTCTTCAGCACGATCGACCCGCTCACCCGCGACGCCCGCGACACCGCGCTCGTCCTCAAGGTCATCGCCGGGCCGGACGGGCGGGCGATGCTGTCCTCGGTCCTGCCGCCCGCGCCCGACTACCTCGCCGAGCTCGACCGCGGCGCGTCCGGCGCGAAGCTGCTGTGGATGGACGACCTCGGCTTCGCCGCGAGCTATGCCACGGCCGAGACCCCGCGCGTCGCCACCGTCGCGCGCCAGGCCGCGCAGGGCTTCGCCGCGATCGGCGCCACGGTCGCGCCCGGCAAGGGCCAGTGGAGCGAGCCGCGCGCCTATTCGTCGATGCTCAACGGCACCTACAGCGGCCAGCCGATGGCGCGGCGGCCGAGCGACGAGGAACTGCTGGCCTCGCTCGACATGCGCGAGAAGATGCGCTCCGAATTCGCCGCCCTGCTGGCGCGGTACGACGCCATCGCCCTGCCCACCGCCCTGACCACGGCGCCGACGCTGGCCGACTGGGACGCGGGCTGGCGCGACATGGGCGGCTATTCGCGCGCCTATACGGCGAACACGCTGATGTTCAATTTCCTCGCCCTGCCGGCAATCTCGATTCCGGTGGGCTTCCTCGACGGGATGCCGGTCGGCCTCCAGCTCGTCGGCCTGCCGGACAGCGAGCCGAAGCTGCTGCGGCTGGCGAATGCCTACCTCAAGAAATACCCGCGGACCGAACGCCCGAACCTGGCTTAGATCCACTGCCGTGGAAGCGGCACCGGCCCGCTCTCCCGCCCGGCCTATTCTATGGGTGGCCGGGCGGGGGAGCGGGCCGGTGCCGCAACCGTTTCAGTATGACTGAAACGCACTCTAGCCCAGGATCTGCACCAGCTCGATCAGGTGCCCGGCCGGATCGCTGACGATGGCGACCTCGACGCCGTGGGCCTCAGCGGGACCTCGATCCGGCCGCCCGCCGCGACCACGGCCTCGGCCGAGCGCGCCGCGTCGACCACGGTCAGCCCGATCCACGCCGCGCCCGGTTCCGGGCAAGGCCGGTTGAGGTAGCGCACCAGGATCAGCGCATGGCCGCCGGGCTCCTCGCCGAGGGCGAGGATCGCCTGCTCCTGCTGGTAGGCATGATCCGTCGCGCGGTTATGGCGCACCAGGCGGAAGCCCAGCGCGTCGCAATAGAAGCGCTCGGCCGCCGGAAGGTCGGGAACGACGAGCTTGGTGAGGCCGAAGTGCAGCGACGGGCTCACCGCCCCGTCTCAGCGCGTGGCGTTGTAGGAGAGTTGGTCCTGGTCGAGCTGGAAGCCGACCAGCACCTCGAAGGTCGCGCGCTGGACGGCGGCGCGGACCTCGGGCTCGGTCAACGGGTCGACCGCGGCGTCCTGGTCGCCGGCCTTGCGCTTGCGGGTGATGCGGCTGCGGATGTCCTCGGGCAGGGTCGCCTCGGCCCGGTCGACATAGGCGCCGCCCTGGGCATGGGCCTGGGCGCGCTCCTGCCCGTCGGCGAAGTTGAGGACGACCGTGCCGACCCGCTTGGTCACGACCGCGCGGCCGCCGCGCAGGACGGAGATGAAGTAGGGCAGCGAGACCTGGCGCGCGCCGCGCGTGTCGGTGCGGCGGGCGAGCACGTCGAAGCTGATCCCCGAATAGACCTTGGCGCTCTGGTCCTTGGGGTCCTCGTCGCACTGGCCGCGCAGGTTGGTGATCGCCGCGGTCACGTCGATCGAGGCAGCGTCGCGCGCGCCGGCCGAGCGGAACAGGGTGACGTCGCCGGTATAGTCGGGGATGCCGACCGCCGGGCAGGCCCCGCGCACCGCGGTGATGCCCACGCCCTCCTGGACGACGATCTCGCCCTTCGACCGGCAGCCCGAGAGCGCGGCGGCTCCCGCAACGGCGATGGCGGCGACGCAGAACAGACGGGTGCGAGTGGTCATTCGGCAGTTCCCTGGATAATCCTCGCGCATGCCCTAGCCGCGCGCGACGCGAAGCGCTAGAGGGACCGACATGAACGCACCCTTTCCTCCCCCGGAGAAGCCGCCCCTGCGCCTGCTGATCACGGCGCCGCGGGGTTTCTGCGCGGGGGTCGACCGCGCCATCGAGATCGTCGAGAAGGCGATCGAGAAGTACGGCAAGCCGGTCTACGTCCGCCACGAGATCGTCCACAACCGCTTCGTGGTCGAGGGCCTCAAGGAAAAAGGCGCGATCTTCGTCGAGGAGCTGGACGAGGTGCCCGACGGCGCCCACGTGATCTTCAGCGCCCACGGCGTGCCCAAGATCATCCCCGAGGAGGCGAGCCGCCGCGGCCTCGGCTGGCTCGACGCGACCTGCCCGCTGGTCAGCAAGGTCCACCGCCAGGCCGAGCGGCAGATCGAGGCCGGGCGGCACATCATCTTCATCGGCCATGAGGGCCATCCCGAGGTGATCGGCACGCTGGGCCAGGTGCCGCAGGGCCAGATCACCCTGGTCGAGACGGTCGAGGACATCGCCGAGCTGCCGTTCGACACCGAATCGCCGCTGGCCTTCCTGACCCAGACCACGCTGTCGGTGGACGACACGGCCGACATCGTCGCCGCGCTGCGCGCCCGGTTCCCGCAGATCAAGGGCCCGAAGGCGGAGGACATCTGCTACGCGACCTCCAACCGCCAGAAGGCGGTCAAGGCGATCGCCGGCCAGTGCGACCTGGTCCTGGTGGTCGGCGCGCCCAACAGCTCCAACTCGCTGCGCCTGGTCGAGGTGGCCGAGCGCTGCGGCGCCAAGGCGCGGATGGTCCAGCGCGGCTACGAGGTCGATCCGGCCTGGCTGACCGGGGTCGAGACCCTGGGCCTGACCGCCGGCGCCTCGGCGCCCGAGCGGCTGGTGCGCGAAGTGGTCCAGCAGCTCGCCGAGTACCGCTCGATCAGCGAAGAGACCGTGATCGCCACCGAAGAGAAGATGATCTTCAAGCTGCCGCGCGAGCTTACCGCCTGAGCTTCGCCTGCCGATGGCCGTTTACACCCAGCTCGGCGCCGAAGCCCTCGCCGACCTGATCGCCGCTTTCGGCGTCGGCGAACTGCGCTCGGCCAAGGGGATCGCGGAAGGCGTCTCCAACAGCAACTGGCTGATCGACACCGCCGGCCGCGACGGAGAAGGCGCCCGCTTCATCCTGACGATGTACGAGGCCCGGGTCGACCTTGCCGACCTGCCGTTCTTCCTCGGCCTGCTCGACCACCTCGCCGCGCGCGGCTGCCCGGTGCCGGCGACGATCCACGACCGCGAGGGCAAGAGCTTCCGCTTCGTCGGCGAGAAGGCCGTGGCGCTGATCGAGTTCCTGCCCGGCGTCTCGGTCAGCGAGCCGACGCCCGCCCAGGCCCGCGCAGTGGGCGAGGCGCTCGCCCGAATGCACCTGGCGGCGCGCGACTTTCCCGGACAGCGGGCCAATGCGATGGGCCTCGCGCAGTGGCGGGCCTTCGCCGAGGCCTGCGGGCGCGACGGCTTCGCCGCGATCGATCCGGACCTCGCCGGCCTGGTCGAGCGCGAGCTGGCGGAGCTGGAGCGCGACTGGCCGCGCGACCTGCCGCGCTCGGTGATCCATGCCGACCTGTTCCCCGACAACGTGCTGATGCTCGGCGACCGGGTCAGCGGGCTCATCGACTTCTACTTCGCCTGCGTCGACATCACCGCCTACGACATGGCCGTGACCCATGCCGCCTGGTGCTTCGACGCCTCGGGCAAGCGCTTCGATCCCGCGATCTCGGCCGCGCTGCTAGCCGGCTACGAGGGCGTGCGCCCGCTCTCTGACGCGGAGCGCGCCGCCCTGCCCATCCTCGCCCGCGGCGCGGCGATGCGCTTCCTTATGACCCGCGCCTACGACTGGCTCAACACGCCCGCCGGGGCGCTCGTCACGCGCAAGGACCCGCTCGCCTTCGCGCGGCGGCTGCGCTTCTATGCCGACCCCGCAAATTCGGACATATTCGGGACATGAGCGACCGCCAACGCAAACGCGTCGAGATCTTCACCGACGGAGCCTGCAAGGGCAATCCTGGCCCTGGCGGCTGGGGCGCGATCCTGCGCATGGGCCGGCACGAGAAAGAGCTGTCCGGCTCCGACCCGGCGACGACCAACAACCGCATGGAGATGACCGCGGCGATCCGCGGGCTCAACGCCCTGATCGAGCCCTGCGACGTCGTGCTCCACACCGACAGCCGCTACGTGATCGACGGGATCACCAAATGGGTCCACGGCTGGAAGAAGAAGGGCTGGATCAACGCCAGCAAGCAGCCGGTCCGCAACTCGGACCTGTGGCACGACCTGATCGAGGCGGCGCAGCCGCACGCGGTCGAATGGGTCTGGGTCAAGGGCCACGACGGCCACCCCGAGAACGAGCGGGCCGACCGCCTGGCCAGCGACGCCGCGCTGAGCGCGCGGGGTTAGGGCGCCTCTCCAGCGCAGGCTCAGGTCCGGCCGGAACGGTTCCCCTTCTGCAGAAGGGATCACGCTAGTTTGCAAATCAGACCCGACGGACGCCCCCACCCGTTCGTCACCCCGGACTTGATCCGGGGTCCCGCTTTCCTTGTCCGGCGTCGCGCACGAAGCAGCGGGGCCCCGGATCAAGCCCGGGGCGACGAGGTTCGGGATGGCTTTCCGCTTCCCACTTCATCCGGTGGCTATTCGGCCGCCGGGTAATCGCCTCTGAAAGGAGGGGAAAAGGAAAGGCGGGGAATGCCCTCAGCCCGCCGTCGTGTCGACGGTCTCGGCGGCAGGGCCGTTCTTCTTGATCGATTCGATCGCGTTCTTCGCGCTGGCCTTGCTCGAATAGCCTTCGGTCCAGAAGATCGTTTCGCTGTTATATTTGAAATAGGCGACGAACTCGCCGGCCTTGTTCTTCTTGATCTCGAAATAATGGGCCACGGGTACCTCCACTGGTCAGCCGCGCCACGGGCGACGCGGCTCCCGCATCCTAAACCCCTGATTTGCGCGCGCAAGCGCCGAGTATCAGCGCGCGCCGAACCGGCCCGGCGCATAGGCGGCGATATCGACCGCACCGATCGCCCCGCCCGGCGTCGGCGCGCCAAGCTGTGCGGCGAGCAGTGCGCCGATAGCGGGCGACGTCTGGATGCCGAAACCGCCCTGCCCCGCGCACCAGATGAAAGCGGGCTCGGCCGGGTCGGCGCCGAAGACCGGCAGGCGATCGGGGGCGAAGCTGCGCAGCCCGGCCCATTTGCGCTCGACCGCGGCGACGGGCCAGTCGACCACCGACTGCATCCGTTCGATCGCGACCGCCACGTCCCACTCCTCGGGCGCGGCATCGCACGGCTCGGACGGCGTCTCGTCGTGCGGGCTCAGCCAGACGCGCCCCTCTCCGGCGCCCTTGAAATAAAAGTCGCCGCCGACATGGACGATCAGCGGCAAGTCAGCGGTGATGGGCACGTCCAGGCGAAGCTGCGCCACCGTCCGGCGATAGGGCTGGATGCCGACCGGCGCGATCCCGCAGCGCGCAGCGACCATATCGGCCCATGCGCCTGCGGCATCGACGATCAGCTCGGCGCGCAGTGTTTCGCCCCCGACGCTGACCTCCCAGCCGCCGGTGACCCGGCGCGCACCGTCGAAACGCGCGCGCGTTGCAAGCACCGCCCCGCCGCGCTTCGCCGCGCGCAGATAGGCCGCATGCAACGCGCCGACGTCGATGTCGCTGCACGCCGCTTCATAGGCGGCGGCGGTCCATTCGGATCGCAGACCGGGCACCAGCGCCGCCATCGCGTCGAAACCCATGCGGTCGATCACAACCCCCTTGGCGCGAAATTCGGCAACGAAGGCATCGACGGCCGCGGTCTCCGCGCCGCCACGACCGATCGTCAGCGCGGTGCGCGGCGTCAGGAAGGGCTTGTCGGAAAAATCGGGTGCGGGCCGAGCCAGCGCCTCGAACGACGCAGCGGACAGCGGTTGCACGCCGGGGCCGCCATAGCTTTCGTGCCAGAAGGCCGCCGACCGGCCCGTCGCATGATAGCCGGGCGCCTCCTCGGCCTCGACCATCAGCACGCGGCGGTGCGGCGCCAGCGCAGCGGCCAGGCTTGCGCCGGCGATGCCCGCGCCGACGATCAGCACGTCGGTGGAGGAAGGGCGCGGGTCGGACATGCGACGCCGCATATCCGCTGGCCCGCGGAATGCAACCCGGCGGGCGCACACTCATGGTTACTATTTGATAAGCCATAGTCGCTACAGCGGCGGCATGGACCAGAAAATCATCGCCTTGGGCCTGATGGGGCTGCTCGCCATGTTGATGATCGCCGCGGCGGTCAGCGATCTGCGCTCGCGCACCATCTCGAACGGCCTCAATGCGGCCATTGCCCTCTTCGCTATCCCCTTCTGGATCGTGTCGGACATGGCTTTCTGGCCCGACATGCCGATGCAGTTCGGCGCCGCCTTTGCGGTCTTCGCGGTGTTCGCCGGTCTCTTCGCCCTGGGGGCGATGGGCGGCGGCGACGTGAAGATGATCGGCGCCGTGATGCTCTGGATTCCGCTTTATTTGTACTTTCCCATGCTGACCATCATGGCGATCGGGGGCGGAATCCTGTCGGCTGTGATGCTGATTCAGTCCAAAATTCGTCCTTCGGACAAGGCGATAGAGGTTCCCTACGGGCTCGCGATCGCCGCCGGGGGCCTTTGGGCGGTTCACCAACACTATCTTAACCAGTTTCAGTTTATCGGATCGACCTGAGGGCAAGCATCCCCGCGTCCGGTGGGTGTAGGAGGCGAAAAACCGTCATGGATACGCGAAAGATTATGCTGATCGTCGGCGCGTTGATCATTGCGATCGGCGCGGCGTTCGGGGTCAACCAGATGATGCGGGGTTCCTCCGCACCGACGGCGCGCGCAGCAGCGGCGCCCGAAATCAACGGCCCCATGATCCTCGTCGCGACGCGGCAGCTGCCGACGGGCACGATCATCGGCCCCGACAGCTTCCGCTATCAGCCGTGGCCGAAGGAGCTGGTCGAGAAGGCCTATTTCCTGAAGGACAAGACCGACGTGAATACGCTGGTGGGCACCGTCGTGCGCTACCCGATCACCGCCGGCCAGCCGCTGACCCAGGGCTCGCTCGTCCATCCCGATGACCGCGGCTTCCTCGCCGCCGCTCTCGCACCGGGCATGCGCGCCGTCACGGTCAAGGTTTCGCAGGAACAGGGCGTCGCCGGTTTCGTCTTCCCGGGCGACCGGGTCGACGTGCTGCTTGCGCAGACGATCTCGGTCAAGGAGGGCAGCTCCTATCCCGACGACCAGCTCTACACCGCCGAAACCATCGTGCGGAACGTCCGCGTCCTTGCCACCGACCAGCGCTACGACGCCGAAGACGAAACCGGCAAGACGCCGGTGCGCACCTTCGGCTCGGTGACGCTGGAAGCAACGCCCGACATCGCCGAACGCATCGCGGTCGCCGAAAATATGGGCAAGCTATCGCTCGCGCTGCGTCCGCTCGCCGAAAACACCGGCGAACTCGAAGCGGCGATCGCGTCGGGCGACGTGAATGTGCCGACCAAGGGCGGCAGCGCGGCCGAGCGCCGGATGATGGCCGATGCCGCCGGTCGTCCGACCCCGTCGCGCACCGCTACCACGGGCGGCGACGTCTCGCGCTTCTGGATTCCCGTCAGCGGCCGGGTCTCGGCGCCGCGTCCGCCCGCCGGCATCCCGATGGCAGCCGGCAGCCCGCAGGCCGCCGCCGTGCCGATCGGCCCGGTGGTTCGCGTAACCCGTGGTGACAAAGTGACCGCAGTTCCGGTTGGGGGTAAGTAAGATGCACAGCAAAGCCAATTTCAAGGCGGCGGCCCTCGCCCGCACCCTGGCCATCGGCCTGGTTGCAGCGACGCTGATATCCGCCCCGGCGCAGCAAGCCGTCGCGCAGGCCATTCAGAACGCCAGCAGCAGCATCGACCTGTCGGTCGGCCGCGGCCGCCTGGTCAGCCTGCCGGCCGCCATGTCGGACGTTTTCGTCGCCAACGACCAGGTTGCCGACGTTCAGGTCCGCTCGGCC
>ERZ778022.4164-NODE-4164-length-12708-cov-4.211254_pt1 | contig 12708 bp, 10 predicted proteins | sample MGYA00375752_ERZ778022 | MGnify/ENA primary metagenome ERZ778022 (study PRJEB29350, sample SAMN05389826) | bioreactor metagenome | isolation source: Thiocyanate bioreactor | place: South Africa: University of Cape Town | collected 2014-04-04 ... | reverse complement strand
CGGCATGCAGATGCCCATGGCGCTGGCTTCCTGGCCGATGGACAGGTGCATCGTGCCGTGGATCAGGCCGCGCATGTAGCTTTCCTCGGCGCCCTCCTCGAACTGGCGGATGAGGTGCATCCTGTGCAAAGCCGCGAGCAGTTGCTCGCGCGAATAGGTGCGATAGATGAAGGGCAGATTGCTGGCGTCGCCGTCCTGCGGGACGGCGTCTGCCTGTGCTGCGCGTGCTTGTGCGGCCATATCAAGCCTCCTTGCCATAGACCAGCGCATCCTGACGGGCGCGCAGGGCCGCGATGCGCGAACCCGGTGCGACGGATGCATTCGAATGGGTGATGAGATCGCCCTTGCGGATCGCCTGCGTGACCTTGCCGTCCTGCAGGAGGCCGCAGGGAATGGCCCTTGCGGCGCGCGCCTCCGGCGTGGTCATGATCCAGGCGCGATAGCAGTATTCGCCAATGGCATCGAGCGTCTCGCCCGGCTGCATATCCTTCTTGGCGACGGCGCAGACCTCCGCGACCGGGGTCGCCAGCGGCACCATGTCCGCCTTGCCGTAAAGCACCACGCGGGCGCAGGTCAGCGGCACTTCCAGCGATGTCAGGTGATAGGGCCGATGGAAGGTGAAATAGGGGCCCTTGCCCATTTTCAGGTCTTCCATGCGCTCGGAAATGCGCGGATGCGACATGTCGGCGACGACGAAGACGCCGGGCGCCACACCCTTGCCGATCGAGTAATCGACGACGCCGGTCTTCGACAGCACGCCGCCATGCTCCCGGGGCACAAGCGTCGATGACAACTGGTCCAGCGTCGCGGCGGGACCATGCATGCCCCGCTTGTCCGGAACGAGACCGGTGGCATTGGCGATCGCCGCCATCTCGACCATCGTCTTGGAACCGTCGACGAATTCCACCAGCATGCGAACGTTCATGTTGCGGCGCGCCGCCTCTTCGGCATAGTCGTCCGGCACGGCATCGATGTTGAGCGGATTGTTCTTGCCCTTGCCGGCCGCGACGATCGGATGGCCCATGGCGGTGACGAACTCGATCAGTTCGATGCAGGAGGACGGCTCGTCGCCGGCGCCCAGCGAATAGGTGACGCCGAGACGGTCCGCCTCGCTCTTGAGATAGGCGCCGATGGTGACGTCGGCCTCGACGTTCATCATCACCAGATGCTTGCCGTGCTCCATGGCGGCGAGGCCGATTTCCGCGCCGACCGCGGGAACCCCGGTGGCGTCGATCACGACGTCGATCAGCCCACTTTCCAGAATGTCGCCGGAGTTGGAGGTGATCGCCACCTTCCCCTGCTCCATCGCCGCGTTGAGCTGATCGGCGCCGGCGGCGTCGCGGTGAAAGCCGTCCGAACGATAGGCGATATCGACCGCCTTGCGGGCGCGGGCGGCATTCAGGTCGCAGATGGCGCCGACCTCGATTCCCGGCATATGGGCGACGCGCGTAACGATATCCGTCCCCATTTCGCCGCTGCCGATCAGACCAATCCGGATCGGCCGGCCGGATTCGGCCCGGTTCGCCAGATCCCGCGCAAGCCCGGTGGGGGCGACATTAATGGGCATTTCTCTCCTCCTTCGATTGTATGTCCATATCGTATTGTACTTTTGTAATTTTGTAAAACATTTTATTCAGAATCGTATCTCGGCTATGCGCTTAAATTGAAAGTTTTTTGCTTGAAAGCCGCCGATAAAGGGGTCTTGGCTCAAGTAGCCTTCGAACAAAGTTTATATAAAGGATCATATGTCCAAGGCACTAGGCCGGCTTTTGTAAAAAGCGGCATGCCGTACTCCCGTCAGGCAGATGAAGAAGAGGCACGTCTGTGGCAAACTGGATTGTTGGGGGGATAGGCGGGATGGCGCGGGCTCGGTCGGCTCGTGCGTGAAACCGGCCGGTCATCACCCGGCCGGAACGTGCCCGCGCCGGAGGACGCGGGCACATCGCTTGAGTGCATCAGGCGATGCCGTAGATTTCCCTGGCTTGCTGCTGGGTGGCGAGGGGACGCCCGACTTCGCGGGCGATTTCCTGCACTTCCTGGAGCAGTTCCAGATTGGTCGGATTGCGCGCCGGATCGTAGAACAGCTCGAGGCCAGTCTTGACATGGCCGCCAAGCTCGATGGTGCGCTTGATAACCTCGCGGGTGTCGCGTCCGCCCTCGCCCCAGATCGAGATGCACCAGTTGAGCTTGTGCTTGCTGTACTGCTCCATCATGTCGAGGTAGAAATAGAGGCTTTCCAGCGTCGGCATCATGCCCGACGTGCCGATCGGCTTGGTCGAGGTCAGCGCATATTCGCCGATCAGGTAGAAGTCGATGAAGGAGCCGGGCGTGTACATGCCCTGGTTGATGTAGTGCTGCGCCAGCTTGAGCTGTCCAGGTTCGTAGATGCCCCAGATGATCGCCATCTTGCGGGCCAGCGCGAGGTCGACCTGGCCCGCCACCTGTCGGTAGTTCCAGCCGTATTCGCGACCGATGATGTGGCCCTTTTCGTCGGTGTCGAAGGCGAACAGGTTCACGCCCGTATCGATGCAGGCGATCTTGACGTTGTGGGTGCGGTTCAGGATCTCGGAATGCTCCAGGCCGTGCTCGTTTTCAGTGCAGAGTTCACGGTTGCAGGTCGTCGGATACCAGGTCATGTCGGGTCGGGCTGCGAGGATGCGATCCCATGCCGGCGCGTAATCGTCGACCGCGGCCTGGCCCTTGAGGTTGAAGTTGGTATTGTGCGTGTGGATCGCGCAGGCGCCGGCGTCCCAGCAGCGGATCGCATCCTCGACCACCTCGTCATAGGTGCGCGGCGTATTGGGGTTCATCTCCTTGGTGCGCTCGCCGTTGAGATGCGATTCGACGATGAGCGGGGTATCCCAACCCGGCTTGCGATCCACGAATTTGTCGAGTGCTGTAGCCATATTGCATGTCTCCTTCCATGACAGTTTTTCGATAGGGCTCTGGCGTTTTGCGTGCAGCCCGTCCATTCCTCCGGGACGGGCGCGCGTAAAATCAGTGGGACGGCTTTCGCGCGAAGGCGACGGCCAGAATGATGATGGCGCCGGCGACGATCATCTGTTCGCTGACGTCGAGGCCCATGATGATCAGGCCGTTGTTGATGGTGCCGATCATCAGGGCGCCGGCGAAGGTACCGATGATGCTCGCCTTGCCGCCGAACAGGCTGGTGCCGCCGAGGATGACGGCTGCGATGGCCGACAGTTCGAGACCTTCACCGTAATTGAAGCGCGCCGTCTGCATCATGCCCGAGTAGAGCAGGCCGGCAAGAGCGGCGGCGACACCGGAGATCATGAAGACGCAGAACTTGACGTTCGAGGTCCGCACGCCCGAATATTCCGCAGCGACGCGATTGCCACCGGTTGCCAGCACCTGCCGACCGAAGGTTGTGTATTTCAGGACGACATGGCCGATCAGGGCAAAGACCACCGACCAGATGATCAGCGAGGGAATGCCGTAGAGCTTGCCCGAACCGAACAGGCTGTTGAAGGTCTTGTCGGCGATGGCGACGGGATTGGTATAGGTGACGCGCATGTCGACGCCGCGGATGAGCTGCAACATGCCGAGCGTGACCAGGAACGAGGGTATGCGGATGCGGGTGACGAAGAACGCGATGACCGCGCCGATGACGAGCCCCGACAGCAGAGCGAGGATGACGGCGACGAACCAGCCGGTCCCCGCTTCGATCGCCATGCCGCAGGTCAGGGCCGAGAGGGCGCAGACCGAGCCGACAGACAGGTCCAGTTCGCCCGAAGCGATGACGAAGGTCATGGCGAAGGCCACGATCGAGATCATCGCCGTCGTGCGCGCGATGTTGAAGAAATTGGTGACGCTGAGGAAGCCGTTGTCGCCGATCGTCACGGCAAAGAAGGCAATGACCGCGGCGAAGAAGAAATAGACGCTGTGATCCTGAACGAAACCCAGGACCTGGCCGATGTCAAACCGCCGTTGCATGTCGCGTTCTGTCAATGAGATGGCCTTGGACTGCATGATGTAGTTCCTCCTCGGACTGAACGTCCCGTCTTTGAATATCCTGAACGATGCGCCCGTCATGCAGGATCAGCAGGCGATCGCTGACGGCGAGCAACTCCTCCAGTTCGGATGAAATGATGAGAATGGCGGTTCCGGCCTTCGCCAGTTCGCGGATCTGGGTGGTGATCTCGCCCTTGGCGCCGATGTCGACGCCGATGGTCGGCTCGTCGAGGATGAGCAGCCTGGGCTTGCGCGCCAGCCACTTGCTGATGACGATCTTCTGCTGGTTGCCGCCCGAAAGCAGCCGCGAAACCTTGGCGGGACTGTCCGTCTTGATCTGGAAACGATCGATCATCTTGCGGACGACATCGGCGGCATTGCCGTCGGAAACGAAGGCTCCGCGCCGGAAGAGGTCCAGATTGGGGAGCATGATGTTGCTCTGGACGGAATGATCCAGAACCAGCCCCATGCGGCGGCGATCCTCCGGCACCAGCGCGACACCCGCGGCGATCGCATCGCGCTGGCGGGCGATCGGCTTGCCGTCGATGGCGATGGCGCCGGATGTGGGCGCGCGCCGGCCGAAAATCGCTTCGGCGATTTCGGTTCTGCCGCTGCCCATCAGGCCGGCAAGGCCGACGATCTCGCCGGGATGGACGTCGAAGCTGACGTCGCGGACGCGCGGCGGCAGACAGACATTGCTCACCTTCAGCACCGGCGCGTCGGAAAACACGATCTGCCGGTCTTGCCAGGCAAATGCGGATGCGGACGAGGAGCCGAGCATATGGTCGACCAGCTCGGGAATGGTGAGGTTCTTGCAGTCCTGCGTGATCTTGATCTCGCCATCGCGCAGCACCGTGACCCGGTCGCACAATTCGAAGATTTCGGCCATGCGATGGGAAATATAGACGATCGATATGCCTGCCGCCTTCAGGCGGCGCACGATCTTGAACAGGGTCCGGGTCTCGTGTTCGGACAGCGAGGCGGTCGGCTCGTCCATGATCAGGATCTTGGCGTTCTGCGACAGCGCCTTGGCGATCTCGACCATCTGCATCATGCCGGCGCTGAGTTCGGACACCGGTGTATCCGGATCGAGATCCTCGCCGAGATCCTGCAGCACGGCGCGCGCCATCTTTCGGGCGGCCCGATCGTTCAGGAAGAACGAACCCTTGCGCGGCTCGCGGTTGAGAAAGATGTTCTGCGCCACGGTAAGCGTCGGCACCAGGCTGAATTCCTGAAAGATCATGGCGATGCCAGCGCGCTTGGCATCGTTGGGGCTGGCGATGGCCACCGGCCTGGATTCGATGGAAATCGAGCCGGAATCCTTCAGGTAAACGCCGGTCAGGATCTTCATCAGCGTCGATTTGCCAGCGCCGTTGCCGCCCATCAACGCATGCACCTCGCCACGCCGCAGGGTGAAATTGACTTTTCTGAGGACCGGAATGGCGCCGAAGGACTTCTCGACATTGCGCATTTCAAGGATAGGGTCGCGATCAACCACGGCTTTGCCTCCCACAAGATTGATGCCGTCTGCGATGGGAAGGCCCCTCGTTACAAGGGGCCGTCCGTCAGACCTGTCCTCACTGCGAGGCGTCGAGAGCGGTCTTGATCTCGGCCGGCAGTTCGGCGCGGTAGATTTTCTGGTAGGATTCGGCCAGGTTGTTGCGCGTCACCTTCAGCGGCGGGATGACCACGAAGGAAGGCACTTTCTCGCCGATCAGCGCCAGCGCGCCGAGCTTGGCTTCCGTGATGCCGTTGAAATACGGGATCTGGGCGGAGATGCCGGCGATGTAGCCGTTCTCGGCCATGTTGGCGGCGACGATATGGTCGAAGTTCTCGTTGACGATCCGGAAGTCTTCCGGCGCGCGACCGGCGACCGAGGCGGCCGTGACCGCGCCCATGGCCGGGATGCTCCAGCTACCGTAAAGGCCCTTCAGGTCGGGATAGCGGGCGAGAAGGCCTTGGGTGACTTCCTGGCCCTTGTTCGGACCGTTATGACCGGAGGCGACGACGAGACGGACGTCGGGATGCTTGGCGCGCAGGCGGGCGATGAAGCCTTCGTAACGCACATTGGTGACGTAGAAGTCCGGCGCATAATACAATGCGCCGACATCGCCCTTGCCGCCGATCGCATCGGAGAGCATGTCGGCAATGTTCATGCCGAGCGCATGGTTATCCGACGAAACCATCGAGACATAGTCCTTGCCCGGCTCCATGCCTTCGGCGATCTGGTCCATGAAGACGATCTTGGTGCCGGCATCGGCCAGTTCCTTGTAGGCGCTTGCGGTCGTCTGGGCATTCAGCGGAAAGCTGACGACGAGGTTCGGCTTCAGGACGCTGACGGTGGCCAGATCCGAAATCTGCCGGGAATCGTCCCAGTTGGCGTTGGTTTCGGCGATCACCTTGATGCCGAGCTTGCCGAATTGTTCCTTGAGGCCGATCAGCTGCTGCTGCGCCCAGTCGTCGCCGAGCCAGCCAAGCGCGATGGCGACGGTGAAATTGCCCGCCTTGATCTTGGCGGCCTGCTCGTCGGTGATCTTGATGTCGGAATAGAGGACACCCTCTTCCCCCTTCGGCCCCTCGCCGACGACGATGTTCGAGAGATCGTCGAGCCTGGCCTTTTCCTGGAGATAGGCCGAGGGCTCCTTGAACCACAGCGGCTGCTTGACCTCGGACGTGTTGTCCGCATGCGCCAGCCCGGATGCGGCCAGAAATGCCGTCGACGCCAAGGCCCAAAACAACTTCTTCGCGCTCACTACTTCGCCTCCCATGTTCGAAGAAAATCATCCAGGAAAGTGTCGCGGTCCTGGACCCGCTCCTCCAATGCGCCGGGGGATCACGTGATCGACCCGTCACGCCATATGTACAAAATGTTTTTCTTTTAGTCAATTGTGCAGTGATTATTTTATGGAAGAGACGCAAAATATCAAAATTTAAACGATATTCGGCCTAAATGCCTCATTTCTGATGGAATCGTTTTGTATTTTCTAGTTTCTAAATTCTTATTTGTTCATATGGCAATTGCCTGACCGACTGCCGCTTCGACGCCGGTCAATCTGCGGCCTCCTCCAGCAGAGCGATCGCGGTCTGCTCGTCGGTGATCAGGATGGTCGGCGCAATCGTCCGCAAGGCGGCGCGCAGGGCCGTGCGCTTTTCGCGCCCGCCCGACACCAGAACCCGCTCGGGCGTGCGTTTCAGCCGGGCGAGGTTGACGGAAATCACCCGCCGGTTGACGTCGTGATCCAATGTGTTGCCGTCCCGGTCGATGAAGTTGTACAGCACGTCGCCGACCGCGCCGCCGTCGATCAGCGACCGGCGGTCGGCCTCGCCCAGATAGCCGGATCTGTAGCTGGTGGTCCGGGTGGTAATGCCCCCCACCGACAGGAAGGCGAGATCCAGTTTCTCGGCCATCTCGAAGGTTGCGGCCAGACCGCATCGCTCCAGCAGGGCATGTTTGGTCTCGGGGCTGTCGACGACGGCGGGCGCAGGCACGAGATATCCCTCGCCGCTGAACAGTTCGGCGAACTGCCAGGCGAATTCGGCGGGATTGTAGCGCTTGGCGGCGGCGATGCCGCCGAGCAGCGACACGACGCGAAAATCCTCCAACGAGGCACCGGCGATATAGCGCAGCGTGTTGTAGAGCGTGGTGCCCCAGCCGACGCCGACCGTCATGCCGGACCGCATCAACCCGGAGATGCAACTGCCGGCGGCGGCGGCGATCACCATGGTGGGATCGCCGTCAGGATCGGCAAACGGCGCCAGAAGCACGCGCCGCACCGCGAATTTCTGCTCGACACGGCATTCCAGCCCGATCAATTCCGAAAGCGGCGCGGCCATGGACACGCGCACCTCGTTGCGCCGGCGCGCCTCGGCCAGAAGGCGCACGACCATCACGCGATTGAGGTTCATCCGTGTGGCGATCTCGTTCTGGGTGTGACCCTCGACGTGATAAAGCCAGGACACGCGCGCCCGCAGCCGGTCCGGCTCACTGGGCACGAAGGTCGATGGTGAAAGATCGTTCATCCTGTTCCCCTGTCGCCGCCGGCAAGGCCATGCCGGCGCGATTCCGTCTGATCAGCCGATGCGCGGGCTGGTTGTCCCGCCGGTCAAACCGCCCGCGCGATCGACGGCGCGGCGATCTTCGGCTGCGTGCGGGCGATGAAATCGAGGGCTGCCGGAAAATCCGTCACGCCTGCCTGGCTGCCGAGACCTGTGGCGTTCAGGGCCGAGGACGCCTGCCCCAGACGAACGCAATCCTCCGGGTTCATGCCCTTGACGAGGCCGGTGGCGAAACCGGCGTTGAAGGCATCGCCACAGCCGCAGGTACACACCACATCGATGCCGAAAGCCGGCATCTGGAAGCAGCTGCCGTCGCGATGATGATAATACGCCCCGTCCGCCCCCATGGTCATGACGATGCATCCCACGCCGAGGTCGACGAAGAACTTGCCGATATCAGCCTTGTCGGACAGGCCTGACAAGGCCTGCGCCTCCTCGATGGAGGGAATGAAATAGTCCGTGTTCGGCAGCAGGCCTGCGACATTGGCCATGTCTTTCCTGTCGGCGGCGAATACGTCGAGCGTGGTGATGCATCCCCGGCGCTTGGCCTCGGCCATCAGGGCGAAGCTCGGCGCACCGTCCATACGGTTCATGAGGCCCGTGCCGCCGATATGGACGATCCTGGCATCAAGCACCTTGTCGATATCCGCGGCGGCAATTTCGAAGGCGCCGGTGGCGCCGCGCATGTGCAGGGCCGGGCGCTGCCCGTCCGGCCTGGTCGTCACGATCGACGACGAGGTGCCTGCACCGGGGCACAGTTGCATCATCGACGTGTCGATCCCGAAATGGCCGAGGCGCTCGATCACCCATTTGCCCATCAGGTCGTCGCCGATGCCGCCGACGGCGAGCACGCTGAGACCGTATTTCGCCGCCACCACGGCCGCCGCCCCGGCCGCGCCGGACACCGCCATGGTGATGTCGTCGACGAAATAGGTATGGCCGCCGGGCGGTATCGCCGTCACCGGCCGCGCAAGGCAATCGAACGTGTAAAATCCGATCGAACTGTAATCGTATGTCATCTTCTCCACCCGGCACCACGCTTCTGTGGCGCTCCCTCCAAATGATATTGCGGACTGCAGGTCGGGAGCGCGGGCGCCATCGACGATGGAGCCTTCTCCCCTGTCCGGCGGCCGCCGAACTGCCCTTCCGGCGCCCTATCCGTGCGTGCGGATGAAATCCAGAAGTGCGGCGCTCAGCCGCTCCGGCGCTTCCAGCGCCAGGCTGTGGCCGCATTCCTGGAAGACGTCAGACCTGACGACGTTTTCAGCCGCGCGCTGCATCTGGTCGCGCACCAGATCGCCGAAGAACTCGGGCGCGCCGATGGTCATCACCGGCATCTTCAGCTTCGTGCGGATCAGTTCGTCGTTGATCCGGGCATTCTTCAGGCCGGCGCGATAGGTCTCCAGGCAACCGCGCAGACCGCCGGGAGCCGAAAGCTTCGCCACCCATTCGCGGATCGCCTCGTCGGCGATGGCGTTCGGATTCCAGGTCTCCGCCTTGATCCAGAATTCCCAGAACTCACGCTCGCGGCCGGCGATCAGCATTTCCGGCAGATGCGGGATCCAGAAGAACGGAATATGCCATAGCCACACGCCGCTCATGCGAAACTGCGCCGACACCTTGTCAGGCGTGAAATTCGACCATTCCTCCAGCCCCTGTCCGGAAAGCAGCATTTCCGCAAAGGACAGGGTCTTGACGCGGTCGGGCTCGCTGGCGGCAAGAACATAGGCGAATTCCGCGCCGCGATCCTCACCATGGAGATGAAATCTGTCGTGACCAAGCTGGGTCATCAACTCCGCCATGTCGCGCGCGTTGGTGCGCGAATCGTAACCTTCCTCGGCCGGAGGTTTGTCCGTATCGCCAAATCCACGCAGATCCGGCGCGACAACGCGGAAATGCGGCGTCAACAGCGCAATGAGGCGATACCAGTAGAAATGCGTCTTCGGCGTGCCATGCAGCAACAGCAGCGGCTCCCCCTCGCCGGCCGTCACATAATGCATGCGAATGCCGTTCACGCGCGCCCGACCATGGCGAACCGCCACGCCCTCATGATCGTAGATCTCGACCATGCCATCCTCCCAAATGAACATTAATGCTCATAAGGTCACATATGTTCATTTCCGTGTCAAACAAATTTCACGAATTACAAATGTTCAACCTGGAGGCGTCGCGGCGAGGCTGGCAACAAGCAAGGATGGACGGCCGCGAAGCACACGTCGACGACCACCAGCCGCACGTTTTCGCCATTTCGAAACCTCTGCGCAAAAGCCGCCGCAGAAGCGGCGACATCGGCATCGCGTGGTGACCTATTCGCCCAGCAATTGTTGCGCGACTTCGAGATCGGTCACCACGACCTGGGGCGAAAGCAGTTTCATCGCGCCCTTGATGGCGGCATATTTATGCCAGCCGCCTGAAGCCAGCACCACCTTGCGCGCGGTTCGCAGCGACCGCGGATCGACGGCCACCACGCGGCGGTTGACCTCGTGATCCACAACCTCCCCGTCGGCATCGATGAACCGGCACAGAATGTCGCCGACGGCACCCGCCTTCTGCAACGAGATGATTTCGTCGCGCTCCAGCAGGCCATAGCGATTGAACGTCGACCCCGGCGACAGATCGCCGACACTGACGATGGCGGTGTCGAGATTCTCTGAGCGCCGAAAGACCTCGCGGATACCCGGATGGGTCAACAGGGCATCCCGCGTACGCTCGTCCGGCGCAAACACCGGCGCGGCGATCAGATAGGCCTCGGCGGCCAGCCTGTCGCCAAGACGCCAGGCAAATTCCGAGGGATTGAAGGTGTTGACCCGCGTCAATCCGCCCAGCAGCGACACCACGGACATATGCGTATCCACCTGCTGGGGAATGGCGGGCAGGCAGGCGCTCAGCGTCTTGCCCCAGCCGAGGCCGATCGTCATGTTTTCCTTGAGGATATCGGTCATGTACTCGCCGAGCACGCCGCCGATGATTTCCGGTAGCTGCTCCGCCTGTTTCGGCACGGGAACGACAATGGCCCGCTCGAGCTTGAACCGCTTTTCCAGCTCCCGCTCCAGCGCCACGCAATTGCTCTGGTGGGAAAGAACCCTGATCTGCACCGTGCCGTCCATGCGCGCCGCAGCCAGCATGCGCAGAACTTTCGCGCGATTGAGTCCCAGCTCCTGCGCCACCTGGTCCTGTGTCATCCCTTCCTTATAGTAAAGCCATGCAGCCCTGGTTCGCAGATCGTCAGATAAATCGGACACGCCTATTCCTCTTTCCCAAACAGTATCGCAACCTATAGAGTAGATACACGCCTTTATCCATTCCCATGCGGTTCACGATGACCGCTATCGCGTCCGCGGGTGGCGCGGCTCCGACGGGGCCGGGAACGTCGGCAGCCATCGACGCGCGTCGAAGGCGTGCCCCGAACATTTCATCGCCTCATCATCGAGAACCTGCGCCGCGAGCGCATGCATAGATTTTGACGCCGAACAAAGTGCCAGCGATTTTTAATATGTACATTTGAAAATTCTTTGTTACATTTGATCAGACGACAGAAGGAGATATTTCATGAAGGCTGGCTTGCTCAAGGCGCCCAATCATCTTGACTACGAAAGCGTCAACGATCCCGCGCTCGCGCCGGGCGATCTCCTGATACGGGTCCGCGCCGCGACCGTCTGCGGGACCGACATCCGCATCTTCCGGGGAAAGAAGACGGTGGGCGTTCGCTATCCGTCCATCCTCGGCCACGAATTTTCCGGCGAAATCGTCGACAATGGTGGGCACGGCCAGTTTTCTTGCGGCGACGCGGTGGCAGTCTGCCCGGCCATTCCCTGTGGTCATTGCGCCCATTGCAAGCGCGGTTACGAAAATATCTGCATGAACCAGACGGCGATCGGCTACGAGATCGATGGCGCCTTTGCGGAATTTATCCGCATTCCCGCAAAAGCCGTGCTCTCCGGCAACGTCTTCAAACTGCCTCAAGGTCTTGGCTGGGAAAAGGCTTCGCTGATCGAGCCGCTGGCCTGCGTCCTGAACGGGCAGCAGCGCATCGATATCGGGATCGGCGACAGGGTCGTGATCCTGGGCTGCGGTCCCATCGGCCTCCTGCATGTGAAGCTGGCGCGGCTTTCAGGCGCTGCCCGGGTCATTGTCAGCGAGCCGAGTTCCTCCCGGCGCGCCGCCGCGCTGGAAGCCGGCGCCGACATGGTGGTCGATCCAACCTGCGAGGATCTGAAGGCCATCGTCAAACGCGAAACGGACGGGCTTGGCGCCGACAAGGTCATCGTCGCGATCGGTGTCCCACGCCTGGCCAATGATGCCATATCCCTGGTGCGCCACCGCGGCGCCGTCAGCCTGTTCGCCGGGTTCAGCGCCGGAGAGCAGGCCATGCTCGACGTCAACGCGATCCATTACAACGAGATCGTCGTCACCGGCTCCTTCGGTCTCGACCGCCTGCAATTCGAGATGGCGCTGGGAATGATTGCCTCCGGACGTCTGGAGGTGGAAAGCATGCTCACCCATCGTTTCGAGCTGTCCGATATCCTCGCGGCGCTGGAAACGGCGGAGCGCGGCGATGCGATCAAGGTGGCGATCGTCAATGCCTGACGGTTCGGCACGCGGCGCCGCAATGCCCGGCCGGCTCGGCGCATTGCGGGAAAACTATCCCGTGGTGATCGTCGGCGGCGGCATCAACGGATG
>ERZ778022.4159-NODE-4159-length-12717-cov-15.879403_pt1 | contig 12717 bp, 14 predicted proteins | sample MGYA00375752_ERZ778022 | MGnify/ENA primary metagenome ERZ778022 (study PRJEB29350, sample SAMN05389826) | bioreactor metagenome | isolation source: Thiocyanate bioreactor | place: South Africa: University of Cape Town | collected 2014-04-04 ... | reverse complement strand
AAAAACCGCCGATGCGCTGGTGGCCAAGCTCAAGCCGCGCGTCGAGGCGCTCAAGATCGGCCCCGCGACCGACAAGGACGCGCAGATGGGGCCCATCGTCAGCAAGATGCAGCGCGACAAGATCGTCGGCTACATCGACGCGGGTGTCGAAGCCGGCGCCGAGCTGGTGGTGGATGGCCGCGGCTTCTCGCTGCAGGGCTACGAGAACGGCTTCTTCGTCGGTGGAACGCTGTTCGACCGCGTGACGCCCGACATGAAGATCTACCGCGAGGAGATTTTCGGGCCGGTGCTCTCGGTGGTCCGCGCCCAGTCCTACCAGGATGCGGTCGACCTGATCCACGGTCACGAATACGCTAACGGCACCGCGATCTTCACCCGCGATGGCGACGCTGCCCGCGACTTCGCCGACAAGATCGAAGTGGGCATGGTAGGCATCAACGTACCCATCCCGGTGCCCGTCGCCTATCACAGCTTTGGCGGCTGGAAGCGCTCGATCTTCGGCGACCACGGCATCTACGGTCCCGAAGGCGTGCATTTCTACACGCGGCTCAAGACGGTGACGACGCGCTGGCCCGCCGGCATCAAGTCGGGCGCCGAATTCAGCTTCCCGAGCCAGAAATAAGAGCAGTCCATGGCGTCTCCCGGTGAAAATCTTCGCATCAATCCGGACCGCCTTTGGGACACGATCCACGAGCTGGCTGAGATCGGGCCGGGTGTCGCCGGTGGTTCCAATCGCCAGACGCTGACCGACGACGACGCCAAGGGGAGAACTCTGTTCCAGTCGTGGTGCGAAGACGCCGGCATGAGCATGGGCCTCGACCAGATGGGCACCATGTTCGCGCGGCGCGAGGGCACCGACCCCTCGCTCGACCCGGTCTATATCGGCAGCCATCTCGACACGCAGCCGACCGGCGGACGCTATGACGGCGTGCTCGGCGTGCTGAGCGGCCTCGAAGTGATCCGCACGCTCAACGATCTCGGCATCAGGACGAGGCGGCCCATCGTCGTGGTCAACTGGACCAATGAGGAGGGCGCGCGCTTTGCCCCGGCCATGCTCGCCTCGGGCGTCTTCGCCGGCATCCACACGCTCGACTACGCCTATGGCCGCAAGGACATGGACGGCAGGACTTTCGGCGAGGAGCTCAGGCGCATCGGCTGGGTCGGCGATGAGCCGGTCGGTTCGCGGAAAATGCACGCCTATTTCGAGTATCACATCGAGCAGGGGCCGATCCTCGAGGCCGAGGACAATCAAATCGGCGTCGTCACGCACGGGCAGGGCCTGTGGTGGCTCGAATTCACACTGACCGGCAAGGAGGCGCACACCGGCTCGACGCCGATGGCCATGCGCGTCAATGCGGGCCTCGCCATGGCACGCATCTTCGAAATGGTGCAGGACGTCGCCATGAGCGAGCAGCCGGGTGCCGTCGGCGGCGTGGGGCAGGTGAAGTTTGCGCCCAATTCGCGCAACGTGCTGCCGGGGACCGTCGTGTTCACGGTCGACATCCGCTCGCCCGAGCAGGCCAAGCTCGACCGCATGCGTGCACGCATCGAGGCAGAGGCGCCAAAAATCTGCGACGCGCTGGGCGTGAAATGCTCGGTCGAGGCCGTGGGGCATTTCGACCCGGTGACGTTCGACCCGACGCTTGTGGCCCGCGTGCGCGGCGCGGCCGAAAGACTCGGCTACAGCCACATGAACATCATCTCGGGCGCCGGCCACGACGCGTGCTGGACCAACCGCGTGGCGCCCTCCGTGATGATCATGTGCCCCTGCGTCGACGGCCTCAGCCACAACGAGGCTGAGGACATCAGCAAGGACTGGGCCGCCGCCGGCGCCGACGTGCTGTTCCACGCCGTGGTCGAGACGGCGGAGATTGTGGAGTGAGCGGCCCATCAGCACTGCTGGGGGCATCGTCCCTGTGGGACGAGGGGCGCGTTGGGAGCATGAAATGACCATCATCAAGAACGGCACGATCGTCACCGCCGATCTCACCTACCGGGCCGACATCCGGATCGAGGGAGAGACGATCGTCGAGATCGGGCAGAACCTCACCGGCGGCGAGGTGCTTGATGCGACCGGCTGCTACATCATGCCGGGCGGCATCGACCCGCATACCCATCTCGAAATGCCGTTCATGGGCACCTATTCGACCGACGATTTCGAGAGCGGCACGCGTGCCGCGCTGTCGGGCGGCACAACCATGGTGGTCGATTTCTGCCTGCCCAGTCCCAACCAGTCGCTGCTCGAAGCGCTCCAGATGTGGGACAACAAGACGGCCAAGGCGAACGCCGACTATTCGTTCCATATGGCCATCACCTGGTGGGGCGAACAGGTGTGGCGCGAGATGGCCGACGTGGTCGATCGCGGCATCACCTCGTTCAAACACTTCATGGCATATAAGGGCGCGCTGATGGTGAACGACGACGAGATGTTCGCCTCGTTCCAGCGCTGCGCCGATTTGGGCGCGCTGCCGCTCGTCCATGCCGAGAACGGCGACGTCGTCGCCACCATGACGCAGAAGCTGCTCGACGCCGGCAACAACGGTCCCGAGGCGCACGCCTATTCGCGTCCGCCCGAAGTCGAAGGCGAGGCAACTAACCGTGCCATCATGATCGCCGACATGGCCGGCGTGCCGGTCTATATCGTCCACACGTCCTGCGAGCAGGCGCATGAAGCGATCCGCCGGGCGCGGCAGAAGGGCATGCGCGTTTTTGGCGAGCCGTTGATCCAGCATCTCGTGCTCGACGAGACCGAGTACTTCAACAAGGACTGGGACTACGCGGCGCGCCGCGTGATGAGCCCGCCCTTCCGCAACAAGCAGCATCAGGATTCGCTGTGGGCCGGCCTGCAGTCGGGCTCCCTCCAGGTGGTGGCGACCGACCACTGCGCCTTCACAACGCAGCAGAAGCGCGCCGGCGTCGGCAACTTCGCCCGCATTCCCAATGGCACGGGCGGTCTCGAAGACCGCATGCCGGTGCTGTGGAGCGCTGGCGTCAACACCGGCCGGCTGACGATGAACGAATTCGTCGCGGTGACCTCGACCAACATCGCCAAGATCCTCGGGCTCTACCCCAGGAAGGGAGCGGTGCTTGTGGGCGCCGATGCCGATCTCGTCGTGTGGGACCCCAAGCGGAGCAAGACCATCTCGGCCAAGGCGCAGCAATCGGCCATCGACTACAACGTGTTCGAGGGCATCGAGGTGACCGGCCTGCCGCGCTTCACCCTGACTCGCGGTCAGGTCGCCATCGTCGAGAGCGAGGTGAAGACAGAGCAGGGCCACGGCAAGTTCGTCGGCCGGCAGCCGAACAATCCTGTCAATCGCGCGCTCTCGACCTGGAAAGAAATCACCGCTCCCCGCAAGGTCGAACGGACCGGCATTCCGGCGACGGGAGTGTAAGCTGAGCAGCGTTGTCTCCGCCAAAGGCCTCGGGCTGACGTTCAAGACCAATGACGGCGACGTTGTCGCGCTGTCGGACGTCAATCTCGATATCGAGAAGGGCGAGTTCGTCTCGTTCATCGGTCCGTCCGGCTGCGGCAAGACGACGTTCCTGCGCGTCATCGCCGATCTCGAGCAGCCGACCTCCGGCTCGATCTCGATCAATGGCATGACGCCCGAACAGGCGCGCAAGTCGCGCGCCTATGGCTATGTGTTCCAGGCGCCGGCCCTGTTCCCGTGGCGCACAATCGAAAAGAACGTTGCTCTGCCGCTCGAGATCATGGGCTATTCGGACACCGAGCGGCGCGAGCGCATCGCGCGCACGATGGAGCTGGTGAACCTGTCGGGGTTCGAGCGCAAATATCCCTGGCAGCTGTCGGGCGGCATGCAGCAGCGCGCCTCGATCGCCCGCGCCCTCGCCTTCGACGCCGATCTGCTGCTGATGGACGAACCCTTCGGCGCGCTCGACGAGATCGTGCGCGACCATCTCAACTCCGAGCTGCTCAAGCTCTTCGCGCGGACCAAGAAGACCATCGCCTTCGTCACCCATTCGATCCCCGAGGCGGTCTACCTGTCGACCAAGATCGTGGTGATGTCGCCGCGACCCGGCCGCGTCACCGACATCATCGAGTCGCCGCTGCCGCCGGGCGAGCGCCCGCTCGAAATCCGCGAGGCGCCCGAGTTCCTTGCCGTAGCCCATCGCGTGCGCGAAGGGCTGCGCGCCGGCCACTCCTACGAGGAGCACGTCTGATGCACGGCCGGGGCCCCGGGATCGTGTCGGCCTGCCTCGGCCTGGCGCTTGCCGCGCTGCTCGCCACGTCGTCGCCAACTCTGGGTCAATCGGCCTCGGACCTGCAGTTTGAGACCAGCAAGGAGGATCCTCCGGGACGTGCTGGCTTCACGGTTACGATGCACGACGTCCATTCGGGACGCAAAGTGAAGCTGACCGTCGCCTACGAGCTGGAGGCGGGCAAATGACGGCGTTGGCGCGCGGCAACACCATTCCCGTGCTGATCCTCGTCGCCGTTCTTCTCGTCGTCTGGTACATCGGCGCCGTCTGGCTCAATGCGCCCGTCATCCTCGACCGGCTGTCGCGCGAGGGCGTGACACCCGACTTCTTCGACCTGGTGCTGCGCACCTGGACCTATACAAGGCCGATCCTGCCGGCGCCGCACCAGGTGGCGATCGATCTGTTCAACAGCACGCTGACGCTGGCGCCGTCCAACAAGCGCAGCCTGTTCTATCACGCCTGGATCACGCTCTCGGCGACGCTGCTCGGTTTCGTGCTGGGCACCGTGCTGGGCATCCTGCTGGCCGTCTTCATCGTCCACAATGCGGCGGCCAATCGCTCGCTGATGCCCTGGATCATCGCCAGCCAGACCGTGCCAATCCTCGCCGTCGCGCCCGTCATCGTGGTGCTGTTCTTCAACCTGCTGACCGGCCAGAATCTCATCGCGCAGGCGCTGCGGCTCAATGCCGACGGCGCCCAGCTGGCGAGCAAGGGCGTCATCTCGATGTATCTGAGCTTCTTCCCGGTCGTCGTCGGCATGGTGAAGGGGCTGCGCAGTCCGGAACTTATCCAGCTCGACCTGATGCGCACCTACAACGCGACCGTCCTTCAGACGCTGCGGCTGCTGCGCTGGCCGGCAGCGGTGCCCTTTCTGTTCGCCTCGATGAAGGTCGGCGTGGCCGCGAGCCTCGTGGGCGCCATCGTCGCCGAGCTGCCCACCGGTGCCCAGTCCGGTATCGGCGCCAAGCTGCTGATCGGTTCCTATAACGGCCAAACCATCCAGATCTGGTCGGCGCTGATCCTTGCCTCCATCCTCGCCGGCCTGCTCGTCGCCATCGTCGGGATGATCGAGCGCGTGGTCGTGCAATCGATGGGGGCGCGGGCATGAGCCGGCTCGACCCTGTTCTCGCCCTGCTTGCCGCGCTCGCCGCCATCGGCTCCCTGCTGCTGCCCGTGGGCACGGTCGGGGAGGTGCCCATCGCCAGCTGGACGAGCGTGGCGCATGTCGCCTACTGCGCGGTCGTCCTCGCCGCCGTGGGCCTCTTCCGGTTACGCCTGCCCGCCTGGGCCAGCGGCGTCATCGCCGCCGCCGGCATCGTCCTCGTCCTTGGCTGGCTCGACGCCGTCGACCTGGCCGGGGGAGGCTACTGGCTGCTGCTGGTCAGCGCCTGGCTGATGGCATGGGCTTTCGCCCAGCGGCTCTCCAACGACCTCGCCTCGGCGCGTAACGACTGGGTCGGTCTGCTCGTGCCGCTCGCATTCGGCGTCACCATCCTCGTCGCATGGGAGGCAGGGGTCCGCGGCGGCAACGTGCCACTGGTCATCCTGCCCGCGCCGTCGGCGATCTGGGCCCGCATCGCCGCCAACACGGCGATGCTCTGGGCGGACTTCCAGCAGACCTTCATCAAGGCGGTGCTCATCGGCTACCTCATCGGCAATGCCGTTGGGCTGCTCATCGCCATCGCCATCGACCGCTCGCCGTTTCTCAAGCGCGGCCTGCTGCCCATCGGCAACCTCGTTTCGGCGTTGCCGCTCGTCGGCATCGCACCCATCATGGTGATGTGGTTCGGTTTCGACTGGCCGTCCAAGGCCGCCGTCGTCGTGCTGATGACGTTCTTCCCCATGCTGGTCAATGCGGTGGCCGGCCTCAACGTCACCGTGGCCATGGAGCGCGACCTGATGCGCTCCTACGCGGCCGGCTACTGGCAGACCTTGTGGAAGCTTCGCCTGCCGGCCGCGGCGCCCTTCATCTTCAATGCGCTCAAGATCAACTCGACTCTGGCCCTGATTGGCGCAATCGTAGCCGAGTTCTTCGGGACCCCCATCGTGGGAATGGGCTTCCGGATATCCACGGCCGTCGGCCGCATGGATATCGATCTTGTCTGGGCAGAAATCGCCGTATCGGCCGTCGCGGGATCGGTCTTTTACGGCGTCGTCGCGCTCGCCGAGCGCGCCGTCACGTTCTGGCATCCCTCTATGCGCCAAGCAAAGGCGTGAGAGGCAACAGGAGAGGTAAGGCTATGAAGAAGACTATCCTAACGGCGGGCGTGGTGGCCCTGGCCCTGGCGGCGTTTGCCGGCTCGGCCGCGGCGCAGGACACGCTCCGGCTCAAGCTGAAATGGGTGCCGCAGGCACAGTTCGCCGGCTACTATGTAGCGGCGTCCAAGGGCTACTATGCCGACGAGAACCTCAATGTCGAAATCGACGGCGGTTCGACCGATGTGAGCCCGGTGCAGGCACTTGTCGGCGGCACTGCCGACGTGGTGATCAACTGGGCAGCGGACGCTCTGGCGAGTCGCGAGAAGGGCGTCAACCTCATCAACATCGCGCAGCCCTTCAAGAACTCCGCTCTACTGCTCACCTGCCGCAAGGACATGGGCATCGCCACCAGCGCCGACTTCAAGGGCAAGACGCTGGGCGTCTGGTTCGGCGGCAATGAATATCCCTTCTATGCCTACATGGCCAAGCTCGGCTACCCGACCCAGGGTGGCGCCGACGGCGTGGAAGTGCTCAAGCAGGGCTTCAACGTCGATCCGCTGCTGCAGAAGCAGGCGGCATGCGTCTCCACCATGACCTACAATGAGTATGGTCAGGTGCTCGACGGCGGCCTCAAGCCCGAGGACCTCGTCGTGTTCAACTATCGCGACGAAGGCGTCGGCATGCTCGAGGACGGCCTCTATGTCCTCGAGGACAAGCTGGCCGACCCGACCTTCAAGGATGTGCTCGTCCGCTTCGTGCGCGCCTCGATGAAGGGCTGGAAGGATGCCGTCGAGAACCCGGCCGAGGCCGCGCAGATCGTCGTCGACTCCGATCCATCGGGCGCCGCGACCATCGAGCACCAGACCTATATGATGAGCGAAGTCGCCAAGCTGATCGACCCCGAGTTCAAGGGCGCGCTCAACGTCGATGACTTCAATCAGACGGTGAAGACGCTGCTGTCCGCCTCGGGCAGCGAGACGCCGACGATCTCCAAGGAGCCGGTCGGCGCCTACACCAGCGAGATCACCGACGCCCTGTGATCGCGGTCACATCAGTTCGGTGAGAAGGCGGGGGTAACCCCGCCTTTTTCGTTCCAGGCTACTAGAACGACAGGTTGAGCCCGCCAGCTACAATCGTCTGGCCCAGGCTGCGTCCCACGTTGAAGTTGAAGCGAGCGTCCCCGCCCAGCGCCAAGCCTACTCCGAGCGCCGCGGCCACGGCGCCTCCATTGGAGGCGAGCTGGAGATTGATCGCAAACGCGTCTCCCGGATTGGGGATCGCGTCGCGCATCGCAGCCGCGATCAGCGCCAGTTCTTCCGAGCGTCGAACATCCGCGGCGAGTGCAAAATGATCCACAGGGATGCCGTATCTGCCACTCACACAGCGATTGTGGTAGCAGACGCCACCGCCGCCAGTGGTGGATATGATAGCCAAGTCACCGTCTTGGGACGGCCGAACACCGTCCTGCGCTGTCGCAGGGCTGGATAGTCCGAGAAACAGCACAATCCAAATACTCTTCTTCATGATCGAGCCTCCAAAAGCTCGATCATCTCAATCGTCTCACGAGGTGTCTAGTGATCGGCCGACACGTCGTTCCAGCGCGGATTGGGGCGCTTGGGCGCCGGCTCGCCGACCGTCGTGGTGGCGGGCGGGGGTGCCTTGCTGACGGGGACGATGCGCACCGCCTCGAGCCGCACCTGCAGCGTCACCGGTTCGCTGTTGGTGCCGGGCGGCGCGATGCGCGGCACGTCCCAGCGCACCTCCATCACGCCGTCCGGCGATGCCTTGGCGAGAGCGGTCGGGATGACGAAGCTGCCATTGACGCGCTTGGCGTCCTTGAAGGTGACGATGCCGACGCTCTTGCCGTTGACGCTCACCGTCACCTGGCGCTCCGGCTTGCTCGCATTGGTATTGGCCCAACTCGAGAAGGTGAGTAGCAGATCCTCGTCGGGGATCGGGAATTTGAGCTTGAGGATGCCATAGTCGCCGAACGATTTGATGCCATCGTTCTTGATGGGCATGAAGCCGCACCAGCGGATCGTGTCGCGCTCATAGCCCGGCCGACCCGCCACGAAGGTGACCGGCTCGCCCAACGGATAGAAGTACGAGATCTCGCGCGGGAAGCATGACCAGCTTCGGTCGATGTAGTAGTTGCGATAGTCGTCGGCGACGCGCGGATTGAAGATCATCCACAGCACGGCACCGCCGAAGACGACGACGAACAGCGTGACGATCAGATGCCAGAGGCGGGGCTGGTAGGTCGGCTCCATTGGCTCACATCAGGTAGTAAGAACGCGACATCCAGGTCGGCAGCAGGAACACGTCGAGGATGAGCAGCACCGGCAGCAGCAGGTAGAACACCCATCTCCAGCGGCTGAAGATGAAAGCCGACATGATGAGCACCGGTGCAAGGCCGACCACGAAGCGAAGCATGGAATAGGCATTGGTCGACAGCGGCAGCAGCACGCCGAACAGCGAGAAGATCGCCCAGTCCCACTTGCCTTTCCACGCCATGACCACCGACATCACCATGCCGAAGATCGCCGCGATGCCGAAGGCGAGGTCGGTCGAGATGGTCTTGAAGTTGCCGTTCTTGAACTGCAGCTCAATGGTGAGCCACAGATTCCAGAACGGATTGGCGAAGGCCCGGCCCCAGGCCCGCTGGATGTGCTGGAAGGCGAGCGCGTCGCCCGAGTGGAACCATAGATAGATCGCAAAGATGCTGACCCCGATGGGCACCAGAGCCACGGCCAGCAACAGATCGGTGCGCTTCCACAGCGAGGCGAAGAAGCCGCGCAGGGTGCCCCCATCCTTGATGTGGTTCTGCGCCGCCGCCGCGATGATCGCCGCCATGAAGAGCAGGCCGGTCGAGCGCGTCGCCGACATGAACGCACCGGTGAGGCCGGCGGCGACATAGTCCTTCTGCTTGAGCAGGCTGAACCCTGCGACGGTGAGCAGGATGAACAGCGCCTCGGTATAGAGCGTGGTGAAATAGTAGGAGAACGGCCCCAGGAACAGGAAGAAGCAGAACAGGAAATAGGCGCGGAAGCGGTTCTCGAACAGCGGCCAGCTCAGGATCGCCGCCCATACGGTGAGCAGGCACGTGAAGATCGAGCCGGCGACCAGAACCGTGAGCCCCGTGACCTTGGCGAGGGCCCAGACCAGAATGGAGTAGAAGGGGAAGAACGCCCAGTTGTTGGCGTCGCCCTTGTCGAAGCCGGAGGGCCGCCCCTCATAGCCGTTGAGCGCCAGCCGCTCATAGGCGTTGCAGTCGTAGACGCACAGGGCCCGCAGGTATTTCGTGAAATCCCAGGTGCCGGTGTCGCGGATGTAGACGGCATAGCGCAGCGCCACGCCGATCAGCATCAGATAGAACGGAAGCAGGATGTAGGCCGGAATCCGGAACGTCCACCGGCGCGCGGCGACATTGGTTTCGGTCAGACTGTCGTCCATGCGACGCTTTCCCCAGGGACGGCGGAGGGTGGCCCGTTCTAGCTCATGATTGAGGCTGACCCAAGAACTTCACCAAACGGATAACGTTCCAGAAGCCTGCGCAAGATTTGGGCGCCGTCGCAACCAAACGTCTGGATGGCAATTCTGTGACTCGAGTGAAACGCGTCATGGAGCGTCCCGCAATGAACAGCATCATCTATCTCGTCGGCCTGGTCGTAGTGATCCTCGCCATCCTCAGCTTCTTCGGTCTCCGCTGAGGGTTGCGCAAGATGGCCATGGACACCGAAACCGTCATCGTCGCCGCGCCGGTTGCCGGCGAGCGACAAGAACATCATTCCTACATTGACTGGCCTGCCGTCATCGGCGGCGTCGTGCTCGCTTCGGCGATCTCGCTGGTGCTGCTGGCCTTCGGCTCGGCCATCGGCCTGAGCTTCGCCAACTTCGAGGCCGGCGCTGACGTCAACCCGATCTGGATCGCTATTGCTGCCGCAAGCTGGCTGCTCTGGGTTCAGATCTCGAGCTTCATGGCCGGCGGCTACCTCACCGGCCGCCTGCGCCGCCGCTTCAACGACGCCACCGAGGACGAAAGTGACATCCGCGACGGTGCGCATGGCCTGCTCGTCTGGGCCGGCGCCCTCGTCGTCGGCGCGGTGATCGCCGTCGGCGGCATCGGCGCGGCGGTCAACGCCGTAGGCAGTACCGTCAGCACGCTGACGGCAGCAGCCGCCAATGTTGCCGGCGACGCGGCCGAGGGCGGTCTCGACCCGCAGGCCTATTTTGTCGACACGCTGTTCCGTGCCCCGCCGGGTTCCGTTCCTGCCGTAGGATCGCTGCAGGACTATCGCGGGGAGGCCATGCGCATCCTCGCCAATGGCGCGGTGACGGGCACCGTTTCTGATCCCGACAAGACCTACCTTGCCCAGCTCGTGTCGGCCAACACCGGACTGTCGCCCGAGGACGCCACGACCCGCGTCAATGAGGTGCTCACCGCGGTCGACCAGGTCAGGGCGCAAGCCGCCGACGCCGCGGAAGCGGCCCGCAAATGGACCGTGCTCGGCGCCTTTCTTACGGCCGCTTCGCTGCTGGTCAGCGGCGCCGGTGCCTATTGGGCGGCCATGAAGGGCAGCAATCACCGCGACAAGAACACCGTCATCCCCGGCTTCGGCCGGTTCTGATCAGGAGGCAAGCACATGTGGCGTGGAATTGGACTTTGGCTTTTGGGCGTGCCGATCTGGCTGATCATCATCATCCTGCTGTTCCTGCCGCGCTGAGCGGCACGAGACCGACAACAAGACCGAGATAATCGGCACGGCAAGGCGGAGCTTCGGCTCCGCCTTTTGCTATGGCGCTGCAGCGTGTATGGATCGCGCCCCTCAGGCCAGCAGCGAGTCCGTCGATGATCCTCCCCAAGGAGCGTGATCCCCGTCTCATCACTATCAGGCGGGGCGGGAGCCTGACCGACGCGCATCACCGTCTGCTGGCCCTGTGGGCGGCAGAATGTGCGGAACACGTCCTCCACCACTTCGAAGCCGCGGCCCCGGAGGACGACCGACCGCGTCGCGCGATTGAGATGACCCGCGCCTGGACGCGGGGCGAGGTGAAGATGACAGAGGCGCATGATTTCGCTTTCGTCGCCAATGCCGCCGGTCGCGATCTCAAAGGAGCCGGCAAATTCGCCGCGCTCGCGGCCGGCCAGTCGGTCGCCGTTGCGCATGTGGCGGCCCATGACCTCGGAGCGGCGGCTTATGCGATCAGGGCGGTGCGGGCTGCGGCGGCAAATGGCGAGGAGGAGCGCGCCGGACGCGCCGAGTGCGACTGGCAGCGCGCACGATTGCGTGGCGAGATCCGCGCGCTCGTGCTCGACGACCAGAAAAATCGCAACGCCATCTGCTGGGGCGTCTTCGAGTAGGGGCTAGCCGGCCGCCCGCTGCTGCATCGGCGCAAAAGGCATGCGGTCGTCCTCACCCGCCAGCATCCGGCCGACATGGCTGGCCGGCATCGGGCGCGCGATGAGATAGCCCTGTGCCTCCGTGTAGCCCGACGCATGGACGTTGCGGAGCTGTGCTGCCGTCTCGATGCCCTCGGCCGTCGTGGTGATGCCCATGCGGTGGCCGATCTCGGCGATAGCGCGGATGATCGCCTGAGCGCCCGCGACATTGTCGCTGGCCCGCACGAAAGAGCCGTCGATCTTGATCTTGTCGAAGGGGTAACTCAGCAGATAGCTCAGCGCCGAATAGCCGGTGCCGAAATCGTCGAGCGCGATCTTGAGGCCGAGCGCATGAAGCTGCCGCAGCGCATCGAGATTGGCGACGTTGTTCTCAAAGAACACCGACTCCGTGATCTCGATCTCGACGCGTTCGGGCGCCAGCCCGGCCGCTCCCAGCGCATTCATGATGGTGGCAACGACATTGCCGCGCTGGAACTGCACCGACGACACATTGATCGCGACGCGGATGCCGGGTGGCCATTTGGCTGCCTCGTTGATCGCCTCACGCAATGCCCATTCGCCGATGGGCACGATCATTCCCGTCTCCTCGGCGACGGGGATGAAGCGCGCCGGCGAGATCATGCCCTCGGTGGGGTGGTTCCAGCGCAGCAGCGCCTCAAAGCCGCAGATCACCTGCCGCTTGAGATTGAGGATAGGCTGGAAATGCAGTTCGAACTGGCCGCGCTCGAGTGCCATTGCGAGGTCGCGTTCGAGCTGGCGGCGATCACGCATCGCCTTGTCCATCGCCGGTTCGAAGAAGCAGTAGCTGCCGCGTCGGCCTTTCTTGGCCGCATAGAGCGCTAGATGTCGAAGCTATGAAGGTTGTTCATTCGGAGAGGGACTGAGAAGCTGGG
>ERZ778022.4156-NODE-4156-length-12720-cov-3.859692_pt1 | contig 12720 bp, 13 predicted proteins | sample MGYA00375752_ERZ778022 | MGnify/ENA primary metagenome ERZ778022 (study PRJEB29350, sample SAMN05389826) | bioreactor metagenome | isolation source: Thiocyanate bioreactor | place: South Africa: University of Cape Town | collected 2014-04-04 ... | reverse complement strand
GGCGATGGCCCGCTGGATCTGGTCGCCGCCGATTATTATGGCGCGGACGAAATTCGCGCGCGCGGCGTGCGCGGCTATGCCCGCCTGGATGCCGACCGTTTCGCCGGGCTGGACGATACGGCCTTCGCCCGTCTGGCGGGCAGCGGCGTGATGGCGATCACCATTGAACCGCGCTCTGGTTTGCAGAGGGGCGGCGGCAAAACCTATCAGGGCATCGTGCAGCTTTCGCCCGATGGCATCGCCGCCAGCGCCGAAACCTATTTCGCTCAGTCCGAGCAATTGCCCACCGTCATCCGGCTGGCCGCCGCGCCGCTCTATGTGGCGGGCGATCCCATGCCGCACTGGCGCGCGGGCGGCATCATGCTGCAAATGACGCCAGAAAGCGCCAAGCAGGGCATCGAAACCAAATCCGACGATTGGGAACGGCTGTCGCTGCTGCTGCGGACGGTGGAGGACCTGGAACTGGTGGATACCAGTCTGGCCCCCGAAACCCTGCTCTGGCGGCTGTTCCACGAGGACGAAGTGCGGGTGCAGCCGCCGGAGCCGGTGACCTTCCGCTGTGACTGCGACAGCGCCCGCATCGTCACGGTGCTGCGCGGCTATGCGCCGGAAGAACGCCAGGGCCTGGCCGATGCCGACGGCATCATCCGGGCGCGGTGTGAGTTCTGCGGGAAGACACATGAAATCGGGCCTGATAGTCTTGCGTAGGTTGCTGCGTTGCCGCTCGCTTGGGCTCGCGGCGTTCGGCGCTCAAATCGGTCCACTGGACCGATTTGTCCCTTCGGGTCGCGCCTCACTCTGCGGAAAAACGCATGAAATCGGGCCGGAGGCGTTGTCGTGAGCAGGCTGGCGCGCGCCGCGGTCCATTTCGCCGCCCGCCGTGTCGCGCCGCGCCTTCTGGGCCGTTTCGGGCTGTTGCGTTTCCTGCCCAGCGGGCTTGTCGCCACGCTGCTGGCGGAAGCCGCGCTGCTGGCGGTCCGCGAATTGCGCGCCCGCCCCGAACTCAGGCGGACGCTTTGGCGATCACTCTCCGCAGGAAGACTTCGCAGGCTTGCAGTTCGCTGACGGCGCAGAATTCGTCGGGCCGGTGCGCCTGTTCGATGGAGCCGGGACCGCAGACCACCGCCGGAATGCCGTAAGCCTGGAAATGCCCCGCCTCGGTGCCATAGGCCACCGCCTCGACGTGATTGGCGCCGGTCAGTTCCCGCGCCAGACGGATGGCGGGTGACTCCTCGTCCATCGCCAGCCCCGGATACCGGGCGTGCAGTTCGGTCCGCAGCGCCGCTTCGGGCGCGCGGCGGCGGTATTTGGGCAGGATTTCCGCTTCGGCGCGGGCGGCGACCCGCTCCACGATCTTTTGCGGATCGCGGTCGGGCAGGCAGCGATATTCCCAGGTCACTTCGGCCTCGCGCGCCAGGATGTTCACGGCGGTGCCGCCCCGGATCATGTTGGCCTGCACCGTGGATTGCGGCGGATCGAAGCGCGGGTCTTCATCGGCGCGCTGTTCCTCCCACACGCTGTCCAGCAGGGCGACGAACTCGCCCGCCATCATCCCCGCGTTGGCGCCCTTTTCCGGGCCGCTGGAATGGGCCTCGCGGCCACAGCAGCGCGTCACCAGCTTGGCGCCGCCCTTGTGTGCGCCCACGATGCGCATCAGCGTCGGCTCGCCGATGATCGCCAGCGCGGGCTTGAGACCCTGCGCCCTGATGTCGTCCAGAAGGCCGGTGACGCCGACACAGCCCACCTCCTCGTCATAAGACAAGGCGAAATGGATCGGCCGTGCCAGCCGCGCGCGCGCGATCTCGGGCGCCAGACTCAGCGCCACGCCGATGAAACCCTTCATGTCGCAGGCGCCCCGGCCATAGAGAAGGCCGCCGCGCACTTCGGGCTGGAAGGGATCGGACGACCAGTCCTGCCCGTCCACCGGCACCACGTCGGTATGGCCGCTCAATACATAGCCGCCATCGGCGTCGGGGCCGAAGCTGGCGAACAGATTGGCCTTGCGCCCGGTGGCGTCGAAGGTGCGCCGGCAGCGCGCCCCGGATTTCTCCAGCAGGTCCTGGGCGAAGTCTATCAGCGCCAGATTGGAATCGCGGCTGGTGGTGTCGAACGCGATCAGCGCCTTTACCAGGTCGAGGGCGCCGGTCATGGCCTATCGGTCTTCGCGGCTGGTGGGGTTGCCGATGATGTTCAGGAATTCCCGCCGCGTGTCGGAATGGTCGCGGAAGGCCCCCAGCATGGTGGAGGTCACCATCGTCACGCCGGTCTTGTGCACGCCGCGCGTGGTCATGCACTGGTGCGCGGCCTCGACCACCACCGCCACGCCCTTGGGCTGAAGCACCTTCTGGATGGTGTTGGCGATCTGGGCGTTCATCTTCTCCTGCACCTGAAGCCTGCGGGCATAGGCTTCCACCACCCGCGCCAGCTTGGAAATTCCCACCACGCGGTTGGTGGGCAGATAGCCGACATGGGCGCGGCCGATGATCGGAGCCAGGTGATGCTCGCAATGGCTTTCGAAGCGGATGTCCTTGAGGATCACCATGTCGTCATAGCCCTCGATCTCCTCGAAGGTGCGCGCCAGATAGGCTTCCGGGTCCTGGCCATAGCCGCTGAACCAGTCCTCGAAGGCGCGGGCGACGCGGGCGGGGGTGTCGCGCAGCCCCTCGCGGGTGGGGTCGTCCCCGGCCCAGCGCAACAGAGTATGGACGGCCTGTTCGGCCTCTTCGCGTGTCGGTCTGGTCATGGGAAAGTTTCGCCCGCGGCCGCGCCGGTTTCAACCCGCGGCCGGCACGGATCGGGAAAAAGAGCTAATGAATCTGACGATGCTCGTAGGGGCTTTCCAGCAGGAAGGCGGGGATTTCCGCTTCAAAGCTGCGGCCCGAGGCGCTCATCATCTGGTAATGGCCGCTCATGGTGCCCGAGGCCGTCTCCAGCGGGCAGCCGGACGTGTACTGGAAGCATTCGCCCGGCGCGATGGTCGGCTGGGCGCCCACCACGCCCGCGCCGCGCACTTCCTGCACCCGGCCCATGCCGTCCATGATGTTCCAGTAGCGCGACAGAAGCTGCACCGGCTCCTTGCCCTTGTTCTCGATCGTCACGGTATAGGACCAGACATAACGGTCGCCTTCGGGGTCCGACTGGTCGTCCAGATAGGACGGTTGGACGGACACACGGATGCGGTGGGTCTCGCGCTCGTACAGCAGCGCGTCCTCGGTCGGGGCAAAGGTTTCTGTGTCGAAGAACATGGCCAGACTATCTCGTTGCCAAATTATCCCGTTCCCGGCGTCCCCGCGCAAGCGGCAATTGGGCGCGGTTCTTTTTTTAGTTAACCCCCCTCCGGTTTCAACTTTCGCTCGGCTCCTAAGAAGTCGCCTTCGCACGTTGAAACCACCTCCCCCTTCTTGGCGCTTTGCGCCGAAGGGGGAGGCGGGGCTGTGCTGTTTTTGGGGCTGTGCTGTTTTTACCGCGGCTCGACCGTGACCTGGGTCTTGACGGAATTGGCGATGAAGCAGGCCCGGTGCGCCAGGTGATGCACCTGCTCCAGGGTCGCGGCATCGGCGCTGGCCACCACTTTGGGGCGCAAGGTGACATGTTTGATCCAGAGCGTGCCGCCGTCATCTTCCAGCAACCCCACGGCATCATCCTGGTAAGATTCCACCGTGATCTTCTTCTTGCTGCAGATGGCCAGGAAACTCAGCATGTAGCAGGACGACAGCGCCGCCACCAGCAGATCTTCGGGATCGCCATGCACACCGTCGCCGCGATAGGCGGGCGCGGCGCTGGCGGTCATCCGGTCCTGGCCGTTTTTGAAGACGATCTCATGCTCGCGCGGATAGCTCTCATAGGTGAAAGGCTTGCCGCCGCCGGTCCAGCGCAGCGCGATCCGATGCTCGGTCATGCGGGCCTCCTCAGATGGCCTTCAGGGCCTGATCCAAATCCTCACAAAGATCGTCGGCGTCCTCCAGCCCCACCGACAGGCGCAACATGCCGCTGGTGACGCCGGCGGCGGCGCGCGCCTGGGGCGTCATCTTCTGGTGGGTGGTGGTTTCCGGATGGGTGATCAGGCTCTTGGCGTCGCCCAGATTGTTGGAGATGTCCACGATCCGCAGCGCATTGGCGAAGCGGAAGGCTTCGGGCTTGGCGCCGCCGATCTCGAAGGTGACCACGCCACCGCCCGCCGACATCTGGGCGCGGGCCAGCGCGGCCTGGGGATGATCGTCACGGAAGGGATAGAGCACGCGCCGGACCTTGGCATGACCGGCCAGGAAGTCGGCGACCTTGGTGGCGCTGTCGCAATGGGCGCGCATCCGCAGCTCCAGCGTCTCCAGGCTTTTCAGATGCAGCCAGGCATTGAAGGGGCTGAGGCTGGGGCCGGTGTTGCGCAGGAACTGCTGCAGATTTTCGTCCAGGAAATCCTGGTGGCAGAGGATGGCGCCGCCCAGGGCGCGGCCCTGGCCGTCGATGAATTTGGTGGAGGAATGGACCACGATATGCGCCCCCAGCTCCATCGGCCGCTGTAGCGCCGGGGTGGCGAAGGCATTGTCCACCACCAGCCGCGCGCCGCCGGCTTGCGCGATCTTGGCCACCGCCGCGATGTCCACGATCGCCAGGGTGGGGTTGGACGGCGTCTCCACGAACAGCAGCTTGGTCTCTGGCCGCATGGCGGCCTGCCAGGCGGCAAGGTCGCTGCCGTCGACAAAGGTGCAGGTGATGCCGAAGCGCGGCAGTACCGTCTCGATCACATAGCGGCAGGAACCGAACACGGCGGTGGCCGACACCACATGGTCGCCCGTCTTGAGCGCCCCCAGAAAGACGGCCGAGACCGCCGCCATGCCGGTGGCGGTGGCGCGGGCCAGGGGGGCGCCTTCCAGCAGCGCCATGCGCTGCTCGAACATGCTGACGGTGGGGTTGGCCAGGCGGCTGTACTGGAAGCCGGGGCTTTCGCCCTTGAAACGCGCCTCGGCCTGTTCGGCTTCCTCATAGGCATAGCCGGCGGTCATCAACAGCGGCTCGCACGTCTCCTGGAAGGCGGTGCGGACCTGTCCGCCGCGCACCGCCTGGGTGCGCCTGCGCCAGTTGCCGGGTGTCTTGTTGGTGGCCATGCCGGAGATACCTTCGATGCCGCTTTGTGACGGATGCCGGTCGGGGCGTCCGTAGGGGCGGATTTTGTGGCCCCGTTGCCCCCCGGGGGTCAAGAACATAAGCTTTATGCGGGATTCGCAGGGCAAGTGTGCGCATGAAAAGGCTGTTCCTGCTGCGTCACGCCAAGGCCCGGAGCGCAGGCGCAAGCCGGAGCGACCACCTATGAAGCGCCTCTTTCTTCTCCGCCATGCCAAGGCGCAGCCCGCCAGGAGCGCAGGCGTAAGCCGGAGCGACCACCTATGAAGCGCCTCTTTCTTCTCCGCCATGCCAAGGCCCAGCCCGCCAGGAGCGCAGGCGAAAGCCGGAGCGACCACTTATGAAACGCCTCTTTCTTCTCCGTCATGCCAAGGCCCAGCCCGCAGACAGCGCAACGGAAGACTTCGACCGCACGCTGCTGTTCAGCGGGATGCAGGACGCCGCCGCGATGGCGCGCCATCTGCGCAAGAACGAATACCGGCCCGACCTGATCCTGTGTTCGGCATCGGCGCGCACCAGCCAGACCGCCGAACTGGTGCTGCAGCAGGTCGAGACCGAGATCGAATACCGGGACAATCTGTATCTCGCCGATCCCGGCCGCATCCTGGCGGCGGTGCGCGGCGCGCCTGCCCCGGTCGCGGCGCTGATGGTGGTGGGCCACAATCCCGGCATGGAGGACCTGGCCACGCAACTGGCGCGCGAGCCAGTGCGGAGCAAGGAACGCAGCCGCTACGAGCAGCTGGAAGAGAAGTTTCCCACCTGCGCCCTGGCGATCCTGGATTTCGATGCCGGGCGCTGGCGCGACATCGCGCCGGCCACCGGCAAGCTGGTGGAGTTCGTGCGGCCCAAGGATCTGTGAGGCCGCGCGCTCAGGACGGCACGCGGCGCTGGGTCTGTGCCGCCAGCTGCCGCCAGCCGAAGCCGATCTCCGGCGTCAGTTCGCCCAGCAGCCGCGTGGTGCGCGAGGCCACGCGTTTGCCCCCCATCGCCTCATAGAAATAACAGGCATTGTTGCGGGCATGGGCCCAGATCAGACAGGAGCGCAGCGTGCGCGCGCCCAGCGCATCGAACGCCCCCGCCAGCAGGGCGCGGCCGGTGCCCCGGCCCAGAAAGGCCGGGTCCATATACAGGGTGTACACTTCGCCGTCATAGCCCAGCCCGGCATCGCGCGCCGGTCCCAGGCTGCACAGCCCGATGGGGCCGTAACCGGCATCCTCGGCCACCAGCACGGCGCTGCCGGTGCGTTCTGTCGCCCGGATGCTGTACTGCCAGCTTGCCGACAGGCGCGTAAGCGACATGCCATTCAGAATCGCATGCGGGATAAGGCCCGCATAGGTGTCCTGCCAGGATTCGATATAGATACGCGCAAGGTCCGCGGCGTCTTCAGGCCGCGCCGGCCGAACAGACAGCGCGAGGTCGTTCATGCGGCGAGCGTGGAGTTATTCGCAGAACTGCACAAGTGTGATTTTCGCGCGGGCGGAAACATTTATGACCTGATGTTACGGACGCGTCCGGCAACGGCCAGCGCAGGCCCGCCTCCCCTTCGGCGCGAAGCGCCTGGAAGGGGAGGTGGTTTCAGCGAGCGAAGCGCGCGCAGGCGCAAGCCGAGCACGCGAACGGAAGCTGAAACCGGAGGGGATCAACCTAAAAGTGGCTTATCCTGCACCCGCGCGAAGAATTTGGCGTTCTGCTCGCCGCCCTGGCCGTAATGCTTGGCGCTGGACCAGTCGGATATCTGCGAGAAATGCGCCGCGATATCGTCGGCGGTGGCGCCGTGACCCAGATTGACGCCATCGGTTTCCACGATCTGCGCCGCGGCGAAGACGCCCGCCGCCGCCGTCAGGATCACGCCGCTGGGGGCGTCGTCCGAGGCCAGATAGGCGACGGCGGGCGAGACGAATTCGGGCTTGAGCATTTCCAGCACGGCGGGCGGCATCAGCGCCTCGGTCATGCGGGTGGCGGCCACCGGGCATATCGCGTTGACGCGGATATTGTCCTTGGCGCCTTCCAGCTTCAGCGAATTCATGAAGCCCACCAGCGACAGCTTGGCCGCACCGTAATTGGTCTGGCCGAAATTGCCGTACAGGCCGGTGGAGGAGGTGGTGACGACGATGCGGCCATAGCCTTGCGCCTTCATGATCTCCCACACCGCCTTGGCCGGCTTGACCGTGCCCATCAGGTGGACGTCCATCACGGCGGTGAAATCCTTGAGCTCCATCTTGCCGAAACTCTTGTCGCGCAGGATGCCGGCATTGGCGATCAGCACATCGATGCGGCCCCATGTCTCCATGGTCTGCTTGACCAGATGGGCGACGCCCGCGTCATCGCTGACCGACGCGCCGTTGGCGATGGCTTCGCCCCCCGCCGCCTTGATCTCGGCCACCCCCTTTTCGGCCGCCTCGGAATTGCCGCCGCTGCCGTCCAGCGACCCGCCCAGGTCGTTGATGACCACCTTGGCCCCCAGCTTCGCCAGATGCAGGGCATGGGCGCGGCCCAATCCGCCTCCGGCGCCGGTGACGATGACGACTTTGTCCTGGAAGGAAATGGCCATGGGGAACTCCGTTTTCTGTGCCGCTACGATGGGGTGGGAATGCTTTTGGGGTCAAGGCGGCGGCCGAACCGGGCGCGCAGTTTCGCCGCCGCGGGGATTTCGACATGGCGCGCCAGCAGCGCCCCCCAGGCCAGACAGGCGATCAGCAGCCCTATCGGCTCCAGCCACCAGGCGATATCGGCCCAGCGCCAGCCCAGCACCAGCGCATCGGGGGCGGGAAAGACGCGCTGCTTGAGAAAGCGCAAGCTCAGCAGCCAGGCGGTCTGGCCGAGATAGATGGCATAGGACCATTCGCCCACCGTCTGGAAGACGCGGGTCTTCAGCGCCTCGGCCAGGAAGCCCTTGTCGAAGGCCAGCGCGAAGACCAGCCCCATGATGGGCAGCACGGTATAGATGTCGTTGAAGGTGTGCGACCAGCCGGTGCGGGTGACGCTGTAAACCAGCAGAAGCAGCAACAGGGCCTGGATCACCGAATGGGTCCAGGCGGGAATGCCCTGGGGCCGGACCCGGCGGAAGATCACCGCCAGTCCCATGCCCACGGTGAAATCGCCCAATCCCCGCAGCACGCCGTTATGGAAGGTGATGTCCAGGCCGTGGCGCGAGCCCATCAGCAGCAGCACCAGACCGCCCAGCCCCGCCGCCACCAGCGCCACGCCGCGCCATGTCTGTCCCTTGTGCGGCGCGGTCAGCCAGAGCAGGGCGGGAAACAGCAGGCACAGCGCGAATTCGGCGCTGACGAACCAGGACAGGCCGTTCCAGGTCAGCCGGTCCATCGTGTTCCAGCCCTGCACCAGCAGCAGACTCAGCACGAAGCCCTTGGGGCTGACATCCTGGTGCCAGGGCAGGTCGAAGATCGAGACATAGCCGCCCGCCGCCGCCAGGGCGCGCAAGACGATCACCATCGCCAGCACCAGCAGCAGCATGAACAGGTGCAGCGGATACAGCCGGATCAGCCGGGCGCGCAGGAAATCCAGATAGCCGCGCGGCTTGAGCAGGTCGGGCAGCCGCGCCGCATAGGCATGGGTGAGGATGAAGCCCGACAGCACGAAGAAGAATTCCACCCACAGATAGCCGCGGGTGGTGATGCGGTCCAGCCATTGCAGGCCGGTGTAATGATGGCCTTCGCTGTAATGATAGAGCACGATCATCAGCGGCGGTATGGCGCGCGCGCCCGCCAGCGCCAGGATCGTCTGGTTTTTCCGGTTTTCCATGCGCCCTTCCATCCCGGCGCGACAGTATCCGCGCCCGCGCCCGCTGTCATGGACGGGGCGGCAAAATCGTGTAGCGTCCCGCCGGGTATCTGGCAGGGACGATCCGTTGGGGCATCTGCAATCGGCGCTGGGAATCCTCGTCATCATCGCCGCCGCCTGGGCTTTGTCCGAGGACCGGCGCGCCTTCCGCTGGCGCATGGCGGCGGGCACGCTGGCGCTGCAGGCGGCCATCGCCCTGCTGCTGCTGAAGGTGCCGCCGGCGCGCGACGCGCTGTACGGCCTGAACGGCGTGGTGACGGCGCTGACCGCCGCGACCCAGGCGGGCACCAGCTTCATCTTCGGCTATATGGGCGGCGGGCCCGCGCCCTTCGCCGTCACCCATCCCGGCAACATGGTCAACCTGGCTTTTTCGATCCTGCCCCTGGTGATGGTGGTGGGGGCGTTGTCGGCCATCCTCTGGTACTGGCGCGTCCTGCCCGCCATCGTCCACGCCATGGCGGTGGTGCTGCGCCGGACGCTGGGCCTGGGCGGGGCGGTGACGCTGAGTTCGGCGGCGATGGTGTTCCTGGGCAATATCGAGGGCCAGCTGGTGATCCGGCCCTATCTGGCGCGGCTGACCCGCACCGAACTGTTCGTGCTGATGACGGTGGGGCTGTCGGTGATCGCGGGCAGCGTCTTTGTGCTCTATGCCACCATCCTGGCCGATGTCCTGCCCGGCGCGCTGGGGCATCTGCTGGTCGCCTCGATGATGTCGCTGCCGGCGGGCATCCTGATCGCCCGCATCATGGTGCCGGGCGACGCCGATACCGACGTGACGGTGCGCGAGGGCACGGTGCAATACCGCTCCACCATGGATGCGATGGCGCAAGGAACCGAGGACGGGCTGAAGATCTATCTCCAGATCCTGGCCATGCTGATCGTCACCACCGCGCTGGTGGCGCTGGCCAATCTGGTGCTGGGGGTGCTGCCCGATGTGGCGGGCGCGCCGCTGACGCTGGAACGCATGTTGGGCTGGCTGTTCGCGCCGCTGGTCTGGCTGCTGGGCGTGCCCTGGGAACAGGCGGCGACGGCGGGCGGGTTGTTGGGCGTCAAGGTGATCCTCAACGAACTGGTGGCCTATCTGCGGATGGCGGCGCTGCCCGCCGGGTCGCTGGACCCGCGCGCCGCCATGATCACGGTCTATGCCATGTGCGGCTTCGCCAATTTCGCCAGCGTCGGCATCCTGATCGCGGGGATGAGCGCGCTGATCCCCGAACGCCGGGGCGAGGTGGTGGCGCTGTCGTTACGGGCCCTGGTGGCGGGGGTGATGGCCAGCGGCCTGTCCGGGGCGATGGTCGGCCTGCTGCCGCTGGGCTAGGACACCGGATGCGCTGGATTGCCTTTCTTGTGATTCTGCTGGCCGGTTGCGCCCCCCGTTTCGGGGCGCGGGGGCCCGACGCGGCGCCGCCCATGCTGGTCGCCGGAGAACTGGTGACGCGCGACGGGGCGCGGCTGCCGCTGCGCCGCTGGGAGGCCGAGGGCGCGCCCCGCGCGGTGATCGTGGCGCTGCACGGTATGAGCGATTATTCCAACGCCTTCGCCATGCCCGGCGCCTATTGGGCCCGGCACGGCCTCACCACTCTTGCCTATGACCAGCGCGGTTTCGGCCAGAGTTCCAAACCCGGCCTGTGGGCGGGAGCCGAGACGATGCGCGCCGACCTGAACGATGCGGTGGACGCGGCGCGCGCCGCCTATCCGGGGGCGCCGGTCTAGGCGCTGGGCGAGAGCATGGGCGGGGCGGTGGTGCTGACGGCGCTGGCGTCATCGCGGCCACCGCGCGCCGATGGCGTCATCCTGGTGGCGCCCGCCGTCTGGTCGCGGGGCGACATGCCGCTGCCCTATCGCGCGGCGCTGTTCGTCGCCGCCCATCTGATGCCGGGCCTGATCCTGTCCAACAATGCCGGCAAGGAGATCGTCAGGATCGTTCCGTCCGACAATGTGCCCATGATGCAGGCGCTGGGCCGCGATCCCCTGTTCCAGAAGCGCACCCGCACCGACGCGCTCTACGGCCTGGTCAATCTGATGGATGAGGCCCGCACCGCGCCGCAGCGCCTGACGGCGGATGCGCCGCCGATCCTGTTCCTGCATGGCGAGAAGGATCAGGTGATTCCGCCCGCTCCGACCAAAGCCGTGGTGGCGGAGCTGACGGCCCGGCCGGGCAACCGGGTCACGGTTCGCCGCTATGCCAACGGCTATCACATGCTGCTGCGGGATTTGCAGGCCGCGGTGGTGGACCAGGACGTGGTGGACTGGGTGCTGTGCAACAAATAAGCGGTTTGCGCGTTATTAACGCGGAACTCAAACGGGAGTACGGATATGGGCCACGAAACGAAAAAACACGATCTGCGCGACGGTGTGCCCAGCGGCGCCTTGAATACCGCGGCGGAGTTGCCGGGTTATGTCAATCCGTGGATGCCGCTGCCGTCCGGTGGCGAGCATGAGGTGAATCCGGGGACCGGCAGCCGGGCCGGCATGGCCGAGGGCCAAGTCACCAAGTCGAACTAGTGGTGTCGAACTAGTGGTCAAGCCCGCCTGAAAGGACGGCAAGCGGCGACAGGCTCCATAGGGAGCCTGCCACCGTCTTTTGTGCGTCTGAAACGGGACGCGCTACCAGATGGTGCCGGCGGACGGGGCGGCATAGAGTGGCCCGGCTTCGGCGCGGATTTCCGCGCCCAACCGCAGCCCCAGCGCCTCTGCCGCCGCGCGCGGATCATCACCCAGCGGAACGCGGTCTTTCCGCCGCCAGCGGTGCCGGCCGTCCGGCGTCAGCACCTCGCCCAGGAAATGCAGGCTGTCATCTGAAATAGTGGCCAGCGCGGCGATGGGTGTGCGGCAGGAGCCGTCCAGCGCCTGCAGGAAGGCGCGCTCGGCGATGGTGCAGATGCGATGCTCGGGAATATCCAGCGGCGCGGTCAGCGCCAGCGCCCGCGCATCGCCTTCGCGCACCGTGATGGCCAGCGCGCCCTGCGCCGGGGCGGAAGGCATCACATCGCTGTCCACGATGCTGGCGGCATGGCGCTCCAGCCCCAGGCGGCGCAGGCCCGCCAGCGCCAGATAGGTGGCGTCGAAATCGCCGCTCTCGATCCTGGCCAGCCGGGTTTCCACCCGGCCGCGCAGCAGCTCCACCTTCAGGTCGGGGCGCAGGTTCAGGGTCTGTGCCTGGCGGCGCAGCGAGGCGGTGCCCACCACCGCGCCCGGCGGCAGGTCGGCCAGGGTCTTGGCGCGCAGGGCGATGAAGCCGTCGCGCGGGTCTTCGCGGTCCGGCACCGCCGCCAGCACGATGCCGGGCGGCAGCCGCGTCGGCACATCCTTCATGGAATGGACGGCGGCGTCGATCTTGCCGTCCAGCAGCGCCTGATCCAGCTCGCGGGTGAACAGGCCCTTGCCGCCCTGGTCCTGGAGGCGGCCTTTCAAGGCATCGCCGCTGGTCATGAAGCCTTGGACGGGGAAGGCGGCCAGGTCCGCGCCGGTGCGCGTCGCCAGCATCTGCGCCACCATCCGGGTCTGGGTGAGCGCCAGCGGCGATCCACGCGACCCGATTCTCAGCAAGACATCCATTCCTATTTCCATTCTGCGATGGGCGGCATGGAGGACAGGATGCTCTCGACATTGCCGCCGGTTTTCAGCCCGAAATGGGTGCCCCGGTCGTAAAGCAGGTTGAACTCGACATAGCGGCCGCGCCATTTGGCCTGTTCGTGACGCGCGGCCCCGGTCCAGCTCTCGCCCATGCGGCGGCGGATGATCGCCGGCTGGATGTCCAGGAAGGCCTTGCCGGCGTCTTGCGTGAAGGCGAAGTCGCGG
>ERZ778022.4153-NODE-4153-length-12731-cov-4.469075_pt1 | contig 12731 bp, 12 predicted proteins | sample MGYA00375752_ERZ778022 | MGnify/ENA primary metagenome ERZ778022 (study PRJEB29350, sample SAMN05389826) | bioreactor metagenome | isolation source: Thiocyanate bioreactor | place: South Africa: University of Cape Town | collected 2014-04-04 ... | reverse complement strand
TCCACTTCACCATCCTGCGCCCGCCGGAAAAGCAGGACGGCACGCCGATCAACGAACTGTCGCTGATCGCCTTCCCGACGCGCGAGCTCTTCGTCGACAAGATCAACGAGTTCGACCTCATCATCTTCGACCGCTACCAGCATCGCGGCGTGCTGCCGATCCTCTACTACGACAACATCGCGCAATATGTGGAGAACGGCGGCGCGCTGCTGATTGCTGCGGGGCCGGAGCATGCCGGCAACGATTCCATCGCCGGCACGCCGCTGTCCGCCGTGCTGCCGGCAATGCCGACCGGCGCGATGAACGAGGCGCCCTTCTATCCGCGCCTTTCGGCACAGGGCAAGAAGCATCCGGTCACGCGCGGCCTGGAAGGCGCGAACGACGAGCCGCCTCATTGGGGTCGCTGGTTCCGCACCGTCGACGTGCAGCGACCCGAGGGCAATGTCGTCATGGAGGCCAATGACGGCAAGCCGCTGCTGGTGCTCAACCGCGCCGGCAAGGGCCGCGTCGCCATGCTGCTCTCGGACCAGGGCTGGCTCTGGGCGCGCGGTTTCGAGGGCGGCGGCCCGCATGTCTCTCTCTACCGGCGCACCGCGCACTGGCTGATGCAGGAGCCGGCGCTGGAGGAAGAGGCGCTGACCGCCCGCACCTTCGGCCGCACGCTGCAGATCAACCGCCAGACCATCGGCGACGCTCCGGGCGAAGCCACGCTGAAGCTGCCCTCCGGCAGGACGCAGCAGGTGGCGCTCACCGAGGCCGAGCCCGGCCTCTACCGCGCCGAGGTGCAGACCGCCGAGACCGGCCTCTACGAGATCACCAACGACAATCTGAGCGCCCTCGTCCATGTCGGCGCGGTGGATGCGCCGGAATTCAAGGCGACGATCTCGACGACGCAGACGCTGAAGCCGCTCGCCGATGCCACGAAAGGCACCGTCCGCCGGCTCGTCGGCGAGAGCGGCGAGGCCGTCTCCCTGCAGCCGCTGCTGCCGGTCTCCGGGCCGGTGCGCAGCATCGACGAGAACCGCCTGTCGCTGCACATGACGGACGAGACGGTTCTGAAAGGCATCAACTCGCTGCCGCTCTTTGCGGGCTTCGCCGGCGTCGGCCTCCTTCTGCTCGCCTTCTCGGCCATGTGGTATCGCGAAGGGCGTTGACCTCCCCTGCCTTTGCGCTAATCTTGCCGCACGGCCGGAGGCAGCCGGCAGACCCGCGCCTTTTCCGAAGGCATGGCGAACGCCTCCTCAACACCCTTTCTCCACCGTTCATCGTTGGGCGAAGGCGTCGGCAATGCGGGCACTGACGGGGACTTCGCCGGAACGGAAGGAACGGACATGCGCGATTTTCGCGATGCCAAGGCCATGGCGAAAGCCATGCGGGAGACGCTCGCCGCCCGCAATATCGAGATCGGCCACAGCGAAGCCCTCGAAATCGTCGCCCGCCAGTTCGGCGCGGAGACCTGGAACATCCTCTCTTCGAAGATCGAGGCGAAGCCGCAGGAAGGCGGCATCGCCTTCGAGCAGGCGGTGCCCATCGTGCGCATCTTCGACGTGGCGAAGGCACATGAATTCTACCTCGGCTTCCTCGGCTTTTCCGTCGACTGGGAGCACCGCTACGGCGAAAACTTTCCGCTCTATATGCAGGTCTCGCGCGGCGGGCTGCGGCTGCACCTTTCCGAACATGCGGGCGACGCCACGCCCGGCGGCAACATGGTCGTCTACATGACGGGCATCCGCGCCTTCCAGAAGGAGCTGATCGGCAAGGACTACCGCTACATGAAGCCGGGGCTGGAGGACGAGGGCTCGCGGCTGGAGGTGACGGTGACCGACCCCTTCCAGAACCGCATCCGCTTCATGGAGTTGAAGGGCTGAGAAGTCCTTGGCTGCCCCTCATCCGGCCCGCCGGCCACCTTCTCCCTGGCTGCGGGGAGAGGGATATGCCGCGCGGCTTTCCCGAATCTCGAACATCGCGTGGGGCAAGTCCCCTCTCCCCGCTTGCGGGGTGAGGGTTAGGGTTTCGGGCAAGTTATCCGAGGGAAGCCTTACCGCGCTTCCCCATCGTCCCGCCAGGCGATGACGCCCTTCAGCCGCTCATGCGTATCCGCCGCGAAGGGCATGACGAGCACCCGCGCCGGATCGACCGGACCGGGAAATGCCAGCGCGTTCCACGCCACCTTCTCGAAGCCGAGCGGGCCGTAATAGGGCGGGTCGCCGACGAGGACCACGGCCTCCGAGCCCTTCCGCTTCGCCGCGGCGCAGGCGATGCGCAGCAGCTCCCGGCCGATGCCGCGGTTCTTGTGCGAGGGCCGGACGGCGAGCGGGCCGAGGAGATGCGCCTTCACGGCCCCGGCCATGACCGGCGTCATGCGCACGGAGGCGATGGTCTCGCCGTCGTCGGTGCAGACGAAGGAGAGCGAGAGGTCGTGCGGCCCCTGCTCGCGGATGCGCGCGGCGGCACGAACATGCCGGCCGGGGCCGAAGGCTTCTTCGTTGATCAGTTCGATGGCGGCGTCGTGGGAGGCATCTTCCGTCAGGTAGACGATATCGTGCTTGAGCATGTTCATGGATCGGGGAACCGGAGACAAGGCTGTGGATGCGGGTGATCGCGCCGCCGCCGAAGGGGGCGCAGCATGAAGCATCAGCGTCGTCGTGGGGTTCCCGTATAGAACATGCGTCTCGTCTTCCTCGCCGGCTGGAGTGCCGGTGCTGGTCTGCGCGGATAGCAGAATTTTTCGATCTGTCAAAGAGCAAAACGCACCGTTCACCAAAAAGCGTCTGTCCAGCCCCGCCCCATGCGCTATCTAGAAACGCACGTTCAGGCCGCAATGATGGCAAAGGAGATACGCATGGGCATGCTCGTTGACGGCGTCTGGCATGACGTCTGGTACGATACGAAAGCGACGAAGGGCCATTTCCAGCGCTCCGTCTCGCAGTTCCGCAACTGGATCACGCCGGACGGCGCCCCCGGCCCGACGGGCGAAGGCGGCTTTGCGGCGGAGGCCGGCCGCTACCATCTCTATGTCTCGCTTGCCTGTCCCTGGGCGCACCGCACGCTGATCTTCCGCAGGCTGAAGAAGCTGGAGGACCTGATCACCGTCTCCATCGTCGATCCGCTGATGCTGGCGAAGGGCTGGGAGTTCAAGGGCGAGAACGGCGGCACGCTCGATCCGCTGTTCGGCGCGTCCGCGCTCTACGAGGTCTACCTCAAGGCCGATCCGCACTATTCCGGCCGCGTCACCGTGCCGGTCCTGTGGGACAAGAAAGACAACCGCATGGTCTCCAACGAATCGGCCGAGATCATCCGCATGTTCAACTCCGCCTTCTATCATCTGACGGGCTCGCGCGAGGATTTCTACCCGGAAAGCCTGCGCGCCGAGATCGATTCCCTCAACGACAGCATCTACGACACGGTCAACAACGGCGTCTACAAGGCCGGCTTCGCGACGACGCAGGACGCCTATGAAGACAGTGTCACGAAGCTCTTCGCCATGCTGGACAGCCTTGAGAAACGGCTTTCGACGAAGCGCTACCTCACGGGCGAGCGCATCACCGAGGCCGACTGGCGGCTGTTCACGACGCTGGTGCGTTTCGACCCCGTCTATGTCGGCCATTTCAAGTGCAACATCCGCCGCATCACCGACTATCCGAACCTCTACGGCTCCCTGCGCGAGCTCTACCAGGTGCCGGGCGTCGCCGGGACGGTGAACATGCGCCACATCAAGGAGCATTATTACCGCAGCCACGTCACGATCAACCCGACAGGCATCGTGCCCGTCGGCCCGCAGATGGACCTTTCCTCCCCGCATGGCCGCGAGCGGCTCAAGGCGGCCTGAGCTACCAGAAATCCGCGAACGGCGCGTCGCCGGCGATCTCCTCCAGCCGCCGGCGGGTGGCCGCCGTCGTTGCGGCCGGCAGGCCGTCGAGCGCGAAGAAGCCCGCCTCGACGATCTCGCGATCCTTGAGGCGCGGCGCCGTCTGCGTGACGCCGTCGCAGCGGTAGAGCAGCACATGGTCGCGCCGGCTGGTCTGCCGGTTGAAGTAGATCTGAAGGAGCCGCGGCGGCGCGCCGAGGGCAAGGTTCCCCTCCTCCCGCATCTCCTTGGCGAGCGCCTCCAGCGCCGTTTCCCCCCGCTCGATGCCGCCGCCCGGCATATGCCAGCCGGGCACGTAGCTGTGGCGCACGAGGAAGATGCGGCCGGCCGCGTCGAAGCAGGCGGCGCGCACGCCCATGGTCATGCCGCGCGACAGCGCGAAATAGCCGTGCAGCACCCGCGTCACGAGTTTCACGAGCGGGCTTCGGGTCGGCGGCGGGGTGTCGTCCATGGCCGCACTTGGCCGCAACCATCCGGCCAAATCAAGGCTCGTCGAACGAACGGCCCGGAATATCCACGCCTTGCGTTTCCCTTGACCGGCTTATGCTCTAAGGAAGGGTATGTTCAGACTTGCCCATATATCGGACGTCCATCTCGGGCCGCTGCCGGCCCTTACCTTCCTGGAACTGTTCTCCAAGCGCATCACCGGTTTCGTGAACTGGCACCGCAACCGCCGCCGGCACCTCTTCACCAACACGCTGGACATCGTGCTCGAGGATATCGAGCGGCAGGCCCCCGACCACCTTGCCATCACCGGCGATCTCGTCAACCTCGCCTCCTCGCTGGAGATCGCCGCGGTGAAGCGCTGGCTGCCGGAGGCCGGACCGCCGGAAAACGTCTCGGTCGTGCCCGGCAACCACGACGCCTATGTGCGCGGCGCCTACGAGAAGTCGACGCGCGCCTGGTATCCCTACATGCGCGGCGACGCGGGCCCTGCCGAATGGCAGGAGGACATGCACGTCTTCCCCTATCTGCGCGTGCGCGGCCAGGTGGCCATCATCGGCTGCTCGACCGCCGTCGCCACCCCGCCCTTCTCCGCCTCGGGCTATTTCGGCAGTAGGCAGGCGCGCGAGACGGTGAACATGCTGCGCGCGGCCGGAGAGGCCGGCCTCTTCCGCGTCGTGCTCATCCATCATCCGCCGATCCGCGGCGCGACCTCCTTCCACAAGCGCATGATCGGCATCCGCCGTTTCGCCGCGACCGTCTCGACCGGCGGAGCGGAGCTCGTACTGCACGGCCACACCCATCTCGACACGGTGAACTGGCTGCCCGGCCAGACGAAGCCGGTTCCGGTCGTCGGCATCGCCTCGGCCTCGCAGGGGCCGGGCGGGCGCAAGCCGCCGGCCGGCTACAACCTCTTCTCCATCTCGGGCGCGCCGGGAAACTGGAACATCCTGCGCGAGCGCTATGCGCTGACGCCGGACGGGCTGGCGCTGGGGCTCGCCGACACCACGCATCTGTGAGCCCGGCGAATAAATCCCACCCGACATCCGTCATATGTTCCCAGAGCCGCCCGCCCGGAAGACAGCCGGAAGGGCCTGCTCCGGGACGGCCAGCGCCCGCCAGACGCGCCGATCGAGAGGATCACGACCATGCTCCGCAACACCATGCTGCTTTCATTCTGCGCCGCCGTGTCGCTGACGGCGCTTTCGGCCGCCCGCGCCGCCGAATCCGACACCACCACCCCGCCCGTTCCCACCGAGACCACGACGACCTGCACGGACGGCAAGATCTGGAGCGACGAGAAGAAGGAATGCATCGCGCCGGAAGACATGAAGCCTGCCACGACGGGCAAGGAAAAGCCCGGGGAGCAGAAGAAGAGCGAACGCCGGATCGACGACAGGCTCTATGAAGCCGCGCGCGAATTCGCCTATGCCGGCCAGTACCGCAACGCCATCCGCGCGCTCAACGCCGCCTACGACCAGGAGGATCCGCGCATCCTCAACTATCTCGGCTACAACACCCGCAAGCTCGGCAACATGCAGCTCGGCATGAGCTATTACAGGCGAGCGCTCCAGAAGGACGAGAACTACATCCTCGCCCGTTCCTATATGGGCCAGGCGCTGATCGAACAGGGCGACATCGAGGGCGCGCGCGTCCAGCTCGTCGAGATCCGCGACCGCGGCGGCGAGAACACCTGGGCCTACCGCGCCCTCCTCCAGTCGCTCGGCGGGGAGCGCGCCAGCTACTGACGCCTGCCCAAGTCGGGAACAAATCGTGCGGAACGCGGGAAACTGCGCTGCGCGGCGCCGTTCATGCTTGCAGACACAAGGCAGAATGTTTCATATCAGACGATCGCCGCCCGGCCGGGGCGCGCGTAGAGTTTTGATCCCGAACGTCCCTTGGAAAAGCAATGCGTCCGACGGCAGAATCAAATGAGTTCCGGCGAGAGTTGGTCAATCTGCTGCCGAAGCTGCGCCGTTTCGCCATGACGCTGACGCGCAACGGCAGCGATGCCGACGACCTCGTGCAGGAGGCATGCGAGAGAGCCATCACGCGAAGCCATCTGTGGAACGGGGAAGGCCGGCTGGAAAGCTGGGTTTATGCCATGACGCGCAATCTCTGGGTGGACGAGATCCGCAAGCGAAAGGTCCGCACGGGCTCCGGCACCGTAGATGTCGCCGAGCAGGACAACCTGCACATCGAGGCATCCGCCGACAAGGCGGTCTATGCCAGGCAGTTGCACAAGTTGATCATGACGATGCCGGAGGGGCTTTCGAGCGTCTTCCTGCTGGTCAATGTCGAGGGGCACAGCTACCGGGTGGCGGCGGATATTCTCGGGATACCGGTCGGCACCGTGATGAGCCGGCTTTCGGCAGCCCGCATCCGGCTCGCCACCATGATCTCCGAACAGGCGGAAAGGAGGGCCTGACCGTGGAAAGCACACAGGGTCTCCCGCTCGAGGTGCGGCTGTCGGCCTATCTGGATGGCCAGTTGCCCGAAGCGGAAGTGGAGGAAATCGACGCCATCCTCGCCATCGACGACGATGCGCGCGGCGTCTACGAGAAGCTCAAGCTCGGCAGCGAGTTCGGCGCCCGCGCCTTCGACAGGATGCTGCAGGAGCCGATCCCGCTCGACCTGGTGCGCAACATCAAGGAAGCGGGCAGGAACGAGGACGAGGCGCCCAAGCTGGGTTTCGTCGATGCGCCCGTCGTCCCCCCGCCGGTTTCCCGCCGCAGCGCCCTGTGGCCGCAGGCGCTCGTCGCCTCGCTGGTGATCTTCCTTGCCGGCGGGGCGGCCGGCTACCTGATTTCAGAGCAGAAGCAGGCCACCGTCCAGGCCATCGGCAACCAGTTCGCCCCCGCCCGCACATGGCTCGACGACGTCGCCGAGTATCACCGCATCTATTCCCGCCAGGCCCGCCATCTGGTGGAGGTGCCGGCGAGCGACGCGGCGCATATCGTCGAGTGGCTCTCGGTCAGCACCGGGGTCAAGTTCGCGCTGCCCGATCTTTCCGCCCAGAAGCTCACCTTCGAGGGCGCCCGCCTGCTCGTTGCCGGCGGCAAGCCGACCGCGCAGCTTCTCTACCGCGACGCCGAGAACGAGATCTTCGCGATCTGTTTCATGCAGAGCGAGCCCGTCGATGACAGGACGGGCCTCGCCGAAAGCATGCGCAACGACATCGGCCTCATCTCCTGGCAGAAGGGCAACGCCGCCTATGTCGTGGTCGGTCCCTCCGCCGATCCCGACCTGGAGCGCATCGCCGAAGTGGTTTCCGCGACGATCTAGGCGTCACGCCCCGGCGGGGCCACCCCGGACAGGACAAGACAAAAAAAGAGCCCGTCAGCGACCTGCCGGGCTCTCGTCATTCGCACGCATTGCCGGTGGCTCAGCCGCGCATCTCCAGAACGCGGTTGGCGGCCGAGACGATGGCCTCCAGCGAGGCCGTCACGATGTTGGTGTTGATGCCGACGCCGAAGAGCTTGCCGCCCGGATGCTCGACCTCGACATAGGCGATGGCCGCCGCGTTCGAGCCGTGCTGGAGCGAGTGCTCGGAATAGTCGGCGACGGACATGGGGATGCCGAGATAGATCGACAGCGCGTTGATGAAGCCGTCGATCGGGCCGGTGCCCCTGCCCTCGATGCGCTTCCCCTCGCCGCCGTCGGTGATCTCGGCCGCGACGATGCGCGTGCCCTTGTGCTCGCCGTCGGGATAGGTGTGATGGTCGACGAAGCGCAGGCGCGTGCCCGGCTGCGTGACGTAGCGCTCCATGAAGCTCTCATGGATGCGCTTGGAAGGAAGCTCCACGCCTTCCTCGTCGGTGATGCGCTGGATGTCCTCGCGGAACTCCACCTGCAGGTTGCGCGGCAGGTTGATGCCGTAATCCTGCTGCAGGATATAGGCGATGCCGCCCTTGCCGGACTGCGAGTTGATGCGGATGATCGCCTCGTAGGAGCGGCCGACGTCCTGCGGGTCGATCGGCAGGTACGGCACTTCCCAGAGCGGCTTGTTGGCTTGTCTGATGGCCTTCATGCCCTTGTTGATCGCGTCCTGGTGCGAGCCGGAGAAGGCCGTGTAGACCAGCTCGCCGACGTAAGGGTGACGCTCGGGAATGACCATCTCGTTGGAATATTCGTAGACGGCCTTGATGCGCTCGATGTCGGTGCAGTCGAGCCTGGGATCGACGCCCTGCGTGTACATGTTGAGCGCCAGCGTGACGACGTCGACATTGCCCGTGCGCTCGCCATTGCCGAAGAGCGTGCCTTCGACGCGGTCCGCGCCGGCCATCAGGCCGAGTTCCGTGGCCGCGATGCCGGTGCCGCGGTCGTTATGCGGGTGCAGCGAGATGATGACGTTCTCGCGGTTGTCGATGTTGCGGCACATCCATTCGATCTGGTCGGCATAGATGTTCGGCGTCGCCATCTCGACGGTGGACGGCAGGTTGAGGATCAGCTTGTTGTCGGCCGTCGGCTTCACGATCTCCACGACCGCGTTGCAGATCTCCAGCGCCACGTCCAGCTCGGTGCCGGTAAAGCTCTCCGGCGAATATTCGAAGCGATAGCCGCCGCCGGCCTTGGCCGCCATGTCGGTGATCATCTTGGCCGCATCGGTCGCGATCTGCTTGATGCCGGCGACGTCCTTGGCGAACACCACGCGGCGCTGCAATTCGCTGGTCGAATTGTAGAAATGGATGATCGGCTTATGCGCGCCTTCCAGCGCCTCGAAGGTGCGGGTGATCAGCTCCGGCCTGCACTGGACCAGCACCTGCAGCGAGACGTCGGCGGGCACGTTGCCCTCCTCGACGCACCAGCGGGCAAAATCGAAATCGGTCTGCGAGGCCGAGGGGAAGCCGATCTCGATTTCCTTGAAGCCCATGTCGATGAGGAGCTGGAACATGCGGGCCTTGCGGTCGTGGCCCATCGGGTTGACCAGCGACTGGTTGCCGTCGCGCAGGTCCACCGAACACCAGATCGGCGCCTCGGTGATCGTCTTGCCGGGCCAGGTGCGGTCCGGGATGTTGATCGTGGGATAGGGCTGGTACTTGACTGCCGCCTCGGGCATGCCCTGCTTGGGCGTGTGGGTCTTCAAAATCATCGCGTCTTCTCTTCGTCGTCCCGGCATTCGCGAAAGCGTCTTAGCGCAACGGTCGGCGCTTGGCGACGGCGAATGCTGGCCATGGGCGGCCAGAACCGGAATTAATGCTTGGGGTGAAACGAGGAGCTATTGCCGGACGGGCTTTTCGGCCGCCGGGCGCTCCTCAGCGAACCCGGCAACCGCGCGTAAGGCCGAGAAGAAGAAGCGAGGAGAAGCCGCGCGAACGCTCGCGAACAGCAGCGCTGCCGCGGGAAACTCGTTCGATGATTTGTGCGCTGGTCTTCAACATGATGGGGCGCTTATAGCGGCGGGAAGGCCGCTGCGCAACCCACCAGGACGAAAAAGCCCTCCGCAATGGGAGGGCTTCCTCTATTCAAGTGGCCGAAAAGCCTCAGATATCGCCCTGCGACGTCACGATGCGCGAGACCAGGCCGTAGCCCTTGGCTTCCTCCGCGGAGAGCCAGTAGTCGCGGTCCGTGTCCTTGGCGATCTTCTCGATCGGCTGGCCGGTCGCCTCGGCGAAGATCTTGTTCAGGCGCTCGTTCATCTTGATGATCTCGCGGGCCTGGATCTCGATGTCCGATGCCATGCCGCGGGTGCCGCCCGACGGTTGGTGCAGCAGGAAGCGGGTGTTCGGCAGGCAGATGCGCCGTTCCTTCGGCGCCGCGACATAGATCAGCGCGCCGGCGGAGGCGACCCAGCCGGTGCCGATCATCCACACCTTCGGCTTGATGAACTTGATCATGTCGTGGATCGAATCGCCCGATTCCACATGGCCGCCCGGCGAATTGACGTAGATGCGGATATCTTCGTCGCTGGCGGCGGCGAGCGCCACGAGCTGCGAGCAGACCTTCTGCGCCAGTTCCTGGTTGATCGGCCCGTAGATGAAGATCGAACGCGACTTGAAAAGGTTCGCCTCCGTTTCCTTGCCCAGGGGCAGTTCCGTCTTCTTGTCGTCCTCGTCGCTCATCCAAAGTCTCCGGATTGCTCGTAATGGTCCTGTCGCTGTCAGATAATGCGACTCACCTGCCAAGACAATGCAACAAAACCGATAGGGGGCGATAGAGCTTGCCGCCGCCACCGGAAAACACGGTAAATGCGCGGGGAACGGCCTTCGGCCCCGCGCCGCACCGCCGCAATTTGCGTATGGACTTGGCCTTGCAGTCGCTCCTAGGATGCGGGTGCTCATCGACAAGACGCCCGGCCTGCTCCCAAGGGTCGGCGCAAACAGGGGACATCATGATCAGACGCATCACGCTGGCATTCGCCGCGCTCGGCGCCACGGCCGCGCCGGCCTTCGCCCATCTCAACCCGCAAGAGCACGGCTCCTTCATGGCCGGCCTCTCCCATCCGCTCTTCGGCCTCGACCATATCCTCGTCATGGTCGCCGTCGGCCTCTGGGCCGCGCAGACCGGCGGCCGGGCGCTTTGGGCCGTGCCCGCCGCCTTCGTCGCCACCATGGCCGCGGGCTTCGGCCTTGCCGTCTGCGGCATCGGCCTGCCTTTCGTCGAGCCGGCGATCCTTGCCTCCGTCGTCGCGCTCGGGCTGCTGGTCGCGATGGCGGTGAAGCTCGACACGGCGGCGTCCGCAGCGCTCGTCGCCGTCTTCGCGCTCTTCCACGGCCATGCCCATGGCGGTGAACTCGGCGCGGCCGGCGCCCTGCCCTTCGGCATCGGCTTCGTCGCCGCGACGGCGCTGCTGCACCTCGCCGGCATCGCCGTCGGCCTCGGCATCGCCCGCCTCTCCGCCGGCGCTTATCGGCCTCGCGCTCGCCTTCGGCTGAAAAGCGCCGGCTCGGCCATGGAATGGCGGCGCGTAAAACGCCGCCGTTCTACGTTGCCGCTCCCGCCGGCGGCCCGAGGCGCACGCGCTCGCCATGCGCCCTCTCCGTTTCCGGCTCCACATGGATGGCGATCTGCGCGCCGGGCAGCACCTCCCGGATGGCGTCCTCCAGCCGGTCGCAGATCTCATGCGCCTCGCCCACCGGCATCGACGCCGGCACCACGAGGTGGAAATCGACGAAGGTGGCCGATCCCGCCCGCCGGGTCTTCAGGTCGTGCGCGCCGAGCGAGCCCGCGCCGTGTGCGGCGATGGCAGCCTTGATCGCTTCCGCTTCCCCCGATTCCACCGCATGGTCCATCAGCCCGTCGACCGAATGGGTGATGACCTTCCAGCCCTGATAGAGGATGTTGAGGGCGACGAGCACCGCCAGCAGCGGATCGAGCACCGCATAGCCGGTCGTGATCGCCAGCACGAGGCCGACGAGCACGCCGGCCGAGGTGATGACGTCCGAAAGGATGTGCTGGCCGTCAGCGGCCAGCGCCGGCGAGCGATAGCGCCGGCCGGCGCGAATGAGCACGAAGGCCCAGGCGGCATTGATCATCCCGGCCAGGAAATTGATGGCGAGACCGAGGATCGGCGCCTCCATGGGCGTCGGCGCCAGCACGGCCGGCAACGCCTCCATGACGATCAGGAGCGCCGCCACGACGATCAGCACGCCCTCCAGGACCGCCGAAAGGTATTCCGCCTTGTGGTGCCCGAAGGGATGGGTCTTGTCGGCCGGCTTGGCGGCATAGCTGACCGCCGCAAAGGCGACGATGGCGGCGACCACGTTGACGCTCGATTCCATCCCGTCCGAAAGCAGCGCCACCGAGCCCGTCACCCACCAGGCGACGAGCTTCAGCCCCATCACCCCGAGCGCAAGCGGAATGCCCCAGAGCGCCAGTCGCTTGACCGTGCTGCTGTCCCTGTTTTCCATCTCGTTCTCCATGCGCATGCAACCGAGTTGCAAAAACCTTGGCCCATCAACGCAAAACCGCGCGCACGGGAGCGTGCACGCGGTTTTTCTCTCGGGTTTGCTATGGACCAGCAGGCCGGCTTTGTCAAAGCCCGTTCGGCTCGACGCACAGGCTGGGCGCCGCCCCTCATCCCCCGGCCGGGACCTTCTCCCCGCTTGCGGGGAGAAGGAGGAAAACGGTGAGCCCACCCTCCTCGCCCCGCTTGCGGTGAGAGGATGTCGGCGGGCAGGTGACAGGCAAATCGGCTACGCCGCCTTCACCTTCGCCTTCTTCGACAGGTGCGCCACCACATTCTCGATCATGCGCATGCCGGCGTCCTGCCCCAGCGTCATGATCGATTCCGGATGGAACTGCACGGCGGCCACCGGCTCGCTGGCATGTTCGATGCCCATGATCGTGCCGTCCTCGCTTTCCGCCGTGATGACGAAGTCGCGCGGCAGCGTCGCCGGATCGGCGAAGATCGAATGATAGCGCCCGACCGTCACCTCCTTGCCGAGGCCGGAGAAGACGATGCCCGGTTCCAGCACGC
>ERZ778022.4146-NODE-4146-length-12745-cov-4.801340_pt1 | contig 12745 bp, 6 predicted proteins | sample MGYA00375752_ERZ778022 | MGnify/ENA primary metagenome ERZ778022 (study PRJEB29350, sample SAMN05389826) | bioreactor metagenome | isolation source: Thiocyanate bioreactor | place: South Africa: University of Cape Town | collected 2014-04-04 ... | reverse complement strand
ACCGTCATTTCCGCTGCCCCCCACCCACCAGCTGGTAGCATGGCGCGCGCTGGGTGCCGCCGGCAGCAGCATTGACGCATGGCCTGTGTTGGACGCACGGGCTGCAACCCTTGCATTACCCTTGACGGCTGCCAACACCGCGGGTCTCAACCCCACCATACGCTCGCTGCTGCTGGGGACAGTGACATTGACACCGCGGGACGTAACCCTCGCTGCTGCTGGTAATATAAACACCACCTTCTCTACGTCGGCGCAGCGTGGCCTACAGTCGCTTAGCTTGGCAACAACCGCCGTGCCGGCAGCCTCACTTGCCCTGCCCGCGCTCACCAGCCTTACGCTGGTCGCCCCAACGTCGACACAGCAGCTACAACTGACCGCTGGCAGCTTTGTGGGACTTGCCGCGATAAACAAACTAGTGATATCGAACATTACGACTATGGCGTGGCCCTACTTCGCATTCTTGACTGCAATACCAACTCTTGCGTCACTGGACCTACCGGTAAGTGGAAACGCCATTGCTACCGTCGACGAGCATGACTTTGACACTGCGCAATCCCTGCGGCGGCTGTCACTTGCAGATACCACCCTCAAATACGTCAGTGACGCCGCTTTCTCTGGCGCCAAACAGCCGGCACTAGCCGTTATTGACCAATCGCGCACGCCACTGACAACAGGTAGTGGCTGCCGGCCAGGGTCAATAAATGCCCTCCAACAAACTCCTACCGGTGGCATGCCGTTTGTGGCATGCACCTCGTGTCCGGCTGGGGCAGCATGCGCTGGTGGGGCCAACGCGCCAATCCCATGTGGCACCAACATGTTTGCAGCAGGTGGTACCGCCACCTGTGCGCCGTGCCCACAAGACACATATTCCACCGGTGCTGCTAGAGGATGTGTTGCCTGCCTGCCAAATGTAGTAGCCTCTGGCTGCAACGCCACCGCGTCGTGGCGCGACAGTATCACCCTGGTGGCAGACGGCGCCGGTAATTGGGTCAACACCAGCATCTACCTGGTGCCTGCTGGTCTGCAACCTGCCACCGCCAACGTGTCATGTAGCCCGGTGGTTGTGGTGTCCACCACTACCGTGTCGTGCGCGCTGTCATTCTTGTTACCGGCCGCGGCAACCGTGCCAGTTCGCATAACCGTGTGGGTGGCGCATGTCGGGACGGGTGGTGTCCTGCAGAGGCTCAATGCAAACGTCACGTTGTTGCCATCGTCACTAGTAGCACTTGCACCAGGTGGCAGCGATGGGCTGTCACCACTTACGGCCGGCGGCGGCCGCATTGTGTTGCGCCTTCCGGCGCCACGGCTAACGGCTGATGACTGGACCGCTGCTGGGCTACAGCCACCCCCACAAGCAATTATTGACGGTCTGTTAGTGTGGCTGGCCGGCGCGACATGTAGCGAGCCGGTCTGGGAGTCTTCCACCACGCTGTCGTGCGCCATCCCACCTGCTGACGGCGTTGACATCCCCGTCGTTGTGCTACTGGCTGGCCTGTTCAACGTCAGCGGCGTACTGTCGTCGGTGTTCACGCCGCCAGCGCTTGCAGGTATTCCCTCCGACTTGGCGCTGCTGCCCCCCGCCACTTCGAGTACTAGCATTATCAGCATTACGCTAACAGGCATGGCGTTGTGTGTCGGCCAGCACACGAGGTTGACGGTTGCGTACGTTGGCGGACTGCGCTGCACCGCGCTGCAATGCATGCTGGGCCGCACCGACGCGGTGGTCTGCATTGGTTGGAATGCTACCACGGTTGCCGCCGCGGGTGTGCTGCAATATGGCAGCCCCACCATGCTGCTGAATGCCACTGCCGTCTGGGCCAACCGCGTCTCCCCGCTGGTGTCATGTGATGCATGCATCACGTTGGCAACGCGGCCGGTACTGACGTCAATCACGCCCACCTCCATCGCTGCGCCTGGCGTGCCGGTGGTTGTTACCGGCAGTGGCTTGATGGACGCCACCCGCACGCCACCCACCGTGTTTATTGGCGGCGAGGTCTGTGGCAGCCTACAAGTTATTGGCGCACAGTTTGTGCAATGCAACGCGCCGTCCGTGCTGGCGTCGGCGCCTGGCTACCCGGCGGTGGCAGTTGTGGTGGTCAATGCCGCCGGCGCTTCCTCGACAGAGTCCGTCAACCTCGCCTACCCTACCACGTTTGCCGTGTTGTGGGCATCCACACCACTTCTCACCGCGCTGCCGGGTAGGTTGTTATCACCTGCGCCAACGCTACGGGTGCTGTCGCGGCAGGCAGCAACCTGCAGCCTGACCATCAATGTCAGCTCGTGTGCCACGTCCAACCCCGCACTAGCGTCACGGCCAGCCGGCATGACTGTATCCACACCTGCAGCGGCGCTATCAGTGGGCGCCAGCGGCAGCTCAAACGCCGTGCCTACCAACCTGTTGTTGGATGCGTTGACTGTGAGCGGCGCGTCGGGCTGCGTTGGTAGTCTGACGGCGTCGTGCATTGACGGTGTGGGTCAGACAGCGTCCACAGCAGGGCAACCCAACCCGACCGTGGCGCTGGCGGGCTGGCGCAGACTGGAACATTAGCAGCGTACTGCAGCCGTTCACGGTTGTGCCCGGTGACTTGCCAGTACTGACAGCGGTGTTTGCGCTTGTTGGAAGCGGTGGCGTCGAACTCAGTGTTGCCGTTGTGTCGTAGTCGCTGTCCTGCCTTGCGCTACTGTTACCGGCATCTGCCACCCCGCCGCCGCTCAACAAGTCGCTGGACCTCGTGTCGCCGCGGGACGTGTTGTCATCGTCGACAGCTGGTATTGTGTTGTTGGATGCTACCACCGCTGGTGTCGCATTCACCGGTGTGTCCGCGTCGACAGCGCGCCTGGGCCAGGCGCTGGCGCTGTACGCGGAGTGCACCTGGGTGCCTACCGGTGAGCGTGTGCGGCTGCCGGCGCTGCCGCCGTCAACAGTGCAACTGGCGCTGGATTGGGTGGCACCGCCGTCCACGATGTTGGGGTACACCGCGTCGCCGCTGCATCTGGTGGTCACCCTGGTTACCCCTGCCACCTCTACTTCAACAACAGCCACGACGGTGGAATGCGAGGTGCTGCTGGTGAATGCCACCGCCCGCAGTGCGCGACTGGGTGCAGCGGACCCGTGGACGCTGACCATTGACGCTGCGGCGCCTGCTGGCACGACGGTGGCTACTTCCACCAACGTGACCATCGAGGCGGCACCAGCAACCACGGTGTTCATACGCGCCAGCTGCACGGCGTGGGGGCAGACGCTGGAATCACCGCCACTGCGGCTAGCAACTGCGACACTGACGCTCCGCCTGGTATCAACACCACCGACCTCCTTCATTGCGTCTGACGCATCGTCAGCATGGCCAGTGGAGCCGCAACTGGCAGTTGCCGTGGCGGTCACCGATGGCGCCGGTGCCAGCTCCACCATGAACGCCACCGACGCCACGTGCTCGCTGTCCACGGTAACGACCGGCGTCGAGCTGAAGGTGGCTGGCAGCAGCGCGTCATCCGCCCTACTGTCCATACCTGCACACCCGACCACCGGCGCCATTGCCGTGCCGCGCTTCTACGTACAGACCGCCACCACCACACCAGCTGTGGAGCTCGTAGTCGAGTGCCGTCGCACGTCGGGCGATGCGCCGCCGCCACTCGGTCTCACCATCTCAGCCATCCTGCTGACCGCGCAGCTGTGCACTCTGCCGGCGCGCGATTCCTTCGTTGGCACGGCGCTGCCGGGGTTTGCTGTCGGTATCGTGGCCACGCCGCCTGGAGCGCCTCCCACCACGCCATGCGCCTCCGCCGCCACCTTCGTGCCACCGTTTGCCCTGCCCGCCATCGCGTGCACCATCGCGCTGGACGCGGCCGCCACAACTACCAACGACACGGCCAACACCTTCCTGCAGCACACAATAGCAACGATGGCAGCAGCGACGCACCGCGCGGTGTTTGACGCCTTCACGCTGGTGGCGCCGCAGGGCGAGACGTATGGGCTGGCGCTTACGTGCGCGGTGGGCGGATTAGCTATCCCACCGTCACTGTCCTTCACCGTCACGCTGGCGGGCTGTGCAGCAGGGCATGAGTCGCAGGGCGTGACATGTGTGACATGTGGTGGCACGACCTTCAGTCTCGGTGGTATTGGCGCACGCTGCACCAGCCGCCCGCCAACCGGTGCTGCTTGCAACACGGGCATCCTCACGCTGCTGCCGCACTACTTCCGACCGCCGTCACAAGCGAACAGCCCGCTGGGACCCGACACCGAGCTGCACCCCTGCTACAACGCTGAGGCATGCACCCTGCAGGTTGCCGGTAGTGGAAACATCAGCGGCGGCGCCGTGTACGGCTGCGCGTACGGCTACATCGGCCCGCTGTGTGGCGTGTGCGACGCGGCCGTCAACTATGCGCGGTTTGGCGAGGCGTGTGCGCTGTGCTGGGAAGCTGGCGCATCGTGGTTGTTCCTCCTTGTTGTGGTGACACTCGTGTTAGCGGTGCTGATGCGTGTGGCGCTGCGCACCGACACCAGCCGGTCAGACGCCTCCATCGTGCTACGCATTACACTGGGGTACCTGCAAGCGGTGGGCAGCCTGCGCGTGTTCCGTGCTGGGTCCACCAAGGCGTACGACAGCGTGGTGGGGTGGACAGAGGTGGTGAGCGCCAGCCCGTTGTCAGTGGGCGCGCTGCAGTGCATTCTGCGGCTGCCGTACCTGTTCCAATACGTCGCAACTGTGGCACTGCCGGTATTTGCAGCCGGCGCGGTTGTTATCATCTTCCACGCTGTCACAACCGGCCGGTCGGTGCACTGCAAGCCGCGCTGCGACATGGACAAGGTATCGTTCAGATCCGTGATGGCGTCATGGTGGGCGTCCAAACGCCACCTGTCAACAGGCCTGTTTGTACTGTCCCTGGCGTACATGCCCATCGTTTCGGCGTCGCTGCGCGCGCTGGACTGCATTGAGCCGGTGGCAGGCGTTCAATACTTACGTTCGGACCTGCGTGTGGAGTGTGGCGTGGGACAGCACGCCGCCGTGCGTGTGCTGGCGTACACAGTGCTGGTTGCGCTTGGGTTTGGTTTCCCAGCCGGCCTGGCGTGGCTACTGGGCACAGCACGCAATGACCAGCTTGTCGACACCAGCTTCCATGCCGCCTGGGGCTTCCTGTTTGACGGCTATCGCGCGCCAACGCGCACGCTGTCCACGACGCTGCCACACCCGGCACCGACCAGCGACGCACAGATCGCTTCCAACCCGCTCCGCGGTGCACGTACCGGTAGACCAACGGTGGTCCCTGGCATCGCCGTGACGCCAGACAGTAGCTGCAGCAAACATGCACCACCAGGAAGGGCTGCTGTGCATTCTATCACGCCGCCAACACTGACTCTGGTGCCGGTACCAGTGCCAACTGGTGTAGCCCAGCAACGGCGACGCCGGTCGACAGTAGTGCCGGAGCGGCTGACGCAGACATGGGTGGTGTCTGGTGACAGTCGCGTGTGGTGGGAGGCGGTCGTGCTGGCTCGCAAGGCGGGCGTGGTGCTACTGGCAGTGACGCTGACCAATCCGTACCTACAGTGTGTCGGCGCGTCACTATGGTTTCTGGGCGCGTTCATATTGCAAATGCGTTACAGCCCATACGCCAAGCCGCTGTTCAATGCGCTGGAGACCGCAAGCCTGGTGGCCACGTTGCTGACTGCCATCATCTCCACCGCACTGCTGCAGTACAACGTGGGCATGACATCCGCCGAGTTGCACCCGCCGGAGGCCATGACGGACATTGAGTGGGCAGTGACGGTACTGCTGGCAGTGATGAATGTGGGCACGTTTGTTGTGCTGGCGGGCCTGTGGCTGTGCCTGCAGGGTGCTCGTGCGCGCCGCACATTGGTTGTGACAGCGTTGACAAAACGGGTGGGGGGGTTGCGCGCATCGCTGGTACGCCGCCGTAGCAGCGCGGGCAAGAGTGCTACGGATATCAAGCCCCCGGAGGCGTGCACCGTCAACCCGTTGCGTGTTTGCATTGGTGACAGTACCGGTACTGGCACTGGCGTTGGGCTACCGCCGGAGGGTGTTACGTCCGCGCCGATGTCTACAATGAACCTCGTTGATCGTGTGACGGGCATAGGAGAGGCCGGGGTGCCGCCAGATGCTAGCCGTCACCAGGTACCGGTACTTGGTTCTGGTCCTGTTGAAGGTACCAGTACCGGTACGCTTGGCGGTGATGCTGGTGCTCATGCTGTCGAGTCCGGCGCCAACCCAGCAGCTGTGGGTGGTGCGCTCGCGCCGACTCCCGATGGCGCCACTACCGGTACGCCGAGCTCGGAGGTGCTGGTACGCAGCGTGGCCTTCAGTGCAACGCCTGTCGGCAGGCGCCGCCATCGCTGACACAATGTGTTGTACACTTGGGTTTGTTTGGATTTTGCAGTGGCGGCTGAGTGGCCCAGCGCGTTTGTGACCAAAGGTAGCGTGACACATGTTTGTAGTGCATTCAATTGCCCTGACAGTCTCTGTTGCATGCACCAGCGCTAGCACATTCCTCGCCACGCGCTTACGTGGGTCACGCGCCGCCGTGACGCGCGGCGGGAGGCCTGGTGTTGGGCGACTCGGGGCACCACAGAACCAATGCGATCAGCGGTGCAACTCGGATTGTGTACCGGTACCAGTAACACCGCGCTGCAACTCGGATTGTACACCGCGCTGCGCAGCTGGGCCACTCTTGCGCAATAATGCGACACGCGCTGCACGCACACACGGCTGCGCGCGTAACCGTGTCGGTGCCATCCTTATACGGCCCTTGTGCGTTGACAACTTGTGCGCGCCCCACAGCATCCAAAGTGCCTCCGCCCTGCATCTTGATGCTGACCACAGGTGCACCATGGCAGCGGCCCCACGCTCCACCAGTACCGGTGCCACTGGTACTGGCAGCGCGCTGGGCAACGCGTGGTTGCGCGTGCGCAGACTGTTTGCGTTGCGGCGAGTACATCCCCTCGCAGACGATGCGCCGCCGCTGGTGCGCGTGCTAGCCGGCAACTGCGTAACCAGCGCCACCATCCTCTCCGCTCTCGACATCGACGACGCACGGCACCTACGCCGGCTGCATCCGGCGGTGGCGGGCGCAGTGGCGGGCGTGCCATGGTGTAACACGGACGTGGCCGTGGTAGATGTGGTGCGGTTGCGCGCAGGACTGCCGGGCGCAGTGGGCGCGAGGCTGGATGCGCGGGCGTTGGAGTGGCAGCTGCGGAGACAGTGGGCAAAGTGGACCTCTGTACCGGTGCCACCGTTGAGTCGATGGGCGGCCGCGGTGGGCGGCCTCACGCACCTGGACCTGCACAGTTGCAAGTTTGTTACCGATGACCTGCTCCTCCACCTGCCGGCCTCGCTGCGCGCACTGAATGTGTGCGACTGTCGCAAGCTGACTACCGCTGCCAGCTTTGCGCATCTGACGGAGCTGACGTCGCTGGACTGCCGCGGGACGCCGGTTGTGAACGCACGCGCAGACGGCCTGCCGCCGTCACTGCGTGAGCTGCGCCTTACTAGGGGGTGTGAATCGTCGAATGCCGTGTCACTGGCGCACCTGAGGCAGCTGCGGGTTTTGTACATCCATGGGAGCTGGCTGGGCCTTGTCTCGATGTCCTACTTGCCGCCGAGTCTCGAAGAGCTGCACTGCTCGGACTGTGAGGAGCTGAAAGCGTCATTTGCGCATCTCACTGCGCTGCGTGTGCTGAATGTTGCTGGATCCGCCATTAGCAACGCCTCACTGGCAACCGTGCCGCCGTGCCTGGTGTCCCTCAATGCGCGTGGATGCAACAGCCTCACCGCTGTCGCGGTACTGCCGCGTCTGCCGGCGCTGCAGCTGCTGGACGTGAGTGGCACTGCCATCGGCGACGCGCTGGTAGTCAGCCTGCCGGCGTCGTTAATTGAGTTGCGGCTGGCTGGTTGCCGCAGCGTGACAGCCGGCGCCACGCTGGGCGATCTGCCCGCGCTCCGCGAGCTACACTGCGTGGATACTGCGCTGGCACCCGCCGTGATTGCTGGCTGTCGTGCGCGTGGATGCACCACACCAGCGGCCAGCGTGGTGCACAGACACCGTCTTTGTGTTGGCTCCTTGGCGCTGCTGGCAGATGGTCGCCTAGCATGCGGCGAAAACAGCGGCACGGTGCAGCTGCGCGATGTGGCGACTGGGAGTGAGTCAATCCTGCATCTGTCGGTGGGTGACCAACGTGCGATGGCAGCGCTGCGGGACGGCCGCCGCTTGGCTATCAGCAGCAACTACTCATGGATGAACAACACCAACCACATCGAAGTGTGGGACGTGGGTGGTGGTGGCCCACCCGCGCGTTGCGAAACCATACCGGTACCGGTACGGTGCGATCGTGGTCAAGGTGTCTGCGCACTTGCTGCGCTGCTCGACGGCCGCCTGGCTGCCGGGTGCGACGACGGCAGGTTGTGGGTTGTAGATGCAGCCGTAGGGGTGGTGGTGGCGGAGCTGAGTGGCCACACGTCCAGCGTGACGGCACTGGCGGTGCTGCCCGACGGCACGCTGGCCAGTGGGTCGCGGGACAACACGGTGAGGCTGTGGGATGTGGCCACAGGCGCATGCGTGGCAATCCTGGCAGGGCACACCGGCTGGGTTTCATTGTTGGCGGCGCTGCCCGATGGCCGGTTGGTGAGCGGGGCGGGTGGCGCAGTGCGATTGTGGGATGTGCGCGCGCGAGCCTGTGTGGGCGAGCTGACTGGGCGGCTCGCAGGCTGCGTGACAGCACTGGCAGCGCTGCCCGACGGCCGGCTTGCCACCGGGTCTGCAGATGGCACCATCCAGCTGTGGGACACGCGGCCGGTAGCTGCAGTAGCAGCAGCTGGCAGCAGCCGCGCCGTGAGTGCTGTGCCGGTGGAGATCGTGGGCGTGCTGGGCGGTGCAGTTAGGGCGTTGGTGCCGCTACCTGATGGTCGCCTCGCATGTGGCGGTGGTAGTGGCAGGAAGTTAGATGGCGAAGGGGTGGTGTGCCTGTTGGAGCTCCCGCCGCCTGCCGCGTACCGGTACGAGTAGTAGTGTGGCGGCTTGTGTGATTTGTGCAGGTGCGCGGCTGCGGTTGCAATTCTTGCACCTTGTAGTTGTTGTTGAAGTGTAAACTACCGGCATGATAGTGTGCGCGCATTGCCGGTGCTCCTGTCGCCCCAGTGCCTGGCGCTGGCACCCCAATGCTTGCCGCCGTGTTGAAGGTGCAATGTTGACGTGGCAGCGCGCGACGGCCATCCAGACTGATCCAGTGGACTTGAGCCGGTGGTACAATACACACACCTGCTGCTGGTGCAGCGTCCGGCAATCGCCACCGATTTGGCATCGCAGTCGGCGGCAGTCGCCAACGCCGCCGTCTTGCTGGCCACGTTGGCGGGCATTGGTTTTGGCGGGCAAGTGTGGGGGTGATGGTGGCAGTGCGCACAGCGGCAGCCGGCCATCCAGCGCAATATCAGTAAAATGCACAACCTTCCCAGGCGGTACAGCACTAATTCGACACACACGCAGGCGGCCACTGGCCGCGGCCAGCTGGTGGTGCAACGTCGGCGGGCAATGTTGGCGGGCAACTTTGGCGGGCAACCTGTCGGTCACGTCGGGGACTGGTGCCGTGATGACGTGACACTGCAGTGCGCACAGCAGCAAAGGTGACCATACAGCGCAGCTGCGACACTAATAGCAATAGTTAGTGATAGCCGTCAAGTTCCGAGCCACCGTCAGAGTTGGCGGGCAACTTTGGCGGGCAACCTGTCGGGGACTGGTGGTACATGATCATGTCATGATGACGTGGCACACGAAGGTGGCGGTGGTGCAGTGCACGTGTCGTAGGTGATGCCGTCGCAATTACTCACAACTAATACCATTACCGCACTACTCTCATAACAACTTTATACTGCCACCCGCTACTCTCACCGCCGCACGCCAACATATTTTAATTTTTACTCAACCACCACCCCCTCCCTTAGCTCCTCCCCTACTCTTGAGCAAAAGAGAGAGAGGGAGAGAGAGAGAGAGAGAGAGTGAGCAGCAGCAGTGGGAGTCAGCAGTGAGTGAGCAGTCGGTACTGGAGCTGGGCCCACGCTACGCTAGTAGCAAGGAAGCGAAGGCTGCTGCTGCTAGGCGCCGTAGTAGTGGGCAGTACTGCTCGGAGGAGCAGTGTGAGCAGCCGTTCGCTGGAGCAGTTCGGCGGCAGCTCCGAGCAGTCTGGCATTGCACACGGAGCTGGTAGCAAGGAACTGACGGCTGCTGCTGCTCGCTGCTGCTACTGTGGCCGGCACTGGCTGCTGCCTGGTGCAAGCAGTCGAAGGTTGATAGCCGCCTCTGCTCGCGTTCGGAGGCAGAAGCACCTGTTGGCGAGTGGCTACCACTTCTCTACTGGCAACTGCTACTGCCGCTGCTGCCACTACTGCCGCCGCTGCATCTGTGACTCACCTTACTACTGCGCCGCTAGTGGCTGCCACCCACGCTGCTTGGTTTGCTGCTGCCGGTGCCATCACACTGGCAGCAGCAGCAGCCGCCATCACATCGCCGTTGGCAACGGCTGCCGCACCATCACCATCATCATCGTCATACCAGAATGGGCGGCCCCACGCGCTGGCTGGCGGCAGCCGCCACCGCCGCTGCTGCCGCCGCCCTCCTCGCCACCACCGTATCCGCTACCTCTGACGCCGCAACACCAACACCAGAAGCCGAGGGCCGCGACGCGGTGATCGAGTACCTCACCTGCCAGCTGTGCGACACGCCGCGCCTGTCGGGTGCCATCGACGACTGCTGCTGCACGGTGGAGACGGTGGACGCCGTCAACACGCGCCACTTCCTGCCCCTCCTGCACGACCTCACCAAGCGCACCTACTTCCGCTACTTCAAAGTCGACCTGCTGCGCACCTGCCCCTTCTGGCCCGACGACGGCATGTGCGCCCGCCGCGACTGCGCCGTGTGCGAGTGCGAGCCGGGCGAGGTGCCTGCCTGCTGGGAGGCGGAGGACCATGGCAGTGGCGGCGGTGGGGGCCAGCCCATCGACGGTAGTGGGGGGAGTGAATCAGTGCCAGCATGCCCCGCACCGGCAGCAACGGGTGGGAGCGACGCCACCGCATTCCACCTGGAGCCGGGGCGGGAGGCGCACCTGTCGCACGTGGAGGTGATGTCTGCCAGCGAGACGGCACCCGCGGCATTCACGGGTTGGTCACTGGCGCGGGGTGACTCTGCCGCCACCGCCGCCCCGCAACAGGAGGAGACGTGGACGACGGAGGAGGAGGGGCCGGACGTGCAGTATGTCAACCTGCTGCGCAACCCGGAGGGGTTCACGGGCTACTCGGGCGAGCAGGCGGCGCGCATCTGGCGCGCGGTGTACAGCGAGAACTGCTTCCATGGCCCCGTGTCGGGCATGTGCCACGAGGAGCGCGTGTTTGTGCGCATGCTGTCCGGCCTGCACACCTCCATCAACTCGCACATCGCCATGACGTTTGGCGACGGCAGCGGCACGCGGCACGACCTGTACGAGGGCGGCGGCAGCGGCAGCAGCGGGTGGTGGGACCTGGCGACGCGGCTGGTGGCGGACGTGGCGGCGGGCAACCTGCAGCGGTGGGCGCTCACTGTTGCGTCCAGCCGCCTGCACCCGTACGACCTCGTGCTGGCGCCCGACGTGAACCCCAGCATCACCATGTACAAGGAGCGCATCGCCGCGTTTCCCGACCGCATGCGCAACCTGTACTTCACCTACCTGTTTGTGCTGCGCGCCGTCAGCAAGGCGGCGCCACACCTGCTGGCGGCGCCGCTGGCCACCGGCAACGACACCGAGGACGCCGCCACGCGCGACCTACTGCGCCGCCTGCTGGACGTGGAGGTGCCCTCCGTGCTGCGCGCCTTTGACGAGACCACCATGTTTGTGGAGGAGCCGCCAGCTGTTACGGAGGGGGGCAGCTGCGCGGGCGGCGGCGGCGACGGCGGCGACGGCGAGGTGAATGACCTGCTGGCGCGCGCCGCCGGCGACAAGGGCCAGGTGGCGAGCGGCGCGGGGGCGCTGAGTAGCAAGGCGGCGCTGCGGGCGGCGTGGCACGACAAGTACCGCAACATCAGCCGCATCTTTGACTGCATCATGTGCGAGAAGTGCCGGCTGTGGGGCAAGCTGCAGTTCCTGGGCGTGGGCACCGCCATCAAGGTGCTGTTTGCGCCCGACCCCGCCGCGCTGGCGCGCAACGAGGTGGTGGCGCTCATCAACGTGCTGCACCGCCTCTCCATGTCCATCGCCGCCACCAACATCATGCGCGAGCTGGAGGCGCTGCAGCGCGCGCAGGCGCTCGCGCTGCGCGTCGCCCTCGCTGTCCTGCTGGCGGGCGGCACTGCGCTGTGGCTGGGCCTCTGCCGCCGCGGCGCGCGCACCATCCCCGCGCGCTTCCACGGCCCCCCTTCTGCGCCCTCTCCTGTAGCAGGTGCACCTGCCGCCGCTGGTGCTCCTGCTGCCGCCGCCAAGTAACCTAATATTTCGATTGTGTGTGTGGAGTGGAGTAGTTAAAGTTAGTTGTCGCGTGGTTCATTCAAACGGGCGCGTGCACCCGCAAACCAACCGGGGGCGGAGTGGGGTGTCAGAACAAACCGAACTGACAGCCAAGCCTGGCCATTGCCGCGGTCGCAGTAAACGTGCGCGCGCGGGGGCGGCGGCCGGGGGTGACGACAACCACAAATGCCGCAGTGCCAGCAATGAGTCGCTTACGCGATGGGCTGGTTGGCGAAGAACTGGTTGATCATGTAGTGCGAGTTGACGGGCTGG
>ERZ778022.4144-NODE-4144-length-12749-cov-5.544273_pt1 | contig 12749 bp, 3 predicted proteins | sample MGYA00375752_ERZ778022 | MGnify/ENA primary metagenome ERZ778022 (study PRJEB29350, sample SAMN05389826) | bioreactor metagenome | isolation source: Thiocyanate bioreactor | place: South Africa: University of Cape Town | collected 2014-04-04 ... | reverse complement strand
ACCGCCAACCCCGTCATTGCGGCCCTGCCCGCCATCACCAATGCTGAACATGTGTCCGTGGGCGAGCGTCACGGCTGCTACGTCACCACGACTGGCGGGCTGGCCTGCTGGGGCGACAATGCCGCTGGGCAGGCAACTGTGCCTGCAAACGTGAACTCCAACTCAGCAGTGTGGTGGGTGTCCGCCGGCGGCAAGTCGACATGCACCATCTCGGGCGGCGTACCGGGGCTGCTGGAGTGCTGGGGCGAGGCCGCCGGCACTTGGACCGCTACGAGCGCGTACGAGGTGGCGTGCGCCCGCTGGGGCTGCGTCGTGTCGGAGGACGCTGGCGGCGGCGCCGCCAAGACCTCGTTTGCTGCTGCTTCCATGTCAGCCGTGCCCATCTCGCACACCTACAATACCACACAATTCGCCGGCAGCGGTGCGTCTAGCTTCAGTGACGGCATTGGTACAAACGCCAAGTTCCGCTATCCGTCTGGGTTGGCCATGCGCGACGGCGCGTTGCTGGTGGCCGACTCTCAAAACCAAGTGATTCGGCGCGTTGACCTGGCCACCGCCGCCGTCACCACTTTTGCTGGACAGCCGGGTGTTCCTACGGGCGTCGACGGCACTGACCCTTTCAATGCCACTTTTGCGAACCCGAGCACCCTGGAGTACGACGCTTCCGGCAACCTGTACGTGTATGCGTCCAACTTGCGCAAAATTTCGTCGGCGGGCGCCGTCACCACGGTTGCCAACCTTGGCACCGTATATGGCATGCGGTACGACAGCACCAGCAGCATTTTGTACCTCACGTACTTTGATAATAACCTCGTGCTCGCAGTGTATCCCAACGAGACTGCGGGTATCATTGCAGACATCGGATGCTGCGGCCCTACTTCGCTTGCCCTTGACACCACGCAGCGCATCATCTACGTTGGCACGACAATAAATATGTTTACCGTGTCGTACGACGGCGCGTACCAGCTGTTTTCGGGCCACCCCGCAATTGGGGGGTTTGCTGACGGGCCCGCTTCAGTGGCACGTTTCGGTGCCATTGCGGGCTTGGAGCGCGATGTGGCGGGCAACCTGTACGCCACTGACACATCCAACACTGCCATCCGTAAAGTCTCGTCCACAGGTGCCGTCGCCACCATTGTGGGCGGCATACCTTCTGGGGATGTCGATGGCATCGGCACCAACGCTCTTGTGGGAATTGTGTGGGGCTTGCGCATGACGCCGGGGGGAGATGCCATGTTTGTCGCCGATAGCAACAGTAACAAGGTGCGTCGCGTGACCATCACGACCAACGCACTGCCCGCCCCACTGGCCATTGGCACCACGCCGCTGCCGCCGTTGCCCGTCGGCGTGAGTGTCCAGTTTGCGCCGTGGCGCGTCCTGGCCGCCGTCATCGTTGCCCGTGAGCTATCGTTTGCCGGGCCGCTGAGTGCCGCCAACACTGCCGGCATGAACCCCACCACCCACACCCTGTTGCTGGGTAACATCGAGCTTGCCGAGTCAATTATTGCCAATACCAGTGGCGCGTTCTCTACCTCCGCACGCCGCGGTCTGCACGCCCTCACCCTGAATACCACGACCCTGCCACCCTACGCCCTCGCCCTGCCGGCGCTGGAGACGCTGACGGTTACAAGCTCGGGTGTGTTGACCATCGCCACTCACAGCTTCGCCGGCCTGGGCGCGCTCACCTGCATCAACTGCGACGTCACGCCAGGGCTGGCCAACTTCTCTGGCATGGGTCTGCGGTCGTCCGCCACGTCCGGCGATCTGTCGGCGCTGGCGACCTCCGACCTGTTTAAGGTCGCCGGCATCTCGTCGCTGGACCTCACCACCAACAACATCACGTCCATCGGGCAGCACGACTTTGACGGCGCGGCGCACCTTGTCAACCTGTACATCGGCAACAACCCCAACCTGACCGCCATCCACTGCGCCGCCTTCAGTGCCGCTCAGCAGCCGCTGCTGAGTGCAGCCAACGTACACGAGACGGGCAACCCGGCCAGCACCTGGCGCGCGGGCTGCCCCACCAGCGTCACCGCGCTGGACCTGTTTGCTATCGCGTTGTCGCTGGGCCTGCTGGCGGCGGCCTTCATTGCCGCCCTCGTCTGCTGCCTATGCCGCCGCAACGCTTGCTGCTGCCGCCGCGCCGGCGCGGGTGTCGTCAGCAGCCAGCCACCTTCCACCAAGGACTCCCGCACCGCGCGCGGCGCGGCAGTGTAGCGGCGCTGCCACCGTTTACCGGTACGGTACCGACGGCACAGAGCCGGCACACCCGAACCCGTGCCGGTCATGAGCGCGTTGGCGCGGCACACCGGTAGCGACGTGCGACGTTTGCGTCTGCCCGTGCATGTCGTGCGCGCTCCCTCTTCCCTTTTTCCCGTTGCGCATGTGGACAAACTTCCTGTTGCCCTTTCCTGCCGCATCCACGGTGTGGGTGGCGGCGGTGCAGTTGTTGTTGCAATACCATTACCGGTACCGGTAGCCCTTGAAGTGGTGGTAGGGTGGGCGCTGGCACCGTGACACACTGACACGTCCCCGGGTGACGTCCCGGCCGGGCGCCGGGCGCTGACATCGTCGTCCCCGGCAGGGCGCTGACACGTTGCACGTTGTTGCATGTTGCGCTCTTCCGCGACGCCCCGGTACCCCGGTAGGGCGCTGACATCGTTGTCCCCGGCGGGGCGCTGGCATCGTCGTCCCTGGTACAGTCTGGCACTGGGCCTGGCAGGGCGCCGCGCTGACGCCGCGTGACGCGTCCCGGCAAGTCAAAGCCGTAGGATAGGGTAGATGGAAGTTTCTGAGGCACGGGACAACACCCGGACACTGCTTCCATGTCAACCGTGCCCAACTCGCGCACCCACCATTCCACAGGCCGGGTTCACGTGAGTGCGCAGTTGTCGTAAAGCAGTGTGCCGTGTGGACTGATCACATTGGTGCGAGGGTGAAGGTAATTAGCAGTAGGACTTGGGGTGTTACCACAGTTTTCCACAGTCCACTCCTCACTCCCCCTGGTTTCGCGAGTCTTTGCATCCTACCTCCATAACCTTAACGGCGCAACGCCACGGAAAACTAGGGTGCACCGCGCACAGTCACGAGCTACCTGCTTCTGGAGCGTTTGTTGTGAGTTGGGGCTGCGAGGTCATCCGCCCCGCCCGGTCATCTTCTAGCTCTAGCTATTCTAGCGCCATGGCAGCGGCGGCGGCGGGGGTGGACGAGGTGGACCGCTTGCTGGTGGCACTTGGTGCGACGGACGTGCATCGCGTGCGGGCGTGGGTAGCAGTGCTGGCGGGTCGCGGCACGCCCGCCGGCGTGACGGTGGAGGATCTGGTGCTCGTCCATATCGCCCTTGCAGATGCGGCGGCGAGGGCGCCAGCGGCAGCTGCGGCAGCAGCTGCAGCAGCAAGCCCGGCGGCGGCAGGGGCTGCCATGGACACCGCAGCAGCGGCAGCCGAGTGGAGCGCGACTGCCGACGAGGCCCTCGTTGGTGCGTCGCTAGCCGCCATGCCTACCGAGTGGGTGGCCCACGATGACCCAGGGCCGCTTTTGTCTGCTGCGTACTCCGCCGCCGCCGCCGCCGCTGCTGCTGCAGGTGCTGCGCTGTCCCCCGTTGTCCGCCCATTGGCCCTGGCGCTTTGCCTCTGCTTGCGCGCGGGCGCTCCCACAGTCGCGGTGGTGGAAAGCGAGTTGGTTCGGCGGTTGGGCGGCGGCATGATCGCGGTGCGCACCGCGAAAGAAGCGCGGCGATGGGCGGCAGCTAACTGCAGTGCCGTGCTTGATGCCAGTGGCGCGCTGGCAGCGGCGCCCATCGCAGCACCGCTGGTGCACGTGGTACCCGTGCCGGCGGCAGCCCCTGCAGTGCCCCTAGATGTGGCCCCCAGCCCAGCCCCGGTTGTGGCAGCGAGTGGTCCTACGTTTGCACACTGTGTGGGCGACGCGCTGCAAGCCGCCACTCCCGCCCTCGTGGCGGCGGTGAAGGTGGTTCATGCCACTCTCAACAACGCTGCCAGTCTGGCATCTGCGGGCCGTGCGTGCTTGGCGGCGGTGCGCGAACGCGAGGCTAAGCGCCATGCAGCGGCGAATGCCGCGGTGGAAGCGGCAATGGCGGCGACCGCGCCAGATGGTAAGCTCGAGAACCACTGGCAGCCACTGCGTGAAATGCTGCTGTCCTGCAGCGGGTTGCGCGACTTCGCGGCGCCGCGGTGGGAGTATGAGGCGTTGGTGGTGTGTGACGGCTTGGGCGTGGTGCCGCCTGAGGCGGATGCAGGTGCACTGGTTGCCATTGCTCGCTTGACGGTGACGACGTCACGCTCCACCGAGTCAGAACACCGCTGGACAGATGGCAAGTATCCCCTCGACCTCGCACGCATGACGACCTGGGAGATCACGTTGTGGCTGAACGCACTCGCGCGGCTTGCGCGCACTGCTGGCCTGACGTCGATGGTAGCGTCCCTGCCGCGCGAGTTTACGGGACTCGACAGTACCGTCGTTGGTCATGCCGGCCGGCGGCTGGAACCCGTGAAGCCTGATCATGCCGGCCGGCGGCTGGAACCCGTGAAGGCTGGTCATGCCGGCCGGCAGCTGAAACCCGTGACGCCAGGATTTGTCGACCGCGGTGCCAGGTGCCTCTTAGATGAGCGCAACAGGGTTTCGCACCCGAAGGATGGCGAGACATGGGGTGCTGTTACCCGCGCAGTCGCGTTCCGTATCGTGATGCGAGCGGTCGAGCTGTGCCATACGCTGGATCAGCAGGCCCTGCCGCGCACCGCGGCGTCGGCGGAGCTGAAACTTGCGTGTTCCGCCTCGCTTGCTGCGCTGCTACCAATCGCGACCACGCTTGCCATGCCGCCGCACCCAGCACACGCCGCTGCCCCCCACCCCACCCTTGACGATGCGGACGCCTTCCTGGGGCTGGACGACAGCGACACTGGCCCCTTGCTGGCAGTCGTGGCGCCACCAGAGGCGTATGGGGCGTTTGCCTTGTTGCCGCTGTCGCTCGTGGTAGACACGTTTTGCCCGTCGGCCCCGGGGGCAGTGGAGGCTGCTGCCGCGTGCGTGGCGGCGGCGGGACTCCCACCGCCGGATGGCGGTGTTGAAGGCACAGCCGTGCCCCACAGTCCGCTGTGGGCGGCGTTCCAGGACGCCGCAGCGCGGTGTGCCTCGCAGGTGACTTTGGCGCCGAACTTGGTGCAGGTGATGGCAGCACTGCCGTCAGCAGAGTTTAGTGCTGCGCTGCGTTCGTCAACAGTGGGCTTGCCGTGGGCGCAGCCAGCAGTGCAGGTGGCAGGGGGCGGCCTCCTCGCCGAATCTGAAGTGCTGAAAGCCGCTGTCGCAATTGTCCGCCAGGTGGCATTACTGTTGTGTGACACGGCCAAAGCCAAGCGCCGCCCAATCACCGTGCTGTTGCCCCGGTGGGGCACGTACGCGCACGCGCAACGAGATAGCACTGGTAGGGTTGCCTTTGTGCGTCCCGACCACTCGCACGACGTCATGTTTCCTGCGCTTGCGGACGCCTTCCTCCAGGCGCTCGTCGTTGGTTGCACCACCACCGTGCGCGTCTTGGTGCTCACCGACGACGGCGAGGTGGCTGCTCAGCCGGCACACTTGTGGCTGCCATCCATCATGAATGGAGCTGACGCGCTGACTGTCCTGGTGCTGGAGGCTGTGTTTGAGTACCACCACTTGCGCCGTTTGACGCCCGTCGTTGCGCCCTCAAGTGGCGTGCACCTCCGTCAGCCCGGCGGCAGCCTGGTACCTTTCGTGCACGCATCCGCTGGCGGCGGCCGGCTGCCGCACGCAGGTGCGGAGGAGGTCGGCGCAGCCATGGCTACCGGCGGTGGTGGTGCTGGTGCTGGTGCGGCAGCGGCAGCCGCTGCAGCTGTGGCTGCCTCTGCGCCGCCGCTAGCAAGTGCTTGGAACGAGGCGGCGACCAACTTGGCGGCGCTGCGCAACGCAGGCTTGCAACTGCTTTTTGAGAACCTGCCGGAAGCTGTGCTGGAGAGCATGGCGGCAGCACCGGTGTTTGCCACTGCGCTGGCGCAGCTCGCCAGCGACGACGAGGGGGATGCGGGGGCAATTGGAACGAGAGGCATGGGCGCAGTCGCCGCCCTACATTTTGCTATAGGTGGCCTGCCGGACGCGATGCTGTGGCCACTGGTAGGCAACGACGACGGCGCCAAGGCCGTTGGCTGCGCTGTTGTTGCGCGCAGGGTAGCTGCACTGAAGGCACTCAGCGACGCGCTCCAAGCGCGCGTGCTCGCGCGCGCCGTGTCGATATTCAAGCTCACGCTGGAGCATGAGGAGCGGACGGGCGGCAGTGTTGCTGCAGCGCAGTTTGCGTGGCGGTGCTACGCGGAGCACAACGTGGCGGTGCTGCGGGTAGAGGACGACGCGCCAACTCGCATGACTGATGTGCGGACGGCGCGCAAGGCGGCAGCCGCCGCGCATCTGGCAGCGTGCATTGCCAGTGGCGTGTCGGTGGCGGACGCCCGCGCCGTCGGCCCAGGCGCGACCGCTCCCGTCGTTGTCCTCCTCGTCGACCGCCGCATGCCGGAGGAGGCAGTCATGAACCAAGTGGTAAAGCAGCTGGTGGAAGGCGAGCGCCTGCGGGTGGTGTTGCTGCGAACACGTCTCGTAGCACCCGCTGCGGCAGCAGGAGGTGGCGCTGCTGGCCTCCCAGGCGCTGCGGTTTTTCCGCATTTGGAGGCTCGCGTGCGCTTGGGCGCACCGAGCGACGAGGAGTGGGATCGCGTGCGCATGTGCCAGCTAAATGTGGCGCAGGTGTTGTTCCCCCGGCACCCGCGTGCTGAACTGCAGCGGGCGCTTGACGGGCACGCTGCCGGCGGCTCGACTAACCGCGTGTTCCGGCGGTTGCACGGCATGCTCACCTTTGCGCGGCTGAACCCGGCCGGCGAGGTGGTGGCGCGGCTCGCGCAGGCCGCCATGCGCCAGTGGGCCTCTGATGCATTCCGCCGCGTGTACACACGCGCACGCAGTGCGCCAGCCGTACGCGCCGCGGTGCGCGCCTTCTTGTTTGCTGCCCTCGTGGCGTGGTGTGACGGTGGCGCCGTGTCGTTTGCCTCTCTTGCTGCCGCCGTGCACGCACCGTGCTCGCGGCGGTTGCTGTTCGAGCTGGCGCCAGAAGCGGAGGCGGCGACTTTGGGGGCGGCGCAGGAACTGGTGCTGGCCCACCTGCATGCGCGGTCCGGGACAGCTACTGTGGACGATGAGGCGGCGCTGGTAATGCCGTTTGCACCGGCAGCGGTGCAGCGCGCTACCGCGGCGAGCGTCACTACCCCACCCGCGTTGGACGTTGGGTTGAGTGTCTTCCTGCGCAATGCTGCAGCGTCAGCTGTGTCAGCGGTTGGGGCGACGCTGGTGCCGCCCACTGTGGCAGCTCTACACCTGCCTCCGGGCCTCCCCATCGCTGATGCCATTGCAGCGGCGGTGCGCGACGCGGTGTCCGACCCCGCCACTGGCAGCGAGGAAATTTGGGTGGAGATGATGAGCGTGCGCCGCGGCGGCTTCATGGCGTTCATTTCGCGCGAGACGGCGGCGCTGGTTCTCACTGCCTGCCTGGCGCTGGAGGCGGAGGAGTGCGCGCCGGCGGCATCCACGTTGGCAGGTGGTACGGCGGGGTTGCCCCCCGCGGGGAGTAGCGACGAGGCTGCCAGCAGCCCGGCGGCTGTGGGCGTATTTGCACTCTCCATATGCCTTCTTCACGCCTTGCTGCACGATGCTGATGCCCTGGCGGCCCTGTCCCGGTTGGACAACCGTCGCAGCAGCGACAGCGAGCTGCAGGGCACGCTGGTGTGGGAGGCGCAGGCGGTGTTTCGGCGGCGTCAAACTGGTGGTGGCGGGGGGAGTGCTGGCGGCGCGCCCCTGCTTAAACGGCGTGACATTTCGCCTGCAATCAACTACGTGTTGCAGCGCGCGCAAGGGCGTGCTGTGGGTGGTGTAGTGGTGGACGCCGCGACCGCGTTTTCAACGCACGCGTGTCGCCTCGTGGTGGCTGCCACGGCGGTGTGGAGTAAGCAGTGGCACGTGACATCCGGCGCCGCCCGCTTGCTGTTCTACTTTATTGACATGCTGCGGGACGCCAGGAGCAGCACCACCTACGACGCTGGGGAGGCAGTTGCTGCTTTCGGTCCGTTGGTCAGCGCCGCAGCCTTGCACGCCACTGCAGTGGGGTACCTGACCCGTTGCTACTCGCAGGTGGGAGAGTTCGACCGTATGCGCCTGTCCGGCACCTACGACATGCGCGGCAACGCCGAGCGACACCTACTGGCTGCCACATGGGCCGCACGGCTGCAGCGCGTGCGCGGCGCCGGAGGCGCGCCGCTGTCTTTGGGGGAAGGTGGAGGGGCTGCGGCCGCCGCCGCTCCAGCAGCTGCCGCCCCCACAGCGCCTCCGTCGGCCCGCGAGGTCGCCTTCATGGAGCTGTCGGACGTGCTGGTGACCGCAAATGTGGCGCGGCGGTGGTACGCAGCGTCGCTCGGGCCCGTGTCGGAGCGGCCGCAGCGCAGCGCAGTCGTGGTGGATGAGGCGGAGCTGTGGGTCGACGTGCTCGAGGGCGCGCAGGCGATGTACGAAGCGCTTCAGCACGCGGGCGTGGCAGTGGCGCGCGCCGGCGCGGGTCGAGCGCCCTTGGCTGACGAGCCCAGCTTGGAAGACGCCACTCACCGCGCAGTGCATTCTAGCGTGGTGCTACGCAATGTGTCGGCAGCCCACGGCGGCGTGCCCATCTACCCGGAGGTGCAATGGGTGTACTCACTCGCGGCCGCAGCTGAGATGGCCGACGACCTCTTGCGGCATCTGCAGCTGCTGTTGTGGCAGGATGCGGAGTCAGCCACAGACGGCACGGCGCGGCAGGACGACACCATTGCGCGGCAAGCGACGGTGTTTCAACGTTTTGTGAATGTTCTGAACCATGGCAACCCACGGCGCGCCTACGATGAGCACTTCGTGCGGTTTGAGGAGCTGCGATTGGAAGCGCTGACTAGCCGGGGTGCCGCTGCACTGCTGGGCGCCGCCGCTCGCTCAGTTGTGCGTGCAGCTGATGCGGTGTGGAGCTGGGCTACCCCGTCCGACGCGAATGGGCCGTACCGCGACTCATTGGACCGCTACAAGAGCATGATACGTGACACCGCCCGCGCGTCGTACGTGTTCAAGGAGGTGCTGCTGAAACATGTGGAGGCCATGGGCTACCCAGACGCTGCGCTGGACCTGCTGGTTGAGCTGACCTCTGTGGTTGGCCCTTCGGGCGAGTATTCCGACGCCACGCTGAAATGTCTGGATGCCGCGCGCCAGGTGGCGCGACACGTGCCGGCCGCGTCCGAAGGCAATCCTGTACCCGCGGCCGGCCGCCTGCTGTTCCTCGCGGTCTTGTTTTGCAAGCTGATTGCCGCCGGTACCGGGCGGGACGCGGGCGAATTGCGCACCTTTGAGGAGCTGAACGGCGTCATTCAGGTGCACGGCAGCGAGAAGGTGTGGAAGGAATCCCACCACCACGACGAGGCGTTCATTCCGGCGTACCGGCTTATGGCATCCCGCGTGCGTCCTCTGCCCGGCCAGTTCCAGGTTCTGTTGCGCCACCGTTTCAGCCGGGAGCGAGAGGCGGAGCAGGAATCCGAGCTTGGCATGCCTTCGCTGCGGGTGCATGGCACGGTGCTCCTGTTCCAGCGGGTCCGCGGCAACCCAGCGCAGCCGTGGGAGGGGGTGCTGCAGTTGAGTGGATGCGGTGTGCCCCTGTACTTCCGCGTCAGCCAGGAGGAGGAGCGTGTGCTAGGCCCCCGCTTGCCGCAGTGCGGTCATACCGCGGTGGGGTACGTCGACGCGGTGTGCGCCCGTGGCCACGCTGGCGTCTACGCGGTGTGGGTGCAAGCAGACCGCGATCCCGCTACCAACAGCCCGCTAGAGCGGTTGTCGCTCCGAGACTACCTGCCTCTTGTGCCGGCAGGCTCGCGCGTCCGTCATTTGCGGCCACCTCACCGCGAGGAGAGCGCACCTGGCGCCAGCATCGACACTGCGCCTGGGCGCCCACCGGGGATGGAGAGTGCTGGTGCGGGTGCCGCCGCTGCTGCCGCCGCCGCCGCGCGTGTGGCTCCGTCGCCGGCTGCGCCATCGGCCCCGTCGCCTGCTGCGCCACCGGCCCCGTCGCCTGCTGCGCCGCCGGCCCCGCTGTCTCCTGCTGTGCGCCCCTCGTGGAGGCTGGCCGCGGGCGCCGCGGCACCACATGATGTCGCACGGGCGGTTGCCGCTCCCGGTGCTTTTGGCGGCGCAGGCGCCGCTCATTCTCCGCGTCCGCCTCTGCCTCCTCCTGCTCGTCCGCCTCCGCCGGCTGGTGGGTTGGCTTTTCGATGCCGCGCGAAGTACAATGGGTGCACGCGCAGCCCACCAGTACTAGGATTCCTGCTGTTCGATGTGGCGGCGGGAGCAGCTGCATTAGACGCCGCATGGGACGCATGTGATGATCGCGGGAGGGTGAGAGCCGACAATGGCAAGCGGGTTGTAAGGCTGGTGTTCTTCCCATCCGCCGTCCGTCACCGTGGCGCGGCCGTGCCAGAGGCGGCCGCGGTGGAGATGATAGCGGCCTGTCACCGGGGTACTTTTGTCGACATCGCATTTCATGTTGTGGAGGGAGTCAAGGTAGTCGTAGACAGCGTGGAAATGTGAGGTGGCGGCAGTAGTCCCGCCTGTGATGTGTTGCGTGCGCACGTGTTGTGGGGTCTACCGCGACCCACCGCATTTGCGCTGGCGGTGCTGGGCCCGGGCCTCGGCGCCGTGCCATGCCTCCCAACGCTATCCGCACGCGGCCAAGGTGGCACGCCATTGCCACTCGCCCTGTGCGGCTGCCTATGTAGGGCCCGGGTAGCGTCCCGTGCCTGAGAAGCTTCCATCCTTTCTATCCTTCCTTTGACCCCAAGTCATACCCGACGATGATACCCGTAAACGGGCTGTGTGTGCCCTCGGGCAGACTTGTTGATGATACCTCTTCAAGTTTCACATTGACACGTCACACGTTGTGCGGCAGGGCGCTGCCACAACCGGTATGTGACGTCACTGACGTGACAGTGTGACACACGGTGACAGTGACGTCTCGCGCCGGCAGGGCGCTGAGACACGTTGACACGTTGTTGCGCCCTTACGCACACCCCGCAGTAAGATGCCGGGCGCTGACATCGTCGTCCCCGGCAGGGCGCGGACAGCCTGACACTACCGAGTACCGGCACGGTGACCGGCCGTACCGGCATGTACACACATTGTACAATCACTACAGTATGAGACTGTGTGACATGTCGCACACGGCAGGGCACTGACACGTTGCACGGTGTTGCGCCCTTCCGGCACACCCCACGGCCCGGCCGCCCGGCAGGGTGCTAACATCGTTGTCCCGGCAGGGCGCTGACGCGTCCCGGCAGGGCGCTGACGCGTCCCGGCAGGGCGCTGACACCGTCGTCTCCGGCAGGGCGCTGACACGTCCAGGCAGGGCGCTGACACTTCCGGTATGTACAGACATTGTACAAACACTGTCACAGTCACTTACAGTGACAGTGTCGCACTTACAATAACTAGTTACCAGTATGTGACACGTTGCTCAGTGCAATGCGCACGTTGTTGCGCCCTGCCGCCGTCAGTGGCCCGTCACCCCCCGGCAGGGCGCTAACATCGCCCGGCAGGGCGCCGACGCGTCCAGGCAGGGCGCTGACACTACCGGTATGTACAGACATTGTACAGACACTGTCACAGTCACTCACAGTGACAGTGTCACACTTGCAATAACTAGTTACCAATACCGTGTGTGACACGTTGTTATTGCGCCCTGCCGCCGCCGCTGAGAGAGGGAGATAGAGGGGCCAAAATATCAAAATATCGAATCGCGCAGCGCGCGACGCGCGCGCACAATTATAGCAGCGACGCGTCCGGCGTGGGCGCACACGGTGGTTGGCGCCGCGCGATTGGCGCCACACTTTGCGCGCGATTTTTAATTTTGATACGCGCGTCGGCCCTACCGGTACCGGTACACCCGTTGGGGTAGAGGGAGAGAGAGAGAAAGAGAGAGAGAGAGAGAGAGGGACGAGAGGGTAGAGGGAGGTGGGGTGGGGCAAGAGGGAGGAGCAGAGGGATAACTGGCGTTACAAGGCAGAGAAGGAACGAGAGGCAGCGAGAGAGGGAGGGAGAGGGAGAGAGAGAGAGTGTGTGTGTGTGTGTGGGAGAGGGAGCGGGAGAGGGAGAGAGAGATATGAGGCAGAGGCAGTGTGAGGGAGGGAGGGTAGGAGCGAAGAGAGGCAGCAGCTACTACTGTCACACTACTGACGTACCACGCCCATCTACTTGCTGTCTACTGCTGAAGCACTGTTGTATACGCTGGTTGTGGCAGTGAGTGATAGACAAAGGCAGCCAGATTGCGGCAGAGAGCGAGGGAGACTGAAGGACGAGCAGGAGCAGTTGACGGCGTCGTACCATCTGTTGCAGCGACGCGCAGCCGCCACCATGGGGAAGGATGACAAGCGACGTGGCCACGGCGGCGGTGGACATGGCGGCGGCGGCGGCGGCGGTGGAGCCACCACGAGCACCGATAGCGGCACGCCGGCCAAGGCGCTTTCTGCAACGCCTGCGGCTACACCGGCCAAGGCACCGGCAGCGGCCGCGGCACCACCGGCAGCCGACAGCTGTGCAAACGACTGGCTGGACGACCATGAATCGTGGCTGCCATGGCTCATCACCCTGCTGTGCGCCTTCACGCGCTTCTACCGACT
>ERZ778022.4143-NODE-4143-length-12752-cov-3.550051_pt1 | contig 12752 bp, 8 predicted proteins | sample MGYA00375752_ERZ778022 | MGnify/ENA primary metagenome ERZ778022 (study PRJEB29350, sample SAMN05389826) | bioreactor metagenome | isolation source: Thiocyanate bioreactor | place: South Africa: University of Cape Town | collected 2014-04-04 ... | reverse complement strand
CGGCCCAGCGCGATGCGCTCGGCCTCGGCCAGCGCCTCGCGGATCACCGTATAGGCCTCCACCCCGTCCTTGCCGCCCGGCACCAGGTAATAGGGCGCGTTCCAATAGAGGCGGTCGATCTGCGCCTCGTCCACGAAGCGTTCGATATCGATGGTCCTGGCGGTTTCCCGCTTCACGGCATCCAGTTCGTCCGGTGTCAGGATGACATAGTGGTTCTTGGTGATCTCATAGCCCTTCACCAGATCGGCGCGCTCCACCGGGCCGGTATCGGGATCGGTGGGCACCATGCGGATGCGGTTGTTGGTTTCGGGATTGAGCAGGTGGAACGAGATGTCGCCCGACTTGCTGGTCGCGCCATACAGCGCCACCGGGCAGGACACCAGCGACAGGCGCAACTGGCCCTGCCAGATCGGGCGCGAGGACAGATGCGGCTCGTTGGAATTGGCGGGTTTATGATGGCCGTGCCGGGGCGCGGCGGCGGCCTTGCCCCGGCTGGTCTTGGCTTTCTTGCGCGCGGCCATGCGGATGCTCCTCGATTTTCCCCGGATTTTCTGGAGAATCGGAACGGAAACGCCGCCGGGGAACTATGTTTCCCACAGGAGGGGCCACGCCATGGCCGCGCATCGCCGGAAAACCGCCAAAAAAGCCGTGAAAAGGGCCGTCCCCAAAGCTTCGGCGAAGAAGGCTTTGGCCAAATACCGCGCCATGCGCGATTTCGCGGTGACGACCGAACCCAGCGGTGCGGCGGGCGCCGTCAAACCGTCGCGCCGCCTGCGCTATGTCATCCAGAAACATGCCGCCACCCGGCTGCATTACGACTTCCGGCTGGAGCTGAATGGCACCTTCCGCTCCTGGGCGGTGACGCGCGGTCCCTCGCTGGACCCCGCCGACAAGCGGCTGGCGGTGGAGGTGGAAGACCATCCGCTGGATTATGGCGACTTTGAGGGCACCATTCCCAAGGGCCAGTATGGCGGCGGCACCGTCATGCTCTGGGACCGCGGTTATTGGGAGCCGGACGGCGACCCCGACCGGATGCTGGCCAAGGGCGACCTGAAATTCACCCTGGACGGCGAAAAGCTGCACGGTTCCTGGGTTCTGGTGCGGATGAAGACCGACAGGTTCAAGAGCAAGCGCACCAACTGGCTTCTGATCAAGCACCGGGACGAATATGCCAGGGCGGGCCAGGGCGAGGCGATCCTGGCGCAGGACCGTTCGGTGGCGTCGGGCCGCGCCATGACCGCCATCGAAAAAGGCACCGGCCGCACGCCCAAGCCCTTCATGCGGGCACAGGCGTTCAAAGCCGACGCGATCTGGCAGTCCAAGGCGCGGGGCGCGGCGGACATGCCGGAACCGGCCCGGAAACCTGTCCGGGAAACCGCCGCCAGACCAAAAGTCAGCCCAAAACAGGCCGCTCATCTGCCGCGTTTCGTGGAACCCCAGCTTTGCCGCCTGGTGGATACCCCGCCGTCCGGCGCGGGCTGGCTGCATGAAGTGAAATTCGACGGCTACCGAATGCAGTTGCGTGTGGAAGGCGGCAAGGCACGGCTGCTCACCCGCAAGGGGCTGGACTGGACCGACAAGTTCGCCGCCATCGCAAGAGCCGCCGCGAAACTGCCCGACAGCATTATCGATGGCGAGATCTGCGCCCTGGACCATAACGGCGCGCCGGATTTCGCGTCGCTGCAGGCGGCGCTGTCGGACAGCCAGTCGGACAGCCTGATCTTCTTCGCCTTCGACCTGATGTTCCTGGACAAACAAGACCTGCGCGCCCTGCCCTTGACGGAGCGCAAGGCGCGGCTGGAGGCGCTGCTGAAAACCGCCGGCACGCTGCGCTATGTCGCGCATTTCGCCAGCGGCGGCGACGCGGTGCTGCAATCGGCCTGCCGGATGAACCTGGAAGGTATCGTCTCCAAGCGTGCCGATGCCCCCTATCGCGGCGGGCGCGGCGACGACTGGACCAAATCCAAGTGCCGCGCCGGGCATGAAGTGGTGATCGGCGGCTGGAGCACCACGGCGGGGAAATTCCGCTCCCTGCTGGTGGGCGTGCATCGCGGCGACCATCTGGTCTATGTAGGGCGGGTCGGCACCGGCTATTCCGCCGCCAAGGTCAAGCTGCTGCTGCCGCGCCTCAAGCAGATGGCGGCACGGGAAAATCCCTTCGGCGGCCGCAACGCGCCGCGCCGGGCGGCGGGCGTGCATTGGGTGAAGCCCGAACTGGTGGCGGAGATCGAATTCGCGGGCTGGACCGGCGACGGCAATGTGCGCCAGGCCGCCTTCAAGGGCCTGCGGGCCGACAAGCCCGCCGCCGAAGTGGAAGCCGAGACGCCGAAGACGGACAAAGCGCTGGCGATGCCGAAAAAAGCACCGAAGACAGCGCCAGGCGGTTCGGTGGTGATGAACCAGCCCATCTCCAACCCCGACAAGCCGCTCTGGCCCGATGCGGGCGATGGCGAACCCGTCACCAAACTGGAACTGGCGCGCTATTACCAGGCGGTGGCGGACTGGATGCTGCCGCATATCCAGGGCCGCCCCTGTTCCCTGGTGCGCGCGCCGGACGGGATCACGGGGGCGCAGCGTTTCTTCCAGCGCCATGCCGGGGCGGGACAGTCAACCCTGTTCACGCAAGTGAAAATATCCGGCGACCGCAAGCCCTATCTGCAGATCGACCGGCCCGAAGCGCTGGCGGCGGCGGCGCAAGCCGGCGTCCTGGAACTGCATCCCTGGAACTGCGCGCCGGGCAAGCCCGATGTACCGGGACGGTTTGTGTTCGATCTCGATCCCTCGCCGGGACTGGATTTCATGGCTGTGATCGCGGCGGCGAAGGAATTGAAAGACAGGCTGGAACAGTTGGGCCTGGTGCCTTTCGCCAAGACCACCGGCGGCAAGGGTCTGCATGTTGTGGTCCCGTTCAAGGCGGGCCCATCCATCGGCTGGCCGGAAGCCAAGGCCCTCGCCCGCGAAATCTGCGCCCGCATGGCCGCCGACAGCCCCGACAGATATCTGATCAACATGTCCAAGGCCAAGCGCGCGGGAAAGATATTCCTCGACTATCTGCGCAACGACCGCATGGCGACGGCGGTGGCGCCGCTGTCGCCACGCGCCCGCGAAGGCGCCACCGTGTCCATGCCGCTGACCTGGGCGCAGGTGAAGAAAGGACTGGATCCCAAATCCTTCACCATCCGCACCGCGCCGGGCCTGATCGGAAAAAGCGCGGCCTGGAAGGATTATGACGATGGCGAACGTCCGCTCATGCCGGTGCTGAAGAAACTGGCGTGAAGGATCGGGCGCTCAATCGGGCGCTCACTCGGGGCGTTCACAGGGCCGCGCTCAATGCATGAGCCTGCTTCAGGTCGGCCGTGAAAGCCTTCCACGCCGGCGCCCTGTCTTCTTCCGGCATCCGCAGCAGGAAGGACGGATGGATGGTGATGAAAGCGGGCCGTCCCGCCAGCGTCAGAAGATGCCCGCGATTGGCCGCAACCGGCATGGTCTTGCCCGCCAGGGCCAGCGCCGCAGTCGCGCCCAGCGCCACCACCAGCTTGGGCCGGACGAAATCCAGTTCCCGCTCCAGCCACCAGCGGTAACGCTTCACCTCGCCCGCGGTGGGCCTGGCGTGCAGGCGGCGCTGGCCGCGCGGCTCGAACTTGAAATGCTTGACCGCGTTGGTGACATAGGTTTGGCGGCGTTCGATCCCTGCTTCCCGCATGGCGCGGTCCAGCAACTGGCCCGCCGGGCCGACAAAGGGCCTGCCCTGCAAATCTTCCTGGTCGCCCGGCTGTTCGCCCACAAAGGCCAGCCGGGGACGCAGAGGGCCTTCTCCCAGCACCGCGCGGGTGCCGCCCGTCACCATGGGCGGCGCGGCGGCGATCAGCCGGTTCAATGCGGCCAGGGAACGGGGCACAGCGCGTTCGGATATTGGCATCGTCCATTCCTGATGATCCCTTTCGGATAACGCGGGACAGGCGCGGAAGACGTCCTACCGGGCGGTGGCGGCCAGGATTTTTGCGCTTTCAGGCGGGACCGCCTTCCATATGGTCGCCGAGGGATGCCGCCGCCGTGATGCCCAAAGGGCGGAACTTCCCTTGATCGGCGTCATTTGCGCTTCGCCAGGGTCACGCGGCCATACAGATTGAATTCGGTCACCCACAGATTGCCCTGTTTGTCATAGGCCAGGCCATGCGGGGCATAGAACAGGCCCTCGCGCCAGATGCCGGGCGCCGCCTTGTTGGTACGGATTTCGTCCATATTCTCGTTGCTGCCCAGCGCCGCGATGATGCGGCCCTGTTTGTCCAGAATGATGACCCGCCCCTTCAGGTCGGCGACCGCCAGTTCCTGGCCGCGCACCGCCAGGGCGCTGGGATAGCGCAGATTCTCGGCGACGGTGCCGATAACCGCGCCGTCCAGGTCCATATGCACCAGCCGGTCATGGCGGCGGTCGGTGCAGAGCAGCCGCACCGGCGCGAAACGCGTGTCCATCGCGATCTTGTGGCACTGGTCGAAATTCCACGGCGCCTCATGCCCGCCGAAGGTCGCCAGATAGCGGCCCGTGCTGTCGAAACGGTGGATATAATCCAGGCCATAGCCGTCGGTGACATAGATGTCGTTGTTGGGCGCCACCGCGATCCCGGTCAGGTTGATGGCCTGTTTGTCGGCCTTCTTGTATTTGTCGGGAATGGCGCCGGCCGGAATGGTCAGAAGACGGCGTCCGTCCAGCCCCAGCACGACGATTTCCTGCGCCAGGCGGCTGACGCCGAAAATGGCGGGGCGGCCATCGGGCGCGGCGGCAATGATGAAGCCATGCAGATCGGCGGGGGCATCGGGCACGTTCCGCAGATAACGGCCGCGCCGGTCATAGACCTGGATGCCGGGCCTCTCGCCGCCCTGCACGCTGACATAGATCTCGCCCGCGGGCGACACCGCGATATCGCCATGGGAATCCCCGATGGTCTTCATGCCGGCGGGCGGCTTGAGGATATGGGAATTCAAGGTGAAGGCGGGAGGGCGCTCCGCCGCCGCCAGGGGCGACAGCATCAGCAACGCAGCGGCGAAAGCGATCGAAAGCGTACGGCAGATCATGTTGTCCCCCAGAAGAATAGGGCCGTCACCAGCGCGATGGATACGGCCAGCAGCAGCACGGCGATGACCGGATGCGTAAAGACAAGGCGCAGGCCGTCCGGCACATGGCTGGCGGGTTTGCGGCCGGTGACCATCGGGCGGATCAGATTGTCACCCTTGACCAGAAGATAGAGGCCGACCGCCACCACATGCAGCCAGACCAGCAGCAGGATCAGATTGAAGATCGTGCCATGCAAGGTGGTCAGGCGCAGCGACGCATCCTCGGACACCAGCAGGGCCAGCGGGCCGGTGAAATGCAGACTGTCGGTGGCGAACAGGACCGTCACCGCCTGCGCCAGCAGCACCGCGATCAGCACCATCACCATCGCCCCGCCGGCGGGATTGTGCCCGGCATGAAGACGCTGACCCCGGCCGCGCAGATAGCGCAGCACCCGCGGCGGCGCATGGAGGAAATCGCCGAACCGCGCCGTGGTGGAGCCGAAAAAGCCCCAGGCCAGGCGGAACAGCAGCAGCGCCAACAGCGTCAGGCCCGACAGCAGATGCACGGTCATGTAGCCCTGGTCGGCGCTGAGCCAGGAAACGAATACCAGCGCCGTCGGCGCGTCCCAGACCAGGATCGCCGCCGGTTTCGTATCCGCCTCGCGGTCAGGCGCCATCATCGCCCTCCCCATGAATGGTGACGCCCCGGCGGCGCAAACCGGCCAGCGATTCCGGCGCGATATTCGTGCCGGTCACGGTCAGGACCTTCAGGGCCGCCATGCCGTCCAGCGCCGGAGCCACCGCCCCGGTCAGTCCGGTCCCGGCCAGCCGCAGATGCGTCACGGCTCGCAGGCCCGAAAGCGGCGCGGCGTCGGTGACCGCCGTGCCCGACAGGTCCAGCCGCACGATCCGCGCCGCCAGCGGCAGCAGCGCCTGCAGATCGGCATCGCCGAAGCGCTTGCCCGCCAGCATGGCGTTGACCTGCAGATCGGCCGAGGCCAGCGATTCATAGGCGATCAGGCCGGGATATCGCTTCTGCAGCCGCGCCAGTTCATCGGCCAGGGGCGCACGCTGGCGCGCCACATCCTGCGGATTCATCTGCGGAATGGTGACCGGCAGCACCAGCCGGGGCGCATCCTTGACCGTGGCGGCGGGGACATCGCCGCGCGCCCCGTCCGCCAGCCACAGCCGGATCACCGTGAGTTCATCCTTCGACAAGGGTGGCTTGCCGTCCGGCGGCATCGCCTTTTCATCGGATTGCGGCAGGGTGATGCGGCGGTACAGCTCGCCGTCCTTGCCCAGCACATCGCCATGGCGGCCGCCGCGCCAGACCGCGGCAAAGGAATCCAGGCGCAGCTGCCCCTTGGCGGCGCGCGCGCCATGACAACCGGCGCAATGCCGGTCGAACAGCGGCGCGACCCGTACCGTATAAAATGAGTCCGGCGCCGCGATCCGCGCCGGCTCCAGGCCCGTCACCTGGCGCACCGTGGCGGCAAAGCCGGGACGCAGCGCCATCGCGGCGGCGATGCCGCAGCCGGTCACCAGCAGCACCCCGGCCGCATAGGCCCATGCGGAAATCCGGCCCGTCATGCCCAAACCCCGCGCCCGGCCATCATCTCACGCCAGCAATTGCGGAATGATCCGCGCGGGCTTCACGCCGGTCAGCTTCTGGTCCAGCCCCTGATAGGGATACTTCAACGCCTGATGGTCGAATCCCAGCAGATAGAGCATGGTGGCGTGCAGGTCGCGCACTTCCACCGGGTCCTGCACGATCTCATAGCCCATATCGTCGGTCTGGCCATGCACCAGCCCGGCCTTCACGCCGCCGCCCGCCATCCAGATGGAGAAGGCGGAGGGATGATGATCGCGGCCGATAAAGGCCATCTCCTGGCCGCCGCGATTTTCCCACATCGGCGTGCGCCCGAACTCGCCGCCCCACACCACCAGCGTGTCTTCCAGAAGACCGCGCGCTTTCAGGTCTGCCAGCAGCGCGGCGGTGGGCTGGTCGGTCTCGCGGCAGCGATTGACCAGGCCGACATTGACGCCCTCGTCGGTCGGCGTGCCGTGGGAATCCCAGCCCCAATGATAAAGCTGGATGAACCGCACGCCGCGCTCGGCCAGCCGCCGCGCCACCAGACAGTTGTTGGCATAGCTGGTCTTGCCCGGTTCGGCGCCATAGCGTTCCAGCACCGCCGGGGATTCACGGCGGATGTCCATGGCGTCACTGGCCTCCAGTTGCATCCGGAAAGCCATCTCGTACTGGGCGATGCGGGCCACGGTTTCGGGATTGCCGAACTGGACGTGAGTCTGGCGGTTGATCTCGTCCACCGCATCCAGCACCTGGCGGCGCTGCGCCCGGCTGACATCCTTGGGATTGTCCAGATACAGCACCGGTTCGCCCGCCGAGCGGCATTGCACACCCTGATAGACGCTGGGCAGAAAGCCCGATCCCCAGAGCGGCTTTCCGGCATTGGCGGTGATGCCGCCCGAAGAGACCAGCACGATGAAGCCCGGCAGATTCTGGTTCTCGCTGCCCAGGCCATAGGTGACCCACGACCCCAGCGAGGCATGGCCGGTGCGCGGATCGCCCGTATGCACCAGAAGCTGGGCCGGGGCATGATTGAACTGGTCGGTCTTCATCGACTTGACCAGGCAGAGTTCGTCCAGCCGGCGTTCCAGATGCGGCATCCGGTCGGAAATCCAGGTGCCGTTCCGGCCCGCCTGGCGGAAAGGGAATTGCGGCCCCAGCAGTTTGGGAATGCCGGAAATAAAAGCGAAGCGCTTGCCCTTGAGGAAGGATTGCGGGCAGTCATGACCGTGAAAACGCGCCAGCACCGGCTTGTAGTCGAAAAGATCGAGCTGGCTGGGCGCGCCACCCATGTGCAGATAGATCACGCGCTTGGCGCGGGCGCGGAAAGGCGGCGGCAGAACCGACAGAGGCGTGGCCGGATCGCGCGCGAAATTCAGCGTTTGCGGCCCGTCGGCCCGCGCATCTTCCGTCATCGCCGCATTGAGGAAAAATGCGCCCAGCCCGCCGGTGCCCCAGCCCAGGAAATGGCGGCGGGTCTGGGCCTGGATGCGCGACAGGTCGGTGAGCAGCAATCGCGGGTCTTTCATCGCTTCACCTGCACCTGATCTAGCCTCACCGTGTCAACGCGGCATCGAGATTGAGCAGCGCGCTGGCGACTGCCACCATGCCGCTCTCCCGATGCAGGCGCGCCAGCACCGTCCGCTCGCCCGGCGTCAGGGCCCGCGACAGAACCCAGCGCGCACCGACATCCAGCTGCGCATCCAGGCCGCGCGCCTCGCGCGCCATGCGGGCGGCCAGCGCCTGCGCCATCTGGTGATAGGCAGGATCGTTCAGCGTGACCAGCGCCTGCAACGGCGTGTTGGTGGGCAGGCGGCGCGGCGAACTCAGCTGCCGGTCGGCGGCGTCGAAGGTGACGAAGCTGGGATAGATCGCCGTGCGCTTTATATATGTATAGACGGCGCGGCGGTAACGGTCCGGGCCGGTGCCGTTGACCCAGCGTTCGGGATTGTTGGCATCGGTGTTCCATACCCCTTCCGGCTGGACCGGCATCACCGGCGGGCCGCCCATCTGGGGATTGAGCAGGCCGCTGGCCTGCAGCGCCTGATCGCGGATCATTTCCGCCGTCAGGCGCTGTTGCGGTCCGCGCGCCAGCAGGCGGTTGCGCGGATCGCGCTGCTGCAAGGCAGGCGTGGTGACGGCGCTCTGGCGATAGGCCGCGCTGGTCACCAGCTCGCGCAACAGCGCCTTGGTGTTCCAGCGCAGGTCGTTCTGGAAATGCAGCGCCAGCCAGTCCAGCAATTCGGGGTGGCTGGGCTTCTCGCCCGCGCTGCCGAAATCCTCCAGCGTTTCCACCAGCCCGGTGCCGAACACCTGTTCCCAGTAGCGGTTGACGGCGACACGCGCCGTCAAGGGCTGCTGCGGCGCAAAGAACCAGCGCGCCAGGGTCAGCCGGTTATGCGGCGCGCCGGCCGGCAACCTGGGGAAGCTGGCGGGCACATCGGCGGCCAGCGGCGGCCCGACCTGGGTCAGGAAGCTGCCGCGATCAAACAGCAGCGTCGGGCGCTTTTCCTGGGCCGGTTGCTCCACCATCACCGGCAAAGGCACGCTGGGAATGGCGCGCAAGGCCCGTTCCAGCGTCTCCATCCGCGCCATATCGGCCGCCAGCGCGGGCGAGGCCGCATACTGCGTCCAGCGCGCATCCGCGCTGACCAGCACCCGCAGGCGCGGCGGCGGCGAGGATTCCGCGTTGATCGGCTCGGTCTGGATCAGGCGCAGCCGTAGCGTCGCGCCCTTGGGCATGTCGAACGGCGTCTCGGGAATGGCGACCACCCAGCGAGTGCGGAACAGGCTGGGATTGGCCATGAACCCGGCATGGGCGGCATAGCGCCCCTGCGCCTGGCCGGGCGCATCGGAACCCACCGGATGGCGCAGCAGCCGGGTCAGGTTGCCCTGGACGACTTCCTCGCCGTCCGGCGCCAGCATCCGCAGAGCCAGCGGTTGCGCGCGGCCGTCGGGCGTCACGATCCAGGCCGCGACATGGTTGCTGACAAAACCCTTTTCCGGCGCATGGATCGCCCTGGCCGGATCGGCGGGCGGCACCTCGATGCGCAAGGCGGTGATGCGGTTCAGCCCTGGCCGCACCGTCAGGTCATAGGCGGAATTCATCGGCACGGTGCCGGTCTTTTCGGCCATGCCCTTGACCAGATGGAATCCGGCCGCCGGCGGCTTTTGCCGCGCCGCCTCCAGACGCCCGCGCAACTGCGCGATCTGGCGATCACGCCCGGCATTGGCGGGTTGGTCCTGCAATTCGGCGATGGCGTGTTCCACCCCCAGCGCCTCGCTGCCCACACCGCCGGTGATGGGCGACAGCGTCCACCGGGTCGCGGTGTCCGCCGCGCGGCTGGCCGTCACGATGCGGCCGCGCAATGCCGCCAGTTCGCGCTGGATACGGTCGGCTTCGCCATAATGCGCCCGGTCGCGCGGCACCGACAGAACCGGCCAGTCCTCGTCCAGCGATCTGTCAAAGGCGATATCGGCGTCGCGCGTCGTGTTGAAGAAAGCCAGGAACTTGTAATATTCGACATGCCGGATCGGATCGTAGGGATGCGAATGGCACTGCACGCAGTTGAAACTGACGCCATTCAGCACCGACCAGGTGGTGGAGGCGCGGTCCATCACCGCCGCAAGCCGGAATTCTTCATTGTCCGTGCCGCCCTCGTCATTGGCGGGCGTCTGGCGGTGGAAGGCCGTGGCGATGCGGTCCTCGAAGCCGGCATTGGGCAACAGGTCGCCCGCAAGCTGACGGGTCACGAAGTCGTCATAGGGCCGGTTGCGGTTATAGGCGTCGATCACCCAGTCGCGATAAACCCAGGATCCGGGGCGGGCGCGATCCTTTTCGAATCCCTTGGTGTCGCCATAACGGGCCAGGTCCAGCCAGAGCGAGGCCCAGCGTTCACCGTATCGCGGCGAGGCCAGCAAGCGGTCCACCTGCTTTTCATAGGCATCGGGCGCGGTATCGGCCAGAAACGCCGCCTGCTCCGCCGGGGTCGGCGGCAGGCCGGTGATGTCCAGCGACACCCGCCGCAGCAAGGCGGCGCGGTCGGCCTGAGGCGCCGGGCGCAGCTTTTCCCCTTCCAGCCGCGCCAGGATGAAACGGTCCATCGGCTGGCGCACCCAGCCTGCATCGCGGACAGGGGGCAGCGGCTGCGGGCGCGGCGCGACAAAGGCCCAGTAATCCTGCCAGGCCGCGCCCTGCTCGATCCAGCGGCGCAGCAGGGCGATCTGCTCGGCTTTCAATGCCGGGCGATGCAGCGGCATACGGAATTCGGGATCGCTGCTGGTGATGCGCGCCATCAGTTCGGACTGGCGCGGACTTCCCGGCACCACGGTGGCGCGGCCCGAGCGACCCTTGCCCAACACCTGCTCGCGGTAGGAGAAAGAGACGTTGCCCGCCTGTTTCACCCCGCCGTGACAGCCGATGCAGTTGCTGTTGAGAATGGGACGGATATCGCGGTTGAAATCCACCAGATCGCGCTCTGCCTGCCGTGGCGCGCGCAACACCATGCCCGCCGCCACGATGCATGTCGCAGCGGCCAGGGCAATTCCCAGCACAAGACCGAACCGGCCTGGCTTCACGGCGATCTCCCGGCGGTCCGGCGTCGTTTTTTTGTTCCGCGACAGACATCGCGTGTGCCGGATCCTGACGCCAAGTTCACACGCTCGCTGTGAAATTGGCAAGCAATCCTGCTGATGCAGTGCAGCAACGCGGTTGCAAGGCGCGACTCGCGGCGACGCCGGATTTTTTTATGGCCCGCCCTGCGCTAGCCTCTTTCCAAAAAGGGCATGATCCGATGGGCGCGAACAAGACGATAGCGGCGGGACTGCTGCTGGGCGCGGTGTGCGGCGGCGCCTTGGCGCAGGACGCCGTGGACCCCGCCGAACTGGCGCGGATCATCGCCCGGCATCCGGCCTGGGCGGCATGGCTGGCCGATCCGGCGCTGGCGAAACTGACCCTGGCGGGCCCCAAACTACCCCATTCCCCCTGGCGCGTCGCCGATATCCGCCGCCCCCAGCCGCCGGCGGTGGACACCGGCACGGCCTGCGCCGGCAAGACACCCAACAATCCGCCCGGCGATGCCGATGTGCTGTTCGACGGCAAAGACCTGTCGCACTTCACCAGCGATCACATGGCGGAATGGAGCCTGGAGAATGGCGTCCTTGTCGCGGGCGGCCGGGTCTATAATTTCCTGCGCACCAGGCAGTCGTATGGCGATGCGCAGATTCACCTGGAATGGAAGACCCCGGCTCAACCCAATCCGCCGGTGAACCCGCAGCGGCGCGGCAACAGCGGTGTGTTCCCGATGGGGCTGTACGAGATTCAGATACTGGATTCCCACACGACCGATACCTATCCCGACGGCATGGCCGGCAGCATCTACAGCCAGACACCGCCGCTGGTGAACGCCACCCGCCCGCCCGGCGTCTGGCAATGTTATGATATCATCTTCCGCGCGCCGCGCTTCGACGGCGAGAAGGTCGTGTCACCCGCCCGCGTCACCGCCTTTCTGAATGGCGTGCTGGTGCAGGACGACACCGCGCTGATCGGCGCGACGGTGCATGGCAAGGTGGCCGCGTATGCGCCCCATGCCGCCGAACTGCCCTTGGCGATCCAGGATCACGGCAATCCCGAAAGCCGCGTCGCCTTCCGCAATATCTGGGTGCGCCGCCTCAGCCCGCGCTGACCGGCTTGATCCCGATCCTGGCCAACCCCAGATTGAGATGCGCCAGCGCCTCGTCGGTGGGACCGGGATAGTCCCCGGCGATGGGCGTGTTGCCCAGATAACCGATATCGGCCATGCCTTCGGGCAACGAATAAAAGCCGCCCAGCATCAAGGCGCGCAGCCGCGCGAAGAACTGCGCCGGTTTGGCGTAATCGGGCGCGATGCGGTCCTTCCAGGCAATGGCGTCGAAGATAGCGCGGCGCGTGGCGTCATCCACCTGGGTGAAATCCTTGCCCGCGCGGCGGCGGCTTTCCGCATCCAGCCAGGCCAGGCCCGACAGGACCGTCACACGATCCTCGCGCTGCTGCGGATAGGGGGCGCTGATCCATTCGTCGATGAAGGCGTCGATCGGCAGCGAGTCGGCGGAAGGCGAGCGCCCATCGGCGGGC
>ERZ778022.4138-NODE-4138-length-12765-cov-5.835090_pt1 | contig 12765 bp, 10 predicted proteins | sample MGYA00375752_ERZ778022 | MGnify/ENA primary metagenome ERZ778022 (study PRJEB29350, sample SAMN05389826) | bioreactor metagenome | isolation source: Thiocyanate bioreactor | place: South Africa: University of Cape Town | collected 2014-04-04 ... | reverse complement strand
GGCCATCGCGGGTGCGGCCGCTCATGCGCGACGCTCTTGAAGAACTCCGCGAGCTGCGCGTTGCCGTGGGCGATGGAGTGGAACGATCGCGCCGCGAAGAAGCGGTCCTTTAGGTAGCGTATGGCGCGCTCGACCTTGCCCTTCTCTTGAGGCCGTCTCGGTCGGCACAGCGCCGGCTGGACGTGAAGGCGCGCAGCGAGGTCGAGGAGATCGGGATGGAACCGAATGGCGTCACCGGAGCGCTCGATGACGACGGCTTTGGTGTTGTCGAAGAGCCACTGGCGAGGCGATCCTCCGAAGGAGGCCGAAGCTCGAACGAGCGAGCGACGAAGCGAATCGACGCCCATGTCGACGACAAGCTCGGCCCACATGGCCCGGGAGTACGCGAGGACCATGACGAACGCCCAGAGCGGCCTCTTGCCGCCGGGCACCGCGAGCGAGCCGACGTGCGCCCAGTCGATCTGCGCTTGCTCGCCTGGCAACGTCTCGACGCGCAGAAAGACCTCATTGCGCGGCGCGGGCCTCGCGACGCGAACGTACCGGCGAAGCGTGCGAAGGCTGCCCTCGTAGCCGCGCTCGATGAGCATGTCGTGGATGCGCGTCGAGACGAGCTTCGGATAGCGCGCGAGCGTCTCATCGACGAACGGTATGTACGGCTCGAGGACGCGCGCATCCGGACGCGGCGTGCCGGCCTTCGGACCGACGCTGCCGAGGACGCGCGCCACGGTATCGAAGTGGACGCCGAGCTGCGCTGCGATCGTACCTCGCTTCCAGTGCTCTCCGTAGTAGAGCCGCCGAATCTCCGCGGTGACGGCCGGCCCGACCGTCATCGCGTCCCCCACAGTGCCAGCTCGCGCATGTCCCGAAAGCTGCCGAGCCCTCGGAGCTCACGACGTCGGCGGCGGCCGCGCGCGACGCGATCCGGGAACGCGAGGCCGACTTCGTAGTGCAGCGTCCGCCCGTCTCCGAGGGCGTCGCAGAGGCCCAAGGCGGTGCCATCGCCCACGTCGTCCGCAGCGAGCACAACGGACAGCGGGCGCTGATGCCAGAGGGCGAGTCCTTCGAGCAGTGTCGTCACCGCTCGTGGGTGCGCTGTACGTATCGGCCCGAGAATCGCCTGCAGAAGGTCGTGCGACGGTGTCGTCGCCAGCAGCCGAACCCGGTCGGGCTCCGGCGCGATTGTGACCGTGATCGTGTCGCTCATCGTTGACCTGGCCCGTCGAGACGCCGGACTCCGCCATGGAGACGCGCGCGCGATCGGGCTCGTCGAGCGTCGTCGACCAGGCCAACTTCCCGGGACCCAGATCCCCCACGCGCCGCCTCCGGGCCCGCCGGGCGCGCTCATGATCCCGATGATCGAGCCGGCCTTCTTCCGACCGACGATGACGCCTCCGGGCCTCACGGGAGCTCGCTCTACGAGCCGTGCGCCGACACGCGAGTCCGCAGTAGACGTTGCCTCGATCGCAACGGCGGCAGATCGAAAACAGCGCCATGCAGAGCGCACAAACCGCAAGCCTTTGGTCGGGCACGTCCTCGCGTGCGCCGACTTGTTGCCTTGGAGCTCATCTCGGGCGAATCTGCGTCGGTCGACGCGTCCTCGCTCGACATTGAAGGCCGGGAGTTGCCGCTCCTGGCCTTCGTCCTATCGGCGCCTCTACGTCGTAGCCGCCCGCCCTCGGCTCACGAAGTTTCCTGCTGCCGAACTCCTGGCCGCAGATCTTCCGGATCGGAGTGGCCGATCACAGATGTCGTACCGGGAGCCGCAGACGTTCTACGCGACGCCCTACTTCTCGCTCGACTGGGTGGCGGATGACGATGCTCGTGTCGACGAACTCGTCGAGCAGCACGGGATGAACGGCATGAAGAGGTTGGACTTCAACCTGGCGCTGAGGATGCGTCGGGCGGAGCGGACCTGACCGAGAACTGGCACTTCAGCACCTGGCCGTCGTCGGTGAGGACGATGAGTGGATCGACGGCCAGGACGGTCCACCCATACGTGACGACGTCACCTGGAACCCACCACTCGACGCCCACGAAGATGTTGGGGTTGAATGCGCACAGGCGAAGCGGCCGTGTTCACATGCCGGCGATCCTGGCGTTCAGGTGCGCGCGAGATCCGCAACCAGCAACGCGCTCGTTCGGTCCGCGCCTGCTCTCTACTCGCGCGATCAGAGCGCACCCCGCAGGCCGCCCGGCGATGAGCGACGGCAGCCCCGCCGCGGCGAGCGGCGAAGGCGTGGCAGAACGCCCGCGCCGAGCCGTAGCCGACGTTCATCCACAACGGGCGAGTGGGCCGACGGGTGATGGGAACCGATTCGGGGGTGACGTTTGGCGACGGGCGGCCCTGAAGCACTCACTTCATAACGCCGCGGGTCGCGTGAATCGCGAGCAACTCATTGGCGTTCGCCTCGCGAAGAGGCACACCAAACGGGAGTACGACGTGACGGCGCAGATGCAGATGACCTCCCAGAAAGAGTTTCAGGAAGGCATCCAGGGATGCGTCAAACACATCCGTGGGGAGGGCCTCGGAGCGTGCCTTGGCAGGGCCCAGTCCGACGTGCGTGCAGGAGGCGAGGAACGCGTTGTAGGAACGGCCCCACTGTCGCCGCTTCTCCTTCTTGAGAATTGGCTCAAGAAGAAACCCGCCCGCCTGGTATTCCGCCACACGGAGCAAAGGAAGACCAGCAGCACCGGCGAGGTCGAGGCCACCCGAGTTGAACCCGACTGCGCATCCAGCTCGGGTCCTCAGCTCCGCGAGCTGCGCTGCGTACGATAGGTCGCCGTAGGCGAGAGCACTCTCGTCGGCGCCGATCTCATGGAAGTCGCGGTCATGCTTCAGGCCGTACCAGAGAATGCTCAGGCCATGTCGCCGGGCCACATTCCTGACCGCCTCGACGAGCCAGCTCGGCGAATCCATGTCCGAGAACGATGCGACGCCCTTTCGGACAGGAACGGCCACCACCCTCTTGTCCAAGTCAACGTGCGCCGCCCCGAAGACGTCGCCGTTCATCACATCGCTCCAGTCGATGCGCATGCGCACAAACGTCCTTCCCTGAACGGTTAGTGAGCCGTTTGAGCCGGCTCCGATGAAGGCGTGAGCGAGGCGCGGCGAGGCATCGCGCCAGGGGAGATTCACCTTCTCAAGCGCTGCTTCAAGGAGTGAGTCGTTGATTCTTCCGGTTTCGTCGGCGTAGTGCGCGCCAGGAGGCATCTCCACGAGCTCAAACGCGCCATCCGTCGCGACACGGGCCCCGGATTCGCCTTGCAACAGAGGAGGTGTCCCCGAGAACAGCCCGGCGAGCCTGTGGATGTCTGTAGTGACCACTACGACCCTTGGCCAAGCCTCCCGCTGGCGAAGGCGGCGAAGGGCGTGCACGAGACGGAGAGTGTCACCCGGCCCCGAAACGCCGATGCGCCCTCCAGTACGCCATCTGCGCTTCTTGAACTCGAGATGGAGGGCGACGAGGACGGTCGGCATGAGCGATGAGTGTAGCGCGGAGACCGTCAGCTGCGAGTTTGATGGGTGAGCGCTGCTTTCGGAAATTGGAGGCACTGCTTCTGTAGGCTTCCCACCACGTCCTTGCTCGGCGTTGGCGGCGAAAGACGACCAACGACGCGAGGCGGTCGGCGAGCGCGTCGCCCTGAACGGGCACGCCGACGGCCTTCTGCGCGCGCATGAAGAGCGCGTGCCGGAGCACGCTTCCCGCGGTCAAGATGGCTTGAACCACTGCGCGGCAATGGTGCCGTTCGGGATACGTTAACGGAGCGGGCCTTTCCGAAAGACTTCCGGGCGTCGTCGTATTCGACGATGGCCACTTCGCCGAGTATCGCTTATCTTGGCACCCAAGGAGTGAGCCCTGCTGCCCTTCGACTTCTTCATCGACGGTCCCCCCGTGTCTGGGCAGACCAAGCGCAGGTCCCTGCTCAAAGCCTGGAGGGACAGAGTGACGAAGGCCGCGCAAGCAGTCTGGCCCGCGGGCCACGCTCCAACAAGTGAGCTAGTTGTCGTGCGCGCGACGTACTTCTACAACTCCACGGCCCCGGACGTCGACAACATGATGAAGCCCATACAAGATGCTCTCAACGGCATCGTCTACGTCGACGACAGCCAAGTCGCGGACACGGTCGGTCGCAAGAGAGAGATAGGCGGAGCGTTTGTCGCCCTCGGCATCTTGCCGGACCTCCTTGCGAGGATATCGGCCGGCAAAGACTTTGTCCACGTCTGCGTGGAGCGGGCGGCGCCGGAGAATATCAAGTGACGCCCTCTGAACTGAAGGCCGCCGCAGCAGAACTCTCAAGAGTCGTTAGGGAGTACGAGGCGACGGGGTACCGCGTCGTGCGAAGCCCTGCTGTGAGCGAGCTGCCTCGGTGGCTCGTACCGTTCGAGCCTGACGCTGTAGCAATGAAGGGGGATGAGGGCGTTGTCTTCCAGTTGCGGGCTAGACTCAACGACAACAGGGAACATGACATCGCGCTTGCGCAAGCAATAGCGAACCATCCGGGGTGGCAACTTAACGTCCTCGAATTCTTCGTCGCGCCGGAACGACGCGCCGATATCACCGAGCATGACATTCGTTCGCGTCTCGCCGAGACGAGGAAGATAATTGCCTCCGGAAGCAAGGAGGGGGCACTCCTTCTCGCTTGGTCTGGAGTTGAACCCGTGCTGCGCCAGCTTGCGCGGTCTGAAGGGCTACAAGTCGAACCACCTAGTCCGCTGCGTCTTGTAAAGGAACTCTTCATACACGGTGTCATTGCCCGCGCCGACTATGAAAAGCTGGAGTTGCTCGTGAACCTTCGCAATGCGGTTGCTCACGGCGTGGCAACGGGCGCCACGGTGTTAGAATCTCATGCCGAAGATTTGCTGCGTTTCGCCGATCACACCCTTCGACGTCTCCACGAAGCGCATGGGGAGCGCCCCACGGCCGGTAGTGATTTCACAGTTGAGCAGCTTGTCGAGTGGTTTCGAGCGCACTATGAAGATCCCGCAAACGGTGTCCCGTATGAGAGCGCAGAGGGGGGCTACATCTACTTCGCAGGCGGACCCTACGACGCCTTCGACGAGCTGTCGTCGGCGTTCCCTGATGTCGCCAAGGAGCGGATTTGCACCGCGGTCGCATTCCTTGAAAACGAGAGCGTGGAGTGGGTGCGCAAAGGCGACTACGGCTGATGGCACGATGGACGCGCGCAGTTTAGCAACGCGCCGGCTCGACCTTGCCAGCACTCTCGGGGCACCTCCTCGCGCGCAGATGAGCATCGGGAGCATCGTGGGAACGGGTTGGATCGAGGCGGCAGCTTCGAGACTAGCGGGTGCCGGCGCGCCGAGCCCTCGTGGCAATAGGGCCCGTGTCCGTCCGAGCTCTCGTAAGTCCTCGCCCTGTCCTAAGGATTGATCGCATTCTGCGGACTACGACCCTCGTGGCGAGCTCCCAGCCTCTGCGGATGGTAACGAGCGCGTCGAAACTGCGCCGCAAGACGAGCCATCCAGGCGCGCTCGACGTCATTCGCCATGCCTCGAGGACGCCACGCGCTTTGCTCGGCGCTCCGCCCAGAAAGTGAACGAGTGCGGCTGCGTGGCGAGTGTGCTCGGATTCGTTCGCGTCGATCGTGGCTCTGGTGGGACGACTCCAGAAGGCGCGTCCCCACCGCGGGAGGTTCGCCACCTTGGAGTACGGCGAGCCCGGCGCGACGAGCAAGGCCCGCCGCGCCGGTGGTCGTCACGAGTCGAGCGCTGGTCAGCTCGGCGTCGCGTCGGGCGGCGCGGCGACGGGAGCGACCGCGTCGTCACCATCGACGTCGCCCTCCGCGTCATCGCTCGCGCCCGGCCTCCGCTTGCGGGACTTTGCGTACAGCGACGGCGCAAAGGCGTCGGCGTCGCCCTCCGCCCAGCGCACGAACGTGACGGCGCGGCGAACCTCGTCGTAGGCGGTGACGAGGAGCGTGAAGGCACGCTGGCGGGTGTCGTTGGCGTTGTCCGACTTCGGCAGGGGCTCCTCGGCGAGGGCGAGGAGGAGGCTCGGACCGAGCATCGCTGCCTCGTCGACCTGCGCCCGAACGATCGCCGTCTTGTCGTGGATCTCGTCCCAGCTCTGGCTGAAGAGGGCGGCGAGGGCAACCAGATCGTTTGCCCTGTCGATGTTGCCCGAGCCCTCGCGGATCCGTGCGACCGCGGCGGCATCCACGAGCTCGGCGTCGGCGAGCGCGTCGGCGGCCTTGAGGAGCTTCGCGCGCAGCGGCGTCGCGCGGTCGAGGAGCTCCTTGGCGGAGCCCGCCGACTTGGCGGGCATTGCAATCAGGTGCGCGTACCAGGCGCCGAGGGCGGTTTGGCGAAGCGATTCGACCACGGCCGTCGGCGGACTCTTTAGCGCGGCCTGCATCGCCGGCAGGAGCGAGCGCACGCGTGGCTCCGCACCGAGGACGACGGCGACGGCGCGCGGGATATCGACATTGATCGGGATGAGCGTCGCCGCCGGAAGCTTCGCGTAGTCGGCCTTGAGCGCCTCGAAGGCGTCCGCTGCCGGTGCGAGGCCCGACGGACGCTCGACGGGCTTGACCGTCGGACTGGCCTTCGTCGTCTTTCCGGTGCGCGTGTTGCGAGCGTTCATCGTCGTCTCCTTCTGAGGAGGGCCCGATGACGAACGGCAACACGGCAGCAGCAGCGCGCCGTCCCCACTGCGCCGGCCCCCCGACCGCGCAATAGGCGCGCCAAGGTGGCGCAAGGGCAGAAGCTCGTCAAGGCACGGCCCGGCATGACGCGCGCCGTTTCGAGGCAGGTTCCGGGAGGCCGGTGCGGTGCGATCCTTCGCCAGCGGAAGCTCCCGGGAGCTCCGACGGATCCGAATGGCGTCGACGGAAGCTCCCGGGAGCCCCGACGACTACGAATTCCATATCGGGAGGCTCCCGGGAGCCGCCGCGCTCCCGAGGTTGCAGCCTTGGAGGCTCCTGGGAGCCTGGCGAGCTCGAACTTGCATGTTGGGAGGCTCCCGGGAGCCCCGGCCCGGTCCGAATTGCGTCGCTGGGAGCTCCCGGGAGCCCCGTCGCGTCCGAACTTCATCTCGGGAGGCTCCCAGGAGCCGTAAGCGGCAAGAATTGCGTCAACCGAAGCTCCCGGCAGCCCGGCGCGCTACGAGCTTCGCCTTGGCAGGCTCCCGGGAGCCCGGCGAGCCGGATGTTCGTCTCAGGACGCTCCCCAGAGCCCGACGTTGAGAATTTCGCCGACGGAAGCGCGCTCGCATCTCGGCTACCGCCTGCCCGATGCGAGGACGCGGATCACGTGACCCAACACCAATCGCGTAGCTTCCCCAAGGTCCCCGTGTTGGCATGCCGTCTGCCGCTCCGGAGCGTCGCGAGCGGGGAGAAGCAGGAGGAGCTTGTGCGGAGCCGGATCGCGATCCTCGGGGTGTTGTTTGGCGTCCTGTCGAGTGGCTGTGGTGGCTCTGTCGGACTTGGGGTCGGCGATGCTGCGGCCGATGGCGGGGCGGTCGACGCCGAACCGGAGAGAGACGCAGGTCCGCTCGACGTCGCGCCGCCCGAAGACGCGGGATGGATGGATGCAGACGCCGGCGTTCTGACGAGTTGCCTCGAGGGGACGTGGGATCACGACGGCGATCCGACAACTCCCTGTGCCGCGTGGTCGACCTGCGCGGCTGGCACCTACGTGGTGCAGGCTCCGTCGGCAACGGCTGACCGAACATGCGCCCCGTGTGCGAACGGCTACTACTCTACGGCCGAGGACCAGGCTGCCTGCACCGCTGGGACGTGCGGCGTCGGCACGGTGCAGACAATCGCAGGTTCGTCGACGACGCCGGCGACGTGTGCGGAGTGTGCGCCGGGGACGTGGGACCATGATGCGGACCCCGCAACGGAATGTGCTCCATGGACAACCTGCGCCATCGGACAAAAGGTGGTCACCATTGGCACGCCATCGGCCGATCGCACCTGCAGTCCTTGCGGGACCGCGCAGACGAGCGCGAATGAGAACGCTGCGTCATGCCATCCGGCGGCGGTCGCGGTCGTAGCGGGGGCTTCCCATACGTGCATCGCGCTTGCCGACGGCACCGTCCGTTGTTGGGGATGGAATGGTTGGGGCCAGCTGGGCGAGGGCGGCCAGAACGATCGGGGCGTTCCGACGGCGGTCAGCGGACTGACCAATGTCGTGGAGCTGAGTGCAGGCCACCAGCACACCTGTGCCCGCGTCGACGGTGGCACGGTACGTTGTTGGGGGCAGTACATCCACGGTTCTGTGGACCCTGCAGGAGGCGCGCGATACACCCCAACGGTCGTCGCGAACCTGACCGGAGCCGTAGAGCTGAGCGCAGGCCGCTCTCATCAGTGCGCACGGCTCGAAGGCGGTACCGTCCGATGTTGGGGCTACAACTTCTACGGACAGCTCGGCGACGGCACCACCATCTCGCGTCCCGACCCAGTCGAGGTGCTCAATGTCTCTGGAGCTGTCGGTCTTGCCTCTGGCGAGCTCCACAACTGTGCACTGCTGGCTGGCGGAAAGGCGATCTGCTGGGGGACGAACTCGTACGGACAGCTTGGCGATGGGACCACCGAGGGCATTCGCGCGACACCGTCGGCCCAGGCGAGCATCACGGGAGTCGCCCAGATGGCCTTGGGCGCGTCCTACAGTTGCGCGCGTCTGACGGATGGCACGATTGGCTGTTGGGGGCGGAATGAAGGCGGGCAGCTCGGTAGTCTCACGCCCGCGTATAGCCTGCTGCCGGTGCCCGCCGGAGCCATTGCGAATTCGGTGAGTATCGTCGCCAACGCTAGTCACGCCTGCGCTGGCCTCGAGGACGGGGCGGCAGTGTGCTGGGGTAACAACAATGCGGGACAACTTGGGTATGACGGCGCAATGCAAGCGTCGTTGCCTTCGGTCGAAGGTCTCTCCGGCGTGAACCAGCTGGCCCTCGGCGGATCGCACACTTGCGCGCTCGTCAGCGGCAACGTGATGTGCTGGGGATTGAACTACTTCGGGCAACTCGGCGACGGTACCCAGATTTCACGTGCCACACCGAAATCGATTGTCTGGTAGAGCGCGGTCCGTGCGTGGTGCGCGATCGTACGTCGGTCCAGTCAGCCCCAGACTCCCCACGACTTGGCTCTCGCGCCACCGCCTGCACCAGAGCTGGTGGCGCGCGACGGTCTCGGTGTGGCTTGCTTTGGCCAAGTCCCTCGCACCGTCGGGGATTGGAGTCGCGCTGTTGCGCGTTCACTTCACGATCGTCGCGCAGCCCGCGTAGATGTCGACCTTCGCGTGCGCGGCAGTGCGGACCGAAGCGCAGGCATTGCCGATCAAGGTGACCTTGCCGTCGGCGTCGTAGTCCCAGCAGAGGTCGCTCGCACACGTGTCTGTCTTTGCCTGGCGTTTCGGGACCACGTGTTCGGTACCGTCGATGGTCACGACGACGTTGACTTCGTTCGGGGGGATCGCCTGACCCGACGGGGGCTGCGGGAGATTGTAGACGCAACCGAGCGCGTTCCGGCGGATCGCGGAGATCGCGTTCGCGACCGCATCCGCATTGAAGCTCGCGCCGTTCGAAAGATCGACGTGGCACGGGCGCGCGGGATCGGCGCCGCCTTGCGAGAACGTCAGAGTCTTGTCGCAGGACGGATCGACGGTCGAGGGCGAGCCCGCGACCGCATAGGTGCTGAGCGCGAGCAGCATGCTGTACGGCGGCGTGTCGTAGCTACCGGCCTGCTGACCGTGGCTGTTCGAACCGGGCACGCCGACGACGAACGTCTCGATGGGCGTCGTCGCGTTGGTCTGCGCCGCAGCGATGAGCTCGGCCATCCCCCGTGGCTGTTCCCAGTCCTGGCACCCGTTGTTGTCGGTATAGGCGGGCCGCGCCGGAGTCGCGACCGACGTGCAGCTGCCGCCACCGTCCGTGATGAGCACCACCACGCGCTTGTCGACGTCGGGGACGGTCTTGATGAACGAGTAAGCGCCGTGGAGGGCGGCCCAGATGGGTGACGAGTCCGACGCGTCCGCGCTCTCCGGACCGTTGGCGACGAGATACTCACGGATGTCGTGACGCACGCCCGTGGCCGCGGAGGACTTCGCCGCGCCCGCCGCCTGGATCGGCACCTGAGGGGTCGCCGAGACGGCGCAGTAGATGGGGAAGTTGAAGATGCAGGCGGGGCCGGGCACCGACGTCGGCGATGGGAACGTGAGCATCCCGAGGGAGATCGTGTCGAAGACGTCCTTGTCGATGGCGTCGACGATGGCGGTCCGTGCGGCGGCCCACTTGCCGAGCTGGCTCATGCTTGCCGTGCGATCGAGCACGATCAGCATCGCCGCCGGCGCCAGCTTCGCCTCGGCGCTGAACGTCGTGCATGCCGCAAGGCTGCCGTCTCCTGCGCTGGCGTCGGTGTGCGGAGGCACGAACGGCGGCCCTCCACCATCCTCTTCACCGCCGTCGCCAACGCTTGCCTCCGGCAGAAGATCCGCGCCGGTCGATCCACAGCCGACCCCGAGGGCCAAAGCGAGGGCAACCGGAGTTGAAATCCCCACACCGTACGTCCACCAGTTCCTCATCGATGCCCGCAATGTGCCACGCCGCGACGGGGGCGCCGTGTGAAGAATGCGCCCCGCTCCTCACTCAGCGGAGCTTCGAGCCCGGTGCGGCGCTCCAGAGGCTGATCGCGCGCGCCGAGGCATGATCGGAACGCCATGCACCGGCAGCTCGTGGCACGTCGAACGACGCCGAAATACGAGCCGTTGTGGGCCTATGGCTCGCGGCACATGCGTTGCTTGACGGGCCGGCATGCGACTCCTCCGATCTTCGCTTCTTCTCGCCGCGCTCCTCGCCACCGCCGTCGTGGCCTGTGGCGACGACGCCGACAGCATGACTTTCGCGGGCTCGCCCGAGGGTTCGTACGGCCGCAATCCCACCAACGCGGGCGAAGCGGACGTCTCGCGAGAGACCTACGGCAAGCTCGTGGAGAACGACTGGGTCGACACGGCGACGCAGCCCGTGTCGACGTTCGGCGTCGACGTGGACACCGGGAGCTACTCGCTCATGCGTCGAGACATCCGAGCGGGCCGCCTGCCGAACGTCGATGGCGTCCGCGTCGAGGAGTACCTCAACTACTTCCGCTACGACTACGCGCAGCCGCAGGACGACAAGCCGTTCGCGGTGCACCTCGACGGGGCACCTTCGGCTTTCGGCCAAGGCTTCCACCTCCTTCGCGTCGGTCTCCAGGGCAGGGCGGTCGATCCCGCGCAGCGCAAGCCGGCGAACTTGGTCTTCCTCGTCGACGTCTCGGGATCGATGGACGAGCCGACGAAGCTCCCCCTCGTGAAGGACATGCTGAGGAGCCTCGTCGGCAAGCTCACCGATGCGGATACGATCTCGATCGTGACCTATTCGGGCCGCGAGTCCGTCGTCCTCGAGCCGGCGCGCGTGACCGACAAGGCGAAGGTCCTCGCCGCGATCGACGGACTCTCCGCCGGAGGAGGTACGAACGGGGAGGGCGGCATCCGCAAGGCGTACGCGCTCGCGGAGCAGGTGAAGCTCCAGCAGCAGGTCGACTCGGTGAACCGCGTCATCCTCTGCACGGACGGCGACTTCAACGTCGGACTGACCGGCAACGATCTCGTCAGCTTGATCGAGCAGGAGCGCGAGAAGGGCATCACGCTCTCCACGTTCGGCTTCGGGCAAGGGAACTACAACGCACGCGACATGGAGGCGCTGGCCGACAAGGGCAACGGAAACTACGCGTACATCGACGCGCCGGAGGAGATCGACCGCTTCGTCCAGAAGCGGCTGGTGTCGACGCTCCAGGTGATCGCGAAGGACGCGAAGATCCAGATCGAGCTCGACCCGACGTTCGTGCAGCGGTACCGGCTCATTGGTTACGAGAACCGCGTCCTGAACAACGAGGACTTCGAAGACGACGCGAAAGACTCGGGTGACCTCGGCGCCGGCCACTCGGTGACTGCCTTCTACGAGGTCGAGCTGACCGGGCCGGCGAAGGACGGGCAGCTCGCGACGGCGAACGTCGCGAACGTGAGGCTCCGCTGGAAGCAGCCCGACGGCGACGTATCGACGGAGGCGACCGTCCCGTTCACGGCCTCCCGCCTCGCGGCGTCGTTCGACGAGGCCCCGCCGGACTTCCGGTTCGCCGCGGCGACCGCCGAATTCGCCGAGATCCTTCGGCGCTCGAAGCACAGCGAGGGAGCCCGCTTCGACGACGTGACCACGATCCTCTCGGCGAGCGCGAAGGGGGACGCCGACCGGCTTCAGCTCGTCGAGCTGGCGAGGCAGGCGAAGGGCCTTTGGAAGTGAACGCCCTCCGCTCCTCGAGGACCGCGTCGTGACCTCTCCGTGAGCGCGCGCCACGAGCGCGGACGTTCCGGGCGAAGCCGCGGTCTCGGAGCTCGCGTACCGGTCGCACCCGCGTCTGCCGCGTCGCGACGACACCAACGGGAACCTTCGCGAGCTTTGCGAAACAATTCAGTTCCCCGGCTTCGCACAGCCGCGATCGACTTCGACGCCCGCGGTAGTCGATGCAGAGCGCGGGCGAGCGCTGTCGACGAAGCGAGCGGGGATCCAACTCCGTTCCGTACGTGCTGTGAGCCCAGGCAGTCTTGTGCTTCTCTGTGTCGAGGCGAACCGCATGGCGACGGAAGGCGCGATCCTCGATTGTCTCGCGGCAAGCTACCGGCTCGATCTCGAGGGCGCGGAGTACGTTCGTCACCTCGTCGAAGCAGCGGCTCCGCTGCTCGACCGCGGGCTCGGCGTCATCGCGTCCACCTAC
>ERZ778022.4137-NODE-4137-length-12768-cov-4.222292_pt1 | contig 12768 bp, 14 predicted proteins | sample MGYA00375752_ERZ778022 | MGnify/ENA primary metagenome ERZ778022 (study PRJEB29350, sample SAMN05389826) | bioreactor metagenome | isolation source: Thiocyanate bioreactor | place: South Africa: University of Cape Town | collected 2014-04-04 ... | reverse complement strand
GTAGAGCAGGATGCCGAGCCGGGCCACGACCACCATCGTCGAGGCGAACAGGGCCGCCCCCCACCAGAACATGAATTCCCGCCAGTCGTCCATCATCAGTCCCACAGGTTCACGATATCGAGCCGCGCGGCGGTGGCGGGCACCGCGTCGGGCAGAATGACGGCGGCGCCCTCGGGCAGCACCGGCCCGGCCAGGGAGAGGTCGCGGTTCAGCTCGTAGGCCTGTTCCGTCACCTCGGCCGTGGCCCCGAGGTGGCGCCAGCAGAGCAGGTCGAGCGTGTCGCCTTGAAGGGCGGTGACGATCATCGCCTTGGACTCGGTGGCGGAGGCAAAGGGTGGCGTGCCTCAAAAAATCGGCCGGACGGACCGCACTTCGGACGGCGGGTGATGAAGGACTTATCGGTGGCCCGCTCGCCGTGCGCGTCGCGCAGAAGCAGCCGCTCCTGACGGCCGTAGACCGGCGACCACTCGATTCCGATCGGGCGCGTACAACCACCGTCAAGGTTGCCGAAATGCTTGCAGTGGTTGCATAGCGGAACGTCGCGCCGGTCCATCACAGCCTCGCCGCGCTGGCGCGGGCGCGGAGGGCGGCAGCGCAGAGGGCCAAAGCTGGTGAGACCCCATCCGCCGTCCATTGCGGATTGAGAAGCGCTCCTCTTTGCGGGATGAGTCCGATGGACGCGCTGTCGTGACAATGGGGGTCGCCGCCATCCAAAGTCCAAGCGCAGCCTTCCGGGACAAGCAAAATGGCGGCGTCCAGGCTCGCGGTGAAGGCGGGGGCCACCGGCTTTTCGGGGATGTGACGAATGCCTAGCAGCGCGCCGATTTCCTGTTCGAGCGCGAAGTTTGGCCCCTCGGCCTTTTCGCACCGCTCAGCGAGTTCGATCAGGCGGCCCCGGTCCATCAGATCAGCTCCACGGCGGTGCGGGTGACGCCCAGGATGTCGCGGATCGCCCAGGTCGCCTCGCGGCGGGCCTCGCCTTCCTTGGTGGCCGTCACGTCGCGGTGGGTCTCGGCGAGCTGGACGCCCGCGGTGTAGACCACGGCGCGGGTGAACAGCAGGCAGAGGCGGCTCTGGCCGTTCACCTCGTCGAGCGGCGCCACCGCGGCCAGGCCCTGGGCCCCCGCCGCCTCCTGCGCGGAGCGCCAGGCGCGCAGCTCGCCCATGACGTGGATCAGCGCGCCCAGGATCGCGGAGACCAGGCGTTCGTGCGGGACGATGTCGCCCAGGCGCAGGACGGCGCGCGTCTCGTTGCAGTCGATCTCGGGATACCAGCCATCGGCCGCGACCACCGTGTTCTCCGGCGATTGCGGCGCGGCGGGGGCGGCGATCAGCGAGGACATGGACGGCTTCCTTGATGGGGTGGGGGGGTGAGGTCGCGACCCGCCTTCGATTCCTCTCCGGCAGTCCGCTCCCGCCCCCCGGCGCGGGTGGCGCAGCTCGTTATCCGGTCAGCCTGGCGGCATGGGTGACGCTGACCGAAACGCTCGCTCCGGTCAGGGCGTCGCCGGTCTTCGCGACCCAGCCCGAGACCGCGCCGGTCAGGTCCGGGCCCTCGCCGGGCTCGCCCAGCAGGTTGAGCAGCGAGGCGGCGGCGGCTTCGGCCTGGGCGCGGTCGGCCGCGTGGACCGGCTGCTCGGCCACCACCTCGTCGAGGCAGGCCGAGATGGCGGCGGCCGCCACCGCAACGCTGGCGGCGCGGAAGAGGAACGAATAGCTCATGGTCGGGTCTCCGGGGTTTGCGGCTCCGCGAGCTTCTTCTGCTCGCGTTCCAGGGCTTCGATCAGTTTCTTGACGCCGCACTTCGCATCGAGCGCGAGGGCGCGGCGGAAATGGGCGAGCGCGGCCTCGACCAGGGCGGGCTTGCCGCCGGCCGGGGCGCTGTCGGCCGTGGCGTCGAAGGTTTCGGCACCGGCCTTGAGCGCGAGGCCGATGGCCTTGACCAGCTTGGCGCGGACCTGATCGAACACGTCGGCGTCGGCGGTCAGGACGGCGAACTGCTGGAGCGTGTCGAGGTCGATCGCCGGGTCTTTCGCCAGGCCGGCCTCGGCCACTTCCTCGACGATCAGCGTCGCGGGCTTGCGCGAGTAGCGTTCCGGCAGGGCGAGCCGGTGGGCCAGAACGTAGCGCGCCAGGGAGAGCGCCAGCGGCCAGTCGGCGATGTCGATCGCCCAGATCAGCAGGGTTACGACGATCTCGTCCTGCGCGCCGCCGTCGCCGGCCAGCGCGCCCTCGACCCACGGCAGGTAGGCGGAGATCATGCCGCGCTTCGCCTCGATCTTGCGTTCGACCGACTGGATCGCCTGGAGCTTCCGCAGATCCTCGCCCAGCGCCATCAGGAGCTGCTGGTACTCGGTCGCGACCGGGCCTTCGGTGGGCATCGGCGCGGCGCCGGGGGCGGCGGTGGACGCGCCTCCGGCGATCGAGGCCAGGATGCGCTGGCGGTGGGCAAGAGCGGGGCTGAAGGACATGGCGGGGTTCTCCTGCGAACCTTCCCCTCCCGGGAGTCGAAGCCGGGAGGGGATGAGGCGAGGGGAAATCGAGCGTCCCCTTTTTCTGTGCTGGGCTCCCCGGGCCGCCGCCCGCTCAGGCAGCTATCGGATCAAAGCCTCTCGGGTATTACGGGGCGACGCGGGCCGGGGCGCCGCCGATGACGATGTTCTCGACCAGGACCGCCAGTTCGTAGTCCTCGACCACGTAGTCCTCGTTGACGCTCTCGTAGTTGGCGATGCGGTCCAGCTCGGGTTCGTCCTTCAGGAACCGGCGGCGGGTGCCCTCCTGCCAATAGATCGACAGGTTATCGAGCGTGGTGATCAGCAGGCCGGTCGCCGGGAAGAACGGCACGCGCACGGCGGGGAGGCCGCCGAGCTGCTTGCTCGACCGCAGGATGCGGTCGGTCGCCTCGACCTCGGTGGCGGTCGCGCCGGTCTGCTGGGCGATGGTGAAGTACTTGTCGTCGACCAGGTCATGGCCGACGATCACCACCAGGTCGGTGTTGCCGCGGTGCCATTCCGGCAGCATCCGCTTCGCATCGAGCACCAGGGCGTCGAGCGAGGAATAGTCCGCCACCGCGTGGGCCGAGCCGCCCGCGGCGTTGTAGGCCGCGTTCGCGTCGAACAGTTCCACGCCGGGCTTGACGTAGATCTTCTTCAGCGCGGCATTGTTGGTGCCGTCCGTCTTGACGGTCAGGCTGCCGTCGCTGAAGACCTGGGCCGGAGCGCGGGTGCGGATGTTCTGGAGCCATCCGATGTTCACGTCCTGGAGCATCGGGTTGGCGCCGCGATCGGTGGTGGCGGCGATCGAGGTGCCGTTCCACCCGATCATGATCCGGTCGCGCGCCTGCTGCTGAAGGATCGCGTCGCGCATCAGCGTCTGGAATTCCGGACGGTGGCGCCAGGCGTCGAGCAGGGCGTAGCGCTGCGACCAGTCGAAGTTGGTCTGGCGGCAGTTGTAGGTGTTGATCTCCGAATTGCCGGTGGGATCGGAGGGGTTGCGCCGGGTGCCGCCCGAGGTGTCGGTGCGGCCCGCGATGGTGCGGGTGGTGCCGAGGCCGAGCGTCTGGCCCTGCTGCTCGACGACGGGCACCACGTTGATCGCCGAGAGGAACTCGGACGATTCCGCCATCTTCGCTTCGAGCCGCTGCTCCACGACAGGGTCGACCGAGAACTTCGTGGTGGCGTCCGCGACGTTGTTCAGAAGCGCGATCTGGCTGACGTAGGCGTTGAAGAGGATACGGGTTTCGTTACGCATCGGAGGGGTCCTCGGATCGGAAAGGCAGGTCGGTCGGCAGGATCGCGGGCGGTTGGAGGGGTCAGCAGTCGGTGACGGCGGCGCCGTTGCCGCCGGTGGCGAGCGGGCGGGCGGTGAAGCCGGGCTTGGGGGTGCTCTCGACCGTGGCCTTGAGCGTGGAGAGGTCGGTGCGCAGCGCGGACAGGTCCGTTTCGGACTTCGTCATGAACGACTGCACCGCGCCGGCGAGCTGGCCGATCGAGGCGGCCAGGGCGACGATGCCCGCGTCGGTCTGGGCGGTGTTCGCCGGCGGCGCGGCGGGAGCGGCCGGTTGCGCCGGCTGTTCGCTCTGCTGCTGGCCGCCGCCGGTGAACTTGTCGGCCAGGGCCTTGAGCGAGGCGAAGATGCCGGTGGGGTCGGGGTTGGCGGCCGAGGGCGCTTCCGGCTCCAGCTCGAGCGGCAGCGGCTCGGTCGCGGTCAGGGTGATCGCGCCGGGGAGTTGGCGGTTGAACTTCATCCGCTCGGTGGCGATCGAGGCCGGGCTGTCGGTCAGGGCCACGCCCGCGAGGTAGGCGAAGCCCTTGCCGCCGAAGTCGGGCAGGATCTCGATCGAGGGATAGAGCTTCTGGCTGGCGTCGTTCAGCGCCTTGGCGTCTTCGGTGACGTCGAGAACGCCGTAGAGCGCCTTGCGCTTTTCCTTCTTGCCGTTGAAGTCCACCTCGACCTCGCCGGTGCTCAGCTCCAGCACGTCGCCGTAGGCGCGGAAGGGCTTGTCGCCGCTGATCCCGCGGATGTGCTCGATGTTGACCCGCGCGCCGTAGGTGGCCGGGTTGTAGCTCGACGCCATCTCATCGATCTGCTTGCCGTCGATCGTGCGGCCGTCGACGGTCGAGCCTGCGGTGGCGAGGAGGAACGGCTTGGTCTTCATCGGTGGCTCCGTCTGCGTTCGTGCGCCGGGCTGGGCCGGCATTGACGCTCGCAAAGGACCGTCCGGCCCGGCGCTTGGCAACGCGGGCGCGTTGTAACGGCGGCCTTACAACAAGCGGCGGTTCGCAGGGGGCGGGTGCGGCCCATAGCGTGGCCGGCGATGGAAATGGCCGCTCCGGACGAACGCCTCGACACCCGCGACGATCCCGATTTCGAGGACGGCGAGGGGCCTTCCGCTCGCCTGCCGATCGTGGTCAGCCTGCGCAATCACGCCCGCTCGCTCTATTGGCGCGGGTGGCGGATGACCCAGATCGCGGCCGAGCTGGAGGTGGCCTACGCCACGGTCGCGAGCTGGAAGACGCGCCACAAGTGGGATGAGGCGAGCCCGCTGGAGCGCGCCGAGGACGGGACGCTGGCGCGTTACCTGGCGCTGATCGCCAAGGACCCCAAGACCGGGAGCGACTTCAAGGAGATCGACCTGCTCGGCCGCCAGATGGAGCGGTTCGCGCGGATCGGGAAGTACCGGGACGGCGGCAACGAGGCGGACCTGAACCCGGCCCGGTCGAAGGGCGGGAAGGCCGCGGCGGCGGCCAACCAGAAGGCGAAGAACCTGATCACGCCGGAGATGGTCGACAAGCTGCGCGCGGACCTGCGCGACAGCCTGTTCGGCCATCAGGCGATTTGGCTATCCACCACCTCGCTCCGGACGCGTCAGATCCTGAAATCGCGCCAGATCGGCGCGACGTGGTATTTCGCGCGCGAGCGGTTCCTGGTCGGCCTGGAGACCGGCAAGAACCAGATATTCATCTCGGCGAGCCGCGCCCAGGCGAACATCTTCCGCCAGTACATCGTGCAGTGGGTGCAGTCGGTCTGCGGCGTGACGCTGCGCGGCGATCCGATCGTGGTGCAGCGGATCGACGAGGATGGCGAAGCGCTCGATCCGTTCGAGCTGCACTTCCTCGGCACGAACTATCGGACGGCGCAGGGCTACCACGGCGACGTCATCATCGACGAGTGCTTCTGGATCTACGGCTTCGAGGAGCTGTTCAAGGTCGCCTCGGCGATGGCGACCCAGAAGCAGTACACCATCACGCTGTTCTCGACGCCGTCGACCCTGGCGCACGAAGCCTATCCGATGTGGTGCGGCGACCGCTACAACCGGCGGCGGGCGAAGGCCGACCGGGTGCGGATCGACATCACCCACGACACGCTGAAGCACGGCGTGATGGGTGCGGACGGGATCTGGCGGCAGATCGTCACCGTCCACGACGCGGTCGAGCAAGGCTTCGATCTGATCGATATCGAGCAGCTCCAGCAGCAGTATTCGATCGACGAATTCGACAACCTGTTCCGCTGCATCTTCCTGGATGGCAGTCAGTCGATGTTCCCCTTCGCGGCCATGCGGCCGTGCATGGTCGATAGCTGGGAGGTCTGGCGCGATTACCAGCCCTATGATCCGCGGCCCTACGCGGGCGACGTCTGGCTGGGCTACGACCCCAACGCCAGCGAGACCGGGACGGGCGACGATGCGGCCCTGGTCGCGGTCGCGCCGCCCAGCAAGCCCGGCGGCAAGTTCCGGGTGCTCGAAAAGCAGCGGCTCAAGGGCCTGGACTTCGCCGGCCAGGCCGAGGCGATCAAGGCCATGTGCGCGAAGTATCGCGTGACCAAGATCGGGATCGACACCACCGGGGTCGGCAAGGCCGTCCACCAGCTCGTGCTCAAGTTCTTCCCGATGGCCGAGGCCTACAACTACTCGGTCCAGACCAAGACCGCGCTGGTGCTGAAGGCGAAGAACGTGATCACTAGCGGCCGGCTCGAATTCGATGCCGGATGGCTGGACGTCGCCCAGGCCTTCATGGCGATCCGGCCCGAGATTACCAAGGGCGGCACCCAGGTCACTTACGTCGCGAGCCGAGCCGGCGGGGCGGGCCACGCCGATCTGGCCTGGGCGATCATGCATGCCCTGTTCTTCGAACCGCTCGATATCACCGAGCCGCCGGGTGGCGGCTCCACCGTGGAGTTCTTTTCATGACCGCTAAGACCACCAAGGCCGCGGCGAAGCCCTCGGCCGTGCAGGCGTTCACCTTCGGCGAGCCCGAGGCCGTGCTGGACAAGCGCGAACTGTTCGACCTGTTCGAGGTCTATCACAACGGCCGGTGGTACGAGCCGCCGATCCCGCGGGTGGCGCTGGGCAAGACCTATCGCATGTCGGGCTATCACCAGAGCGCGATCTTGCTGAAGCGCAACCTGCTGGCGGGGGCCTTCGTGCCCTCGCGCTGGCTGTCGCGGTCGGAATTCGCGGCCTGGGCGCTGGACTGGCTGATTTTCGGCGACGCCTATCTGGAGCGGATCGACAACCTGGGCGGGCGGCCGCTGCGGCTCAAGCGCTCGCTGGCGGCCTACACCCGCGTCGGGGTCGAGCCCGACGTCTGCTGGTTCGTGCGGCCGGGCCTGTCGATCGGCCAGGCGCACCCTTTCGAGCCCGGGGCGGTGCATCACCTGGCCGAGACCGATCCGTTGCAGGAGGTCTATGGGATGCCGGAGTATCTCTCGGCGCTGCACTCAGGCCTGCTGAACGAGGCGGCGACGATCTTCCGGCGGCGCTACTACAAGAACGGGAGCCACGCAGGGTACATCCTCTACAACTCGGAGGCGACGATCAACGAGGTCGATAGCGCCGCGATCCGCGAGGCCATGCGCCAGTCGAAGGGGGCGGGGAACTTCCGCAATCTCTACGTCCACGCGCCGAACGGGAAAAAGGACGGGTTGCAGATCCTGCCGATCGGAGAGGTGGCGGCCAAGGATGAGTTCCTGAACATCAAGGAAGTCACCCGCGACGACATGCTGGCCGCGCACCGGGTGCCGCCCCAGCTCCTCGGCATCGTGCCGAAGAACAGCGGCGGCTTCGGCAACGTGATCGACGCCGGGCGCACCTTCTACGAGCTGGAGATACTGCCGATCCAGGGCCGCTTGCTGGAGGTCAACGACTGGCTCGGCCTGGAAGCGGTGAAATTCGCGCCGCTGAGCGACCAGGGCATCCTGGAGCGCGTGGTGGCGACGCCGAGCAACTCGGGCGCGCGCTGACCTATTCCCCGCCGGAAACGGGGACTGGCGGGGTAATCATTTCAACCTAGCCCGGCGGCGGCCGGCGTTGTGGCAGACGGGCTCGGCCATGCCCGCCGCGATCGAACGAATCTCGGCGCGCCGGCTCCGGTGAACGAATACCTGCACCTGCACGATGCCCTGGGCCGCGCGGCGCGCACGATAAGCCGCCTGACGCTGGGCATTGGTCAAATCCATGGAGAGCCCTTTCCGTTACTAGTTTCCACCATGCCACAAGCGCGCGCCTGTTACTAGTGATGCGGGAGTGCGGCGGCGCTGGTATCTGTCCCGTCGCCCCTGCCCGCGCCAGCTCGCCGGGTCCCGCCGGGCGCTCGGCAGTTCATCGAAACCAATGCGAACCTGAATGGAGCCAGGCCGGGCCGCACCCCTGTCCAACCCGGCGCGCCGCGCTTGCCCCCACGCCCCGCCTGCCCGCTCTCTGTTTGAAATTTACGCAGAGCGGACGGTCATGGCGGGGCGATCGGGTGCCGATTTTCAGGGGACGGGGTGGACTCACGACATATTGCGGTGGAGGTCTCCAACAATGCACTGTGACGCGTGTTATATGCGCCTCTGCAACAGCTCCGCAGGCGCAACCGAGCGCGATCATGGCACGGATGTTGCGCTTCCCCCCTGGGAAGCCCCGGGGCCGGCGTAGCCGGTCCCGTCCCACGGTGCGTGAGGGTGCTTTTGGTTCGTTCTGGATGCTTCGGCGCGGGGGAGGAGATCGTCAGATCCAACTTATTCAGGCGCACATGCGCCTGAATTCCCCATTGGATCAGAATGATCCCCCGATCTCTCGCCGTCTGCCGGATTCGCCCTCCAAGTACGCGCGATCGTCAACCGCCGCCGCCAACCTCCGCAACGTCTCGCCCAGCAGGCTATCGCCGTTCCAGGTCGCCGTGTGCCGCTCCTGGCTCGTCAGGCTGCTGAGCATCGCCTCGTAGGCATCAGCCTCCTGCTTGCGGCGATCCTCCTCACAGCCCGGCATGGGGACATTGCGAAGCAAGGTACGCATCCAGCCCTTCATGGCCTCGGGCACGAGCAGCGCATAAGCGTTGGGCACCTGCTCGACCTGCGGGCCGCCGGGCTCGGGCTCGTCGATCGGCCGCGACCGTCGCATCCAGTGGAGGAAGCCTTCCTGGCGCAGCCGGACCAAGGCATCGTGCACCGCTGAATAGGATCGTCCGACCGCGGCGGCGATCGTCGCGATCGCCGGCTCAAGCCGGCCGCTGGCATACTCGACCGTGTCGTAGAGGAACGCGAGGACCTCCAGGCCGATTTCGCCGAGCTTGCCGTTGCGCGCACCGGGCTCCTTTTCGCGTCGTTCGAGGCGAGTGCGGTACTCGAAGGCGCGAGCCGCCTTCAGCAGCGCGCCGGTCCAGCGCTTCCCGCCACGAGGAGTGCCATCGTTGATCGGCTTCCAGATGCGATGCTCAATAGTCCCTTCGGTGTAGGAGTTGCGCCAGACCCTCTCACCGCTGCGCGGGCTATCGCCACGCTCAAGCAGCATCCGCGTCCGGCGGCTGAGCTTGGCCTTGACGGCATTAGCTGCCGCGAGGCCGAACGGGACGGCGTCGTGCAGGGGCCCGGCCATCACGCTTGCCCTCCCGCGACCGCCAGGGCCGCTGATCGGGAAGCAGCGCCACGGGCTCCGGCAGGCCCTTCATGAGCAGACCGGCCCACAACTGCGCCAGCTCGCGCCGACGCGGCATATACATCGCGCGATTGTAGATCGGCTCCACCCCCTCCTGGGCATGGGCAAGCATCAAGTCGATGATGGCGCGATCGCGCTCCCGATCCTGGACCGCTGCGCGTTCGTTCATGATGGTCGAAAACGTGGCCCGCCAGCCATGCGGCACATGAATGCCACGGAAACCGGCGTCTCGATACAAGCCGCTGATCGTTGAATCGCTGATCGGCTTGTCCTTCCCGCCGATCCCGGTGAACAGCCACGTCGCGCTGGCGGTGACGCTCAACGCGGCTTTGACCACCGCGACGGCCTCTCCCGAGAGCGGGATGATGAACTCCCACGTCACATCCCGCTTGCGCTGCCGCGTGAGCTTCATCTTGGCGGCCGGGATGCGCCAGATCGGCTGCTCGCCGTCCAAGTCCTCGAACTCCGCTCGTTCCGCGAGCTGGACCACGCCCGGGCGCGCGGCCGTCAAGGCCATCAGCCGCGAAGCCAGCAGCGTGGACCAGTGAGCATCCGGCATCGCCTCGGTCTTGATCAGCACCGAGCGCGCCTGCTCGATCTTGGTCATGGCCGGGCGCAGCCTGGCATCCGTCGGCGCAAGGGCCTTCCGGATCGTGCTCGCGGGATCTTGCTCCGCGATCCCCGAGGCGATCGCCCAGACGAACACGTCCGACATGTGGTTGACCACGCGATGGGCCATGTCGTGATGCCCCTTCGCCTCGATCGCGCGAGCGACCTCCAACGCCAGCGGAGGCGTGATCGCTTTCACGGGAAGCGACCCGATCTTCGGAAAGACGTGGTTCTCCAGCCGGTCCAGGATCTGCTTGCCGTAGCGCGCGGACAGTGTCTTCGCCTTTACCGAATGCCAGGCGCGAGCAACCCGCTCGAAGCTGTCCAGGGCTTCGGCGACCAGCGCCGCCGCCCGTTGCCTCTTCTCGACGGCCGGATCGACACCCTGATCGAGCAGCGCCCTCGCCGCAGCCCGCTTGTTCCGCGCGGCTGTGAGGGATACCTCCGGGTAGGAGCCCAACGCCAACTGCTTTTCCTTCTGGGCGAAGCGATACTTCAAGCGCCAGAGCTTCGAGCCGTTGGGACGGACCAATAGGAACAGTCCGTGCGAGTCGGAGAGCTTGTAGTCCTTCTCGCCCGGCTTGGCCTTCCGGCAGGCAGTGTCGGTCAACGCCATCCAGTACCCCCGCGGATACCCCCAAATAGGGGGCGCTTGGATGCGTTACCATGCAACGCCATGCGACAACCCTATGGTCCAAACCCGCATAAACGCAAGGGTTCTGCGGCTCCATGCGACAACATGCGAGTGAAAGGTGGATGCCCCGCGAGGATTCGAACCTCGATTGACGGAGTCAGAGTCCGTAGTCTTACCTTTAGACGACGGGGCAACAGGCGGGTGCCTCTATGCGCCCGGCCGGGCCGCGTCAAGCCATGCGGTGGGCGGCAGGCTTGCCGGATCGGCCGGGCGGGGCTACATCGTTTCCAGGTGCCCGCAAACGCGCGGGAAAACGATAAGAGTGTGATGACGATGGCGGATCAGCCTCCGCCGGCGACATGGGATGCGACGAGGGGCGGCGAAGCGCGGACGGCGGCCCAGGCTGCGGCTCCAGAGGCTTCATCGTCCCGGCCCGATACCCCGCCAGCCGGCGACAGTTCCACGGATTCCCCCGGCCCTTCCGCCGGCTCCGCCGCCATCCGGGGCGGGCGCGAGATGTGGCGGTCCCTCCCCCTCCAGCGCAGCGCCTATGCCGCGATCGACCTCGGCACCAACAACTGCCGCCTGCTGATCGCGCGGCCCTCGGGCGACAACTTCATCGTGGTCGACGCCTTCAGCCGCGTGGTCCGGCTCGGCGAGGGCCTGGCCCAGACCGGGCGGCTCAGCGACGAGGCGATGGACCGCGCGCTCGGCGCGCTCCAGGTCTGCTCCGACAAGCTGCGACGGCGCAACGTCCACCTCGCCCGCTCGGTCGCGACCGAGGCCTGCCGCCGCGCCGCCAACGGCATGGAGTTCATCGCCCGGGTCCGCGAGGAGACCGGCATCCACTTCGACGTGATCAGCGCCCGCGAGGAGGCCCGCCTCGCCGTGCTCGGCTGCCATATCCTGCTCGAGCCGGGGATCGGCCCGGCGCTGATCTTCGACATCGGCGGCGGCTCGACCGAGCTGGTGCTGATCGAGAGCGGCCCGGCCGTGCCGCGCATCCTCGACTGGATCAGCGTGCCCTGGGGCGTCGTCTCGCTGACCGAGACCTTCGGCCAGGAGCGCGGCGGCGAGGACGGCGCCGACGAGGCCGCCCGCCTCGTCCGCTACGGCCGGATGCGCGAGGCCGTGCGCGAGAGCTTCGCCGCCTTCGCCGATCGCGTCGCCGACGCGCGCCGGGCCGGCGAGGAGGGCGGCGGCCTGCGCCTGCTCGGCACCAGCGGCACGGTGACGACGCTCGCCAGCCTGCACCTCGACCTGCTGCAATACGACCGCCGCGCGGTCGACGGGCTGATCGTCCCGGCCAGCTCGATGCGCGAGATCTCGGCCCGGCTCTCGGCCATGTCGCCCGCCCAGCGGCGCGAGCTGCCCTGCATCGGGCGCGAGCGGGCGGACCTCGTCGTCGCCGGCTGCGCGATCCTGGAGACGATCCTCGACCTGTGGCCCGCCGCGCGGCTCGGCGTCGCCGACCGCGGCATCCGCGAGGGCATCCTGCGCAGCCTGATCACCGCGGGCGGCAAGGGCGAGCGCCTGCGCGCCGAGCTGCGCCTGCGCAAGCAGGGCGTCGAGCCCGTCCGGTGAGCCGCTCGGGAAAGGACCCACGCACCCGGCTCAAGACCGGCAAGGGCCGCACGTCCAGCTCGACCCGCTGGCTCTCGCGCCAGCTCAACGACCCCTACGTGAAGAAGGCCAAGGCCGAAGGCTACCGCAGCCGCGCCGCCTACAAGCTGGCCGAGCTGGACGAGCGATTCGGCCTGCTCAAGGGCGTCGCCCGCGTGGTCGACCTGGGCATCGCCCCGGGCGGATGGAGCCAGGTCGTGCGCCAGCGGAGCCCCAGGTCGCGGGTGGTCGGCATCGACCTGCTCCCCACCGACCCGCTCGACGGGGTGACGATCTTCCAGATGGACTTCATGGCCGACGAGGCCCCCGCCCTGCTCGAAGGCGCGCTGGACGGCCCGCCCGACCTGGTGCTGTCGGACATGGCGGCCAACACGGTCGGCCACCAGCAGACGGACCATCTGCGCACCATGGGCCTGGCCGAGACCGCCGCCGACTTCGCGATCCAGACCCTGGCGCCGGGCGGCGCCTTCGTCGCCAAGGTCCTGGC
>ERZ778022.4135-NODE-4135-length-12772-cov-4.587088_pt1 | contig 12772 bp, 6 predicted proteins | sample MGYA00375752_ERZ778022 | MGnify/ENA primary metagenome ERZ778022 (study PRJEB29350, sample SAMN05389826) | bioreactor metagenome | isolation source: Thiocyanate bioreactor | place: South Africa: University of Cape Town | collected 2014-04-04 ... | reverse complement strand
GTCTGGTGACGAATGCGCACTGCCGCCGCCACCGCCGCCGCCGACCGCGGTGGGCGCCATCAGCGCGCTCACAGTTGATGCCTTGCGCGCGGTGGCAGCCGCCAGCGTGGCAATGGCCGCCACCTCTGCCAGCTCCTCTGGGATGGGCTTGCCCGCCGCCCGCAGCGCCGCCACTTGCGCCAGCGCCTCCTCCATGCGCTGCCGCTTGCTCTTGCGCAGCCCTAACCGGCTGGCCAGCCCCTTGGCCATGGACTTGACGATGTTCTTCTTTCGCCGCGGCGCATCCGGCCCACCCTCCTCCAGCACCACATCCTCATCCCCCTCATCGTCACTCCCGCCGCCGCTGCCACCGCCACCACCGCCGCCTCCGCCGCCGCCCACCGGCGCTTCGCTGGCACGGCGCCCGCTGGCCCATGCCGCCAGGATGGCACCCATGCTAGGTGTGGCGTCTGCCTTGGCAGCGCCCGGCATCAGGTTGGCCTTGTGCACAGAGAAGGAGTCGCGGTGGCGCAGGCCCAGCCGCACCTCGCGCTTGTGCTCTGACACCTTGTACTCAGGGTCGTCCGGGATGGCGCTCAGGTCGTCAGTGGAGGCGGGGCGCTTCAGCATGGTGGATGGGTGCGCCACCGCCGCCGCCGCCGCGCCGCTGTGCCCCAGCTCGTGCGTCACATGGTGCGGGTTGTGCACCGTGTGCGCCCCTGCCACCGCGCTGTCATCCTCCCCCACGCTCCCGCTACCGCTGCTGTTACTGCGACCAACGGCGGCGCTGGCTCCTCCCGCCGCTGCCGCTGCCGCCGCCATGGTTGCGGCGGGCGCGCGGTGGCGGAGGGTGCACCGCGGGTGGTAATGGGCGTGGGCGTGGGATTAGCTGCGTGTCTGGTCACGTTGCGTTACAAGAAGTACCGCCGCGGTGGGGATGAGAGAGTGAGTGATGGGGGATCGTGAGGGTGACAGCAGTCACTGCGATCATCAACAAGCCAGGCACCAGCAGCGACAGCAGCGTCGGCAGCAGCAACGGGGCTAGTAGAGAGGTACAGTTATCGCCTTAGCGGGAGACGGGGGAGGCTGGAGGGAGAGTGGCGTGGAGTGAGCGGGGTGGGAGTGGCGGTTGCGGGATGTCCTGGGCTGGGCTGGAGAGCAGGTACAGTTGTGGGACACAGTGGAGATGCCGGCGTGGGCAACTTAATAGCAACACGGGTATGCCTGCTTGCCTCTGCTCCTCGCCGCGTGATGGGTTGGTTGCTGCCACTCGCTTATTGGTTGTGGCTGGTACTACCGCACTGTACCAGGCAGGGGTCCAGCCAGACGGGGCAGTAGAGATGAGAGAGGGAGTAGAGAGAAGAGGGGCAACTGACTGACTGGCGGCCAGAGTGGGCATGAGGCGCCAAGACAAATAATGGGGGCGCGTGGCAACGCGAAGGGAAAGGAGGCAACGACAGGCGTGGGAAATGGGGGCGTGGTTGCGCGCCTCCCGCCGCCGGGCATCGCACGCCCAGTACCCCTTTACCGGCGCCAAAGATCCTCCTACCACCACCACCATAGTGCTCTGGTAGCCTCTCTTTCTTCCTCTTCTCTCCCCCTTCAAGAAGGCAGGGCAAGGAGGAGAGAAGAGGAGGAGAGGAGGAGAAGAGAGAGAGAGTGACTGCAACAGCAAGGAGTACCAGAGGAAGGGTGGCTGCGGCGGCAATTGTACGCGCGGTCCCACCCTGGATCCCGCGTAGCACACCCGACTCCCAACTCCAGTGTACCATCATGGCGGCTCCCGGTGGCGGCGGCGGCGCAGCGTACGTGCACCCACTTTTTTATGCGCGTGCGAACCACATTCGGCCTCAGAAGGGTAGGCGCCGAGAGGGAGAGAGAGGGAGAGAGGGGAGGAGAAGAGGAGGAGGGGGGAGGATAATATCAGGGCGCAGGGGGAGCGCGGCGGGGGGGGGAGGGCAGGGAAAGGGTGGTATATCTAGATAGAGTGGGGTTGGGGTGGTGGGGTGGTGGTAGGAGGGCAGGGGGTGTTGTTCCGCCCACCTGCAACCCACCCTGCCACCACGTAATCCTGCTCCCTCAACGGCTACCCTGGTACTTCTGGGGTGGATCATAGGGAAATCTGCGAGGTGGCGCTCTCCTCCATGCCCGTGCACTCACACGCCCACACAACCACAACCGCGCGCTGTGTATGCGTGTGTGTGTGCCGCGGTGTGGCGCGCAGTGGCCCCGTGTTTGACTGGGGTGGGGGGTGGGGGCGAAGAAGGTCAGAAGGTTGGCCTAGAAGGCTTGGCGTTGGGGGGAGGAGGGCGGAGGATTCTGGGGCGCACACAGCGCGTGGCACAGCGGCGCCACACCCCCTGCTGCTGCCACTCATGTTACTGCTGCTGCTACTGCTGGTGTGGGGCCGCGGCGCGTCTCCACTGCCACCCCAACCTACCCACCCGCATCCAACCACCCACCCAAATCCCCCCCCCCCCCCCCCCCCCCCCCCCCAACCCCACCCACAATCGCAGAGGCGGCGCGGCGGCGGCGGCGGCGGCGGCAGGCGGGGCGGGGGTGGCGGAGAAGAAGCGCGCGCCCAACCGGCTGATCGTGGACGAGAGCTCGGGCGACGACAACAGCCTGGTGCAGATCCACCCCGACAAGATCGCGGCGCTGGGCCTGTTTGACGGCGGCACGGTGCGCGTGAAGGGCAAGCGCAGCCGCGAGACGGTGTGCATCCTGATGGGCGACCCCACGTGCGACCCCAACAACGTGCGCATGAACAAGATCGTGCGCAAGAACCTGCGCGTGCGGCTGGGCGACATTGTGAGCGTGGGGGAGGAGAAGGACGTGCCGTACGCGGACAAGATCCACGTGCTGCCGCTGGACGACACCATCGAGGGCGTGTCGGGCAACCTGTTTGAGGTGTACCTGAAGCCCTACTTTGCGGAGGCGTACCGGCCGGTGAAGAAGGGCGACCTGTTCCTGGTGCGCGGCGCCATGCACCCGGTGGAGTTCAAGGTGGTGGAGACGGCGCCCGCCGAGGTGGTCATCGTGGCGCCCACCACCACCATCCACGCGGAGGGCGAGCCGGTGAAGCGCGAGGACGAGGAGCGCATGAACGAGGTGGGGTACGACGACATTGGCGGCGTGCGGCGGCAGCTGGGGCAGATCCGCGAGATGATCGAGCTGCCGCTGCGCCACCCCGCGCTGTTCAAGACGCTGGGCGTGAAGCCGCCGCGCGGCGTGCTGCTGTACGGCCCGCCCGGCTGCGGCAAGACGCTGATCGCGCGCGCCGTCGCCAACGAGACGGGCGCCTTCTTCTTCCTCATCAACGGCCCCGAGATCATGTCCAAGATGGCGGGCGAGAGCGAGGCCAACCTGCGCAAGGCGTTCGAGGAGGCGGAGAAGAACGCGCCCGCCATCATCTTCATCGACGAGATCGACTCCATCGCGCCCAAGCGCGACAAGGCGCAGGGCGAGGTGGAGCGCCGCATCGTGTCGCAGCTGCTCACGCTCATGGACGGCCTGAAGAGCCGCGCCTCCGTCGTCGTCATCGCCGCCACCAACCGGCCCAACACCATCGACCCCGCGCTGCGCCGCTTCGGCCGCTTCGACCGCGAGATCGACATTGGCGTGCCGGACGAGAACGGGCGGCTGGAGATCCTGCGCATCAAGACGCGCGACATGAAGCTGGCGGACGACGTGAACCTGGAGGCCATCGCGAAGCAGACGCACGGCTTCGTGGGCGCCGACATGGCGTCGCTGTGCACGGAGGCCGCCATGCAGTGCATCCGCGAGAAGATGGAGCTGATCGACATGGAGGGCGACACCATCGACGCGGAGGTGCTGAACTCCATGGCCGTCACCATGGAGCACTTCAAGTACGCCATGGGGCAGTCCAACCCGGCGTCGCTGCGCGAGACGGTGGTGGAGGTACCCACCGTGTCGTGGAAGGACATTGGCGGCCTGGAGGACGTCAAGCGCGAGCTGCGCGAGCTGGTGCAGTACCCCGTGGAGCACCCCGAGATGTTTGAGAAGTTTGGCATGCAGCCGTCGCGCGGCGTACTCTTCTACGGCCCGCCCGGCTGCGGCAAGACGCTGCTGGCCAAGGCGGTGGCCAACGAGTGCCAGGCCAACTTCATCTCCGTCAAGGGCCCCGAGCTGCTCACCATGTGGTTCGGCGAGTCGGAGGGCAACGTGCGCGAGGTGTTTGACAAGGCGCGCGGCGCCGCGCCCTGCATCCTCTTCTTTGACGAGCTGGACTCCATCGGCGGCAAGCGCGGCGCGTCCGCGGGCGACGCCGGCGGCGCGGGCGACCGCGTCATCAACCAGCTGCTGACGGAGATGGACGGCGTGGGCTCCAAGAAGAACGTGTTCATCATCGGCGCCACCAACCGGCCCGACATCCTGGACCCCGCCATCATGCGCCCCGGCCGCCTGGACCAGCTCATCTACATCCCCATGCCCGACCCGCCGTCCCGCCTGTCCATCCTGAAGGCTGGCCTGCGCAAGTCGCCGCTGGGCCCCGACGTCAACCTGGACGCCATCGTGGCCAAGACCGACAAGTTCACGGGCGCCGACCTGACGGAGATCGTGAACCGCGCCGGCAAGCTGGCCATGCGCGAGTCGTTCGACAAGCTGGCGGCGCGCAAGGCCGCCACCGCCGCCGCGGCCGCCGCCGGCGGCGGCGCGGACGCCATGACCGACGTGGAGGAGTTTGACCCCGTGCCCTTCATCTCGGCGCGCCACTTTGAGGCCGCCATGCGCGACGCCCGCCGCTCCGTCTCGGACGCCGACCTGGCGCAGTACATGCGCTTCGCCGCCGCGCTGGGCCAGCAGCGCGCCGCCATGGGCCTGTCCGAGTTCCGCATGGGCGCACCCGGCGCCGCGCCCGGTGCCGCCCCCGGTGCCGCGCCGCGCGCGCCTGGCGCCGCGCCTGGCGGCCCCGCGCCCGCTGCCGCCGCCGCTGCCGCCGCGGACGAGGACCTGTACGCGTAGACTGCATCATGCGCCCTCCTCGCCCTTGGGGTTGGTGGCCGTGGAGGTGGCGGCGGCGGTGACTCCACCCCGCCACTGGCCCGCCACCACCCCACCCGTGCCTTTTGAAGTGTTGACTCGCTGCGTGGTTCGATGGTGTTTGTGGGTGTGTCGGTTGGTGGGTCAACAACCAGTCAGTGGCAAACAAATATATTGTCACCATTACATGTACAAGCGCCACAAAGCGCTGCAATTTGGTACCTGCTATCCACATTTACGTTTGGTGTTATTACATTGTTGCGCAGACCCTTGCTGTATTTTATATTTGATTGAGAAGCTGTGCCCGCCAGCAGCACTGTCACAGCAACCAACCAACCAACTGTCCAACCATGCGGCGGGGCGGTGGCGGCGGGGCGGCAGGCACGCCGCCTGGGAGCGGCGCGCGAGGTGTGAGTGCGGTGGCGACGCCACCTGCTCGCGGCCGAAGTGGCGGTGGTGGCGGTGGCGGTGGCGGCGGTGGCGGCACGCCTGGCACACCAGCGCGTGGTGGCGGCGGTGGCAGTGGTGCGACTACTAGCGTGGCGCTGCACTTTGCGGCGGGTGACGTGCTGGAGGCCGTGCCAGGCGTGGGTAGCGAGGCAGTGGTGGCGGCAGCACGACGGCCGCCGTATTGTGTGGCATCGCCGCTGGTGCTGGCAGCTGCTGGGCTGCTGCCGGGCGACACGGGCGTGGTAGGGGTGGCTGGCGCCACCAGCGATGGCGGCGGTGCGTGGACGCCGTACTGGGTGGGAAGCGTGTGGCCCACTGCCAAGAAAGCGGAGGCTGGGCGAGTAGCGCTGCCGATAGCTGCCGCCGATGTGCTGCCAGGCGGCGACGGGAAGCGCACCATTGTGTGCAGCCCGCGGATCGTTGCAGAACCTGAGAGTGGTGGTGCTGGTGGACTTACCTCACCGACGGCCCCCTTAGCGTCACCGCTGGGCGCGGGCGTGCCGGTGCCACGCGCTGCCACAACGCCGCGAACTCCTAGTATGATGGCACCTGCACCTGCCGCGTCACCACCACCGCCAGCCCTGACGCTGGCACCAGCCGTCTTGCCACCGGCGGCGGGGGAGGCGGGTGAGCTGCGCACCGTGCTGGCGGGAGGCGCGGGGAGAGAGGAGTGGGTGGTACGTGATGCGGTGGCAGTTACGCTGGGTGTGGCAGATGACGCGCCGACGCGGGGTGCCGCTGCCTTGGTGGCCACCCTACGCCGCGCCGCCGCAGCTGCTGGCGCCGTGGTGGCCGACACGGCGCATAGTGTGGAAGGCGCGGCGGTGGATGCTGACGGCGCCTCCACCATCCCGCCTGCCTCCCTCCTCGCCACGCTGCTTGCCCGCGCCTTGTGCCTGTGCCTGACCAGCGGCGCCGCGGGTGCACCGCTGCTGGGTTACCTGGTGCCGCGTGACGGCGCGCTGCGGCTGTCAGTGGGTGGCACGCCGGTGGTTGTGCGCCTGCACCCTGGTGACAGTGAAGTAGACACCGGCGGCAATGTTGCATACCGTATCACAGCGGCCACTGCTATACTACCTGCACCCGCCACCACCACCACGCCCGCGGTTGCGACGCCACCGCCGGCGCCGGTGTTGGAGGTGCCGGGCTATGATGCGCAAGTGGGCGAGCTGGAGGCGTTCATTCGTAGCGCGCTTGATGCGCCGCAGCTGTACACTGCGTATGGTATTGCGCCGCCGCGCGGTGCCCTGCTGGCTGGGCCGCCGGGCACTGGCAAGACGCTGCTGGCGCGCGTGCTGGCAAGCCGGCTGGGATGCGCTCTGTTTGCTGCCGCCGGCGCCGAGTTCCTGTCAGACGAGGTGGGCGCCAGCGAGCGCCGTCTTGGCGCCGTGTTTGCTGCTGCCGCTGCCGCCGCGCCCGCCCTCATCTTCATTGACGAGGTGGACGGCCTGTGCCCGCGCCGGTCCGGCGCAGGTGAGGTGGAGGGCCGCCTCGTGTCCACACTGCTGGCGTTGATGGACGGCATCAGTGGCACCGGCGGCGCCACCGCCGCGCGCGTGTTTGTGCTGGCAGCCACCAACCGGCCAGCTGCGCTGGACCCCGCCCTGCGCCGGCCTGGCCGTCTGGACCGCGAGGTGACCATTGGCGTGCCTAACGAGGTGCAGCGCGCCGCCATCCTCCGCGCCTGCCTTGCGCGTCTACCCACCTCCCTTACAGACGGCGATGTGCGCGGCCTGGCAGCGCGAACGCACGGCTACGTGGGCGCCGACCTGGCAGGCCTGGCGCGGGAGGCTGCCATGGCTGCCCTCCGCCGCGCCCTGGCGGGCGGCGGCGCCAGCGACAAAGACCTGGCGGTTGCCATCACGGCGGACGACTGCCTTGTGGGCATGCGCCTGGTGCAGCCGTCTGCCATCCGGGAGGTGGCGGTAGAGGTGCCGTGCGTGCGGTGGGGCGACATTGGCGGGCAGGAGGACGTGAAACGGCGGTTGCAGGAGGCAGTAGAGTGGCCGCTGGCACACCCGGCGGCATTTGTGCGCATGGGCATTGCACCACCCAAGGGCGTGCTGCTGTACGGCCCGCCCGGGTGCAGCAAGACCATGATGGCGAAGGCCATGGCCACCGAGAGCGCCATGAACTTCATTGCAGTGAAAGGTACGCCCCCCGCGAGCTTGGTTTGGTGGCACCACCTGCTGGCACCTACTATACCCACACCCAACACCCAAACCACCACCACACGCGCAGGGCCGGAGCTGTTTAGCAAGTACGTGGGGGACAGCGAGAAGGCGGTGGCGGAGGTATTTGCCAAGGCGCGCGCGGCGGCGCCTTGCATCATCTTCTTTGACGAGTTTGACGCGCTGGCGGGCAAGCGTGCGGCGGGCGATGACGGCGGCGGCGGCGGCGGCGGCGGTGGGGCGTCGGTAGGGGCGCGTGTGGTAAGCCAGCTGCTGACGGAGCTGGATGGCATTACCAGCCTGCGCGCGGTGGTGGTGGTGGCAGCCACCAACCGGCCGGACCTCATTGACGCCGCCCTGCTGCGGCCCGGCCGCATGGACCGCATGCTGTACATTGGCCCGCCGGACGCGCCGGCGCGGGAGGCCATCGTGCGCATGCAGCTGGCACGCGTGCCGCACGACGCCAGCATTGATGTGTCCATCGCCGGTGCGGCGCTGGCGGGCTACTCAGGTGCCGAGATAGTGGGCATCTTCCGCGACGCGGCGGTACGTGCGGTACACGACGCCACGCTGCCGGCGCCACGGCTGGAGGCGCGCCACCTGCTGGCCGCCGCCGCCGCCATGCCGCGCCAGATCACGCCCGCCATGCTTGACTTTTATGCCCGCTTCCACCGTGCGACTTGAAACGGCGTGGCACCCACACACACGGGCACCCGCCCCCCATGCACACACGCACACACACACCACACCACCAGCCAACCAAACACGGCACTAAGCCACTATGCCCCAGCGTGCGACGGGAAGTAGGTCTTGAAGGCGTCGCAGCCGGGTGTGGGCAGCTGCTGCAGCGCGCGGGTAAGGGAGTCGCGTTTGCTATCGTCGCGAGTCACCGACAGCTGCTGCTGCAACACCCGCTTCTTGGTCGTCTCCTGGCTACACTTGGCTTGCAGCTGCGTGTACAGGTCCGTCTCCACTTGCGACTCTATGCGTGCCAGCAGGGTGCGGTCGTGCCGCAGCCGCGTCATGAAGTCGTCCTTCACGTAGTACGGCAGGCGCGGCGTCACGTGAGCCACGCTCGTGCGCCGCTCCACCTTGTACTCCTGCGTCTCCACCAAATTATACAGCGGCTCGGCGCCGCCGCCGCTGCCCTGGAACGTGAACAGCATGAACACCACCATGAGGATGAGCGGCAGCAGCTGCATGAGCCCCGCCATGCGCTGCCCCGCCGCCGCGCGCTCCTCCTCCTCCGGCGTGCGCGGCCGCCGTGGCCGCGCGGGCGCGCCGCCGGTGCGGAACACGCGGCCGTCCGACGTGTACACGGTGCCAAACCCGCCGCCCATGCCGCCTCCCATGCCGCCGCCGCCGCCAAACCCAAAAAACATGTTAAACAGGTCCTCTGGCGAGATCTCCTGCTCGTACTGCGCGTAGTGCTGCGACCGCCGCGTCTCTGCCGTGCTCCCGCCGCCCGTGTTGCCGTCCGTCTCGCCGTACCGGTCGTAGCTGGCGCGCTTGTCGGCGTCCGACAGGATGGAAAACGCGGCCGACACGCCTGCGTGGTCCGGTGGGGGGTGGGGGGTGGGGGGGAATCATTGGGGTGGGTATGTAACAGTCAGCTCACACCAACCCCTCCCACAATCCCCAAACGACGACGTACGCTTGAACGCCTCCTCTGCGCCCGGCGCACTGTTCTTGTCCGGGTGCAGCTTCACTGCCATCTTGCGGTACGCCTTCTTGATCGTCTCCGCGTCTGCCCCCTTCTCCACGCCCAGCACGTCATAGTAGTCCTTGGCGCGCTTGATCGCCGCCACCTGCGCCGCTTGCTCGGGCGTGTGCGCCCGTGCGTCACCGCCGCCGCCGCCACCACTGCTGCTGGCGGCACCACCGCCGTCACCGCCGTGCCGGTGCGCATGTCCGTGGCCATGCGCATGGGCGTGCCCGTGCCGAGTGCCGCCACTGGATGAGGGTGCCGGCGCCGGCGCACTGGCACCCGCCGCCGTCGCTCGCCGCCGCACGCCGCCATCTGACGCCGCTGCCGACGACGCCGACGCGGGCGCGGGTGCAGACGACGGCGCACCCGCCGAAGCGGACGACGCCGGCGGCGATGGAGATGGTGTGGGTGTCCCGTCGTCCCCGCCGCCACCACCCCCGCCACCAGTCAGGGACTCAAGGTAGCGCTCCACTTTCGGCAGGGGGAAGAGGCGCAGACTCTTTTGCAGCAGCCGCACGCCGTCCTCCTGCCTCCCCTCTCGAATCGCCGCCGCCCCGCGCTCCGCGCACCGCTCCGCCTGCTCCCGGTTCGCCTCGCTCATGGTTGGTGGTGGCGGTTGGCGTGGAGGGCGTGGAGGTTGGCGTGGGTGCTGCTGCTGACGTGCCGTCAGCCGCCGCTGGTGATGGACTATGACAGCAACTGGCTGGTGACACAGCCGCTGCTGTTGACCAATGATGGCTGATTGAGGGCACCGCTGTTGTGGTCGGTTGAGGGGCAAGTAGTGACGAGTACGTGGCAGTGGCAGTGGCGAGAGAGTGGAGTGGAGAGTGGAGGGAGTGGAGGGGGAAGGAGAAGGTGTGGCGGTCACAAATAATACAAACAGCAGCGGGCTACAGGCACTGCAGAGGGTCGCCAGCACTTGAACAGCCCTGTCGTCGCTCGCTCCCTCCTTCAAATTGGGTGCCCCGCTGCCGCGCCATGAAGCAGTACTAGGCACCACCACATGTGGGTAGAGGAGGAGAGGAGAGAGGAGAGCAGTAGGCACTGGAGAGGAGGAGAAGAGGAGGGAAGCATGAAACCGTTGGGCCAGTTGATGGAAATAGCGCACCATGTAATCATGAACGGCACAATTCCGTCATTATCTACGAGTGGTTATGAGCATACCTGGTTCATATCGTGTGGGGTGTAGGCATAGATTTATCACCTACCGTCTAGTTTTGACTTTCGTGTTTCGGATTTCAGCCTCTTTCTCTCAGTCAGTGGCGAGAAGCGAAGCAGTTGCCCATGGCGAGAAGCGAAGCAGTTGCCCATCTACCATCGCTGCTGTCGCTGCTTCCCAGCTACCATGGCGGCAGCAGCAGCGGCGGCGGCGGCAGAGGGGGCGGCAGCAGATGAAGGAATGGGGGTGCCGCATCGTGCGGTGGCGCCGGCGGTAGGGAGCGTGCGAGGGCGGGCGGTGGTGGAAGACAGCTGGGAGGAGACGGCGCCACGTGCTGGCGGCGGTGGGCGGCGAAATGGCGGTGCAAGTGGTGGCGGCACGTCAAGTGGAGTAGATGGCGGGGAGGAAGAGGAGGAGGATGACGGCGTGCTGGCAGCGGCGGGGAGCGACAAGCCGGGGTTTGAGCAGTGGGTAGATGCGCTGAGCAGCCGACCGGACACCAGCGTGGGTGGCGCCAGCGTGGGGATGTGGAACGCGGGCGTCGGCGCGGTGCAGCTGCTGGTGGTGCGTGGCAAGAAGGCGGCGGTGATGGGGCACGTGCGCGGCGGCGTCAAGTTCCTGGCGCCAGAGGAGGCGCTGTACCTGCTGGATGACGCGCACCTGGCGCTGGTACCCGTGCCGTCGCACCCGCCACTGGCAACCACGCCCGCCGGCACGCTAATTATCCCACCCGACGCGGTGGCTGACCCGCTGCCCTTTCACATCGCGTATGCCACCCTGCTGGCGGCCACCTCCCTGCCCACCTACCTGGTGTACTCCCATCTGCGCAGCGCCGGATTCGTTGTTCTCCGTCATGTGCCCGCCGCCCTGCCGCCATCATCCGCCGCTGTGTTGGCACTTGTACCCGTGGATGCCTCGCTTCTCGTGGGTGACGACGATGGCGACTCGCCCCGGCTGCCGCAGCATGAGATCCGGCGTGAGGCACCCATCTCGCCCGCCTTTGACGTGTACGCCCGTGACGGCTTCTCCAGCTTTCGCATCTCTGCGCCGGGGCCGCCTGATTTCTACGTTGCCGTCGCTGAGTACGCACATTTGTTCTTGCGGTGTGCTGTTGTGAGAGCACAACTGCTACGCGTGCACCCACCCACCCACACACACCCATCCACTACCCTCGCAGCGCACATGACCCGCCGCCGTCGGCTCGCCAGCTGGCGGAGCTGAATGGCCGCCTGGTGTCACATGGCCGCGCGGCGGCTGCAGCAGCAGCGACGCGCCAACGGCGTGACGAGCGTGGCGGCCCTGCTCCCGCTGCTGCTGCCGCCGGCGGTGGCGGTGGCGGCGACGATGGCGGGGACGCGGTGCCACCGCCGCAGCTGCGGTTTGCCATTGTAGCGCACACCACCGTCACCTTCTACAAGGCGGCGTTGGTGGACCTGGTGGTGCCGTCTGGCCGCGGCCGTGGCCGTGGCCGTCGTGGCGGCCGTCGTGGTGGCCGGCGAGGCGGCGGCGGCGGCCGCGGCGGCCGTGGCCGCGGGCGTTGAACCACCTGTAGAGCGTGATTGGTTCAACTTGGGTTCTACTCTCGTCGTCCACCACTTGCAGCAACCGTTGCAGCGAACAGCCGCGCGGCAGGGCATGGCGGACCATCGGACCATGTCATGCTGCATGGACGAGTGACAGCATCGACAGAGGGGCAGAATACACAAGTGGTTAATTGACATTGCAACGTGCAACTTGTAATTTTACACGCGCAATACGCCACCCGTCCTCTTTTTGATTTGGTGCTGCATGTAACATTGCATTCCACATTGATTATTTGCTATATTTACATTGATACATCCACACCTCCCCCCCTCACATCTCGCTCCCTCTCCAACACCATCCTAAGAACACACATGGCCGATGACGCGGCAGCGGCGGCTGCGGCTGCAAATGCAGCAGCTGCTGCTGCTATGGTAGCGGGCGCGCTGCCGGCAGGCGAGGCGGTGGTGACGGTGGTGCCGCTGTCGCTGCCACCGCCCGAGGTGTACCTGCGAGCAAGTCCCGCTTGGCTGGTTGTGGGCACCACGACGGTTGCGGCGGTGGTGACGACCGCGGCCGTCACCGATGCACCAGCAGCGCCATTGACATCGCGGCTGCGGTGTGTGGGGCGCGGTGGGCTGGGGCTGGGGCCGCATGCTGCCCTGGATGCGGCACTGGTGGAGGCGGGCGCTGAGGGCGCGGCACCCTGCAGCCGGTGTGGCGGCATGGGCGCCCCGCCAGCCGTGGGACGCGCAGTTTCCGCCTCACTGGTGGTGCTGG
>ERZ778022.4133-NODE-4133-length-12776-cov-4.412389_pt1 | contig 12776 bp, 10 predicted proteins | sample MGYA00375752_ERZ778022 | MGnify/ENA primary metagenome ERZ778022 (study PRJEB29350, sample SAMN05389826) | bioreactor metagenome | isolation source: Thiocyanate bioreactor | place: South Africa: University of Cape Town | collected 2014-04-04 ... | reverse complement strand
GGCGGACGATCTCACACTTTCCCGCGGCGAGCGGCGACTGATCGAGGGTTTGTCGCTGGCCGTCGAAGCCAGCGAGGCGCTGGTCCTGACCGGCCCCAATGGTGTCGGCAAGACGACGCTGCTGCGGGCGCTGGCGGGTTTCATTGTGCCGGAGGCCGGCGCGATCCGCCTCGAAGGCGGCCCGGACAATGGGGCTGCAGTCGGCGAGCTCGCCCACTACGTCGGCCATGCCAATGGCGTGAAGCCGGGGCTGACGGTGAGCGAGAATGCGCGCTTCTGGGCGCGCTTCCTCGGTGGCGATGTCCGCGCGGTCGAGGACGTCCTCGAAATCATCCACCTTGCCGACATCGCCGAGGTGCCGGCGGCTTATCTCTCGGCCGGACAGAAGCGGCGGCTCGGTCTTGCGCGCCTCCTGCTGGCGCACCGACCACTGTGGCTGCTCGATGAGCCGACGGCGGCGCTCGATGTAGCCTCACAGGCCCTTCTTGCCGGGTTCATGCAGCGACACCTCGATGCTGGCGGGATTCTCGTCGCCGCGACGCCTGGGCCGCTCGGCCCTGCCGGCGCGGGCATCCTCGAGCTCGCCGCGCCGGCTCCGGGCGAGGTTGCAGCCCCATGAGAGCCTTCTTCGCCCTGCTCGCGCGCGATCTCAATTTGGCTTTCCGCGAAGGAAGCGCACTCGGCGCCGCGCTCGGCTTTTATCTCATCGTCGTCGCGATGCTGCCCTTGGGCCTCGGGCCGGACATGGCGCTCCTCTCGCGCATTGCGCCGGGGCTGCTCTGGCTGGCCTTGCTGCTGTCGGCACTGCTTACGCTCGGGCGGCTCTTCGAGACGGACCTCGAGGATGGCTCGCTGGACGTGCTGGCGACCGGCTCTCTGCCGCTCGAAGCGGTCGTTGTCGCCAAGGGCCTCGCGCACTGGCTCTCGACGGCCCTGCCGCTGACGCTACTCGCGCCCATACTCGGGCTCATGCTCAATCTGGAATTCGCCGCCTATCCGCCGCTGCTCGCGACCATGCTGGTCGGCACGCCGGCGATCAGCTTTATCGGCACGATCGGCGCGGCGCTCACGCTGCGCAGCCGCCGCGGCAGCCTGCTGATCGCGCTGCTGGTGCTGCCGCTCTACATCCCGACGCTCATTTTCGGCATCGGCGCTATCGCCTCGCTGCTGGGGCCCGGCGGCTCGGAGCCCTCGCTCATGATCCTCGGCGCGATCTCGCTCGGCGCGTTCGTCCTGGGGCCAATCGCGGCTGCGGCGGCATTGCGAGCCCAGCTCGGCTGAGGTGGCGGGTGACAGGAACGGCGGAGTTGGGCTATCTGCCCCGCCATGCTCCACGTCAATGACCTGACTTACCGTATTGAGGGGCGCCCGATCCTGTCGGGCGCCACCTGCGCGATTCCATCGGGCCACAAGGTCGGGCTCGTCGGGCGCAATGGCGCCGGCAAGACGACACTCTTCAAGCTCATCATCGGCGATCTCTCACCCGACGACGGTGGGATCAGCATTCCGCGTGGGCTCAAGGTCGGCCATGTCGCGCAGGAGGCGCCGGGCGGCGCCGACTCGCTCATCGAGTGGGTGCTTTCCCAGGACACGGAGCGCGCTGCCCTCCTCGCCGAGGCCGAGACGGCCGCCGATCCCCATCGCATTGCCGCCATCCACGAGCGGCTCGGCGACATCGATGCCCATTCGGCACCCTCGCGCGCCGCGCAGATCCTTGCCGGCCTCGGTTTCGATGAGGAAGCGCAGGCGCGCGCCTGCCGGGAATTCTCCGGCGGCTGGCGGATGCGCGTGGCGCTCGCGGCCATTCTCTTTCTCGAGCCGGATATCCTGCTGCTCGACGAGCCGACGAACTATCTCGATCTCGAAGGCACGCTCTGGCTCGAGACGTACCTGCGCACCTATCCGCACACGGTCGTCATCATCAGCCATGACCGCGATCTCCTGAACCGCGCGGTCGGCCACATCCTCCATCTGGATCGCGGCAAGCTCACGCTCTACGCGGGTGGCTACGACGACTTCGAGGAGGCGCGTCGCGAGAAGCAGCGTCTCGAGACGAAGCTCGCCAGGCGCCAGGAGGAGGAACGCGCGCGCATCGAGGCCTTCATCATCCGTTTCAAGGCCAAGGCTTCCAAGGCGACGCAGGCGCAGAGCCGCATCAAGGCGCTCGCCCGCATGAAGCCCATTGCCGCGCAGGTGGACGAGAGCGTCGTGCCGATCCGCCTGCCGGCGCCGCAGAAACTGCTCGCGAGCCCGCTGCTCAAGATCGAGGATGCGGCCGTCGGCTATGAGCCGGGCGCCCCCATTCTGACCCGTCTCAATCTCAATGTGGACCAGGACGATCGCATCGCGCTGCTCGGCCAGAACGGCAACGGCAAGAGCACGTTCGCCAAGCTGCTCGCGGGTCGGCTTCAGCCCATGACCGGGCAGGTCCTCGGGGCGCAGCGCGTGAGCGTCGGCTATTTCGCCCAGCACCAGCTCGATGACCTGAACCCCGGCTGGTCGCCCTATGACCAGATCGCAGCGCTCATGCCGGATGCGACCGAGGCCCAGAAGCGCACGCGCCTCGGCTCATGGGGCTTCTCGCACGACAAGGCCGACACCAAGGCATCCAACCTCTCGGGCGGCGAGAAGGCGCGCCTGCTCCTGGCGTTGACCGCCTTCCATGCGCCGCACCTGCTCATTCTCGACGAGCCGACGAACCATCTCGACGTCGACAGCCGCGAGGCGCTCATCCAGGCGCTCAACGACTTCCCCGGTGCCGTGATCCTCATCAGCCACGATCGCCATCTGATCGAGGCGTGCGTCGATCGCCTCTGGCTCGTGAAGGGGGGCACCGTGCGCTCCTTCGACGGCGATCTCGATGGCTATCGTGCGGACCTGCTTGCCGAGCGTGGCCGCGCACGCGCGCAGCGTGAGGGCGCCAACTCAGCCGCAGCACCGAAGATCGCGCGCGTCGATCAGCGTCGTGAGGCCGCCGCCCGGCGCGCAGAAACCGCGCCGCTCCGCCGTGCTGTGCAGACGGCCGAGAAGGAGCTGGAGAAGCTGACGGCCAAGCGCGCCGAGATCGACGCGGCGCTCGCCGACCCGCGCGCCTACGAGGATCCAGGCAAGGCACAGAAGCTCTCGATCGCCCGGGCCGACGTCAGCCGGCAGATGGCCGTGGCCGAGGAGGCCTGGCTCACGGCCTCGGCGGCGCTGGAGGCCGCCGAAGCGGGTGCGTCCTAGGCGCACACCCCGCGCAAGCGGGCCCGAACATGAAAATGTTGTCATTTGACTTGGGGCCACCGCGGCCCGAAATTCACGCCGCGAGCCCGGAGATGTGATGGCTATGCCACTCTAGTCTCTGTGCTCTCGCCGCGCGCGGCGACGCAGAAAATTCAATAAAAACAGTGGTCACTCCGCCCGTGGCATTGTTCGCGGTGCAACTCGATCACAAAGTCGTGCGAAAATTGTGGCGCTATCGCCACGCTCGCGCTGCAATGCCCTGCTGGGATGAGCCACTCTCGGCAAGCCCGGCTCCGGCTCAGGTGCTGTCTGCAGGTCCCGCTGCCTTTGCGGTCCCTGGACGCGATAGAGTGCCGCCCAGCGGTTCAATGGAGCCCTCGGGGGCTTCGAGCCGCGGCCCGTAGCCGGCTTGGTGGCGCAATGTGCGGAATGAGGTGCGGCCTGCCGCATCCCTGTGCGTAGGAAAGTGATCATGCTCACGCGAGCCTTCGTCCACGTTCGCCTCCTGATCATCGGATTAGCCATGCTCTCGCTCATGCCCGTTACGTCGCTCGCCCAGACCGGTCCGCGCGCGACGGAGTTCACGCTGCCGAATGGCCTGATGGTCGTGGTCGTCCCCGACAACCGGGCGCCGGTCGTCACGCACATGATCTGGTACCGCGTCGGTGCCGCGGACGAGCCGCCGGGCACGTCCGGTATCGCCCACTTCCTCGAGCACCTGATGTTCAAGGCGACCGAGAAGATCGGGACGGGCGAGTTCTCGAAGATCGTCTCGCGCCTCGGTGGGCAGGACAATGCCTTCACGGCGCAGGACATCACCGCCTACTTCCAGCGTGTCTCCAAGGACCGTCTTCCCAAGGTGATGGAGATGGAGGCGGACCGCATGGTCAACCTCAAGCTCGACGAGAAGGAAGTGCTCACCGAGCGCGACGTCATCCTCGAGGAGCGCCGCAGCCGCGTCGAGAACAACCCGAGCGCCATCCTCGACGAGCAGATGGGCGCCGCGCTCTATCTCGCGCATCCCTACCGCATTCCGGTCATCGGCTGGGAGCACGAGATGGCCAAGCTCTCGCGCGATGACGCGATGAAATTCTACAAGCGCTTCTACGCGCCCAATAATGCCATCCTGGTCGTGACCGGCGATGTGACGCCCGAGGAAGTGCGCAAGCTCGCCGAGGCGACCTATGGCAAGATCCCGCGCAACCCGAACGTGTCGACCGTCGAGCGTCCAGGCGAGCCGCCGCATCGCGCAGCGCGCCGCATCGAGCTCAAGGATCCGCGCGCCGGTCGCCGCACGTGGCATCGCCACTACATCGCGCCGGCCTACACCCATGCCGCGCCGGGTGAGGCCGAGGCCCTCGATCTCCTGCTGAAGATCCTCGCCTCCGGCCCGACGAGCCGCATCTACAAGAAGCTCGTCGTCGATGAGCATGTCGCCTCGAGCGCCGGCGGCTGGTACTCCGGCACCGCCCGCGACCTCGGCAAGATCGCATTGTTCGCCGTGCCGAACGACGGCGTCCCGTTCGAGAAGATCGAGCAGCTCATCGACAGCGTGATCGCCGATGTCGCTGCGAACGGTGTGACCGAGGCGGAGCTCGAGCGCGCCAAGAAGGCCTATCTCGCCGAGTACATCTTCCAGAGCGACAATCAGGCCTCGCTTGCGCGCCGCTACGGCTGGGCCCTGACCGTGGGCGCGACCGTCAAGGATATCGAGGAGTGGCCCGAGCGGCTCTCCAAGGTCACCGCGGCGCAGGTGCAGGCAGCCACGCGCCACCTCGACATTCTGCGCTCGGTGACCGGCACGATGCTTCCCGAGGCACCGAACCAGCCGCCCGGCACGCGCTCCTGAAGGATGCGAGAGGACAAACCATAGAGGTGACCAGCGCACACACGAGGACGACGCGGCGCTCGCGCGCCGATCAACATTGTATCAACGCGACGACATAGCGAGGCTAGTATCATGTCCAGTTCGGCACCCCTGCGTGGAAGGCTCTTTGTTCGCCCCGCCCGTCTCCCAGTCGTCGCGTCGGCCATGCTCCTCTGCCTCGCGGCACCCGTCCTCACGGCCAAGGCTCATGCAATGAAAATTCAGACAGTCAAAAGTCCCGGCGGCATCGAGGCATGGCTCGTGCAGGAGCAGGCCGTGCCGCTCATCGCCTTGCGCTTCGTCTTCGAGGGCGGCAGCGCACAGAACCCTCAAGGCAAGGATGGCCTCGCCAATTTCATGACGGCCATGATGGACGAGGGCGCGGGCGATCTCGACTCGCACAAGTTCCAGGAGCGCATGGAGGAGCTCGCCTTCCGCATGAGCTTCGAGGATTCGCGCGACGGCATCTACGGCAGCTTCGAGACGCTGACCGCCAATCGCGATCCGTCCGTCGAGATGCTGCGCATGGCCGTGAACAACCCGCGCTTTGACGCCGACGCCGTTGAGCGCGTGCGCCGTCAGCTTCTGTCGGGGCTCGCCTTCGCCGCCAAGAATCCGAACCGGATTGCCGGCAAGGCCTGGAGCGAGCAGGCTTTTGCGAACCACCCCTACGGCCGCCCGCCCGAGGGCACGCCCGACAGCATCGCCAAGATCACGCGCGATGACCTCGAGGGCTTCCGCAAGCGCACGTTCGCGCGCGACAATCTGAAGGTCGTCGCCGTCGGCGACATCAATGCCGAGCAGCTCGGGGCGCTCCTCGACCGCGTCTTCGGCGATCTGCCGGCCAAGGCCGAGCTGACGCCAGTCCCGCCGACGACGCCGGAGGCCAAGGAGCGTGTCAAGGTCATCCACATGGATGTGCCGCAGTCGGTCGTGCAGTTCGGCGCGCCGGGCATCGCGCGCGAGGACGACGACTTCATGGCGGCCTTCGTGCTGAACCAGATCCTCGGCGGCGGCGGCTTCGCGTCGCGGCTCACGGAGGAGGTGCGCGAGAAGCGCGGCCTCGCCTATTCGGTCTACAGCTATCTGCAGCCTTATCGCCGCACGGCGATCTTCGCAGGTGGCGTCGCGACCAAGAACGAGGAGGTCGGCCGCTCGCTCGACGTGATCCGCTCGGAGCTGCGCCGCATGGCCAGCAATGGGCCGACGCCCGATGAGCTCAAGAACGCCAAGGACTATCTGACGGGCTCGTTCGCGCTGCGCTTCGACACGAACGCGAAGATTGCCAATCAGCTTCTCGGCTTCCTCTTCGAGGGCTATGGCATCGACTACATCGACAAGCGCAATGCGCTGGTCAATGCGGTGACGCTCGAGGATGTGAAGCGCGTTGCGGCCCGGCTCTTGAAGGCCGATGAGTTGATCGTCACCGTCGTCGGCAAGCCGCAAGGGCTCGCGCAGCAGTAAAGTATCGCGTGCGGAACGACTTGAGTTTCGAACGCGTTTCATATGGTGATGCCAAGATCGAGAAGCCGATGTGCCGAAATGGCGCCGGCTTCTCGATTGGCATGTGGGGTTGGAAGGCGAGGGAGTTGAGCGGATGACCGATCCCGTCGAGCTTGATGTCTCCGGTGCCGGATCCGGGGCGCGGCTCTATCGTCAGAGCATTGCGGGCTGCCTCGACGGTCGTATCGGTGTTCACGGTCTCGATAGCCGCACGCTCGCCGCCTGGCTCGACAAGACCGCAGCCCCTCTCGCCAAGCTGAAGGCCGCGCACGCTGACGGCAGCCTGCCGCTGCTGCGGCTGACGCGCGAGGAAGCCGATATCGTCGCTGCCGAGGCGGCGCTCGCGAAGCTCTCCGTCGGCGCGAAGATGATCGTGTTTCTCGGCATGGGCGGCTCGAGCCTTGGCGGACAGGCGCTCGCCCAGCTCGGTGGCTGGAACATTCCAGGCTCCGCCGATGTCGAGCAGCGCAAGCGCCCGCGCACGCGCTTCTACGACAACCTCGATGCATCAACGCTCGCGCTCGCCTTCAAGGACGTCGATCTCGCGACGACGCGTTTCGTCATCACGTCGAAATCCGGCGGCACGCCGGAGACGCTGGTCCAGGCGGCTGCCGCCCTGCAGGCCGTTGATGCGGCCGGTCTCGGCGGGCGGTCGGCGGAGCTGTTCCTCGGCATCACCGAGCCGGCGCGACCGGGCGTACGCAATGGTCTGCGCGATCTCCTGACGAGCCGCAGCATTCCGGTCCTCGATCATCCGACGGCGATCGGCGGGCGCTATTCGGCGCTGACGGTCGTCGGGCTCATCCCGGCCATATCCCGAGGGCTCGATCCGCGCGCCTTGCGCGCTGGCGCCGATGCCGTGCTTCAGCAAGCGCTCAGCGCATCCGATCCATCGGCTTCTGCCCCCGCCGTCGGCGCCGCGCTCGCCGTCGCGCTCGCGCGCGAGAAGGCCACCAAGGTCATGGTTTTCATGTCCTATGCGGACCGCCTCCAGCGGCTCGGCGCCTGGTACGTGCAGCTTTGGGCGGAAAGCCTCGGCAAAGGCGGGCAGGGCACGACGCCGCTGGCCTGCCTCGGCCCGCTCGATCAGCACAGCCAGCTTCAGCTCTTCATGGATGGCCCGCGCGAGCACGCGCTGACCGTCCTGCGCGTCAAAAATGCCGAATCGGGGCCGGTGATCGACCCGAAGCTCGCGAACCTGGCGGGTCTGGACGTGATGGCCGGTCGCAGTGTGGCCGAGCTCGTCTCGGCCCAGGCCCAGGCCGTGCCGGAAGCGCTCAACCGCGCCGGCAGGCCGGTGCGGACAATCGACATCGAGCAGCTTGACGCGGCAACGCTCGGCGGCTTGATGATGCACTTCATGATCGAGACGATTCTCGCCGGCTGGCTCATGGACCTCGATCCTTTCGACCAGCCGGCGGTCGAGCTCGCTAAGGTGCTCACGCGCGAGCGGCTGTCCAGATAGGGCACGGTCGGCCGCACCCGCGCACTGCGAGGGGAAAGCGGCACTCATGGCCGTGCGGCAGCTCACAGCCGAGACGATCAACCGCATCGCGGCCGGCGAGGTCGTCGAGCGCCCGGCGAGCGTCGTCAAGGAGCTTGTCGAGAACGCCATCGACGCCGGCGCGCGCGAGATCGAGATCGTCACGGCGGGCAGCGGCCTCTCGCTCATCCGTGTGACGGACGACGGCTCCGGCATGGACGCGGGCGACCTCGTGCTCGCCGTCGAGCGCCATGCAACCTCCAAGCTTCGCGACGAAGACCTCTTCAACATCACGACGCTCGGCTTTCGCGGCGAGGCGCTTCCGTCGATCGGCTCGATCGCGCATCTCGAAATCCGCACGCGTCAATCAGCGGCGGGATCGTCGTCGATCGCGGCCGCAAGGAGGACGTGCGTCCCGCCGCACTCAATCCCGGCACGATCGTCGAGGTGCGCGATCTCTTCTCGGCGACGCCTGCGCGGCTGAAGTTCATGAAGTCCGAGCGGGCGGAGAACCTCGCCATCTCCGAGATGGTCAAGCGGCTCGCCATGGCAAATCCCGAGATCGGCTTCTCGCTGACGACGGGCGAGCGCATGGGCTTGCGGTTGCCCGCCTGCGCGTCTGGGCCTGAAGGGTTGCTCGCACGGCTCGGCCGCATCATGGGGCGCGAGTTCATGGCCGATGCTTTGGCGCTCGATGGCACGCGTGAGGGCGTGCGGTTGCACGGTTTCGTCGGCTTGCCGACGCTGAACCGCCCCGATGCGGGACTGCAGTTCCTGTTCGTGAATGGGCGGCCCGTGCGCGATCGCCTCCTGCTCGGCGCCCTGCGTGGCGCCTATGGCGATCTGGTGCCCAAGGGACGGCACCCGCTGGTCGCGCTCTTCGTCGAGCTCGACGCGCGCCACGTCGACGTCAATGTGCATCCCGCTAAGGTCGAGGTGCGCTTCCGCGATGCAGGGGCCGTGCGCTCGCTGCTCGTCGGCGGCATTCGCGAAGTTCTGGAGCGCGCCGGTCACCGCTCCAGCGCCGAGGGTGGCGCGCGGATGCTCGACGTGCTCGCGCGGCGCAATGAAATGTCCGCGCCGCAGCAGTCGTGGTCGCCGCCATCGCGGCCGAGCTATTCGGCTGGCTTTGCCGAGAGCGTGCAGGCGCCACTTGCGGGCCTCGCCGTCGAGCCGAGCGCGCCCGTCGCGCACGACGAGATGCCGCCTGTGGCCAACGGGGCGGAAGCCGCCGATCATCCTCTCGGCGCCGCCCGCGCGCAGCTTCATGGCACGTACATCGTCGCTGAGACGAACGACGGCATCGTCATCGTCGATCAGCACGCTGCGCACGAGCGTCTCGTGCTCGAACGCATGAAGGCCATGCTGGCGAATGGCGGCGTGAAGCGCCAGGGTCTGTTGATTCCCGAGATCGTGGACCTCGATACGGATGAGGCCGCGGCGCTCGCCGAGGCAGCCGATCAGCTCGGCGAGCTCGGGCTTGCGCTGGAGCAGTTTGGGACGAATGCGGTGCTCGTGCGCGAGACGCCGGCCCTGCTCGGCCAGTGCGATGTCGCGGCGCTCGTGAAGGATCTTGCGCGCGAAGTGCTGACCGAAGGTACCACGGGTCTCCTGGAAGCGCGGCTCGATGCGATCCTCGGCACGATCTCATGTCACGGCAGCGTGCGCGCCGGCCGTCGATTGACAGGCCCAGAGATGAACGCGCTCCTGCGCGAGATGGAAGCGACGCCGCGCGCCGGCCAGTGCAATCACGGCCGCCCGACGTACGTCTCGCTCTCCCGCGCCGATATCGAGCGGTTGTTCGGGAGAAGGTGAGACTTCCCCTTCTCCCCGTCCTTACGGGGAGAGGGTCGGGGTGAGGGGCGGCGGCATACGCCAACCTCGCGCAAGCTTCCGCCCCTCATCCTAACCTTCTCGTCGCGCCAGAGGCGCGCTTCCAGCGCGACAAGCACGGGGAGAAGGGACAAGGGGGCGCTCATTACGAGCTACGTTGTCCTGAACCGCAGCAGCACCGCCTGCGTATCGCCCCATGTGCGCTGATCGACGATGTCGTATTGGGCTGGAACCGCCGGCTCTACACCTTTGCGCTCCTCGAGCACGCACAGCGCATCGGGCACGAGCCAGCCGCCCTCCGCCAGCGCCGCGAGCGCCTTCTCGCCGAGCCCCTTGCCATAGGGCGGATCGAGGAACGCGACATCATACGGCTGCATGTTCCCCGCCGGCCCGAGATCGGTCGCGTCGCGCCGCCATACCTTGGTCACGCCCGTCAGCCCGAAGGCTTCGATATTGCGCCGAATGAGCCCGCGTGCTTCCGCCGCTTCCTCGACGAACAAACAGAAAGCCGCACCGCGCGAGAGGGCCTCGATACCCATCGCGCCCGTGCCCGCGAAGAGATCGATCACGCGCCCGCCCTCGATGCGCGCGACAGGATCGCCATGCAGGAGCCAGTTGAACACGGCCTCCCGCACGCGGTCCGAGGTCGGCCGGATGGCATCATCGCTCGGCGTTGCGAGATTGCGCCCGCGTAGTTTGCCGCCGACGATCCTCATGTCGCGTCCTTCGGCTTCCTGGCCCGGGTGCGCCGCGCTTCGGCATCATTCTCGCGATCGACGAGGCCGAGCTCACGCGCGAGGCGCGGGCCGAGCTGATCGGCAATGACCTTGCGGCGCACGGGATCGACCGCGCCCGGCTCCAGGTCGAGAAGCTGGAAGGGGCCGTACGACACGCGGATCAGGCGGTTCACGTCGAGGCCGAGGTGATTGAGGATCTTGCGCACCTCGCGATTCTTGCCCTCACGCAGCGCCATGGTGATCCAGATGTTGTGGCCCTGCTCGCGATCGAGCGTCGCTTCGACAGGACCATAGCGCACGCCCTCGATCTCGACGCCGTTCTTGAGCTTGTCGAGCGCCGCCTGCTCGACCTTGCCGTGCGCGCGCACGCGATAGCGGCGCAGCCACCCCGTCGCCGGCAATTCGAGATGGCGGGCAAGAGCACCGTCGTTCGTGAGCAGCAGCAGGCCCTCGGTGTTCAGATCGAGGCGGCCGATCGACATGACCCGCGGCATCTCGGGCGGCAGCTTCTCGAAGACGGTCGGCCGGCCTTCGGGATCGCGGTGCGTCGTCACGAGTCCGCGCGGCTTGTGATAGCGCCAGAGACGGATGGGTTCGGCATCGGGGAGCGGCTTGCCATCGACCTCGATGCGATCGCTCAGGTCCACGTCGAGGGCCGGGCTGGTGATCTTCTTGCCGTTCACCTTGACGCGCCCTTCCTCGATCCAGCGCTCGGCCTCGCGGCGCGAGCAAAGACCGGCGCGGGCGAGCGCCTTGGCAATGCGCATTTCCTCGCTTGGGCGACCGGAGGGTGGCGGCATATTGCGCGGGCGGCGCTGCGGCGCTGGGACATGCGGCGCCCGCTCGGGCTCCGGCTTCGGGCGCGAGGGCCGGATCGGCTTCCTGAAGCCCGCCTCTGCTCCGCGCTCCGGCTGCCGGGTGGCCCCTGCCGCGTCCGCCTTCCTGCCTGGTGACGAGCCCGGCCGCGGCCCGGCAGTCGGGTCCTTGCGCCATCCCGGTTTGCCGCCGCGCTTCTGGCCCGAGCTTTGGCCCAAGCCTTGGCCGGCGTTCGGGCCGGAAGCCCGGCGCCCGGCCCGGGGGCGGTCTGATCTTGGCGGGCGCATGGCAGTAACTCCGGGCTTGAGGCGTGGTCGCATTGGCTGTATCGCCGGGAGCTTATGACATCACCGAACGCCTCAAGCCATATGGATCGCGCGCTCGCGTTGGCGCGGGCCGCCGCCGAACTGGGCGAGATCCCGGTCGGGGCGATCGTGGTCGGGCCGGACGGCAGCGTGATCGCCGAGGCGCATAACCTGACGCGCGCCCGTAAGGATCCGACCGCGCACGCCGAGATGCTCGTCATTCAGCAGGCGACGCAGGTGCTCCAATCCGAGCGGCTCATCGGCTGCGATCTCTACGTGACGCTGGAGCCGTGCCCCATGTGTGCGGCGGCGATCTCATTCGCGCGCCTGCGCCGTCTGTACTACGGCGCGGCGGACCCCAAGGGCGGTGGCGTCGAGCACGGCGCGCGCGTGTTCAGCCACGCGACCTGCCACCACGCGCCGGAGATCTATCCTGGCCTCGGCGAGAGCGAGGCGCGCGCGATGCTCGAGCAGTTCTTCGCCGACCTGCGCTAGGGGCGTCCTCGCTCTCTTCGCCATCGAGCTCGGCTCGTCGCCGCGCCGCTTCCTTTGCGATCAGCTCGGGCGCGGGCATCATCGGATAGAGACCGTGCTCGGTGAACAGGTCGCAGAGCGGGTCGCGGTCGGCGACGACCGTACGGTAGATCCAGCGATAGCCCCATGTCGTATCGGCCATGCGATTGGCCCGCGTGCGCCCGATCAGTTGCGAGGTTGCTTCGATCTCCAGCCAGCACACGACGAGATGGACATATGTCTGCTCGTAGCTGCGCGCGCCTTCGGGCAGCCAAACCGGCGCCTGCGGATAGCGGCGCACCAGCTCGTCGAAGAATGGCGCGACCGGATCGTGATCCGGTCCGCCGAGCAGCCAGAGATACCAGTGCATCTGCTCGTGCAGGTACGTCGAGAGCAGGAGGTCTTCCGTTTCCGTGAAACGCGTGCCGAGCGTGAGGATGGGGTGGCTGTAGGTGGCCCCGGCCGGCACGATGCGCACATGCCGCGTGTACTCG
>ERZ778022.4132-NODE-4132-length-12777-cov-3.367159_pt1 | contig 12777 bp, 12 predicted proteins | sample MGYA00375752_ERZ778022 | MGnify/ENA primary metagenome ERZ778022 (study PRJEB29350, sample SAMN05389826) | bioreactor metagenome | isolation source: Thiocyanate bioreactor | place: South Africa: University of Cape Town | collected 2014-04-04 ... | reverse complement strand
GTTGTATTGCCCCACGCCGCGGATCGACGCCACGAGGCTGGGCCCCCAGGCGGCCACTGTGGGCTTCAGTGTGACGTTGGGCACCTGGTTGGCGATCTCGTACACGCTGGTCTGCCCGCGCTCGGCCAGCATGTCGCCGGTCACCGCCGAAATGGCGAGCGGCGTGTCCTGCAGCGACTGGTCGCGGAACTGGGCCGTCACCACGATCTCGTTGCCGGTGCGCGTGTTTGCGCCGTCTTCGTCCTGCGCCTGCGCAGACACGCTCCATGCGCATCCGGCCAGAACCGCGCTTGCCAACAGATATCGCTTGAAACGCATCGTTATCTCCCTGGTTTGTGCGAGCGCTTGATTGCGCCCGTCGCCGTTTTGCCGTTGCCCCGCATCGATCCGCATCGCGGCTATGCCGAGCTATTCAGGCCAAACAATGTGCAGTGATTGACTAAACATAAAATATACCATTGCAAGGAAGAGTCAAACTACATAGTTCGGGCGGAGACTTGGGAGAGCATGATGAGCGATCTGTCGGGCAAAGTGGCGCTGATAACCGGCGCATCGAGAGGGATCGGGGCGGCCATTGCGCGCGCGATGGCGACGGCCGGCGCCGCCGTTGCCATCAACTACGTAAGGGATCGCGAAGGGGCGGACGCGCTCGTTGCCGAGATCGAAGGGGCCGGCGGAAAGGCGATCGCCGTGCAGGGCAACGTGGCCAGCCCGGACGACGTGAAGCGCATGATGGCGCAGATCGCCGAAGCACTCGGTCCGATCGGCATCCTGGTCAACAACGCCGCAGCCTATGACATGGCCGCGCTGGAGGACATCACCGAGGCCGAATATCGCCGGCACTTCGACACCAACGTACTGGGGCCGACCTTGCTGATCCAGGCGGCGCTCGACCATTTCCGGCCCGGATCGTCGGTGATCAACATCTCTTCCACCATCGTGATCAATCCCGAACCGCTGACGCTGCTCTACAGTGCCTCGAAGGCGGCGCTGGACATGCTGACCGTGGTGCTCGCGAAGGAACTCGGGCCGCGGCAGATCCGCGTGAACACGCTGGCGCCGGGCCTGACCGACACCGAAAATCACATGGTGAGCGAGATGGGCGACGCGATCGTGGCGCCGCTGGTGGCGCGCACTCCGATGGGCCGGATAGGCTTGCCGCAGGAAATCGCGCCTGCGGCGGTCTTCCTCGCTTCCGACGAAGCCGGATGGATCACGGGCACCACCCTGCGCGTGTCCGGCGGGTTCCAGTAACTGCGAAAGGCAAGGGACATGGCGAACGAAGGAATGTCGCCCAGGGAGATCGTCGAAACGGCCAACCGCCTGCTGGTCTCCAAGCGCGGGCTGGAGGCGGTCCAACGCTTCTTCTCCCCCCGCTACGTGGAGCACAACCATTCCACGCCCGGCGGCAATCTCGAAGGCTTCGTCGCGGTGCTGAAGGAAATGGGCTTCTCGGAAGAAGCCCCCAACGACCGCGAGCTGGACCTGCATGTCGACCGGGTGATCTGCGAAGGCGATCTGGTGCTGATCCACCAGCATATCGACGAGCCGGGAATGCCCACCACCGTCTTCATGGACCTGTTCCGCGTGGAAGACGGCCTGATCGCGGAGCACTGGGACGTGATCCAGACCGTGCCGGAAAAGCCCGCGAACACGCGCGTCAGGATGTATTGATGAATATCTTCGTCATCGGCGCCACCGGCAACATCGGCACGCGCATCCGCAACGAAGCGCTGTCACGCGGCCATCGGGTGACCGGCTTCACCCGCGACGCGGCGAAGCTCCCGCCCGAACCGGGCCTTGCGGCGGCCGAAGGCGACGTGCTGGACACGGCGCAGCTCGCCGAAGCGATGAAGGGCCACGATGCGGTGGTCGTTTCGCACAACAGCCCGTGGGACGATCCCAAGGCCGGGCCGAAGACGATCATCGCCGCGGATTCGATCATCGACGCGCTACGCGCCGCAGGCGTCGCGCGCGTGCTGTGGGTGGGCGGCGCCGGCAGCCTGTTCAACGCCGAAGGCAAGCGGGTGATCGATGCGATCGACATGCCGCCCTGGGCGGTATCGAGCATCTGGGCCATGGCCGCGCACCTGGCCTATCTCAAGACGATCGAGGACCTCGAATGGTCGTTCCTCAGCCCCTCGCTGATGATCGGCCCGGGCGAGCGCACCGGCCGGTTCCGCCTGGGAACCGACGAATTGCTGGTGGACAACGAAAACAACAGTTCGATCAGCTACGAGGATTTCGCCGTCGCCGCGATCGACGAACTGGAGACCCCGAAGCACATCCGCATGCGCTTCACGGTGGGTTACTGAAGCGCGTCCGTTCCAGATGTGAGTCCCTGCGCAGGCAGGGACCTCTCTCCCATGTGCGGCGCCTGAGGCATGAGGCTCCTGCCTTCGCAGGAGCTCAGGAATTTGAGCATTGCGCCGGGGATCACATTCCGGAGCAAGGCGTCACTGCCGTCTCACCACATCGTCACCCGTCCATTGACGGATTCGGCCGGTTCGGGCTGCATCACGTCCCAGTGCTCGGCGATCTTCCCGTCCTCGACGCGATAGATGTCCATGAACACCAGCACGGGATCGCCCGGCCCGGTTTCGACATGGATATGGGTTACCACCATGTCGCCCGAGGAGATGACACGATCCACCGTCATTGTCATGCGCGGCCCGTCCGGGTCGGTCAGCCCCGAATTGACCAGATGCTCGATGAAGCCTTCGCGATTCCCGCCGCGTATGGCCGGATTGTGCTCGATGAAATCGTCGGCGATGTATTTCTCGACCGCTTCCATCGCGCGGTGATCCATGATCAGCCGGTTGCATTCGTTCACGATGTCTTCCGGCGTCATGCCTTCATTGGCCATGCCTGTCCCTTTCCAGCGAGATTCATGCGAGGCGCGCCGCTTCCGTTTCCAGAAAGGCGCGGATGGAAGTCGGAGCCTTGCCTGAAAGGCGCTCGACCCAGTCGGTCGTTCCGTCATAGCGGCCCAGGCGGACGCCCTTGGCGAAGTCCGCAACGAAGGGAAGGACCGTCTCGTCCAGCCCCCGGGCGCGCAGATAGGCGGCGTATTCTTCGTCCGAGCAATGCACCACCTCCAGCGGCTTGCCGAAAACCGCGGCCAGGTCGCCCGCCAGTTCTTCGGCCGAAAGCGATGCGGGGCCGGTGAGGTCGTAGCAACGGTCCAGCGAATCCTCGGCCAGCAAGGCCCCGGCGATCGCCCGGGCGCAATCCTCGCGCGTGACGTGATTGACCCGGCCCGCCCCGCGCGGCGTCAGGAACCGCCCGCTCTCCAGCGCGGGCCGCCAGTCAATCTCGAAATGCCAGTCGGGCCATTCCCATTGCCGCAGCACCGTCCAGCGCAGGCCCGAGCGGATCAACGCTTCCTCGGTCTCGTAATGATCCTGCTTCCAGAACAGGTGGAACGGCGGGCCGGGATTGGGGGCGGAGGTATAGAAGACATGCCCCACGCCGGAGCGAATCGCCGCATCTATCGCCGCCTTGTGCTGGTGGAACCGGTTGAGGTTGACGAAGGGAAGATCGGGCACCGTGCTGATCAGCAGCGCCCGCGCCACGCCGGCGAATGCTTCGTCGAGGGTTTCGGGCTGCTTGAAGTCTGCCTGGCGCACTTCGATACCGCGCTCGGCCAGGTGTGCAAGGCGATCGGGCGTGCGCGTCGTCGTGACGATCTGCTGCGGAGGGACGCCGAGTGCGACAAGCTCCTCGATCACCAGCCCGGCGAGCTTGCCCGAACCGCCGCTGACCAGAATGGGAAACTCCACCGCCATCACCCTCTCACCGCCGGCTCGCTCATCCGGCCTTCGCGCCCAAGCTGTATCCGATCGCGCCCCTTCGTCAAACTATTCAGTATTGATCTGTGGTTTTCCCTTCATTGCGGCAAGGCACAGGCGAAGCTCGCTTCCTCGTCGGTGCTGCCTTCGCCCTTGTATTGCGCGACCAGCGGCCAGGGGCACAGCGGGCGCGTCATCGGCGGCAGGTCAGGCGATCCCGGTATCATCCCCGGCCTGCGCGAAGCGACGATGCGATTCGGGGCGACGCCGGTCCTCGCCCAGCGATCGATCACGCCCAGCGTATCGAAGGAAGACGGCCCTTCCCCGCCGGCGCAGTGATCCATGCCCGGCGCCATGAACAGGCGAAGCTGGTTCTGCGCCCGCTCCGGCGGAAGCGAACCGTAAAGCCCGCGATAGAAGGCCAGCGTGTTGTTCGCGGGGATCAGCCCGTCATTCCAGCCATGGCTGAGCAGCAGCTTGCCGCCCCGCGCGAAGAACGGGCCCAGCCCGTCGAACGGCACATCGAGCACGCCCGCGCCATATTCGCGCGCGCGATCCGCATCGGCGCCATAATCGAAGCTGCGCCAATCCCATCGCGGCCGGTCCGCGAAGACGAGCATGCCCATGTAGCTCGTCGCCACTGGGAACGGGGCGGGGCCGGCCATCAGCGTGCCGAGCTGGATTTCGCTGCCCGCCGGGAAGCCGGGGAAAAGCAGCGAACCGTCGCGCGGATCGCGCACGCCGCCATAGATCGCCCGCATCGTCGCCACCTGTTCGGCGGTGAGGCAGTCCTCTCCCTCGCCCGCCTTGCACTGCGCGACCGCCGGATCGAAACGGCAGGCGTCGGGCCGCGAGATCAGGCCGTCCGCCAGCCCGTCCTGCGCGTCGCACTGGGCGATCGCCGCCTTGTGGACAACGGCAAGCTTCGCGGGAGAAAGCCCCGCCGCCGGCGTGCGCAGGGCGTGGTATCCCGTCCACATGGTCTGCGTCATCAGATTGGTCATCGGATTGGCCGGCGCCATGGACGAGATCGCGTCGTAATCCGCCGGATAGCGATAGGCCGCCATCAATCCCTGGCGGCCGCCCGTGGAGCAGGAGTTCCACAGCGAAAGCGCGGGCGCCTTTCCATAATAGGCCCTGATCACGGCCTTGGCCGCAACGGTCATTTCATGCACGGCGCGATGACCGAAATCGATCAGCTTTTCCGGATGGCCGACGGCGAACTCGCCGGTCATCCCGTCACCCACATGGCCTGTGTCGGTGGAGGCCACGGCATAGCCGCGCGCAAGGGGCGCGCCCATCTGGAAATAGCTGATCTGCCCGGCCCAGACGCCGTTGCCCACTCCGGCGAACTTGCCGTTCCAGCCCGAGACCGGCAGCCACACCTCCACCTTGATGTCGGAATCGCTCGTGGGCGTGAGCGTCGCCTTCACCCGGCAGAACTCGGGCACGCCCGAATAGGGTGAGAGGCCGACGCCCGGCGGCGGGCCGAACGCCCCGGCCGGAGGCTCGAATCCGCCCGCCGGCACCACTTGCGCCGATGTCACCTTGCCGCCGGGCAAGGCAAGCGAAGCCAGATCATCGCAACTCTTCGCCGCGGCCGGGCTCGCCAGCAGGATCGCGGCCATGCAAGCTGCCCCCCACAAAGCCCCGCGCGCACCCGGGAAATTCCTCCGCTTGCAGCCTCGCATCGCCAAATCCCCTTTTTGCCCGTTTTTCCGATCGCCTGCCGCAGGATATTTCCGCACCATGCCCTTCGGCGATATTGATCTTGTCCGCGCTGCGCGGCAACCCGGCAGGTGAGCCGCAAGGGACGAGGAGAGCACATCATGGCATGGCTGCGCAGGATTTCGCTGACATTGACCTTTCTAGCCGCCGCCGGCCTTTCCGGCACGGCCCACGCCGAATGGATCGCAAGCTGGACCGCCGCCCCGCTGCGCCCGATCGCCGAATCCTTCGGGCGAAGCCCGCCAACGCCCGGCTTCGAGAACCGCACCCTGCGGCAGGTGGTGCGCATTTCCGCTGGCGGCAAGGCCGTGCGGCTGCGACTCACCAACGCCTATGGGGAAAGCCGGCTGGAGATCGGCGCGGCGCGGATCGTGCTGCTGGACAAAGACGGCGCGGAAGTGGCCGGCACCAGCCGGGCGCTGACTTTCGCCGGGCTGGGCAAGGCCTCGATCGCCAAGGGCGCGCCCCTGCTGAGCGACCCGGTGGAGCTGGCGGTTCCGGCCCTTTCGAAGCTGGCGATCTACCTCTATTTGCCCGGCAGCACCGGCCCCTGCACCTGCCACCAGACGGGGCTGGACCATTTCGACATCTCCCCGCCCGGCGATTTCACCGCCGCACCCTTCAAGCCCGAATCCGCTTCGGTCGAGGTCGATGCGCCGGAAGGATCGGGGACGGTGGCGATCCTGGCGGATTCGATCTCCGACGGGGTCGGCTCCACGCCATACAAGGACCGCCGCTGGCCTGACGTGCTCGCCGAGCGGCTGGCCGCGCGCAAGGGCGCGGTCTGGGGCGTCGCCAACCAGGGCATCAGCGGCAACCGCGTGCTGAATGACGGGATGGGCGACAGCGCCCTCGCCAGGCTGGACCGCGACGTGCTGGCCGTGCCCGGCGTGAAGGCGATGATCCTGTTCCTGGGCGTCAACGACCTGGGCATCGGCTGGGGCGCGTCGAACGCCAACATGCCGGACTTCTTCACCCGCATGGGCGGCCAGGGCGTGACCGCGGAAGACATCATCGCCGGCTATCGCCAGATCATCGAGCGGGCGCATGGGCGCGGCATCAAGGTCTATGGCGCAACGATCGCCCCCTGGAAGGGCGCCAGCACCTGGACCGAGCGCGGCGAGCAGGAGCGGCAGAAGATCAACGCCTGGATTCGCGCCGGCGGCGCGTTCGATGCCGTTCTCGATTTCGACAAGGCTTTTGCCGACCCGAAGGACCCGCAGAAGATGGCGGACGGCCTCCACATGGGCGATTTCCTCCACGGCAGCGACGCGGGCTACCGCAAGGTCGGGGAGTCGATCGACCTCGGCCTCTTCGCCGATTGACGTCACGAAGCTGCAACATCGCCTATCCACGGAGGCCCCGATGACTACCCTGCTTCGCCCCGCCCTCGCCCTTGCCGCCGCAGCCCTGCTGGCGCCCTGTTCCGCTCATGCCGAGACCGAACGCCCCCATGCGAAGAACGTGATCCTGTTCATGGGCGACGGCATGGGCGTTTCCACCGTCACCGCCGCGCGCATCTATGACGGCCAGTCGCGCGGCGAGCCGGGGGAAGAGAACTTCCTGTCGTTCGAGCGCTTCCCCAACGTCGCCCTGGTCAAGACCTACAACACCAACCAGCAGGTGCCCGACAGCGCCGGCACGGCCAGCGCGATCAACACCGGGATCAAGACCCGCGCCGGCGCGATCGGCGTGGGCCCTGCGGCCCATATCGGCGATTGCGCGGAAGGCCTGGCCAACACCATCCCCAACGCGGCGGAGCGACTTTCCGCCCGGGGGATCGCCATCGGCATCGTCTCCACCGCGCGCATCACCCACGCCACCCCGGCGGCGGTCTACGCGCATGTGCCCGACCGCGACTGGGAAGCGGACTCCGACATTCCCGAGGCCGAACGCGGCAAGGGCTGCACCGACATCGCCAGCCAGCTGGTGAAGTTCCCCTTCACCGTCGCGCTGGGCGGCGGCGCGGGCGGCATCTTCGGCAAGCAGGGCAACGGCTCGCGGCTTCGTCACCACGCGCGACGCGCTGATGGCGGCAGGCAAGGACGGCAAGCCCCTGCTCGGCCTGTTCTCCAAAAGCCACATGACCTACACGCTCGACCGCAAGCCCGACACCGCCGAGCCGACGCTGAGCGAGATGACCGCCGCAGCGATCGACCGGCTCGCCCCCGATCCCGATGGCTATTTCCTGATGATTGAAGCCGGGCGGATCGACCATGGGCACCACGAAGGCAAGGCCGCCTACGCGCTGTCCGAAGCGCAGGAACTTTCCCGCGCGGTCGCAACCGCGCTGGGCAAGGTGGACCTCACCAACACGCTGATCCTCGTCACCGCCGATCACAGCCACTCCTTCGTGATCGCCGGCTATCCCACGCGGGGCAATCCGATCCTCGGCCTCGCCAAAGGCAATGACGAGCGCGGCGAGCCGACGGGCAAGCCGATCCTCGCGGCCGACGGCCAGCCCTACACCACGCTCGGCTACATGAACGGCCCCGGCGCGGTGATGGAAATGCCCCGCCCCGCCCCTTCGGAAGACCCGCAAGCACGGCAGCAGGCCCTCGTGCCCACCGGAAGCGCCAAGGCGCTGGGCGAGACCCATGGCGGAGAGGACGTGCCGCTCTACGCCACAGGCGCAGGCTCGGAGCATGCCCACGGCGTGATCGAGCAGAGCCGGGTCTACGACATCATCATGGAAGCTTTGGGGCTGGAGGCGGAGTAGGCTTCGAACACAGATCTTCCTCGCCTCGGATTTGTTCGGAAGACCGTCCGTTTCATGGAATGTGATCCCCGGCGCAAGCCGGGGTCCAGGGCGGGACGCTCCACCCTTGGGCTCTGGGTTCCTGCTTTCGCAGGAACTCGACCTGTCCGAAGGGGATTGCCGCCAAGCCTTGATACCTCGCCCGCCGTGGTCCACATTCCCGCGCGGTCCCGCTCACGGAGTTTCCCGATGTCCGAATTCAAGCCCGTTCTCTACATGAAGATTTCCTGCCCCTTCTGCCTCAAGCTGGCGGCGTTCCTCGTCGAAGCGGGAATCTGGGACCGCTTCGAGTTCCGCAACTTCTACGAAGGGGACGAGAACGAGGCCGCGATCCGCGCGGAGCTGGCCCCGCATTTCGAAAAGGCGAGCTTCCCCACGCTGCAATACGCGCCGGGCCAGTACATGGCCGAAAGCGACGACATCATCGCCCGCTATGCCGAGGAGCTGGGCCTCGATCCGGAAGCCATGCCATTCTATCAATATATCATGACCGGCGTGTTCCGCCGCATCCGCGAGAACTTCATGGAGCTGATCCGGCTGCGCAAGGAAGTGCAGGCGGGCGCGCCGGCCTGAAGCGCTGCCCCCAGACGAGGGAGGTTCCTGCTTTCGCAGGAGCTCACGGACATCAAAACTCCGCTGCCAGCTCCACGCCCAGCACCCGTCCCTTGAACACGGGCGAGAAGGTGCCCGCCGCCGGATGGGGATCGAAGGGGCGGTTGTCGCCGTCCGAATAGGCCCCGCCCCCGAAGGGCAGCTGCGTGTCGCCGCCGAACTGCACCTCGTCCAGCAGGTTGCGGCCATAGAGCGTCAGCGTGATCGCCGGATCGGCCAGCTTCAGCGCCAGACTGGCGTCGAGCCGGTCGGAGGCTGAATTGAAGCCCCAATTGTTGTCGGTGTAGGCATAGCGGCCGCGATGCTGGAAGAAGGCGCTTGCCGCCAGCGTGGCGAAGCTGCCCAGCCCCGCCTCGTATTGCACGCCGCCGCCCCAGGTCCATTCCGGCGCGCGTGGCAGCGCCAGGGCAAGGTCGGCGGCGTCGATCGCATTGTCCGAATTGAGGTCGAAATAGATCCGGCGATACTGCGCGTCGGTATGGCCGAGATTGGCGGAAAGCCGCAGGCCCGGAACGGGCTGCACCGTCGCTTCCAGCTCCGCGCCGCGAATGCGCGCGTCGGCGGTGTTGTAGACCGACTGCGCCAGGCCGGAGGTGAGGCTGGGCACGTTCACTTCGCGCTGCAGCCCGTCCACTTCGGTCCAGAAGACCGCCGCATTCACCGAAGCGATGCCATCGGGCGATTGCCACTTCGCGCCGATCTCGAAGGAATCGACCCGTTCCTGGTCGAAGGCCGGCGATCCCAGCGCCTCGGCCACCTGCTCGAAGGCGGCCGGCTGGGTGATCCGCAGGTTGTATCCGCCGGAGCGGAAGCCGCGCGTCCAGCTCGCATAGAGATTGCTGCCCTCGGCCGGCCGGAAGGCCAGCGCGATGCGCGGCGAGAGGCTGTCCCACGCCCGGCTGTCGGTGAAGCCGTTGTTCTCGCCCGGCACGCGTTCGCCCGAAACGGGGCAGGTGCCGTCCACCGCCGAGCAGGCCGCGCGCGGCCGGACATAAGTGATCGCGGCGGATTTCTCCTCGCGCGACCAGCGCAGCCCGGCGGTGAGGGTCAGCGCCTCGGCCAGATCGTAATCCGCCTGGGCATAGATGCCGTAGACGTCATGCCCCTGCCGGCCGCCGCCATAGTGGATATCCGCCTGGCCCAGCCCGGTGAGATCGCGCGTTTCCTCGTAGCCGACGTCCTGATGGAAGACGTAGCCGCCCGCCGTCAGCGCCAGCGGGCCGGAGCGGACGGCGTAATACAGCTCGTTCGACCATTGCTCCTGCTTCGTGCGGGTGTCCGAATGGAACAGGGTGGCGGGCGAGGAATCGATGTCGTTGCGGGTGGCGAGATCGTATTTCCGCCAGCCGAAGATGTTGGTCAGGGCGCCATCGCCCAGCTCGTAATCCGCGCGCAGCGTCACGAAGCCGTTCTCGCTGCGGTAGAAGCCCGGCTCGTTCACCGAAAGCGCGAAGCTGTCGCGCGCGTTCTGGCCGTTATTGTGCGTGACGGCGCCGTCGCCCGAGCTGTCCGTCCACTCGCCCTTGAGAGTGAAGGTCAGCCGGTCAGTCGCACGCAAGGCGAACCCGCCGCGCAGGACGGTGGTTTCCGCCTTGCCGAAGGCGCGCCCGTCGAACCGGTTCACGAAATAGCCGCTGTCGCTGCTGTGGAGCGCGCCCAGCCTGATCGCCGCCCGGTCGGACAGCGGGCCGGAGATCACCGCGCGCGCCGTGACCATGCCGTCGCCCCGGCCGCCGTCCACCGGGCCTTCCAGCGCCAGCCGGGCATGGCCTTCCCAGTCCCAGCTCGGGTCCGCCGTGTGCACCAGCACGGCGCCGCCCGTGGTGTTGCGGCCGAAGGCCACGCCCTGCGGCCCGCGCAATATGTCCACCCGCTCCACATCCAGCGCGTCGAACACCGTCCCGGCGTTGATGCCCATATAGACCCCGTCGACGAACAGGCCGACCGCCGGATCGATCGACGGGATCGAGCTGTTGATGCCGAGCCCGCGGATCGAGAAATTGGCCACGCCCCGGAACGTGCCGATCGGATCGAGCGAGACGTTGGGGCTGGCGTAGCTGAGCGTCGAAAGATCCTGGAACTGGCGCGCCTCCAGCTCTTGCGCGCCGATCGACGCAGCGCCGCCGGCGAAATCGAGCAGATCCCCGCCGGGGTCCTTCGCGGTGACGACGATGGTATCCACTCGCCTGTCGGCAAAGACGATCTCGGCTTCACCGCTCTGGGCCGAGGCCGGCATGGCAGCGATGGAACAGCCCATCGCCGCAAGCGAAACGGCGGCGCGCAGGACCTGTTGCAACATCATTCGTGTCTCCCGCGAGCCCCGCGCTTTCGATCGCCGGGCCCTGTGAAGGGTGCAGCCGCCCCTGTCAATTGACGCTACGGCAAGGCGGCTTTTTCAGAGCTCCACCCGCTCCAACTGTGGCAAGGAAGGCGCACCGGGCTGTTCGCTCCAATGCGCCGTGTTGAACACCGCGCCTTCGCGCCGGACCCGTTCCACCCGCGCGGGATCGACGGTGGCGAACAGCCATTGCGGCCGGTCCATCTCCCCCATCGCCTCCACGCCGGTTTCCGCAAAGCCCAGGTCGGGCGGGCCATACACCGCCGCCGCGCCGTGGTTCTCGTCCACCGCGGGGGACCATTCCGCCACACCCACGGTGGGCGCATGGATCGCGTAGCATTGCCCTTCCAGCGCGCGGGCCTGCGCGCCGATCCGCACGCGGTGATAGCCGGCCACGCTGTCGGTGCAGCTCGGCACCAGGATTAGATCGGCCCCCGCCTCCACCAATGCGCGGCCGAGCAGCGGGAATTCGCTATCGTAGCAGATCAGCACCCCGATCCGCCCGAGCGCGGTGTCGAACAGGCGCAAGGGGCCACCGGGGGAGACGCCCCATTGCTCACGCTCGAACCGGGTCATCACCAGTTTTTCCTGCACGCCCATGGCGCCGGAGGGCGCGAACAGCCGCGCGGCGTTGCGATATTCCGCGCCGCGCTTCACCGGCAGGCTGGCGGCGAGGATGTAAAGTCCGTGCCGCATGGCGAGATCGCGGTGGAGCGCATCCACCTGTTCCTCCAGCCCGGCCACGAAATGCATCGACCCGGTCAGGTCGCCCGTCGTCGCGGGATCGAGCGAAGCCAGTTCCATCGCGCCATATTCGGGGAACACCGCCAGCTTCGCGCCTGCTCCGGCGGCTTCCTCCACCCAGCGGGCAATCTTGCGCGCATAGGCGTCCCAACCGCCGAGCGCCTCGATCGGATATTGCGCGGCGGCGGCAAGGAATGCGCTCACAGCTGCCGCATCCAGTATTGCATCGGCTTGGGGCTTTCCTGCGCTTCCCCGTGCTCCTTCCAGGCGAGCTCGGGGGTGAAGCCGGGGACCGGCTCATAGCCGCGCTTGCGCCAGAAGGCGTCGAGCGGGCTGTGTCCCGCCGGCCGCGCCGGATGGTCGGGCGGACGCACCACCGCCGCGAAGGTGGCCGCGGCGGCCCCTGCGCCGCGCGCCGCTTCCTCGCGGCGATCGAAGAAGGCATGGCCGATCCCGTGCCCGCGATATTCGGGCAGCAGCACGCTTTCGCCGAAATAGAACAGCTTCGACGTGTCGATGCCGTGCGCTTCGAAAGGCGCGCGGAATTCCGGCTTCTGCGCCCACATGGGCGAAGCGGTGGCCGCGCCCGCGATCTTCGCGCCGTCGAAGGCGGCGACCAGCACCGCATCGGGCGCGGCGGCGAATTCGCGCAGATAGCCCGCCTCGTATTCCGCGCTCCCGTCATAGAGATAGGGATAGGCCGCGAAGACGGCTACCCGCAGCGCGGCCGGGTCCTCCAGATGCGCGGCGATCTCCCCGCCGGTCAGGGGGCGGACCGCGATGCTCACCCGCCAAGCTCTCCGGAC
>ERZ778022.4130-NODE-4130-length-12783-cov-5.084695_pt1 | contig 12783 bp, 5 predicted proteins | sample MGYA00375752_ERZ778022 | MGnify/ENA primary metagenome ERZ778022 (study PRJEB29350, sample SAMN05389826) | bioreactor metagenome | isolation source: Thiocyanate bioreactor | place: South Africa: University of Cape Town | collected 2014-04-04 ... | reverse complement strand
GGGGGGGGGGGGGGGGGGGGGGGGGGGGGGAGGGGGAGGGTACTGGACAAAGGGGGGTGGACGGCGGGGGGGGGGGGGGGGGCGTGGGAGGTGTGAGCGTGCGTGCGATGAGAGTGAGCGAGCGGGAGCAGCGAGGGGCAGCGTGTTGCGGCGCGAGTCGTTGGTGAGGGAGTGAGAGCGCGAGCGGGAGGGTGTAGCGGCGACGAGGGCGCAAGCCAAAGGTCACGAGCAAGAGTGCAAGCAAGAGGGCAGCAGCTAGGGTCGCAAGTGGGAGAGTGGGCACTACTAGTGGCAGGGCGAGAGCAGCAGCGTGTGATTAGCAGCAGCGAGAGAGTAGGGCAGTAGCGAGAGAGCAGTAGTAGCGAGAGAGAGTAGCAGACGAGAGGAGGGGATGCGTTGGTCGTGGTGGTGCAGTGGGAGGGGAGGTGCCACTGCAGTGAGGTATTGTAAATGCAACCGTCGCAATGAATCAGACAAGTGGCACCGCCACTCACTTACAATGATCAAAAAATGCCGATTCCAACGCTGACCGTCACACCACCACCGCGCCGTTGTGCAACAATTGCGTCGCTTCCCTTGCCGCCTATAGCTGGGGCAGAACGTCAGAACAGCGATGCTGCGCCCACACCATTACTGACCGCGCGGACCACAAAACACGACCACCCAGCCGCTACCAGCGGGTCGAACACAACCATTAGTAACCAACGAGTGGCGGACGCGGGGCTGGATGCAACAATGGTGGCGCGGCGGCGTGAAATTGGCCAAGATAGAATGCGGCCGCAGCCTGCGGACCTGCGTGTGGACGGCGACGGCGCGGCAGCGCGGTCAAGGCGCTGGGTACCAGTCGTGCCTGTACTTGTACGCACGCACGCACAACGTAGTACGCACACAGGCCACGCAACCGGCTGGCTGCTTCGCCAGCGGTACGCGGCGTGTGCCTACCGGTCAGGTGGCGAGGGCGTGGTACCCCAGGCCAGCAGCAGTGCGCTGCCGGGTTTTGTGACGGCGACGAGGTTGGTACCACCGGTTTTGTGTGATCGCGCGGAACACAGCTGCCAGCAACCAGCCAGCGAATACCCCGCCCTTTCCATGCATACTGCCGACGGGTAGGTGGGGGTATTAGAGGCCAGGCTGGCCTGCCGCTACCACTCACGCGACGGCCCCCTGCTGAGGTTGTTGGCATCAATACCAACGCCGGCGGTGACGCAGCGCTTCTGGTTTGGCCACTGCACATTGCGCAGGGTGCCACCACCTACCGCCTGCCCGGCCCTGCCGCCACACAAGCTACAGTTGCCGCCGGGTCAAGTGCACCGAGTGCGGTTGGCAGCACGCACGTGGGCACCGTCGGCAGGCAGGGCAGGTGGGGCGCGGCGGCAGGGCATGCATGCCACCCCGCGCGCTGCGTGGCGAAGGGGCATTGGGCTGCAACGTGGCATGCACGGTGGCACGAGGGCGTGCGGCACGGCTCGAAACACGCGGCCACCGGCCACGGAAGAGCGAGCAACTGGCCCGCGGGGTGGAGTTGGCCGGCCAATTATCGCCGCGCACGCACGCGTGCAATGCATGCGCCAACCTGGTGGTTAGTGCCCATTCCGTACGTCCCGCCCGCACCCGGTGTCATTGTGTGCCGCCGCCCCGTAGAACGCGGCCACCCGTCCGGCGCCACTCGTGTGGCCGCCTTCCAGGCACTGTGCCCTCGACCGCCGCTCCCGGTAATCAAAGCCGCGTGGTCAGTACCAGTACACCGTCGTGGCAGCAAGTAGGTACGTTCCCCACTCCCGCTGTGTTTGTTGCCACCCAGTGTAGTTGCCGTCACCCACAGGTGTTGTCGTCGTGTCCGGGTGGTGGTTGTGCTGTAGACACCTCCCAGCAGGCTGTCGACTGTCGATGGCGGCGTGGCCGTGACCAGTCGGCGGCCGTCGCTGCACCCCGCCTGCCGCCCGTACCGCTACTGTAGTGGCGCTGCACCGTGCTGCGTGTTATTCGGGGTGGTGGTGGAACAGCAATGAACGGTGGTGGTGTGACTGGGGCGGCGCTGCTTGCTGGTGGGCAACGGTGTGCGTGTTGTGTTGGGAAGAGAGCGCCGGTGGTTGCATGATTGAGGGCGGCGGCCGCCGTCTGGAAACAACGCCAACGCCGCCGTATTGTTGAACACCGCGGGTGCGTGCGTGCGTGCGAGCGTGTGGGGCAAGCGGGCGTGCACCCGCGCGTTGAGTTCCGGCCGCTCGTGGCTGACAATCCGTGGTGCGCACTCCCACCAGCACCCTGCCGTGCCGTGCCGGCCGCCAGCAGCGAACAGGGCTCGCTGGCCCGCCCTTGTACCACCAGGCCGCCGCACACAACCCTGACACCCTCCGTGCCCGCGGTTGCGGCACGTTGCGCACATGCCGGGCGCGCACTACTTGCGTGGCATCCCCCTCACCGGTATGTTGGTGCACTACTTGGTGGCCGCTGGCTGGTACACGCTGCTACGACCGCCACTCCCCCTACCGTCCGTTGATCGAACCCTGTTGCCGCCGCGGCACGGTGCACCTTGCCCACCTCCCTTCACTCACTCCTTTTCAAAACGCGCCCACGCTACCTACCGCTCACTTACCTCTGCGTGCGTGCCTGCCCCTTCCCATCACTCCCCACGGTACCTGGTGTGCCTGCTGCGCCGGGCCGCAGCGGTGACTGACGGCGGAGGTGCATCATCGCAGCTGAGTTGTCGCCGAGGGTGGGGGCGTGCAGCCGCGCATTGCTGTGCTGTCGCGGTACAGCGCCGGCCGGAACTCCGCTGCCCACACTCCGCGGTCCGCGTGCGTTCGCCTGCGCCGTCAACGCCCGGCGTGTATGTGTACATGTGTGGCGGCGAGTTCAGCGTTGTTGAGGTGGTGCAGTGGACCGCCGTGGGAACGGTGAGGGGAGGGCAAGCACTAGTCTGGCGTGCTGCCACGCGGAGGCTAGGGCGTAGGCGGCAGCACGGCGGGTGGCGTGGTGGCGCGGCGCGGCAGCAGGCAATCCACACCACACCGGTGTTGCGGCGCCGGACGGGCAAACGCAATTCATATGAGCGTGCGCTGCGCGCGGGGTGCGTTGGCAGCCGCACGGTGTGCCTGGTTGGCTGTGTGAGTGAGGGGGTAGTACATGGCTGCTGCGGGAAGTGCGGCACGCGAACAGAGGTGCAGTGGCGGGGGGCAGAGCGCGCGTGCACACAGGGCGCACACACGGTTGTCGCTGATGCCTGCCGCCGTCGCAATCGTCACGGCACCGGCGCATTGGCAGCGCCACCGACGCAACGCGGCACACCCGTTTCAACGCGTGTTCGTGCGCGCGTGCCTATGCCGCTCAACTTGAGCCGGTGTGTGCTCGCCGCGCGATCACATTCCACGGTTTTGTTGGTGGTTGTTGGTAGGTTGCGAGCAGGCGCAGAGTCGGAACTCTCCGAACACCCGCCGCTGTGTCACTCACCCAGCGCCAGTCACCACCCGCCCGCGTGGCGACACGCACACGCACGCACGCGCCAATTATCATACACCCGCGCACCCGCCTCCGGCGTGCAGCGTGCGGGAGCGCAGCAGGCGCGTCGCGGCTGGCGAAGACGGAGGGAAGAAGGTGCGTGTGGCGTACGGTACGTGGGAGGACCGTCGTCGCCGTGACAGGACAGCTGCCGGGCCGGCGGCGACAGGAGTAGGGTGTGGAGAAAAGAGAGGGGGGTGAGGGAGGAGGAAGGGCGGTTGTGGGCACGGCACGGCGGAGCAACAGCCTGCCGCCACCGGCTCAAAGGGAAGCGGGACAGGGAAGTGTGTATCGTACCGGCTGCTGTGGGTTGGCCACGGCGCGGTGACGCTGGCGGCGGCGGCGGAGGAGGGGGTCGGACCCGCACGCACGCAGCGTCCGGCGTCACGCACGCCGGACTCCCGTCCGTCCGTCGACCCTCCCTCGGCTGCTGCCGCCGCGTCTCTACCCCTGTCACGGCCGCCGACGGCTGCGCATGACGCTGCTGCTGCCGCAGCACGCCACGCACGCGGCAGCAGCCGCCGTGTGTGCATATCCGGCGGCGGGTGTGGGTGTGTGGGCGTGAGTGGCGGCGGCAGCGAGGAGTGGGATCCACCACGCAGCGACTCCACACACACGACGTCGTCACGCACACACAGCATGCTCAGCAACGGCAACGACGGCGCGGCACGCACGAAGTACAGTGCTGGTTGTCACTGCTGCTCTGCTGCGGGTGCAGCTGGCGCAGCTGGGTGTGCGCCGTGCGTGGTTGGTGCACACACCCAGCACACGCCACCGACTGGCGACTGCGGCGGCGGCGGCGGTTGTGGTGGCGGAGCTGCTGCCATCACTCAATCACCTGCGCCAAGGGACACACACGCGCTTCACACACACCTGCCACTCCACTCCCTTCGCGCGCCCGCGCGTGTGTGTGTCGTGTTACATGTCGCCGGGCAGTCAGTACTCCGCCGCGTAGCCGTACTGCAGTGTACTGGTACTGCACCTGCTGCCGCCGCTGGTGCTGGTGCAGTGTGCGGTGGTGGTGGCGCCGCCGGATGTGGTGGCGGCGTGCCCGCGCCACTACCCACCGCGTTGCAGCCGCCGGCCACTTCCGTACTGCACGCGCGCATCCCAGCTGCCGCCGCCACCCGCCACCGCGCCGGCGGTCGTGTTGTGAAGCTGTGAAAGTCACGTGTGCGTGCGCGCGTGCGTCCCTTCAACGTGTCGCGCCGGCGCCGGTGCGCCGCCTTACCAACTGCCGAGTCTCACACGGTCCAACCCACTCCGCACTTTGGCCCAGTTGCGCCCTGCCGCGCCTCCTTTGCGCGTATACCTGCGGTGGCGCGGTGCGGCGGTGTGCGGCGGCGGCAGCGCGCGAGTGGCGGGCGGCAGTGCGGCAGCAGCGCGACACTCCAGTGTTCCATGATCTGCTGGATCAGTCGGCGCTGCTTTCCGTGCCCCGTTACGCCCGCTGAAGTGGTCACGTTACCCACCGGCGCTGCAACAGCTGTCAACCGGTCACAGTGTGTATGGGCGTGTGGGCGTGTGCGTGTGTGTTTGCGTGGTTGGGTGTGCCCTGGAAGGGCAGCATGCGGTGTGCAGTGCAACACACACACACACACACACCTCCCGCCGCCCCGCACCCCGTTTGCGCAGCTACCACGCATGATTGACGTACCACGTCGCCAGCACGCCCGCACGCGGCGGCGGCAGCGGCGGCGGCAGTGGCGGCGGCTTGTGACGCAGCAGTAGCAGGGCGACTGTCGGGGGCAGGCGATGGCAGTGCCGCCCCACGGCGTCCCGCTCCCCGTACCGCCGTCGACCGCAGCAGCGCCCCGCAGTAGTGACGGCAGCGGCGGCGGCGGCAGTGATGGCAGCAGCAGTAGCAGCAGCAGCAGCAGCAGCAGCAACAACAACAGTACCAGTGGCAGTAGTGGCGGCATGGAGGCGTCGCGCGCAGCTGCCACGGCCACGGCCGCGGCCGCGCCGCCGGCGGCTGGCGGCGTGGCGGGTGTGCGTAGACCACGGGACGGCGTGGTTGGCGTGGGAATAGGGGGAGGCGACGCCGAGGAGGCAAGTGGCGCACGCGCAAAGCGTGCGCGTGGTCATGGCGGCGAGGCGAGCGGCGAGGGAAGTGGCGCCGGGGACGACGATGCTGCAGTCAGCGCCAGTGACGTGAGCGGCGGCAGTGACGGCGACGATGCCGGCAGCGCAAGCGACGACGGAGGCGGCAGCAATGACGGCCGCAGCGATGGCGACGGCGGCGGCGACGGCGGTGGCGACGAGGAGGGCGAGGGAGATGCACGAGGCAACGTGTGGAGCGCGGAGGAGAGCGCGCGCATGATGGCGCTCATGCGCGAAACGATGTCGCACGGCCTGCCCGCCATGATCGCCGCCGCCAACGTGGCGGCCGCCATGGGGCGCAGCCGCGCCAGCGTGTTGTACCGCTACCGGCGGTGTTGCAGCAAGGGCGCAGCGGCAGCGGGCCCGCCGCCGCGCCACGGCGTGGTGTGGCACGCTGACGACGTGGCGCAGCTGCGCGCGATGATGACGGCGCGCCAGCGCGCCGGCGTGAGCATGCACGCGGCGTCTGCCGAGATCGCGGCCGCCATGGGGCGCACCAGCTACTCGGTGGTGCACAAATGGAACAAGCTGCTGCTGAGCGAGACCGAGAGCGCGGCGGCGGCGGCAGCCGCCAGTTTGCAAGGCCTGGCTGGCGGCGGCGGCGGCGAGCATGACGGCGCCGGCGGCGGCGGCGGCGGTGACAGCGGCGCCATGTACGGCCAGCTGTGGAGCAAGGAGGAGGTGGGCGTGCTGGTGTCGCTGACTGAGACCGCCATCAATAATGGCGCCAGCTTTGAGGCGGCGACGGGCATCGTGGCGCGCGCCATGGGGCGCACGCGGCAGAGCGTGCTGGGCAAGTGGCGCGCTCTCATCTCCTCCTCCTCCCGCGCCCTGCCTGGCACGCCCGTGTCATGGCAGCCGGCGGATGTCGCCAAGCTCACCGCTCAAATGACTGCCGCCCTCGCGCGCGGCCTCTCGCCGCCCGCCGCCGCCTGCCGCATTGCCATCTCGCTGCACCGCACGCGGCAGGCGGTGCTGGACAAGTGGCGGGAGGTGGCCGGCGTGGGTGCTGGCAGCAGCGCGGGTGGTGGCGGCGGTGGCGGCGGCGGCGGCAGCATGGTGGTGCGGGCGCCTGCCGCCAGTAGCGGCGGCGGTGGCGGTGGCGGTCGCGCCGCTGGTGGTGGCGGCATGATGCCGCTGCCGCACGCCCTGCCGGCCTTCCCCATATCGCCGTCCCCTGCTCACGGTGCGTCCTACCTGCCGCCGCCACAGGCACCACCGGCTGGCATGGTGTCATATGCCATGCTCCTGCCGCACGACCCCGCCGCCGCCGCCGCTGCCGCTGCCGCTGCCGCTGCCGCGTTACCGCTGTCGCGCGGTTTTGATGGCGGCTACAACGACGCGGCGGCACGGGCCGTGCACCTGCCACCGGCACCATCGCCGCCGCCGCCCGGCATGGTATCAATGCCGCCCGGCATGATGTCGCTGCCGCCTGGCATGATGCCGCCCGGTATGATGCCACCCGGCATGCTGCCGCCTGGCATGATGCACCCCGGGTTCCTGGGGCTCCTGCCGCCGGGCATGATGCAGCACCTGGGGTCGCTGCCGCCGGCGCTGGCAATGCAGTACCTGATGAGCGGCGGCGGCACTGGCTACCCGCCCGCCGCCACGCCGCTGCCGCCGCCGCCTACCGCCATGCCAGTCAGCTCCCTGCCCAACATGTCGCCATCCCACGGTGGGTGTGGCAGTGGTGGTGGTGGTGGTGGCGGCGGCGGCTATCTGTCGTACATGCCGTCGCCACCGCCCATGCCGCAGCTGGCGTCCGGCCCCGCCACCGGCGGTGGCGGCGGTGGCGGCGGTGGCAGCTACCTGTCCGCCGGCTGGCTGCCGCCGCCGCTGCACCACATGCATCAGCACGGCGCCTACCACACCTCGTGGCTGGTGCAGCCGAGCCCTGACAGCACAACCGCCACCGTCACGACTGCCACCACGTACGGCAGCACAGATGACGCGGCGGCTGACAACACCGGCGCCGGCGGTGGCGGTGGCGGCGGCGGCGTGTATGCAGCCGCGCCGCACCTGTATCCGTAGCAGCGTCGCACCGTGGGCAGCCCGCCGCTACATAGCAGCGCGCCTTCCCAGGCATGTGCCCACGTTGTGCCCCCTTCTCCCGACACCAACACCCTGACCCGCAGCCGGCCCCACCAGCAGCGCCGGCAGGGCGCCCACTGATCCCCCGAGCTGGTGTCCTCACTTCCCCTTCCCCGTGGTGGTTTTTTTGGCGGCAGCTGGCAAGCCCCTCCGCACATGAAGCACTGTATATTTACTTGTAGCCGCCGATGCTCCATGTTTTAGCTCGCCGGCTGTGTGGCGGCGACCCGGCGCGATGCACCGTGCGGTTGCTCTCTCGGCGACGATGTGACCTGCTGTGCACGCGCCTCCAACTGGTACTTGCGTGTGCCGCCGCCCCTATGATACTCCTACCAGCCGCCTTGACCGCCCTGGCCGCCGGTGACACCACCCCGCCGCCGGCTGCAGCTGCGCGCTGCTTGCATGTTGCCCGTTTGCTTTAATGCACGCTTCCCGGCCGCCCCCGCCCACCCACTGGCATCGCGGCGGCGGCGTTGTGTGACATTGTTGAAGTGCTGGTCTGTATTGCACGGTGCGCCCGCCCTCCAGGCCAGCGCCGCCAGCGGTTGCGCGCGATATCGGTAGCGCCAGGCCTCCACGCCAAGGTCGGCGGCCAGTGCCGCGGCCACATTTGCCAGTACCACAGTACTACCACACCCGTCGGGCCGTCGGCATGACGCCGGCCACTGTGTCAACGTGTCGGCACGGCCGCTGCCATGGCTGTCGCTGTTCAAGTCCCCCTCTCCCCGGCAGTGCTATAGGTCACTTAGTAAAGGTGTCACAGCAAGTATGAGCGCCAGCCGCACCGCGGCAATTATTATTGACAAACCGCGCTGTATATTCACATTTGGAGGGGTTCCACCGCGTTCCGTGTTGTAAAGACGCCCGTATCGTATTAAGAAATCGCGCCACTACTCGCTGCCGCTGTCGCCCTACCGGAACAGTAGCAGCGCGCCGGCAGCACTACTCCCAATCATCGTCAACAACAACAAGCGGTGGTCCCTGAACACACAAATAAGGGTTGCTCCCCTGCGGTGGAGGCCCTCCACAGTGTCATGGCAACGGTGGCGCGGCAGGCGGCGGCAGCGCGGTACGCAGCGCAGGCGCCTGCCGTGCCGCCCATTGTAATACGGGACGCGTTGACGGGGCGGCGCGTGCTGAACCTGTCGCCATGGACACGCAGTATGACCGACGCGACACTGCTGGAGGTCGGTGATGCACTGCAGGCGGCGTGTGATGGCGCTGCCGCTATAGCTGCAGGTGCTGCTGCAGGTGACGGCGAGGGCATCTGCGGAGCAGCAGCAGCAGCAGCAGCGGCAATAACGGCAGCAGCAGCAACGGCAACTGCAGCAGTGCCAGTGGCGCACTGTCATATTGGGAATGCGCCTGGTGTGACGGCGATTGGTGTGGTTGGGTTAGTAAAACAATTTGGGGCAGCGCTGCGCACACTGGATGTAACGGGCATGCCGGCGCTAACCGACGCGGCGCTGGCGGTGATGGCGGTGGCCTGCCCACGACTCAGCACGCTGGTGGTGGATGGATGCAGCCACGTCACGCCGTTGGGGTTGCTGACGGCGGTGGAGCATCTGCCGCACCTGGCAGCGCTGTCGGCAGCAGGGCTAACGGCCGTCACTGACGCCGCGCTGCAGCGGCTAGCGGGTTGCTGTCGTGGGCTGCGGTCGCTGCGGCTGGCGCGGTGCAGTGGGTTGGGTGACGCCGGTCTTAAAGCGGTGGCAGACGCATGTCGTGGGTTAGAGGAGCTGGATGCGTCAGAGGGGCCCACGGTGACGGATGCCGGCCTGGTTGCAGTGGCATTTGGTTGCCCCGCGCTGGCGGTACTGACGCTGCGCCACCCGCCGCGCGCCTACCTCATCACTGACGACTCCTTTGCCATGCTGGGTAGCAAGTGCCCACGCCTGACGCGCGTTGACATTGCCGGCTGTGACCGCGTTAGCGACGTGGGTGTGCGGTGGCTGGCCAGCGGCGCGCCGGGCATGACCAGCCTCAACCTGGCGGGCTGCCGCCATGTTGGCGACAAAGGCTGCTTGTTCATTGGCAACCACCTACACAGTCTTACAACACTGGACCTCACAGACTGCCGGTCGGTATCCGACGTCGGTCTGCGCCGCATTGCACTTGGCTGCCCGCTGCTCACCGTTCTGGAACTAAACCATCTGCACCTGCTCACTGACGGCCGCCTGCGGCCGGTGCGCATCTCACGCCGGCTGACGGAGCCGCCCGTGTCGCCCGAACTGTTCCGCGGCCTGACGCCCGCCAAGAAAGCGGACGCGGCAGAGATCCTGCTGGACGGCACCGACATTGGCATGCCGGCGGTGGCGCTGGCATGCGCCCGCCTATCAAAGCTGGGCCTGGCGGGTTGCACCGCCATTGGCAACGGCACGGCGCGCCGGCTTGCGGCGGGCGCCGGCGTAAACTTACACGAGCTGTCGCTGGCCGGCAACACATACATGCGGCCAGCCGCGCTGGCCACCCTGCTGGAAGCCGCGGGCCCCGCACTGCGCATACTCAACCTGCGCGGCGTGGCGGCGGTGGATGCTGCCGTGATGGTGGCGATGGGCCGCGCCTGTGCCGTGCTGCGCAACTTGGACATCTCTGCCTGCCCGGGTGTGGATGACGACAGCTTCCAGCACCTGGTGCTGGGGTGCCGTGCACTCAAGCGCCTGCACATGGACGACAACCCGCACCTCAGCGACATTGCATGCTACCACCTTGCCATTACCTCCCATCGTACCGCCGTGCCGGTACGTGGCGGCGGCGGTGGTGGCAGCGGCGGCGGTGGTAGTGGCGGTGGCGGTGGCGGCGGTGGGCGGGTGCGACTGCCAGCAATTGCACCGGCGGCGGCGGCAGCAGCGGCAGGTGCCACGGATGGCACAGCGACGGTGCCGCACCCGGTGGCTGTCGCAGCGCCGCTGGCTCGCGTACCGCCGCCGCACGCGAGCTGCAGCTTGCGTGCACTGCACATGCGCGCTTGCCGCGGCCTGTCAGACACTGGGCTCTCGTGGATCCTGCAGCAGCACCAGGAGCTGCAGGAGCTAAACATTATCGGCACCACGGTGTCCAAGGGCACGCTCGTTGCCGCGGTGCAGGCGAGCGGCAGCCGTGGGCCGTGCGCCATCCGCATGGACGACGAGTGGTTTGGTGTGTGCCCGCTTCCGCGCGCCGACGACATTATCCGTGAGGCGGAGTACCGGTCGCAGTGGGTGGCGGTGGTGCACATCCAGGCGGTGGCACGCGGCTGGCTGGCGCGACGCGCTGTACACGCCATGCGGCTGGAAGAGGTGCGCGCCTGGCTGGCAGTGCGGCTGCAGTCCATCCAGCGCGGCCGCCAAGCGCGCGCGTGGCTGAAAGTAAAGCGCGCCACCGTGGAGCGCGTGTTCATCTCCGTCATCCATGTGCAGCGCGTGTGGCGCAGGCTGCGCGTCCTGCGGCGCGGCCGCCAGCTGGCTGTCATTGCCAGCCGCCTGGCAGTGATGGCTGCGGTGCGCAGTCTGCAGCGGCGGTGGCGGCGGTGGCGGCGACTTACCTCCTCGCATGCGCGCTTTGTGGCGACGCCGGGCGGTACACGGCGCACGATGGCGGACCTGCGGGCCGCCGCTGCACTGGAGATACAGCGCGCGGCACGGGGGCACGCGGCACGGCGCACCACCGCCACCAGGCGCCTAGCCCGCAATGCTGCCGTCGCCGCGCACGCCGTTGTACGTCGCCGCCTCTACCGCTTGTTGGCTGCCGTGGTGGGCGGCATGCTGGCACGCCGTGCCTTTGCCGCTGCACGCTTTGCTGCGCGCGCCATACAGCGGCAGGTACGCGCGTGGCGCTGCCGCCGTGCGGTGCGCCGCGCCGTTGCCGGCCGCCACCACGGTGCCACCGGCATGCAAGCGGTGTGGCGTGGCTACGTCGGCCGGAGGGAGATGGCAGCACACCGCGCTGCTGCTGCGGCCGACGCCCGCACCGCTGCCGGCCGCGCCATCCTGCGGTTCATGCGCTACGCGTCCTTTGTGGGTGGCCTGCGGCGCAGCGGCGAGCACCGGCGCGCGATGCGGCAGGCAGCGGTCACGTTGCAGCGCGTCGTACGCGGCTTCCTGGCGCGTCGCGCCACCGCCCGCCGCCGCGCTACCGCCGCTGCCGACGCCGCGCGTGCCGGCGCGCTGGAGCACTGGGCGGCAACGCAGATTCAAGCCGCGTGGCGGCGCTATGTGGCATACGCTATCTATGCCGTCACCCGCCTTGCTCGCGCTTCCGTCGTGGTTACATACGCCGGCGCGGGTGGCGGGCGCGGTGGCGGCGCTGCTGCTTCCGCGCGTCGCCGCTCCATCATCGCAGCAGGCCCGCCATTGTGGGCTGCCTCGAGTGGATCCATCCGTGACACCGTCGCGTCGCCGTCTGCTACCGCAGCGGCGGCGGGCGACACGTGGGGCCTGCTTTTCGACGACGCCACCGGCGCGCCGTACTTCTACAACACCGTCACCGGCGCCACCATGTGGGCGGTCGCGCCCGACGCCACCGCCGCATCTGCCGCCAGTTGATGCGGAGGAGCGCCTGTTTCAAATGAGGAAGTTGATAGGGGGGTTACACACACCGACGGCGGGTGGGAGGGTGCGCGCGGCACACGCCACGCGCAGTTATACACACACATATCCGAGAAGTAGGCACGGCACCGCGCGTGGGCTATCACAATCACATGAACTCGTCAAAGGGGTTTGCAGCGGCGGCGGGGGCAGGTGCCGCTGCCGGCCGTGCAGGCGCAGGTGCGGGTGCAGATGTCCGCCCGAACACGGCGCCCGCACCTGCCGCCAGGTCCAGGAAGGGGTCTGCAGCAGCGGCGGCAGCAGGGGCAGCAGCAGCTGGGGCAGCAAACTGCGACGGCGGCGGCGGGAAGGAGGCCGGCAGCATGCCACCACCAGGGGCGCCGCCAGGTGACCCAAACGGGTTGGGTGCCGGCGCACCAAAGCCGCCGTAGCCGCCGGGTGCCGCACCACCGTAGCCACCGGGTGCCGCACCACCATAGGCAGGTGGAGCCTGCCCATACGGTGCGCCGGCGGGTGCCGCACCACCGTAGCCAGGTGGAGCCTGCCCATAAGGCGCACCGGCGGG
>ERZ778022.4127-NODE-4127-length-12796-cov-5.142532_pt1 | contig 12796 bp, 3 predicted proteins | sample MGYA00375752_ERZ778022 | MGnify/ENA primary metagenome ERZ778022 (study PRJEB29350, sample SAMN05389826) | bioreactor metagenome | isolation source: Thiocyanate bioreactor | place: South Africa: University of Cape Town | collected 2014-04-04 ... | reverse complement strand
GCGGGTGCAGCGCCGCAATCTCGGTAGCGGGCGTCATCCCCACCGGCTTGCCGGCGCGCCGCGCAGTTGTGTCAGCCGGCGGTGCGTCGCCTCGCACTGATGGCGCGGATGTTGAGGTGGCGATGGACGGCGTCTCCCGTACTGTGGACGCGGGCGCTGGTGCGCCCTCCTCCCCCTCCTCCCCCGCCGCCATGGCGCCCGCCAGCAGCAGCGGGTTGTCGCGCGGGTCGATGCCGGACCACGCCAGCAGCGGGATGCCGGCGGCGGCGGTGATGGCGGCGACGTCGTTGGACATGCGCTCGCCGTAGTCCGCCGTGTCCATGTACTTGAACGGCGGCGCGTCTGCCAGGTTGTTGGTGGACACCACGGCGCGCTGCCACGTGCGGATGGACTCCATGGCGTGGCTGCAGGCGGCGCGCAGCAGGTCTATCTCCAGCAGGATGTCCAGCCGCAGGCTGCGCAGGCTGCGTTCCACCTCCCGCCGGTGCCGCGGCAGCTTGGACGCCATGACGTACGCCGTGTGCGCCGCCGTGTACCGCGCCGCCAGCGTGCGCAGGCGCGTGATGTGCGCCTCGCGCAGCGTGATGGCATGCACCGCTGCCGCGTGCAGCGTGTCCAGCTCCGGCAGCGGCGGCTCGCCGCGCGCCTGCGCCGCCGACATGGCGCGCAGCGCCATCTTGGCCACGTCGTCCAGCGGCAGCGGCGCGGCATTCACATCCACGCCTCCACCACCACCACCGCCGCCGCTGGCGGTGGCACTGCCGCTGCCGCTCCCGCTGCCGCTGCCGGTACGTGCCGTACCTGGCGTGCCGCGGCCCACCATGTCGCGCGCTGGCGTCGAGGCAGGCGCGTAGCCCAGCGGCACCGGCACCGCCGCACCCAGGGTGGCGGCATATGAGATCGCGGAGTTAGCGGGCACGCCGTACGTGGGCGGCGGCGCATCCAGCACGGTGGGCAGGTCATGCACGGGGCCAATGCGCGCCACGTACCGGCTGCCGGGGCTGGCGACACTGTGCAGGCTGGTGGGCGCACGTGACCCTGGCATCGTACTGGCGCCACCGCCGCCGTAGCCTACCGTGGTGGCGCCGCCTGGCACTGGGGTGGGACCCGTCCGGCTGGGGTGGCTGCTGCCGCCGCTGACCACGCTGCTCACCATGCTGCCGCCCGCCACCACGCCGGGGCCTTGCGGCACGCCGCCGCTGCGCGGGATGGGCACCGATGACCGCCCGCTGCCGCTGGCCGCCACCGCGTCGCTGTACCGCATGTACGCCGACGCGGCGTCGCCGCCCGCGGTGCGCGCCAGCTTGGTGCCGGACGGCGGCACCACCGCCGACCCGCCCGCCGACGTCACGCTGGGGCCGCTCATGAGCTCACCGCCGCCCGGCGGCGGCGCTGTCATCATCGTGCCGGTGGCGGGGTCCATCATGGGCATCATGCCGGGCGGGAAACCGTACCCGCCGCCCATCCCGCCGCCCGGGCTGCCGTAGTACTGCATCATGGGCGGCATGCCGCCCACGTAGCCGTACCCAGGGTACCCGCCACCATACCCGGGTGGCGGCATCATGTACCCCGGCGGCGGCTGCGCGTACATGTACCCGCCGCCACCTCCACCGCCGCCGCCACCGCCATATGCGGGTGACACGGGTGACACAGCTGCTGCTGCTGGCTGCGGCGCGACCATGCTGCTCTTGGACGGTGACCGCATCAACCCTGCGCCGCCCCCGGCGCCCCCGGCACCAGCCATGGTACTGGGAGGGAGAATAGAGCGGCTTACGCAGGAGTACTGAAGGAGTAGCTACTGTTGCAGCAGGGGCGTTTGTAGTAGTAGTGAGTCAGTGACGACAGTAGTAGCAGCAGTAGCAGTGGCAGTGACGAGGTAGAGTGATGACGGTGCAACTGTGGTTGGTAATATGATGCCGCGGGACGCCGGAGCGTGGGCGAGCCGTGCGCAGTGAACAATAACAGTGCGTGTGCACCGTCACACAAATTGGGTGCGCTGGGCGGTGCGGCGCGTGTATGCACATGTTGCTGACGCGTGGCGGCGCAGGTGTGGGTGGCCGCCACTGGACTGGAGCGTAACGGCATCCTCAGGCTGTCTGTCGTCATGTTGTTCCTGCAGTCAGTAGTCAGGCTGGTGGCGCAAATCGGCAGCATGCCATGCCAAAAAGCAATACAAAGAGATTGCCTGCGCGCAGTTCAAGCAAGCGCACGGGGCGTGCGCTGGGTGACCTGTGCTGCAGGGGTGTGGGTTGCGGTCCTCTATATCAGTTACGTGCACAAAACTCGTTGTTGGCATGCGGCCGACACCTGGCCCCCATTCGCTGCGCGACACCGCACCCCCGCCGCCCCACACCACGCGCTGTCGCCAGCCGCCCGTGGCGGGAGGGCACAACCACTGACAACTACCACGCCGGCAGCCACCCACCACCACCCAACATCCACCCGCCCACCGTAATGGGCAGATGAGGAGGGGGAGGTGGGTAGCCGCCAGCGCAGGGCGAGCCGACTGTCGCATAGGCGCGCAGCAGCAGCGGACAGCGGCGGGGTGTACTTACGTACACGCCCGCCTGCCTGCCACCACACCCACCGCCGCCACACCCACCACGCGCCCGCATCTGCGTTTACGGGGGGTGCGCGCGCTGCACGTGCGTGCCCGAAGGCAACGCACGCACGCACACGCACCACACCCGCTGGCCCTTCCTTCCGCTTCGCACCGTTGTCAGGCGCGGCTCGCTGTTACACGAGCCGCGCGCGGGCGGCGTGCAAGCGGGGCAGTAGCAGGGGGCAGGGCCAGCTGCCGTAGCAGCCCCCCCGCCCTCCCGCCTCCCACCCACCGCCCCACACGCCGCCCGCAGGGGTACCGGCACACATGCCGTGCACGTACGCGCGTGCGCGCGCGCTTTACGCGTGGCTCACCGCCCACACGCGGATCTTCTTGTCCGTGTAGCCGGAGAAGAGGGTGGCGCCGTCCGTGGACCAGGCCAGGGAGGTGCAGTAGGGGGTGAGGGCGCGGCGGGAGCGCTCCGGGAACTCGGCGGCCAGCTCAGCCACCATCTCCTTGGACTCCAGGTCCCAGATGATGATGGACTTGGAGGTGGCGGCGCACAGCCAGTAGCGGTTGGGCGAGAAGGTGAGGGAGTGGATGGTGGAGCCGGCGGTGAGGGTGTACAGGTTCTTGCCCTCGTTCAGGTCCCACAGCATCGCCACGCCGTCCTTGCCGCCAGAGGCGCACAGGGAGCCGTCGGGGGACACCGTCACGGTGTTGATGTAGCCGCGGTGGCCCGTCAGCTTGTGCTTCATCTTGAAGTCCGTCAGCGACCACACCTTCACCGCCTTGTCCCAGCCCGCCGACACAAAGATGGGGTTCTCGGCGGTGGGCGAGAAGCGCACGCACGAGACCCAGTCGTCGTGCGCTGAGTCGATCGTCAGCTTGCACTCGCCGATCGTGTTCCAGATCTTCACCGAGCGGTCGCGGCCGCCCGACACGATCTGGCGGTTGTCCGCCGAGAACGCCACCGACAGCACGTCCTTGGTGTGGCTGTGGAACTGGCGCGTCGCCTCGCCGGTCGCCAGGTCCCACAGGCGCAGGGAGCCGTCCCAGGACGACGACAGCGCGTACTGGCCGTCGGACGACAGCGTCAGGTCCGACACAAAGTGGCGGTGGCCCGTCAGGCGGCGCTCCGCAATGCCAATGCCGCCGTCCTCGCCCTCACCCTCGCTCGTCAGCTTCCAGCTGATCAGCGAGCGGTCGCGGGAGCCCGACACCAGCAGGGAGGGGTCGTGCTCGCTCGTCGCCAGGCACGTCACCCAGTCGTCGTGGCCCGACAGCACGCCGCGCAGCACCAGCGCATCACCCATGGTGGACGGTGGGGGTGTTGGGGGAGGAGAGTCTGCATTGTGGTTGGTGTGTTGGGTGTGTGTGTGTGGGTGTGGGTGGTGGTGGTAGTAGTAGAAGATGTGGCAAGAGGGGAGGAGAAGAGGGGAGCAACAACACGCCTTCCCGCTGCACACCAGGGACCGCAATCACAGCAGAAGACGGCGCCACGCAAGTAACTATATGCCACGTACCCTGCCAGATTGCCACAACTGCCGCCAACGCCGGCGTGCGCCTGTTGTGCGTGGCGTAAGTTGGTCGTCCTGGCGTGTAAATCCAATTTTTTCCAAGTCAAGTTGAAGTTCCAAGCCGTGGCATCAAGTCAATCTTCAAAGTTCCAGCCTTTCGCCCTGCCAGCTGGCCGCGTGACACCGCACCGTGACTGCGGTGCCGGCACGCCGCACGGCGCTGCAACCTGGTGCGCAATCCCTCATCTGACTATTACTATTGGTGCCGCCACTCAATTTGAAGTGTCAGCGGTGTACAAGTGCAAATGTTGTCCGATTGTCGTGGTGCCGCTTAGTGCAACAGCGTCAGCACCGTGTCGCAGTACGCCTGAATGACGTAGTCGTCGGGGTTGGCGGCGGCCGCCTTGTTGACCTCTTCCGCGGGCAGTAGGCGCCTCGTAGTTGTCAGCCGCCAGGGAAAAGGCGGCTAGCGCGCCGACAGCGGCGGCCGTCGCAGCCGCGTCGGTGGCCGCATGCTGCTCCAGCGCGTCAAGCACGGCGGCGGCGGCGTCGTCGGTGGCCACCAGGTATGTGCGGGTGGCAGGGGTGGCGGCCAGGTGCCGCAGCATGTTGCAGCTCGCGCGCACCATCACGCCGTCGGCTGCTTGCTCCTCCAGCACCGTCACCAGCAGCCTGCCGGCGCCGGCACGCACTATGGACATGTGCGCCACGCCAGAGGCCACCAGGCCGCGCAGCACGTCACACGCGGTCGTTACCACGGCGGCGGTGTACGTATGGTGCGTCATGGCAGACACCACGGGCTTCACGCAGCGTTTCGCCAGCTTGAGCGACGGGTGGCCCACCTCCGGAGGCACCAGTATCCGTAGCAGGCCCAGCGCGTCACAGCTGACCTCCTCATCTGCCACGTGCCGTGCTAGCGCCGCTACCACCGCGACACCCACGCTGTCGCCGTGTGTGACGTACGCCCGCGTCGGCTCCCACCTGGCCAGGTTACGCAACACACGGCAGGCGGCCGCCGCGCGGTGGGGAGCACTGCCAGGGTTCGACAGCACTGCAACCGCCGCGGCGACCACGGCAGGCGCGGTGCGGTCGTGCGCCAGCGCCAAGCAGGCGTGCGCCGTGGAAGTAAGGTTCCACAGCGCCGCGCCCCCTGCGCCCGCCACGCTGCCGATCACAGCATGCCGCTGCACAGCTGCCGACACGGCGGCGGCCGCGGCCGCGAAGTAGGAAACCAGCGCGCCGTCAGCACCCTCCACCGGCGCCTCCTCCAGCACGCCGCAACCGACTTCCAGCACGTCCACTGCGTCCGTGTGCGCCTGCAGCGCCGCCACCACCGCGACGCCAATGCAGGCGTCAAGAGGCGGTGGCTCCGTCATCCGATTGCGCAGCGTCACCAGGTGCCACAAAGCACTGCACGTGTCATGCGCCACCGCCTCGTCGCGCACATGCCGTTGCAGCACGGCCGCCACCGCGGCGGCTACGGAAGCGGGATGTGGGCCCACCACCTGCCAGGTTGTCATGGCGGCGGCAAGCTGCCGCATCGCGACAGCTGCGACGCGCACCACCTCCAGGTTGTCAGCGTGCCGCTGCGCCGCCTGCACCGTCGCATCCATGGCAGCTACGCCGTGCGTCCGCACCAGGTGGCCAGCCGCCCCACTACCAGTGTCCATCTCGGCAAGCAGCCCCAGCGCGCAGCATGCCCATTGCGCAACGCTGGCGCTGCCCAGATGCAGCACCAGCGCGCTGCACGTAGCAGCAGCGGCATCCACGGGCAGGTGTGCAGGCAACAGCTCCTTCCTGACCTCCCGGAAGGCAAACGCCTGCAGCGTGCCGCACGCCACGCGCGCCACCGCCGCCACGCTCGCGTGCCGCGTCAGCAACGACACCACGATGGCGCCTACGGTGCCCTCGCGAGTCAGCACCGCCAGCGGTGCCGGTACTGCCGTGGCAGCCAGATTCCACAGGGCGCCGCATCCCGCAACCACCACGTCCACGTTGCCACTGTGCGCCAGCAGGGCCGCCACCACCGCGGTTGCCGGCTCTTCACCCCAGCGCAGCGTGCCGGCGTACAGCGCAAAGTTCCGCAGCGTGCTGCAAGCGCCCTGTGCCACATGCACGTCAGCTGTATGCCGCAGCAGCGCCGCCGCCACCGTCGCCACCATGCCGGACGCGTCAGCGTGCAGTCCCGCCGCCGCGGCGGAGGCAGTCGTGAAGGTGAGACTCGACAAGGCGCAGCATGCGCCACGCGCCACCTCCACGCTGCCCAAGTGCCGCGCCAGCGCCGCTCCCACTGCCGCGGCGAGGCTAGGCACGTCTGCAAGCCCCTGCAACACCGTGTTGCGCGGCGCAGCAGCAGCAATCAGGCTGCGCAGCGTGCCACACGCACACCGCACCACCTCTTCGTCACCCACATGCCGCAGCAACGCGGCGCGAAGGCCGGTGGCCACTGCGACCGCATCATCGCACCATACGGCCGCCGTCCCGCTACCTGCCGGCGTGCCGTCAATGAGGTTCCACAGCGCGCCGCACGCGCCGCGCACCACCTCCACGGCACCCGCATGCATCTCCAACGCCGCCACTATGGTGGCTGCCGGCGCCAGTGCGCTTGTGTAGCCCCCCATCACCGCGCAGCCGGCTGGCTTGGCCATCAGGTTACGGAACGCGCCGCACGCGGCGGCAACCACCGCCTCATCCTCCACGTGCCGCTGCAACGCTGACACGACAGCGGCAACGGCGCCCTTGCCAAGTTGGCTCAACACCGCGTCGCAGCCGTCCTCCGCCACCGTCAGGTTCCACAACGTGCCGCAGGCAGCGCGCGCCACCTCCAGGTTGCCGCCGTGCCGCCGCAGCGCGGCAAGGAGCGCGGCGCCGCAACCGTCGCGCATCAGTTGCATCTCCGTGCCCTCCACCATTGACAGCTCGTAGAGCGCGCGGCACGCGGCGACCTCCGTGTCCACTCCCAGCGTTGTGCCTTGAAGCAGTGCAGCCGCCAGCGCCGCACCGCCGCCGTGGCTGTGCACCAGGGGCGCGCACGCAGACGGCGTGGATCGCGTAAGGTTGTACAGCGCCACGCAGGCAGTGGCCACCACCTCTGCATCATGGCAGTGCGTCCGCAATGCTGCCACCAGCGCTGCACCCACGCCGTTGTCCGGCCGTGCCGCCGCCGCCGCCGCCGCCGCCGCGCCTCCACCCCGTGATACCACAGGGCACACTTGCAGCACACGCAAGGCTGGGCGCACGACCTCCACGTGCTCCATGAAGGTGCACATGGTTGCCAGCGCGGTAGCTCCCATGTCGCCGCCGCCGCCGTCGTCGTCAGACAACAGGGACACCAGCTGCAGCATGGCATCCCACGCCGCCGTCGCTGCCGGTGGTAGCCCAGTGGCAGCGCTGCCGAGGTCGCTGGCATGCACAACGCCAGCTGCTGCCCCGCCACCTGCTGCCGCCGATGCCGCTGCCATCGCCGCCGCCACCGCTGCCGCCTTGCCACCTACCGCCGCCCCACCCCCCACAGTTGTGTTGAGCGCTGCCGCCGCCGCCGCCGCTAAGACGCGCGCCACGGTGGCCATGGTCGGGCGCGTGACGGGGTCGCCGGCCCAGGCGTCGAGTATGGCGCTCACCACCTCCATGGGCACGCCGCGGTTAATCAGTGACTCTACCGACGGCCGCGCGCCGTCGCTTCCGCATACCATGGCTTGGAACACCTCCGCCGCCGCTGGCGTCCAGGTGGCGGCGTCGTACACCGCCATCGCGGCCGCCATGTGAGCGTAGGGCGGCAGCCCCGTCAACACATGCCACGCCAGGATGGCCCAGGCGTAGGTGTCACTGGCGGCGCTGGGAGGGGCAGCGGGGTCGGCCATCAACGCGGGATCGCGGTAGGGTGCAGACTCCACCGACGGGATGATGTCGGTATTACGTGCGTGCCCGTACCCAGCCACCAACACCGCTGCTGTGGCCTCGGATGTTGAGGACAGCAGCACGGTGTCCGGCGTAACGTCACCGTGCGCAATGCGGCGTGCATGCAGAGCCGCCAGGGCGGCGGCCGCCTGCGACACAATGCGCAGGCGCGCCGCCATACCTATGGCCGCCAGCGCGCCGTCGCCCGCCAGCACCAGACTGCCCACACTGCCCGCCGCGCGCTGCGTGACGGTGAAACACGTCGGCGCGCCAGTGGCGCTGTCGACGAAAACCAGGCCGCCGTACACCCGCAGCGCCCCTTCCACCTTCACGCCCACCTGCACCTGCACGCGCGCCAGCCACGCGTTGATGCCGTCAGCGGTGGCGGCTGTGGCGATAAACGCCTGCTCAATGCCGACGGGGTCGTCGTGCAGGGAGCCACCATACACGACGGTGTCGACGCCCCGGAACAGGATGCGCCGTTCACCTGCCGCGGTCACATGGAACATCACGTCGTCGACCGCCAGCATCCAGGGCCCACGCAGCGCCTCCAGCCGCACGCCACGCGGCAAGGCAGCGAGCAGGTACGCTTCCGCAGCAGCGGCGGCGGCGTCTGCATCTTCTGCGGCGGCGGCGGGGGTGGCAGCCGCGGCGCTGCTGCTACCGGCGTGGACGGCAGCCATGGCAGCGAGTCGTGCGGTGCAACGGCTCCAGCAGTCAGTATTAACGCTCCTGCATGTGTAGTGTGTGAGGGGCGGCGGTGCGTTGTCTGCGCGCTGTGTACCGGTGCCAGGGGTGGTTGCAACTTGCGCGTCAGCAGCACCCGCCACCTGTCGGGTGGAACACGCTTGTTGCCACCATGGCAGGGCAAGCACACACAGCATCAACCCCCGTACCTGCTACAATAGGGTCAATTACAAATGTCCCGCGAGTAATTGCGCGCGACCGACGCGCTCATTTAGGTATTCTATTGCGTACAACGACGCGCCCGCCAGCCGCCTGTCCGAGTCCCGCGTTTCAATACCGCCACGGCGCCACGTGACGACGCGACGCAACGCAACAAATGCAGTACGGCCATGGCATCAAACAAAACAAATGGCATACATCAACCAAAAATCGGGGAGGTAGCAGCTGCCCACGGTGGGGCACCTGCGACAAACATGTGAGGGGACACACACGATACGACACATGGCAGGGCAGTCGCTGGTTGTTATGGCCGCGGCGTGCAGCCGGAGCCACAGCCGGGGCCAGTGCATGCACCCTGGCGTGATGTACTGTCAACCGTAGCGCCCGCATCGACGGCGGGCGCAGGGACGGCAGCAGGCAGCGACTGCGGCGGTGGCAGCGGCGGCGGTAGCCAGCCTGAAGACGCGGCAGCGGCAGCAGCGGCGGTGGCGGCGGCGCTGGTACCGCCGGCGGCGGGCTGTGTCGTGCAGGCGCCGCAGCCGCCGCAGCCGGCAGACGTGTCGTCGCTGCCCACCAGCTGCGACAGCTGCGACACCAGTACATTCACCTCGTTGCCCAGCGCGGAACCCGTCGCGCGCGCCAAGTCCTCCATTGCGGCAGCGCGCAGCGGCGCCAGCGGCGCGTCGTCTGAACTGTCCAGCAGCGAGCACGCGGTGGCGCGCGTGGCGGGCACGATGGGCGACCGCATGCCAGACACCGCGGCGGACAGCGCGGCGTCATCGCTAGCCGCCCACACCAACGCCACGATGGTCATAAAGTGCAGCTCCCGCAGCGGCGGCAGCGGCGGGGGCGGCGGCGGGCCCGTGGAACCGGCGGCTGCTACCACAGGCGGCTGTGCAGGGGCATCGCCTGCCCACGGCGCCAACGCCGCCCACACGGACGTGCCCTCCAGCTCCCGCACCAGCCACTCCACGGCGATGGTGTGCGCCTGCAGCGCGTGGGGGCGTGTGTGAGTGTGGGTGGGTGCGTGTGAGTAGACAACCGACAGCAGCAACAACAACAACAACAACAAGCAACGTACGCCGTCAAGGGCCAAGGCGGGGTCCGCGGCGGGCGGCGACATGGAGGGCGCGGCACCAGGTGGCGGCAGGGTCGCAGAGCGTGGCGCTGGCGGGCGCGTGCTGCCGGACGGCGTGCGCCCGGTTGCCACAATGGTGCTGGTGGTGGCGGAGGCCACGGAGTGGAAGCAGGTGGCAAAGCAGCGCGCGGCAACCTGCAGCGGCGTCAGCAGCGCCGCGGCGTGCGGCGGCGAGCCGCCCGACGAGCTGGACGACGAAGTTGATGCGGCCTCCCCCGGCAGCGACGACGACGGCCGCACCACCGGGGTGGTGTTGGCCGCGGTCGCCACCGGCGACGGCAACGCCAGGCTCCCGCAGCGACACTCAGCTGCCGCGTCCGCCAGGTCACGCAGGAAGAGGGTAATGGGTGGCAGTGTGCCGCCGGGGCCAGCGCACGTCAGCATGCTGCCCGGATCGCCACCGCTGCTGCGGCCGCTGTTGCTCACCACCACCGCGCTGCCGCCACCGCTGCCGCCGCCGCCGCCGCCACCACTGTTGCAGCAACCACCGGATGCGGCACGGCTGCCGCCCGCGCCGCACGCGCTGGCACCGCCGCCGGGCGCACCCTGCAGCGCCACCCACGCCGGCAGGCGGAAGAGGAGGAGCGGCGCGAGCGTGGATGCCTGCAGCACGACGTAGCCGCGCGGCGCGCCGGTGACGACGTCCAGGTAGTCTGCCATGGCGTGCCACAGGCGCGGCACGGACACCCAGTGCGGCGGGTACTTGAACCGCGCCACGTCCATGATCAGCACGCTGTCGGTCGGCGCGTGGTATCCCGCCAGCGGCGAGAAGGGGCCCTCCCCCGTCTGGTTCAGCCCCCTGCGCGCAAACGACGCCACCAGCACCCGCCCCGCCGGCGTGCGGCTGGTGGCCACCACCTCTGCCCGGAACGCCGCCAGGCTGCCGCGCGGGTAGCGCGCCACAACTCCGTCAGCGCCCGGCAGCGGCGGCGGCGTGCCGCTGGCGCCCGCCCCCGGCTCGCCCGCCCCCACGCCGCCACCCTCCACCGCCAGGCCGTCACCCAGGGACGGGTTGGGGCGCAGCATGGTGGCGCGCACGCCGTTGCAGCGCGCCAGGCACACAAACATGTCCAGCGTCATGCCGCGCACCCGGATCTCCTCGATGGGCGCGCAGCAGTCCAGCATGTCCTCCGAGTACCACCGCCACACGCCCTTCCACAGGCGGCCGGGGTCGATGGCCAGCGTGTTGAGCACCACCACAAGGGTGGACAGGCCGCAAAACGACGGCTCCGTCTGCGTGTGGAACTGCGCCGCCACGCCAAAGTACGCCTCCAGCGTGCCGTCCGCCAGCGCCTCCCGGAAGTACCGCCGCCCCACCGCCGACGAAAAATCGGTGCACACGGCGGGCAGCTGCCGGCGGCCGATGCCGGTGCCCGGCGGCGACGCCACCGGCACGCCCACCAGCGCACCCACCCTCCCCGTCGCTGCCGCCACCGCCGCGCTGTGCGCCGCCGCCGTTGCGGAAGAACTCACAACGGCGGCAGGCGCGGGTGCTGTTGGCGGGGCGTGCGGCGGCAGGGGTAGTGCAGCGGGATCCAGCGACAGGGCGGGCGGCAGGGGCGGCGGCAAGGGCGTAGGTTTTGCGGGCGACCGCATCATCGCGCCCGTGTGGTCCTCACCGACGACAACAACGCTGCCGCCGCCGTGGACGACACCGACGAACCCACCGCCGCCGCCGCCGCCGCCGCCGCCGCCGGTGTGCTCCACTGCCACCGCCATGGCGGTGCTGCTTTCGTTTGCTGCGCGGCCGCCGCACGGGCTACTCACCCTCACCCTCACTCTACCAGGGCGGTGTACGGTACCAGGAACTCCTCACTCCCTCTCGTTCCCTCTCCCGTTCCCCCGTCTTGCTCTCCTCTCCTACCTCACTTGACCCGTGTCCGTTTCGGTGCGTGTGTTTTGTTGCCGGTGTCACTCACCCTCACACAGCGCCGCTCTCATAGTATCGTGTTCACATTGTCACTCTCACAGTGGCATAACTGGGTCACCGCGTCTCAACCGTCCACTGGTACCGGTACCGGTACCGTTGAAGGAGCTGCAGCAGCGAGCCGAAAGCGATAGAGAGAAGAGAGAGAGAGAGAGAGGAGAGAGGGCAGCTGACTACCCCTCTTTCCGCACGGCTTCTGCAACAAGAAAATTTATACAGGCAGGGTCGCCAACACAAACAACATCACAAACACACCCATATGCGGTAATAGAACAGAGCCGCGCAGGTGCGGACGTGAAACTCACGGTGCGTCTGACGTGCGACCGCGCCGACAGTCTCTCTGCTCGCTCCGTTGCGATGTCTGCGGCGCTGACATTCAACCCTTACACCAGCGGCCTGGTGCGGTCGGTGATCAAATTAATGGTTACCCGCAATAGTGGCGCGCGAGTTGCGCGGCGGGTGTGGTCCGCGTTGGTGGCCTGGTCGGATTGGCGCCCTTCCCGTGTTGATTTGACAAACTATTTGTGATGTCAATACGCGGCGAGTGAGGCTGAGTAGAGAGGAGTAGAGAAGGAGAGAGGGAGGGCAAGTGAAGGGGGAGAGGAGTGGGTGGTGGGAGCCTGGGAGGTGAAGGGAGAGGGGAGAGGGAGAAGGCGAGTGGGAGAGGGAGAGAGAGAGAGAGAGGCAGGGAGACGCTGCGAGGGCACGAAGCGCGAGGAGCGAAAAGAGTGGCAAAGCTGCAGACAACAAACTTGTGTCGACGACGGTCGACAGTCAAGTGCATCGCCCCCCCCCCTCCACCCCTGTCCCCCCAACCCACACGCCAAATGGGGCACGCGTCGCCAGTCGCCGCGCTGGAGGCGCCG
>ERZ778022.4121-NODE-4121-length-12808-cov-4.604720_pt1 | contig 12808 bp, 13 predicted proteins | sample MGYA00375752_ERZ778022 | MGnify/ENA primary metagenome ERZ778022 (study PRJEB29350, sample SAMN05389826) | bioreactor metagenome | isolation source: Thiocyanate bioreactor | place: South Africa: University of Cape Town | collected 2014-04-04 ... | reverse complement strand
GCTCGACTCCATTGTCCTTCAGCGCCTTGAGAACGATCTCCGCGCCCGTCATCTGGTTTTCTGTGCCCGTCATGCTCTGTTCCGTTCGTGTGCTGCTTGTCTCGGGTTCTGGAAGAAAAATGGACATAAAAAAAGGCCCCTGAGGAGCCTGTTTAACGCGCATGGGTGGCTAACGCCGGGTGGTTACACCACCCTGCCCATGCGCGTTCCCACCACAATAAGGATGCCAAAAGTTTTCATGGGCGCGATTGATAGACAGAAAGTATCGCCGCGTCAACGAAAATAGAGCAAAAATTACCCTTTTCGCGCCACCGGACAGGGCCATTGGACCGATCCGGCGTTACACCAGTTGTTAATTGCAGAGCCTTAAGATGAGGGAACCATGATGGTTTTCGATGGGCGGCATGGGAGGCCCGGCCAGGGCATCCGGCAGCCACGGCACGGAGTCGATATTGCTCAACAACGATCTGCAGTCCGCGGGGAAAGCCGGAGAAGCCGACCGGCGCGACGCGCTGACGCCCGGCAACCGTTTCCTTGGCCGAGTTGTTGCCTGTAACGGCGCCCGCGCAACCATCGCCGCGATCGCCGAGGACGGCAATACCGATCTCACCGAATTATGGTCCGTCGGCCGCCTGATCTCGATTTCCGTTCCGCCGAACCGCGTCGTGGCGCTGGCCTATTCGATGGAGACCGGCGCCGATCACTGGATCGAGCGTCAGGACAACCAGTTCCGCATCGAGGTGGAACTGCTCGGCGAGGTCCAGATCTTCCCCGATGGCCGCGAGCATTTCTCGACCGGCATCTCCCGCTATCCCTATCTCGGCGCCATCGCCCACCGCATCCGTTCCTCCGACCTGATGCGCATCTACGATACCGGCAAGACCGATACCTGCGTCGTCGGCAAGCTGACCCAGGACGAAAGCATCGACGCCACCATCCACATTCCCTCGATGCTGTCGAAGCATTTCGCGGTCGTGGGCTCGACCGGTGTCGGCAAGTCGACGGCGGTATCGCTGCTGCTGCACCGCGCCATCCGCTCCGATCCGCGCCTGCGCGTGCTGATCCTCGATCCGCACAACGAGTTCGCTGCCGCCTTTCCCGATCATGCGGTGGTCATCGATACGGAATCGCTCGATCTCCCCTTCTGGCTGATGCGCCTAGACGAATTCGCCGAGGTTGTCTTCCGCGGCCGCCCGCCGGTCGCCGAGGAGATGGATATGCTGCGCGATATCATCCCCGAGGCCAAGAAGGCGTTTCGCGGCACCGACTCGCCGCTGGTGCGCCGGCAGGGCGACAAGAACTCCTACACGGCGGATACGCCGGTGCCCTATCGCATGGCCGATCTCCTCGCCCTGATCGACGAGCGCATCGGCAAGCTGGAAGGCCGCAGCGAGAAACCGGCGTTGCGCTCGCTGAAGGTCCGCATCCTCTCGGCGATCAACGACCCACGCTATCATTTCATGTTTTCCAGCAACACGATCACCGACACGATCCTGGAAACGGTGGCCCATATCTTCCGCATTCCCGGCGACAGCAGGCCGATCTGCACGTTCCAGCTTGCCGGCATTCCCTCTGAGGTGGTCAATTCGGTGGCCTCCGTGCTCTGCCGCCTCGCCTTCGAACTCGCCATGTGGAGCAACGGCGCCATCCACATGCTGGTCGTCTGCGAGGAAGCGCACCGCTACGTGCCGGCCGATCCCAATCTCGGCTTCTTCCCGACCCGGCAGGCGATCGCCCGCATCGCCAAGGAAGGCCGCAAATACGGCGCTTCGCTCGGCATCATCACCCAGCGCCCCGGCGAACTCGACCAGACCATCCTGTCGCAATGCTCGACGCTGTTCGCCATGCGGCTGTCCAACGACCGCGACCAGGACATCATCCGCTCGGCCATCCCCAATTCCTCGATCTCGACGACCAATTTCATCTCCTCGATCGGCAATGGCGAAGCCATCGCCTTCGGTGAGGCGATTGCCGTGCCGATGCGCATGCGCTTCACCCGCGTCGAACAGGATCGCCTGCCGAAAGCCAGCACCGCCGCCAACAAGGCGGGAGACGAAACGCCTGAGACGGTCGATCTGCGCATGGTGGTCAACCGCATGCGCGCCGCCGGCGTGCAGGACACGTCCGGACAGTTCACCCTGTCGGGCGCCGAACGCGAAGCCTTCGACATGGCGACAGAAGACGGTTTCGACGGCTTTTCGCGCACGCCCTCCCATGCGCCGGCGCTGGCCGAATCCGTTCATGAAGCACAAAAACCCTACGATTCCTCAATGCTGCCGCGCGCCACAGCCGCGGCACCCGCAAGACCCGAGCCGGTACAGCCCCGGCCGGAGCCGCCGGGCCGGGAACCGATATCACGCGAGCCGTTGCGCAGCAGCGCCTTCGGCGCCGAGCCGCCGCGTTACGTCCCACCGCAGCCACCGGCTCCGCCAAGCGGCCCCGTGCCGCGTCGCGAGCCCGGCTCGTTGCGTGACAGCATCCTGAAAAAACCGCTGAGCAGCCTTTACCGCAAGGACTGAACATCACGGAAGGCGGCGACGGCTTTCGCGCGAAAACACTTCGGCCGGACGGTGCTTAACCGGCCCCGTCGAGCCGCACCCAGCTTTCGTCCATCTGGTTGCGAAACCAGGTCATCTGCCGCTTGGCATATTGCCGTGTCGCGGCCGCGCCCTGTTCGCGCACGCGCTCTGCATCCAGCTCTCCTGAAAGCATGGCGACAATCTGCGATACGCCGATGGCCTTCATCACCGGCATCTGCGGCGAAAGTTCTTGGGCCAGCAGCGCCTGCACTTCCTCCACCGCGCCGGAGTCCAGCATCTGCTCGAAGCGGCGGCCGATGCGGCCATGCAACAGGCTGCGCTCCGGCAACACGACATATTTTTCTGCTCTCTCCGGATCGATGACAAGCGGGCCGGTGCGGTTCTGGAAATCGGTGATCGACCGGCCGGTGGCGTCGAGAATTTCCAGCGCCCGCACGATACGCTGGCCATCCTGCCGATTGAGCTGCGCGGCGGCGGCGCCATCGCGCGCCGCAAGCAGGTCATGCAGCCGCTCCGGCCCTTCCGCGGCCAGCCGCCCGCGCCAGCCTTCGCGAATGGCCACGTCGACCCCAGGCATTTCCGAGAGCCCGCCGGTCAGCGCCTTGAAATACAACCCGGTGCCGCCAACGAAGACCGGCAGTTTTCCTTCAGCTTTGAGACGCGGCAGCAATTCGGTGACGTCGCGCAGCCACGCCCCGGTCGAATAGGCGGCGCCTGCCGGCACATGGCCATAGAGCAGATGCGGTATCCCTTCCATCTCCGCCTCGGAGGGCCGCGCCGTCAGCACCCGCAGCGTATCGTAGACCTGCATGCTGTCGGCATTGACGACCACGCCGTTTCTTTCGCGCGCCAGCTTCAGCGCCAATGCGGACTTGCCGCTGGCGGTCGGGCCGGTTATCAGGATCGCGTCCTGTCGGTTGAGAAGGTTTTCCATCATGGCGTTCGTTGCCACGCTTATAGCCAATCCGTCAAACCCCATTCTAACCCCGGAGCTTGCGGAAAAAGCGGCGGGCGCGGTCACAGCAAGCGGCCTCTACTGGCTGGCCGACGGCATCGCCTGCGATATCGTGCTCAAGGACGGTGTAGAGGCACAGGCCGCCGAGATGGCGCTGCGCGACGAAATCGGCACGCTTGCCGTCGACGTCGCCGTGCAGAATGCCGAGACCCGCCGCAAGCGCTTCTTGATCGCCGACATGGATTCGACCATGATCGGCCAGGAATGCATCGACGAGCTGGCCGCCGAAGTCGGCCTCAAGGACAAGGTCGCGGCGATCACTGCCCGCGCCATGAACGGCGAGATCGCCTTCGAACCGGCCCTGCGTGAACGCGTCGGCCTCTTGAAGGGTCTGCCCCTCGGCGTCATCGACGAAGTGATCGCCAGGCGCATCACGCTCACCCCTGGCGGCATCGAACTGGTCCGCACGATGAAATCCAAGGGCTATTACACCGCGCTGGTCTCCGGCGGTTTCACCCTGTTCACCGGTCCGGTCGCTGCAAGGATCGGCTTTGACGAAAACCGCGCCAACATCCTCGAAGCTGAAGGCGACGCGCTCGCCGGTACGGTCGCCGAGCCGATCCTCGGCAAGCAGGCCAAGGTCGATGCCCTCAACGACATCGCCACCCGGCTCGGCATCACGGCGGAAGATGCGATTGCCGTCGGCGACGGCGCCAACGATCTCGGCATGCTGGAAATCGCCGGCACCGGTGTCGCCCTGCACGCCAAGCCGGTCGTCGCCCAGCAGGCGCAGATCCGCATCGACCACGGCGACCTGACGGCGCTGCTTTACCTACAGGGCTATCGCAAGCACGAATTCGTCGCCGGCTGAGCGACCATGACGCCCGCCCCGCTCATCGAAACCGCACGTCTTCGACTGCGCGACTGGTCCGAGGGCGATCGCGACCTGTTCCATGAGATCAATGCCGACCGCAAGGTCATGGAATATTTTCCCTTCCGTCGCACCCGCGCCGAGTCGGACGCCCTGTTCGACCGGCTGCGGACAACAATTCTCGAAGACGGCCTCGGCTTCCACGCCGTGGCGCTGAAGAACAATGACGAGGCCATCGGCTTCTGCGGCCTGGCCAAGGCCGGCGTCGAACCGGTCCTGCCCGCCGGCACTGTCGAGATCGGCTGGCGTCTCGCCACCCGCTTCTGGGGCCACGGCTACATCACCGAAGCCGCCGGCGCCCTGCTCGACCACGGTTTCGCAACGCTGCAACTCCCCGAAATCGTCTCCTTCGCCGTCGCCGCCAATCGCCGTTCGGTAGCGGTCATGGAGCGCATAGGGCTGCGCCGCGATACGGCGCGCGATTTCGACCATCCGCGCGTTCCGGACGACCGGCCGGATTTGAAGCGGCATGTGCTCTATGCCATCGGCAGAGACGAATGGAAGAAGCGGCAAAGTCGCCGCTCCTGAACCAGTAACCTCATTCCATCGGCAGCGCTACGAACCGCAGATCGCCATTGGCACTGGCAATCATCAGGTTGATGTTCCGCCGCCCCTCGGTCTTCAGTTCCTTGACCTTGTCGGCGACAGCGCTCGGCGAGGTCATGAAGGTCTGGGCCGCCTCGACGATGACTTCGCCCTTCTTCAGCCCTTTCTCCGCCGCGACCGAGCCGGCCGCAACATCGGTGATCAGGATGCCCTCGACCGATTCGGCGATGCCGAAATTCTTGCGATCGTCGGACGAGATCGCGCCGAGCGTCATGCCGAGCACGCTGGCCGGCGTCTGGTCCTCTTCGCCCGGCGTCGCCTGCTCCTCCTCGTCGTCGCCGTCGTCGGGGGTGGCATCCTCATTGCCTTCGGGGGCAATGATATCGGGATCGCTGCCGGATTTGGCGTTCGCATCGGCCGTGTCGTCCAGCCGGCCGAGCGTCACCTGCAATGTCTGCTCCTTGCCGTCGCGCATGACGACGACCTCGACAGCCTTGCCAACGGGGCTTTCGGCGACGACGCGCAGCAGGTCACGCATTTCTCCGACGTCCTTGCCGTCGAATTTCAGGATGACGTCACCGGTCTTGATCGGCCCGTTTTCCACCGGCCCGCCCTTGACGATGCCGGCGACGAGCGCGCCCCGTGCCCGATCGAGGCCAAGGCTTCCGACCAGATCGTCGGTGACCGGCTGGATGCGCACGCCGAGCCAGCCGCGCCGTGTCTCGCCGAATTCGATGAGCTGTTTGACGACGTTCTCGGCCAGTTCCGTCGGCACGGCGAAGCCGATGCCGATCGAACCGCCGGAGGGCGAAATGATCGCGGTGTTGATGCCGATCACCTCGCCTTTCATGTTGAACAGCGGACCGCCGGAATTGCCTTTGTTGATCGCCGCATCCGTCTGGATGAAGTTGTCATAGGGGCCGGCATTGATGTTGCGCCCGCGCGCCGAAATGATGCCGACCGTCACCGAGCCGCCGAGGCCGAAGGGATTGCCGATCGCCATCGCCCAGTCGCCGATGCGCATGACGCGGGAATCGCCGAATTTCACCGCCTTCAACGGCGCCTTCGGCTCGACCTTCAGCACGGACAGGTCGGTCTTGGTATCGGTGCCGACCAGCCGCGCCTTCAGCTTCGAGCCGCTCGGGAACACCACCTCGATATCGTCGGCGCCCTCGATGACGTGGTTGTTGGTGACGATGAAGCCGGAAGGATCGATGACGAAACCGGAGCCCAGCGAATTGACCCGGTGCGCGCCGCCGTCGCCCTTCTCGCCCTTGAAGAAATCGTCGAAGAATTCCTGGAAGGGCGAGCCCTGCGGGATACGCGGCGCGGGTCCTTCGTCGCCCTTGTCCTTGACGTTTTGCGAGGTGGCGATGTTGACGACCGAACCGAGCAGCTGATCGGCAAGATCGGCGACCGAGGCCGGGCCATTGGGCGGCGGCAGGGCTTGCGCGCGCAAAGGCGCGCTGCCCAGCGATACGGCCAGAAGCGTGGCGGCCGAAAGCAGGGCCATGGTGCGTTTCAGGGGTATCGATGCGGTCAGCGCCATCAGGCTTCCTCGAATAGTGTCTGTCTTCAGCATCGCGACAAGGCGCGGCAAAGCGTTAAGATTCCTGCCTGAAACGGCATTGTGCGGCCGGCCGGCATGATTTGCGCACACCATAGTGCAATTCTGGGAAAAGTGCGTAGCGGTTTCCAGCGCCGGCATACAAAACACCGTGTCCCGCCGGAAATCATCCCCGGTTAAATGGCGTTTTCGGGGCGGCGCGATCCGTTACGAAAAAGGGGAGCCGAAACCGGCTCCCCTGAAGATATGTCTTCGCTCAATTCGCCGGCTGGGCAGCGGCAGGCGCCGGGGGAGCCGGCGGAGCCGGCGGCGCAGGCTGCGCCGCCGGTCCATCGGCATTCCTGAAGAAGCGGAAGAATTCCGACGTCGGCGACAGCACCAGCGTCGTGTCCTGGCTGGCGAGCGACGCCGCATAGGCGCTCATCGAGCGATAGAACTCGAAGAAGCCGGGATCGCGGTTGAAGGCCTCGCCGAAGATGCGGTTGCGCTCGGCATCGCCCTGACCGCGCAGGATTTCAGCATCGCGCTGCGCCTCGGCGATCAGTTCGACCACCTGGCGATCAGCGATGGCGCGACGGCGCTGGCCTTCCTCGTTACCGCGGGCGCGGATCAGCTCGGCTTCCGCCAGACGCTCGGCCTTCATGCGCTCGTAGGTCTGCTGCGAGACTTCCTGCGTCAGGTCGGTGCGGCGGATGCGGACATCCTCGATTCGCAGGCCCAGCGATTCGGCATCGGGGCGCAGATCGTCGCCGACCTCGCCCATCATCGAGGCGCGCGCGTCCGAAAGCGCCGCCTCGAAACCGCGCAGACCGTAGACCCGGCGCAGCGAAGCGTCGAGACGGGTGCGCAGGCGCGATTCGGCCGCCTCGCGGTCACCCGATACCGTCTCGCGGAAGCGCCGCGCATCGGTGATCTTGTAGACCACGAAGGCATCGACTTCATAGAACTTGCCGCCCGAGACCTGCACGCGGATATTGTCGAGGTCGAAGCGCAGCGCCTGGTCGGAGAGATACTGCACCCGGTCGGCGTCCATGAAGGCGAAGGGCAGCTTGAAATACAGGCCCGGCGCGGTCTTGACGTCCTTGATCTGGCCGAAACGGACGACAATCGCCTGCTCGCGCTCGTTGACGACGAAAACAGAGGAATAGACGACCAGCAGCAGCGCCACGACGCCGATGAAGATGGCGGGAATACGGTTCGACATTACTGCGCCCCCTTCGCCTGGGTCTGCGAACGGCCAAGCTCGTTCAGCGGCAGATAGGGCACGACGCCCGGCTGCTCGTCGAGGATGACCTTCTTGGAGGCCTTCAGAACATTTTCCATGGTTTCGAGGAAGATGCGCTTGCGGGTCACTTCCGGCGCCTTGGAATACTGGTCGTAGATGGCGATGAAACGCTGTGCCTCACCTTCCGCTTCCTTCACCACGCGGTCCTTGTAGGCGGCGGCTTCTTCGCGATTCTGCGCCGCCTGGCCGCGAGCCTGGCCGAGCTTCTGGTTGGCATACTGGTTGGCTTCCTCGACGAAGCGGTCTTCGTCCTGCTCGGCGCGCTGCACTTCGTCGAAGGCATCGGCAACCTCGCGCGGCGGCGCCGCATCCTCGATCGCCACCGCATTGACCGAAATGCCGGAACCGTAATGGTCCATGGTCGTCTGGATGGTGTTCTTGACGTCGGCGGCGATCTGCTGGCGATTGTCGCGGAAGATGTCCTGCGCCGGGCGCCGGCCGACCACCTCGCGCATCGCGCTTTCGGCAACCTGCTGCAGGGTTTCGGTCGGGCTTTCCAGATTGAAGAGGTAGGCGCGCGGATCGGAAACGGTGAACAGCACGGAGAACTGCACGTTGACGATGTTCTGGTCGCCCGAAAGCATCAGCCCGGCCGTGGAGGAAGACGATGCCTTGGAGCCGATATTCTGCTGCTGCTCGGTGACCTTCACGATCTCGACCGTTTCCAGCGGCCAGAAATGGAAGTGCAGGCCGGGCATGGAGATCTCGTCCTTGGGCTTGCCGAAGCGCAACTCGACGCCGCGCTCATCCGGCTGCACGGTGTAGATCGACTGGATCAGCCAGAAGACCGCCACCACCAGGAGAATAATCGCCACGACGCCGCCATTGAAACCACCGGGAACGACATTCCTGAGCTGGTCCTGACCGCGCCGGATGGTGTCTTCCAGATCCGGCGGCCTGCCGTTTCCGCCGCCACCGCCGCGCGGGCGGTTCGGCCCCTGCCCCCATGGCCCCTGTTTATTGCCGCCGCCGCCCAAAGGGCCGCCGCCGCCATTCTGATTGCTCCAGGGCATCAAAACCTCTTCTCAAAGATTGCACCGCATCGGCCGAGCGGCGATGCGTTTCCCAACCCTTATAGGTACCACGCCAGCGCCTTTCAACGCAGCCACCGGAACTTGGCGGCAATTAACGGAAAATAGTTGATTTTCAAGCGCCGCGTCTTTGATAGACCGCAAAACGGCTGGCATAGGTATCCCGCTCGCCAGCCGGCACGATCTCTTCCGAAACCTTGTGCCACAAGGCCGGGTCGATTGCGGGAAACCGCGTATCGCCCTCGACCTCGGCCGCGACATGGGTCACGTAGAGCACATCGGCGCTGTCGATCGATTGCGCATAGATATTGCCGCCGCCGATGATCGCCACCTCCCCAGCCCCGTCGCGCATCGCAAGCGTTCCGCCCCGCTCCAGCGCGGTGGCGATGTCATGCACCACCTCGACGCCCTCGAAACGGTAGCCGGGATCGCGGGTGACGACGATGTTCGGTCGGCCCGGCAGCGGACGGCCGATCGATTCCAGCGTCTTGCGGCCCATGATGACCGGCTTGCCGAGGGTCAGCGCCTTGAAGCGCTTGAGGTCGGTCGAAAGCTTCCACGGCAGGTCGCCGTCGCGCCCGATGACGCCGTTTTCCGAAACGGCGACGACGATGCTGATCTCGGGCCGCTTCTCCGTTCCGCTCATACCGCCACCGGCGCGCGGATAGCGGAATCGGCATGGTAGCCTTCCAGCGTAAAGTCCTCATAGGTAAAGGAAAACAGATCCTTCACATCCGGATTGATGCGCATCACCGGCAGCTTGTGCGGCTCACGCGAAAGCTGCAGCTTCGCCTGCTCGAAATGATTGCTGTAGATGTGGGCATCGCCGAAGGTATGGACGAAATCGCCGGGCTTCAGCCCTGTCACCTGCGCCACCATCATCGTCAACAGCGCGTAAGACGCGATGTTGAAAGGCACGCCGAGGAAGATGTCGGCGGAGCGCTGGTAGAGCTGGCAGGAGAGCCTGCCGTCGGCGACATAGAACTGGAACAGGCAATGGCACGGCGGCAGCGCCATCTCGTCGACTTCGGCCGGGTTCCAGGCGGAAACGATGTGGCGGCGCGAATTGGGGTTGGTCTTGATACTTTCCACCAGATTGGCGATCTGGTCGATCTGGCGCCCGTCCGGGGCCGGCCAGGAACGCCATTGCGCGCCATAGACCGGACCGAGGTCACCGTTCTCGTCGGCCCATTCGTCCCAGATGGAAACACCGTTTTCCTTGAGATAGGCGATATTGGTGTCGCCCTTCAGGAACCACAGGAGCTCATGGATGATCGAGCGCAGGTGCAGCTTCTTGGTGGTCAGCACCGGAAATCCTTCAGCGAGATCGAACCGCATCTGGTATCCGAAGACGGAGCGCGTGCCGGTGCCGGTACGGTCGCCGCGATCGGAACCGTTTTCCATCACATGCCGGAGGAAATCGAGATATTGCTTCATGATTGGCGCGCCGCGTTTCGAGTCTGGGCCGGGAGTTTACTCCCACGCGCCACCCGATCCAACCGGTGAATGCCGCTATCCCCGGCTTTTGCCGGGAATAGCCTTTCGCCCCTTGAAAGGCTCAGAGGGAGTCGAGCTTGCCCAGTTCCTTGGCGACCAGGTAATAGAAGGTGACGCGCGACTTGGAACGGTCGCCGGCCATGGCCTTGGCGGTGGCCTCGATGGCCTTGTCGGCGGCGTCGCCACCGACGCTGAGCTTCTTCTCGCACCACTTTTCCTTGACGCGGGCGAGTTCGGACGGGTCGGAGGCTGAGACCAGCGACGAATCGCGATTGCGCAGGGCGATGCCGAGATGGCGGACGATCTTCTGGACCGCCGCCTCGTCGGCGCCAGCGTCGTATTTCTTCACGTCTGCGAGATAGTCGGTCGTCATGTCCTGTCCTTCCTCCGTCCGGAGCGCTTGAGGTTGCTACCGCCGCGAGAATGGGTCAAGCGTCTCGCCCCGTCAAGCGCTGACAAAATCATCATCCGCCCCCTTTCATTGCCGCCCGGAAAGACCTATATGACGAGGTGCCGGTCTTCGGATCGGCTATGGCAATAAACGGTCGGTGTAATAAACCTATTGGACCCGGGGGCGGTACCCGGCGCCTCCACCAAAAACCGGTCGGTCTGTTCGGACCGGCTTTTGATGGGGGCGAAATAGGATCGACAAGGGCGTAAAGATCGAACTTTTGCTCGGCATGATACCGCCGTTATCGGGTCACAAGTGTAGTTGCAAACGACAACAACGCTAAGGGTTATGCTCTCGCTGCCTAATGGCGGTGCGGGAAACCCGACCTAAGTCCTTACGGTTAGCCCCGTAAGGCGGGGTCCGAAGGCACCTGGCAACAGAAGCCTTCACCTTCTCTGTCCGCCGGAAATTATGTATTATGGCCGCAATCGTGCCGAAGGGGTTCCCCATCGCGGCTCGACATGGCATATAGCCTTGAATTCACGAGGAATACAGAAAGACAGGACAAGATGGGGCAGGACCACATCCGTTACGACATTCTGGCGCAGGATGCCCTTCGCGGTGTCATCCGCAAGGTTTTGGCCGAAGTGGCTGCGACCGGGCGCCTGCCGGGCGACCATCATTTCTTCATCACCTTTCTGACCGGCGCGCCGGGCGTGCGCATTTCCCAGCACCTGAAGGCCAAGTATGCCGAGCAGATGACCATCGTCATCCAGCACCAGTTCTGGGACATGAAGGTGACCGACGTCGGTTTCGAGATCGGCCTGTCTTTCTCGGACACGCCGGAAAAGCTGGTCATCCCCTACAACGCCATCCGTGGCTTCTATGACCCCTCGGTGAATTTCGAACTGGAATTCGATGTGCCGCTGGTCGAGGAAGAGGATGCGGGCTCTGCCGAGATCACCGCCTATCCCGTCGCGACGGAAGAAGCCAAGGCCAAGCCCGAGACGGACGAGGAGAAGAAGCCCGGCTCCGTCGTCTCGCTCGATTCCTTCCGCAAGAAGCAGTAAGCGAAAGGCGGACGTGTCTTGACCGGCGATGTCGTCAACCTCCGCCAGTTCCGCAAGCAGAAGGACCGGCAGGACAAGGACCGGAAAGCCGAGCAGAACCGCCTGCAATACGGCCGCACCAAGGCCGAAAAAAACCTGACCAATGCCCTGAACGAAAAAGCCGCAAAGCAGCTCGATCAGGGCAGGCTGGAACGGACGCCGCCCGAAGACGATTGACCCGGTGGCGCCGGCTTACGGCGTCATCCGCTCCTCCTCGCGGGTCCAACCCCTGATGATCCGAAAACATTCCATCACCCTCCACGGCCACCGCACCAGCTTCACGCTGGAAGACGCGTTCTGGGACGAGTTGAAAGGCATCGCTGCGACACGACGCATGCCGCTGGCCAGATTGCTTGCCGAAATCGATGACGGCCGCGCCGAGGACAGCAACCTGTCTTCGGCGCTACGCGTCCATGTGCTGCACTGGCTGAAGCGCCAGGCCCAGGCCGATCACTGAATTTTCGGCAGGACGTCGAAATTGAGGGGCGGCGTGTTGCCGTTCGCACCGCCGGAACCGGCATCGGGCGTGGCCGCCGGCGCCTGCTGCTGCAACTTCTGCTGTTCCTGAAGGCGGCGCTCGGCCTCCGCCTTTTCCTGGGCTGCCTTTGCCAGGGCCTCGCGGCGCAGGCGCTCGGCCTCCCGCGCCAGTTGCCGCAGGCGGATTTCCTCGGCCCGGCGCATCTGCTCTTCCGCTGCCGCGCGCTCGCGCGCCGCCTGGCGTTCGTCGGCACGATATTTGTAGAGCGCGACTTCGCGGCGCAGCCGCTGCTTTTCCAGCACGTTCGATTGCAGCCGCTCGACGCGGCGGCGCTCACGCTCGAAGGCGCGCAGCGACAGGAACCCGCTGAGATCGGCGGCATCGATGGTGCGCTGTGGCGCGGCGATGGGGCCGGCATAATTCAGGGTGATCCCCGGCTCGGCCCCCGACAGCGCCTCCGCGCCCGGATTGAAGGCGA